>Ga0268386_10000809_pt1 | contig 20601 bp, 19 predicted proteins | sample RVTome_15_FD_200260 | JGI IMG/M metagenome (GOLD analysis project Ga0268386, IMG submission 200260) | Soil microbial communities from uranium-contaminated site in the Upper Colorado River Basin, Wyoming, United States - RVT150D86... ...
GGGCTGCGCGGGCGCCGGTCACGCCCCCCGCTTCGCCGAGGTCGCGGCCGCCCTCGTCCTCGCCGGAGAGATCTCGATCGGCGCCGCCCTCACCAGCGGGAGCTTCGCGAACGCCCATGCCTCCCTCGGGCGGCCCTCCCCCCCCTCCCCGCCGGCCGGTCGGCTATAGTGGGTCCGTGGCCGCCGTCCGCGGGAGCGCCCTCCCCGGAGCCCTCCTTCCTCTCGTCGTCGTTCCGCTCGTGGCCTGCGGGGGGCGGGAACCCCCGGCCTCGGTCTCCCCGAACGCCCGGCCCGACCTGATCGAGACCCTGCGCGAAGACGTCGCGGCGGAGCGCCATCCTTCCGACGGCGGCGGCCGCGGGCGACTCGAGGAGGTGGAGGGGCCGGTGGTGGCCGGGGGCCGCGCGCGCTTCCGGTTCGTCTACGAGGCCGGCGCCCGGGGCGTGGCCGAAGGCGGGTCGGTCTACCTGCAGGTCCCGCCGTTCTGGGGATGGACTCCCCCCCAGGTCGTGGATCCCGAGGGGCTCGGCTACACCACCGTGGTGACCGAGGCTGGCGGCCTGCGCCTCGAACCCTCCACCCCGGCCTCCCCGCTCCTCGAGGTCCGGATCGCCGGCCGGAGGCTCGAGCCGGGCGAGACGATCCGGATCGTCTACGGCGCCGGGCCGGCCCGGACCGCGGTGGACCGCTTCGCCGAGCGACGTTCCCCTTTCTGGTTCGCGGTCGACGGAGACGGAGACGGGGTGCGGAAGCTCGTCCCCGATCCCCCGGCGGTGGACGTGACGGCGGGCCCCCCGGCGCGTCTCGTCGTGACCCTTCCCTCGACCGCCCGGCCGGGAGCGGACGTCCCCGTGCGCGTGGCCGTCCTCGACTCTCTCGGGAACGCGGGGACGGACTTCCGAGGGACGCTGCGCCTCGCCTCCTCTCCCGGGCTTCGCCTCCCCCCGGCGGTCCGGCTCGAGGCCGACCGCCGCGGCCAGGCCTCGCTGACCGCGACCGTGGCCGAGGAAGGCCTCTACCACGTGGAGGCGGAAGGGCCGGGCGCCCTCCGCGCGCGGAGCAACCCGCTCCTCGTCGCCCACGACGCCTCGCGGGTCCTCTGGGGCGACCTTCACGGGCACTCGGGGATCTCCGACGGGACGGGCACCCCCGAGGACTACTTCCTCTACGCCCGCGACGTGGCCGGCCTGGACGTCGCCGCGCTCACCGACCACGACCACTGGGGGATCGAGCCCCTCGCCGCGACCCCCGGCCTGTGGGCGGCCATCCGCGGCGCCGTGCAGGCGCACCACGAGCCGGGCCGCTTCGTCACCCTCCTCGGCTACGAGTGGACGAGCTGGCTCCACGGGCATCGCCACGTCCTGTACTTCCGCGACGAGGGAGGCGTCTTCGACTCCGTGGATCCCCGCTACGAGTCTCCGCTCCAGCTCTGGGACGCCCTCCGGGGCCAGCCCGCCCTCACCTTCGCCCACCACTCGGCGGGGGGACCCGTCGCCACCAACTGGGGGATCCCTCCCGACCCCGTGCTCGAGCCCGTCACCGAGATCGTCTCGGTCCACGGATCGAGCGAGGCGCCCGACTCCCCCCGGCTCATCTACGGGGCCGTCGAGGGGAACTTCGTCCGGGACGCCCTCGCCCGGGGATACGTCCTCGGCTTCGTGGGAAGCGGCGACGGCCACGACGGGCACCCCGGCCTCGCGGGCCTCGCCTCGCCGAGCGCCGGCCTCGCCGCCATCCTCTCGGAGACCCTGAGCCGCGACGCGGTCCTCGAGGCCCTCCGGGCCCGGCGCGTCTACGCGACGAACGGCCCCCGCATCCTCCTCCAGGCGAGCCTCGACGGGCGGCCCATGGGGGCGACCCTGCCGCCTCCGCCGGGAGCGGCGACCCTCGCCGTCCGCGTCGTCGGCGAAAGGTCCCTCGAGCGTGTCGACATCGTGCGCTCGGGGCGGGTCGTGGAGCAGGTGCCCGGCGGCGGCGCCGACTGCGCGTTCTCCCGCGAGATCCGCGGGCTCCGGCGCGGCGAGTCCCTCTACGTCCGGGCCGTCCAGGAGGACGGGGGGACGGCCTGGTCGAGCCCGTTCTTCGTCCGGTGATCGAAGAGGCGCGGGCCTACCGCTCCACCTCGGGCGGCCGGGCGCCGTCCCGGCGGCGCGGGGCGGTCCCGACCCGGCGGAAGCGCACCTCCCCCTCGTGGCGGGGGAGGCCCACGATCTGGAACGGCGCGGTCAGGGCCTGGGTCACCATCGCGTCGGGGGAGGGCCGGCGCTCGGCGTACTCGACGACGAGCCCGCCGTCGTCCTTCCGCACCGCCTTCACCTCGACCGCGTAGCCCCCGGTGGGGCGGGTCCCGAGGAAGATCCCCACCGCCATCACCTCGTCGAGGTCCAGCTCGGGCGCGGGCTGCCGCGAGTGCTCGCGCCACAGGGCCTCCCACTCGGCCGGGGTGCGCGCCACCACCTGTCGAGCCTCCCGGATCCCGCTCTGGTGGCCCGAGGCGACCGTCCGGACCGCGATCTCGGAGCCGGCCGCCGCGGCGAGCGCCCCGCCGAGGAGCGTCAATGCCCAGCGTGCTCCCATCACCGTTGCCTCCTCGTCATCACCGTACCACCTTCCCGCCGGGACTATCATTCCCCCGGGGGGGAAAATGAACCTGGAAGAGACGCTCGCGGTGCTGCGGCACACTCCGCCCTGGGGCCGGTGACCCTCGGCCAGGTCCTCGCCTCCTGGGCGTCCCCCGTCGCAACTACCACTTCTCCCGGCGGAGAACCTCGAGCGATACTCCCTCGACCCGCGGATCGAGCTTGGAGGAGACCTTCGCGTAGACCTCGTCGAGCCGCCTCGTGAGGTCCTCTCTCGAGTGCTTCCTCACCCAGGCTTCCACCGCCCGGGCGTAGAGCTGGCTGCGGGGATGCGCAGCCGTCGGGCGATCCGCTCCGCCGCTTCGAAGACGGGCTCGGGAATGGATACCGCCACTTTCACGGGCCGAGTATGACGCGGGAATACCCGACTTCAACTGGCGGCCGGCCGTAATCGCCGTCATGCCGGCGGTTCGCCCTGGTGTCGGGGGCAGTCGCGCCGAGGGTATGATCACCCCGAGCTCCCTACCGGAGGACGACCGTGACCGACGCCACCAAGTTCGTGCTGCCGGAGTCCGAGCTGCCCCGGGCCTGGTACAACCTCCTCGCCGACCTGCCGTTCGAGCTGCCCCCCGTGCTCCACCCCGGCACGAAGCAGCCGGTCGGCCCCGGCGACCTCGCGCCGCTCTTCCCGATGGCCCTCATCCAGCAGGAGGTCACCCGGGAGCGGTTCGTCGAGATCCCCGAGCCGGTGCGCGAGGTCTACCGCCTGTGGCGCCCCACCCCCCTCTACCGCGCCCGCCGCCTGGAGAAGGCGCTCCAGACCCCCGCCCGCATCTTCTACAAGTACGAGGGGGTGAGCCCGGCGGGGAGCCACAAGCCCAACACCGCGATTGCCCAGGCCTTCTACAACAAGGAGGCGGGGATCGGCCGCCTCGCGACCGAGACCGGGGCCGGCCAGTGGGGGAGCGCCCTCGCCCTCGCCGGACAGCTCTTCGGCATCGACGTCAAGGTCTACATGGTGCGGGTCAGCTACGACCAGAAGCCGTACCGGCGCAACCTCATGGAGACCTGGGGCGCCCGGGTCGTCCCTTCCCCCAGCCCCGACACGAACGTGGGCCGGAAGATCCTCGCCGAGGACCCCCAGTGCACCGGCTCCCTGGGGATCGCGATCAGCGAGGCGGTCGAGGACGTCGTCACGAGCCCGGTCCCCACCCGCTACTCCCTGGGGTCGGTCCTCAACCACGTGCTCCTCCACCAGAGCGTGATCGGCCTCGAGGCGAAGCGCCAGCTCGACCTCGCCGGGGTCTATCCCGACGTGGTGCTGGGCTGCATCGGCGGGGGGAGCAACTTCGCGGGGTTCGCCTACCCGTTCGTGGCCGACAAGGTCACCGGCCGGTCCCCGGACCTCCGGGTGGTGGCGGTGGAGCCGGCGTCCGCCCCCTCGCTCACCCGGGGGGTCTACGCCTACGACTTCGGGGACACGAGCATGATGACCCCGCTCGTGAAGATGTACACCCTTGGCCACGGCTTCATCCCCGCCCCGATCCACGCGGGCGGGCTGCGCTACCACGGGATGGCGAGCAGCATCTGCGAGCTCTTCCGGAACGGCGTCATCGAGGCCCGGGCCGCCCAGCAGCTCGCCACCTTCGAGGCGGGGGTCCTCTTCGCCCGGACCGAGGGGATCGTCCCCGCCCCCGAGGCCGCCCACGCGGTGCGGGGGGCGATCGACGAGGCGATCCGCTGCCGGGAGGAGGGCCGGAGCCGGGTCGTCGCGTTCAACCTGTGCGGCCACGGCCACTTCGACATGGCGGCCTACGAGAAGTACCTGGCCGGCCAGCTCCAGGACCACGAGCTGCCCCAGGCGGCGATCGACCACGCGGTGGCGGAGCTGCCCCGGGTCTGAGCCGGCGAGCCGCGTGAACGCCTACGCCGCCTTCGCCCGCGGCTTCGCCGAGCGGAGCGACCGGCCGTTCCTCGAGACCGAAGACGGGCGCGTCCTCACTTACGGGGGGCTGGGAGACGCGACTGCGCGGGCGGCGTCGGCCCTCGCCGGCCTCGGCCTCGAGCCGGGCGACCGGGTCCTCGCCCAGGTCGACAAGTCGCCCGAGGCCCTCGTCCTCTACCTCGGGGCCCTCCGCGCGGGCCTCGCCTACGTGCCGGTGAACCCGGCGTACACCGAGGCCGAGCTCCGCCATTTCCTCGACGACGCCCGGCCACGGCTCGCGGTGTGCCGGTCCCCGGCGGCCGGCTCTTTCGAGCGACTCGCGGCCGCCGGGGGAGGGACGACGCGGGTCTTGACGCTCGACGGGGACGGGCGCGGCTCCCTCCCCGACCTGTCCGGGCACGCCCCCGCCCGGTTTCCCACCGTGCCCGCCCGCCCCGACGACATCGCCGTCGTCGCCTACACCTCGGGCACGACCGGGCGGCCCAAGGGAGCCATGGTCACCCACGGCAACCTCACGTCGAACGCGGAGGCGCTCGCCGGACTCTGGCGCTTCGCCGCCGAGGACGTGCTTCTCCACGCCCTGCCCCTCTTCCACGTCCACGGGCTGTTCGTGGCCCTGCACCCTGTCCTCCTCGCGGGGGCTCGGATCCTCCTCCACCGGCGCTTCGACGCGGGGGCCGTCTTGCGAGCGCTGCCCCGGGCCACGGTCCTGATGGGCGTCCCGACCTTCTACACGCGGTTGCTCGCGGAGCCCGGCCTCGACCGCCGGGCGTGCGCCGGGGTGCGGCTCTTCGTCTCCGGCTCGGCCCCCCTCGCCCCCGACGCGTTCGCGCGCTTCCGGGAGCGCACCGGCCACGCGATCCTCGAGCGCTACGGGATGTCGGAGACGGGCATCATCGCCTCCAGCCCGTACGACGGGGAGCGGCGGCCGGGGAGCGTGGGCTTCCCCCTGCCGGGCGTCTCGGTCCGGGTGGTGGACGGGGAGGGCGCCCCCGTCGGCCCGGGCGCTCCCGGGGAGATCCAGGTCCGGGGCCCCAACGTGTTCCGCGGCTACTGGGGGCAGCCGGAGCGGAGGCCGGAGGACTTCACCGCCGACGGCTGGTTCCGCACCGGCGACGTCGGCTCATGGGACCCGGACGGCGCCCTCGCGATCGTCGGGCGCGCGAAGGACGTGGTGATCACCGGCGGGTACAACGTCTACCCGCGGGAAGTGGAGCAGGTCCTCGAGGCGATCGACGGGGTCGCGGAGGCGGCGGTGGTGGGTCTGCCCCATCCCGACCTCGGCGAGGCGGTCGTCGCGGCGGTGGTGGCGGCTCCCGGAGCCACCCTCACGGAGTCTGGGGTGATCGCCCGCGTGCGGGGGCGGCTCGCCGGCTACAAGGTCCCCCGGCAGGTCCGCTTCGTCGAAAGGCTGCCCCGCAACGCGATGGGCAAGGTGGACAAGCCGGCCCTCCGCGAGCGGCTGTCAGCGCGCGACTCCCCGGCGGGCCGCGACGGCTGAACGGCCACCGGCCGCGTCGCGCCTCTCGGTCGCCCTGGAGGTCGGCGCCCGGGCCGTTCGGGTTCGCGCCTCGGGGTATCCTGACGGAGACTCGATCCCGGGGTGACGTCATGGGCTCGCAGGAATACCGGCGGCGTGGCGTCCAGATCACCTTCGTGCTCGCCGTCCTGGTCCCATCTCCACGATTGCCGCCGGCCGACGCCACCGACTGCGTGTCCGTGCCCCTGATCGTGCGTACGCGGGACGTCATGGTCCAGGTCTACGACGGCCTGTCGGGTGACGAGGCGCCCCTGATCGGCGCGGAGGTGGCGCTCCGGGGGCGCGGCCGCGACGAGCCGATCGCACGCGCCAAGACCGACGAGAACGGCTACCTGCACGTTGCCGCGGTGAAGCCCGGCCGCTACGACCTGGACGTTTCGATGCCGGGCTTCATGGGGTTCAGGCTGGAGCTCGAGGTCGTTCGGGACGGGCCGAGCCGTCTGCTGGCGGTCCGCCTCGGCCACGGCTCCCTGTGCAACACCGGCGGCTGTGCCGTCACCGGGCGCCGGGGTCCGCTGAAGAAGCCTCCCGAATGCCTGTTCTGACCCGGCGTCCCGCAGGGTCTGTGCCGATTCGGCTGCTCGTCAACCCGGGCTGCTTCAGGAGATGCCAGAAGAGTCGCGCGCCCGGACGTCTGAGCCAGCGCATCCACCTGCCACAGGTTGCGGGGAGAAATGACCAGCTCCCGTGGGTCGGGCAGACGCCCCGAGCCCCTCAGTACTCGTTGAACGCCCGCTGGATCCCCGGGACGTCCAGGCCTTTCTGGAGGGCCAGCTTCAGGAGCACTCGGGACTTGGCCGGGTTCAGCTCCTCGGAGGCCACGAGGCCGAGACGGTCGTCGTCCACCTCGACGTTCCGTCCGACGCTGCCCGAGGTCACCCGCGAGGCCCGCACGCACACGACCCCTTGCCGGGCCGCCCGGGCCAGGGCCTCGAGGGCCCCCCGGGTCATGTTGCCGTTGCCCACCCCGGCCACCACGATCCCCCGCGCTCCCGCGGCGACCGCGGCGTCCACGAGGTCGCCCGGCATCCCGGCGTGGGCGTAGAGCACGTCCACCCGGGGGAGCGCGGTCACTCCGTCGATCGAGAACTCGCTCGCGAGGGTGTGGCGGGCGTGGGGCCGGTTGTAGAACGCCGCCTCCCCGTAGGACACCTCCCCGACGAGGCCCCGCAGGGGGGACAGGAAGGTCTGGACCGCGGTGGTGGAGGTCTTGATGAGGGCCTGGGCCCCGTGGATCCAGTCGTTCGCCACCACGAGCACGCCCCGCCCGGCCGCCTCGGGGCTCGCCGCCACCGCGACCGCGTTGTAGAAGTTGAGGGGCCCGTCGGCGGAGAGGGCGGTCGCGGGGCGCATCGAGGCGGTCATCACCACCGGCTTGCCCGTCTTCACCACGAGGTTCAGGAAGTACCCGGTCTCCTCGATCGTGTCCGTGCCGTGGGGGATGACGAGGCCGGCGACCGCGGGGTCCGCCGCGGCCTCGTTCACCCGGCGGGCGAGCTTCAGCCAGACCTCGTCGTCCATGTCCTGGGAGCCGATGCTCGCGACCTGCTCGCCCACGAGCTCGGCCAGCGACTGCGCCTCGGGGACGGCCCGGAGGAGCTGCTCGACGTCGAGGCGGGCCGAGGCGTAGCCGGCCTGGACGTCGCTGGGGGCGGCCCCGGCGATGGTGCCCCCGGTGGCGAGCACCACCACCACCGGCCGGCTCACGACACGAGCCCCTCGAGGGCGGCTACCGGCACGACCTCGACCGGCTCCCGGCCGCGCCGGAAGACCCGGGCCCCCGCGCGGCCCTTGAGGAGCACCGTCGTCCCCTCCACCCGCAGCATCGCCCCCTCGCGCAAGCCCACCACCGGGGTCTCGTTCTCCTCGTGGAACTCCCGGATGCGGGTCTCCCGGGTCTCCCCCATGTGCCGGGAGCCGGGGTCGGGATCGAGGTAGTGGGGGTTGATCTGGAAGGAGACGAGAGAGAGGGCATCGAACGAAGGGGGCTGGACGATCGGCATGTCGTTCGTCGTCCTGATGGTCGGGCCGGCGAGGTTGCTCCCCGCGCTCGCCCCCGCGTAGGGGAGCCCTGCCGCGGCTCGCCGCCCGAGGAGGGCCACGAGGCCGAGGTCGTAGAGGGTCTTGAGGAGGCGGAAGGTGTTGCCCCCGCCGCAGAAGACGGCCTCGGCCGCTTCGACGGCCGAAGCCGGCTCGCTCGCCTCGTGGAGGGAATCGATCTCGCGGCCGATCCCGCGGAAGACCTCGCGGGCCCGGGCCGCGTAGGCGTCCACGTCCTTGAGGGCGAACGGGACGAAGAGGACGCGGCGGGCGTCCCCCAGGAAGTCGTCCAGCTCCGGAAGGGCGTGCTCCAGGTAGCCCGTGCCGTGGACGGTCGAGGTGCTGAGGAGCAGGAGCCGCTTGCTCGCCATGGCCGTTCCCTCCGCTCCGGACCCCGCGACCCGTCCGCCCGGCGCGAGGAAGGTCCCTACCGCTGCGGGTACACCGGCGACACGAGGTCGGGGGTCGGGGCGTACCGGCTCTCGCTCGCCCAGAGGAACCCCCGCTGGACGATCGCGAGGGCCTCCTTCGTGTCGAACACGTCGGCGGTGTGGCCGAGGGAGGTGTAGAAGACCCGCCCCTTGCCGTGGACCTTCTTCCACGCCACCGGCATCGTGCACCCCTCGATCCAGGGGTCGTGGGCCGCGCTGAAGGCGGTCGTCGCGAGGACCTTGTTGTTGGGGTTGACGTGCATGAAGTACTGCTCGGTGCGCACCCGGAAGTCCGAGAGCCCGGCGGTGACGGGGTCCTCGTGGTCGATGATGCGGACCTCGTAATCGATGATGTTCCCCGGGTGGGCCACCCAGCTCCCCCCGACCATGTACTGGTACTCCGTCTCCAGCCGGTAGGCGTCCCCGAGGCCGCCGTGCCATCCCGCGAGCCCGGCCCCGTTCTTCACCGCGGCGAGCAGGCCCTTGAGCGGCTCCTTCTCGATCCTGCCCATCGTCCAGATCTGGACGACGAGGTCCACCGTACCCATGAGCGCGGGGTCGGCGTAGGGGGCCTGGGTGTCGGAGACGACGACCTCGAAGCCGTTGTCGCGGAGCCAGGGCACGAAGAGGTCGCGGCACTTCTCGGGCTGATGGCCCTCCCAGCCGCCGTAGACGAACAGCGCCTTCTTCCGCTCGGGGCGCGGGGGCCCCTCGACGGCGGCGGGGACCCGTCGCGGCAGGGCCGCCATCCCCCCCGCGGCGAGCGCGGTCTTCACGAAGCCCCGCCGGTCCACCCTCGTCTCGGTCATGAGGCGCTCCTTGGCCGATGCCGGGGCCGCGGCCCCGATCCGCCGGCGGATGTTACACCCGCCGCCCCGCCCCCCGCCCGGGGGTAGACTGGGCCGGATGGTGCGTCGAGGCCCGACCCGGTGATCGGTCCGCTCCTCGTGGCCGGCCTCCTCGCGGCGGCTCCCGCCGAGCGGCCGCTCGTCGAGGCGGCCCGTCGCGGCGACACGCGCGCCGTCGAGGTCCTCCTGGCGGCGGGGGCGGACGTGAACGCCGCGACCCGGACCGGCGAGACCGCGCTCCTCGCCGCGGCCGCCCGGGGTCACGAGGAGATCGCCGCCCGCCTCCTGGACGCGGGGGCGGAGGTTGACGTGCGCGACCGGGCCCTCGGCACCCCCCTCGACGCGGCCGAACGGGCCGGCCACCAGGGCGTGGCCCGGCGTCTCCGCGCCCGCGGCGCCCGCGGCTCGGGGAAGTCCGTCGGAGACACCGTCTGCGTCAGGCTCTGGGCCGGGGAGGGCTACTGCGCGGTCGTCGAGCAGGTGGCCGCCGCGCGGTTCGACCTCCGGCTCACCCGGCTCGAGGGCTGCCGGGACGGCTGCGCGGCTCACCGGGAGTGCTCGGCGGGGCGGCCGGTGGGGGGGGGCGGCGGCGGGGTCGCGGTGGGCGACATCCTCCGGGTCCCGAGCGCGTGCCTCACCCACACCGGCGTCGATCCGGCGCGGTGACCGGAGCCGGCCGGCGACCCGGTGTCCGGGCGGCGACCCTCGGGCTGGCCGCGCTCCTTCCCGTCCTCGGCGGCTGCGGGGGGGCGAGCCCCTCGGCCCCGCCCGAGCCCTCTCCCGGACCGGGAGCGGATCCGTCGTCGCCTTCCGGGTTCGCCTACCGGGGGGTGACCCACGTCTCGTGGTGGCACGACGAGTACCAGTACGCGGCCGGCGCCGAGTCGCGGGAGCGGCTCGCGGCGAGCGGAGCCAACTGGGCGGGCGTGCTCGTGACCTGGTACATGGAGACCCGGGAGTCGAACGCGATCGGGCCCGCCGCGCTCCGGTCTCCGACCGACGAGGCGGTCCGCGACGCGATCCGCGAGCTGCGGGCCCTCGGCCTCCAGGTCATGCTCAAGCCGCACGTGGACGTGCTGGACGGCGCGTGGCGCGGGACCATCCGCCCCCGCGACCCCGCCCTGTGGTTCGCGAGCTACGCCGCCTTCCTCGACCGCATGGCCGGCCTCGCCCGGGAGGAAGGAGTGGGCCTCCTGTGCGTCGGGACCGAGCTCGCCACCCTCAGCGGGGCGCGCCACGGGGAGGACTGGGCGCGGGTCATCGCGGGGGTGCGCGCGCGCTACGGGGGGCCGCTCACCTACGCCGCCAACGGGGTGGGCGCGGCCGACGAGTACACGAGCGTCGCCTTCTGGGACCGCCTGGACCTCCTCGGCCTGGACGTCTACACCCCGCTCACCGACCGGAGGGACCCCTCGCGCGCCGAGCTGGCCGCGGGCTGGAGGCGCAACCGCAACGGCGAGGACATGCTCGCCGCCTTCCGCAACTGGCAGTCCGCCCACGGCAAGCCCGTCGTCTTCACCGAGATCGGCTACCGGAGCGCCGACGGCGCCAACCGCGCCCCCTGGGACTGGGAAGCCTCGATGGTCCCCGACCCCGGGGAGCAGGCCGACTGCTACCAGGCCGCCTTCGAGGTCTGGTCGCGGGAGGCCGGCTGGATGCGGGGTGCCTTCTGGTGGGCCTGGGACGTCTCGGCCCCCGGGCCGGCGGACTCCGGCTACAACCCGCGGGGCAAGCCGGCGGAGGCGGTCCTCCGCGCCTGGCAGTGACCGCGCGGGAGGATCACGCGCGCCGGAGCGCGGCGGCGAGGAGCGCGATGAGGACGAGGGCGAGGACCGCGACGAAGAGGGCGGGGGCCCCCCGCGGTCCCGGCCGGCCTCCGGACGGCGGGGGGGCCACGGCCAGGCCGGCGTCTCCGAGGGCCACGAGGCCGGCCCAGGCCGCCGCCGGGAGACCGGCGCGGTGGGCCTCCGCCTGGGCCGCGCCCAGGGCGCGCGCCACGGACTCCCCGCGCCCCAGGCCGCGATAGAGGCCGGCCGACAGGCGCGCCGCCTCGTCGTCCCGGAGCGGCCACAGGCTCCCCACCACCACCGGGGCCCCCGCCTCGAAGAACGCCCGGGCCAGTCCCATCACCCCCTCGCCGCGCAGGACCTCGCCGCCCGCGCTCCGGCACGCGGAGAGGACGACCCCCCGCCCGTCGAGGCCGAGGGCCGCGACCTCCCTCCATTGAAGGAGGCCGTCCTCCCCCGGGGCGCCCGGGGCGAGCACGACCGCGGACCGCTCGGGCCGGTCTTCGTCCACGAGCGCGTGGGCCGCGAAGTGGACGAGGCCGTAGGCGGAGAGGTCGGCCGTCTTCAGCGCCCGCTCGCTCGCCGCCCGGCCGGCGAGGAGGCGGCTCTCGCCGCCGAGGGCGCGGACCGCCGCCCGGCCCTCGGCCCGGGCGCGGGGAAGGGCGCCGAGGGGAGCGCCGGCCGCGAGGGGCCACCCGCGCGCCTCGGCCACCTCGCCTCCCCGCGGCAGCTCGGGGTCGGCGAAGGCGAGGACCGCCGGCTCGAGCGTCCGGCGGGGCCGGTCCCGCCACCTCCCCCAGAGCGTGGCCGAGGGGACCGCCGCCCACTCGTAGCGGAGGACGAGGGGCCCGCCCGCGTCGCGGAGGGCGCCGAACGGGAGCCGGTGGAGGACGCCGTCGGGGACCACGACGAGGCGCCGGACTCCCGTGGGCAGCCAGGCGAGCGCTTCGCCGAGGAGGTCGGCCCCGAGCCTCTCCGCGCCGGATGCCTCCGTCCCGTCCCGGCGCTCGAGGAGCCCGAGGAAGAGGGAGACCGTGGGCTCCAGCCGCACCCGGTCGGGAAGGCGGAAGGCGCGGGCGCCCCCCCGGGTCACCGCGATGAGCCAGGCGCCGCCGCCGAAGTCGCGGTGGAGGTCCTCCCAGAGCGCGACCTGGAACGACAGGAGCGCCTCGTCGTCCTCCAGCGCCGCCCGGACGTCGTGGAGCGAGGCGAAGCGCACGGGACCGCCCCTCGCCCCCGCGGGGACGAAGAGCGCCCGGCGGGCCTCCGCTTCCTCGATCTCCGCGCGCTCGAGGGCGGCGGTGGCCTCCTCGCGCCCGGCCGCCGGCAGGTCGGTCCCGAGGAGGCGCCGCTGGGCGGAGACGATCGCGGCCTGGGCGGCGTCGTGTCGCCGGCGCGCGCTCGGGTCGGGACCTGCGGCCGCCGGGTGCGCGGCGAGGGCGTCGAGGAGCGCGCGGGCCCGGAGACGCTCGGTCACCCGGAACGCCTGGTCCAGGGCGGCGGGGTCTCCCGCCTCGGCCTCGCGGAGCAGCCGGCCCGAGAGCCAGTAGTAGTCCTGGGCCCACGCGGAGAACAGCCGGGCCGCGCTCGCCCCCTCGGGCTGCCGCTCGCGGAGGGCCTCGAGGGCGTCCAGCGCCTCGAAGGAGCCGGCGAGGGCCCGGGCGGGGGGACGGGTCCGCCAGTCCATCCGCAAGCGCTGCCGCCAGGCGAACGCCGCCCCGGTCACGTCCCCCGCCGCGAGGGCGACCCGCAGCGACTCGTCGACGAGGGCGGCAGCCCGGGCGGGCTCGTCCTCGGCCAGGTGGATCCCGAGCGCCCACAGGCAGTGGCTCGTCTCGCGGGGCTGGCCGAGGGCGCGAGCGACCTCCAGGCAGCGGTCGAGGTGCTCGCGGGCCGCCGCCCTTCCGCGGTCCCCCGCCCCCTCGAGCAGCTCGCCGAGGGTCCGGTGCGCCATCGCCTCCATGTCGCGGTTGCCGGAGGCTCGGGCCGCCCGCAGGGCGCCCTCCGCCGCCTCCCGCACCTCGTCCTTCCCGCCCTCCTCGGGCAGCTCCTCGAGCTGGCGCAGCCGGGTGTTGGCCACGTTGTAGAGGGCGGTCGCCTCGTTGAGCGCGTCGCCCTCCTCGCGGGTGAGGACGGCGAGCCGCCGGTAGTGGCCGAGGGCCTCCTCGAAACGGCCCATGCCGTGGCACACGTTCCCGAGGCCGAGGAGGATCTCCCGGCGCTGGCGGTAGGCGCCGCTCGGGAACGCGGCCGCCTCCGCCCGGCGCAGCGAGCGGTAGGCCCGGCCGAGGTCGAGGCTGTTCTCGACGAGGTGGAGCGCCTCCAGGGTGAGGGCCTGGGCGAGGAGGGCCGGCTCGCCCGAGGCCTCCGCCGCCGCCACCGCCCGGGCCGCCTCGTTCCCCGCCTCCTCGATCCGCCCCTTGCGCTGGTAGAGCGCGCGCAGGTTGTAGCGGGCGGCGATCTCGCCCGGGGCGTGGCGCGTCTCCGAGAAGCCGCGGGCGGCCTCGACGTAGAAACGCTCCGCCTCCTCCGGGCGGGCCTGGAGGTCCAGGTGCCCGCGCACGAGGACCGGCCAGAAGTTCCGCGGAGCGCGGGCGGCGAGGTCCTCGAGCCGCCGGGCCGCCTCCCGCCCGATCCCGTGGTCGCGCGCGGCGAGGTAGTAGCAGAAGGACGAGTCGTAGTCGTCGGGCGCCCGGGCGAACCGCTCGTCGCACACGGCGAGGGGATCGGCCGGGGCGGCGTTCCCGGCCGCCGAGGAGAGCGCGAGGGCGGCGGCGAGGGTTGCCCGGAGGGACCGGCCCCCGCGGGCCCTCCCTCCGGGCGTGCTGGGGGTCAGTTCGGCTCGATCGCGAAGCGGACCGCGCACGGCGGCGGGCAGTCGTAGGGGCCGATGCTCCCCCCGGACGCCCCCGAGGGCACGGGCCCGAACGGGCAGCTCACGAGCGCCCCGGTGCGCCCGCTGTCCGTGTCCACCAGCTCCAGGGTCGCCACGTGGTCCCGGCTGGGCCGCCGCTCCCCGGCCGGCCGCACGAGGCGCACCACGCCCCGGATGGACAGCCGTTCCCCGGGGGCGCTCCGGGGCAGCTCGACGAAGGCGGACTCGCCGGGCCGGAGGGCGGCCTCGGCCTCGGCGAGCACGGTCCCCGCCTCGTCGAGGAGGCGGAGGCGCACCCGGGAGACGCGCCGGGTGCCTTCGGAGGTGTCGATCAGGGTGAGGCGCGCCGTCTGGCCGGGGGCGAGGCCGACGAGGCCGGTGCTCACGGTGACGGTGGCGACGCGGCCGGCGGCCGGGTCGGCCGGCCCGCCGCGCGCGGCGAGGGACGGCCCGAGGACGAACAGGAGCGCGCCGGCGGCGAGACGGGCGGCGAGGGGGGGAGTGGGCATGAGCGAATCCTCCTTCGGCGGAAACCCTACGAGAGCCTGGCCCGGAACGTCCGGGACACCACGCGCCGGCCGTCGGGCAGCCGCGCCTCGACCTGCCAGAGGATCCGCCCGCCGGGGGGGACGGCGGCGAGGGCGGCCTCGGGCACCGTGAGCTCGGTGGCCTCGACGTCGCGGACGGTCGCGAGGATCGAGAGGTCCTCGGCGCTCACCCGCACCTCGTACCGCGCGCCGGGGCCGGGGGCCGCCCAGAGGAGGCGGCACCGTTCCCGGGGAAGCCGGGCGTCGTCGGCGAGGAGGGAGCGGATCTCGCCGGCGGTCCCCGCCCGGTACTCCGCGGGGGCGGGTCCCTGGAGCCGGAGGAACACTCCGGCGCCGAGGGCGACCGCGAGGGCGGCCGCCGCGGCGAGCCAGGCCCCCCGCAGCCAGCTCCCCGCCCCTCCCGGGGCGGCCGCGGGGAGGGGCCCCGCCGCCTCGCGCGCGAGACGCCAGTCCTCCGCGCAGGGGGCGCACGCCGCGAGATGGTCCACCACCTCGCGCCGGCGCTCCGCGGGGAGCTCGCCGTGGAGGGCGGCCCACAGCGTCTCCGGCTCCGGGCAGCCCGGGGCGGGCGGGCCGGGGCGCGCGGCGAACGCGGCGCGCAGCCGTCCGAGGTCGTCGCCCGGGGGGATCACGGCTTCAGCCCCTTCGCGCTCAGGCAGTCGCGCAGCTCCGCGAGGCCGCGGTAGACGAGGTTCTCCGTCCGCTTCACGCTCCAGCCCAGCACCCCGGCGGACTCGGGCACGGTGTGGCCCTGGAGGTGGAGGGTCACCGCGAGCCGCCGTCCCTCGGACAGCCGGGAAAGGCAGTCGCCGATGCCACGCCCGATCTCGCGGGTCGCCGCCTGCTCCTCGGGGCTCGCCTCCCGGCTCGCGGGCGGCGCGAGGTCCGCCTCCTCGGGGAGCGCCACCTCGCGGCGCCGGCGGCGGGCGCGGATCTCGTCCACGAGGGCGCTCCAGGCCACCCGGCGGAGGTAGCCCGCGTTCAGCTCGGCCCCCGACCGGCGCCGCACGTCCATGACCCGCAGGAGCGCCACCTGCACGAGGTCGTCCCGTCCGTCGGAGAGCCAGCGGGGGCAGACCCGCGCGACCGCCCGGGCGAGGTCGGCGGCGAGCCGGGTGTACTCGTCGCGGGAGGCTTCCAGGCGGCTCCTCCAACGGGGGGCGTGTCGGCGCTGGGGAACCCCTCCTCCCGGGAGGACGACGCACCGGAAGGCGGCTTCGTGCGGGCTGAAAGACCAGTCTAGCATGGCCACCTCCCCGCCTCCCCGCCGGGGCCCGAGGGTGGCGGCCCGCGGGTCCTGGGCGTCCGCGGCGGGGACGGGCGCTCACACCCAGAACGTCGGCGGAGCCGCGGGTCCCTCACCCCGGGGGGGGGCCCCGCGACGGGGATGGCTCGACCCGGGCCTCCCGGGGGGTGAGGGAGGGGGGGCATTCCGTTCGTTACGGGGGCAACGAACGGAAGAAAGGGGAAACCATGCTCTCGACCCGACGCCCCGCCTGGCTGCTCGCCGCCGTCGCCGCCGCCCTCGCGGGCGCCCCCGCCCGGCCCGCCGACGTCTCGCGCGACGACTCGACCACGGTGGTGCTGTGCCTGCCCTCGCCGAGGGATCCCTCCCTCGCCCGCACGGTCACGGTGCCCCGGCCGGCCGTCCCGTTCTACCTGGTCCGGGGGGCGACCCTGGGCGCCTGTCCCCGCTGCGACCCCCGTCGCCCCGGGCTCACCTGCGACGAGAGCGAAGCCCTCGCCGAGGACGAGACCCGGCTGAGCGCCCAGGCCGAAGACGTGGCGGCCCGGGTGGTCCGTCACGGCGGGGAGCCGCTTCCCCTCGGGCCCAACGTGAAGCCTCCCGACCCGCAGGTCATGGGACGCTGCATCGACCAGGCGTACGCGGGGGAGGCGGAGGTGGGCTACTCCTGGGCGATCGCCCGGGACGGCCAGCCCGGGGCGACGGGGGCGGGCGGCTGGGCCCGTGCCCCCTGGGAGGCGGAGGACCCGTCGGTCCCCATGGCTTCCGACCGCCGCATGACGATCGCCAGCGTGTCCAAGACGATCACCGCGGTGGCGGTGATGAAGCTGATCGAGGAGACCCCGGGCCTCGACCTCGACGACCCCTTCTACCCCGTCATCGAGGACCAGTGGAGCGGCCTCTTCTTCGACGTGGAGGGCGTGCTCGTGAGCCTCCCCGGACCCGGGCTGGAGTCGGTGACCCTCCGCAACCTCCTCACCCACCGCAGCGGCCTCACCCCCGGCCTGGGCTGCGGCAAGCTCGTGCAGGTCCTCGGCCTCGGGGTGGTGGGGACGCCGGGGACCACCTACGACTACGAGAACTCCAACTTCTGCCTGCTCCGGGAGGTGGTCGAGTCGGTCTCGGGACAGTCCTACCAGGAGTACGTGCTGAACGAGGTGCTCGGCCCCATGGGGATCGCCGGGATGTCCTGCGAGGTCGAGGACTCCGCCCCCACCCTCTACTACAACACGATCCTGAACCCGGGGACCGCGTGGGGCGACTTCCCCTCGTGCTCGGCCTTCGGCTGGTACGCCTCGGCGGAGGACCTCGCGCGGTTCCTCGTCCACTTCCGGCTCGACACCGTCCTCTCCGACGCCTCCGCCCAGCAGATGCTCGAGGAGTGCCCGGACCCCGGAGGCACCTCCGGCTACTGCCTCGGCTGGCAGCGGTCGACGGGAGGGGCGATCGGGACGCACCACTGGCACAGCGGGGACTTCCTCAAGAAGTACTGCGGGGGGGACTGCAACAAGGGGGTGAACGCCACCATGATGCGCCTCCCCCAGGGCATCGACGCGGCCGTGCTCGTGAACACCCGGGCCGGCAACCCCCCCAACCCGGGGCTCACCAGCGAGGTCACGATCCTGCGGGAGTGCTACGTCGAGGCGTTCGACGCCGCGAACGGGGGCGGGGGCCGCTAGGCGGTCTCCTTTCCTTGGTGAAGGCCTTGGAATGACCGAGTTCGCCGTCCTCGAGGTCCTGTATCCGTTGGCCGGGAGCTGCGAAGGGTGCACCTCGGGTGCCAGAGGCCGCTGACACAACCGAGGGCACGGCGGCCTTCCTCGAGCCCGGCCGGCAGCAGTCAGGCGCCGCGGACCTCGAACCCGAAAGAGCGCGCGGCAAGGGCGAGATCGCGATCATGCGTGGCCATGACGAGCGCATGGCGCGTCCGTTCCCGCCACACCAGCGCTGTGGCAAGGTGCAGCGCGTCGAGAGTCCCGATCGGTGTGGGGAAGGGCTCCGAAGCCCGGGCCAGGACCGGACGCTGCAGGAGCACGAGATCCACGGCTTCCAGCCATTCCGTGACCGTTCCGCGCCGAGAGGCTGCCTCTTCCACCGACAGCGCACCCTGGAGGCGTAGCCGGTCGATCGTTCGGAGAGACTCGACGGCAAGCAGCTCGCTCGATACCAGAGCCTCGCAGGATGGCAGCTCCTCCATGGCGCCCGGCTCGCGCAGCACGAGCCGAAGCAGGGCCGACGTGTCGAGGTAGGCGATCACCTCGACGCGCGGTCCTCGAGGAGAACGGGCAGGCTGTCGGTGGCAGGCATCGCCGGCGGCGGCAGCCGGAGGTCGCGTGGCGTGCGTGTCGCCCGTCGGACTTCGAGCGGCGCATCCGCTTCGTACGGAACGATCTGGGCCACCGGCGTGTCCCGGTCGAGGACGGTGAGCGTGCGCCCGGCGCGCACCTTGCGAAGGTGCTGGCTGAGGTGTGCTTTCAGATCCGCGATGCCGACCTTGCTCATGACCTGATTATGGTCACAACTAGTCACTTCGTCAAGCCTGGTCACGTCTCTCTTGGTCTCCGGGTTCGAGGTTCGAGCCCTTGGCGGGTCGCCACTGAACCCCAGGAGGCCTTCCCGGGGATCGTTGCCCAGGAGCCGGTGCTATGCTCGCGCCGAGGTGTTCGCGGCGCCCACGCCGATGCCCCATGCCCCGAGCCGTGCCCGCTCCGTCCCCGCCGCCGCCGGAGCGGGGCTGGTCCTCCTCCTCGGGCTCCTCGGCTGTCGGGGCGGCGGTCCGGTGGCCCGGGCGGAGGCCTCGGTGCTCGCCCGGGAGATCGAGGCGCTGCGCGGCCTCCTCGCCGCCGCGGAGGCGGACACGCTGTTCTCCTACCGCCACCTGACGATCGGGGTCAGGGAGGAGCTGGTGCGGGAGATCCTGGAGACGCGTCTCCCGGTCGAGACGACCCTCGCCGGGGGCCTCCGGGTACGGCTGGCCACCGCCGCGGTCTCCTTCCAGGGCGGGCAGAGCCTCGTGACGCTGAAGGGCCGGGTGGGCCCCCTGCCGGGGTCGGGGGCCTTCGCGGACGTGGCGCTCCTCGGCGGCCTCGACCGCATCGAGGTGGACCCCGGGAGCGGCACCCTGAGCGCCCGGATCGCGCTGGACCGCGTCGAGCTCCAGCGGGTGGCGGGGGACGACGTCGAGCCGGGCCTCCTGGCGAGCGTGACCGCCGGCCTGGGCGGGCGCGCCCTCGGGGCCCTCGGGGAGGTGGTCCCCCGGGTGGACATCCCGGTCCGCTTCGCGCAGGTGCTGGAGTTCGCCGGGGTCGAGGAGGGGGCGGTCACGATCCCCGCGGCCCGGCTGCCCGTGCGGATGACGGTGGTCCGCGTCGTCTCCATGGCGGGCAGGCTGTGGGTCGCCCTCGACCTCGCCGCGGGCCCCTCGGAGGGCGGCGAAGCCCGGGGCGGCCCGTGAGGCGCTTCCGCTGGCTCGTGCTCGGGGCGGCGGCCCTCTTCCTCGGGGGGTTCGCCTACGAGCGCTTCTGGAAGGCCCCTTCGCCCGAGGAGCTGGAGCGGCTGCGCCAGCGGAGGCGCCTCCTCGCCGACCGGCTCCGGGACCGGCTGGCCCGGGACGTCCGGCTCCTGGAGGTCCCCGAGGCGAGCGTGGTCGTCGGGGTCCCCGCGCGGGTCGCGGAGGGGTTCCTCGGCGACGTCGTGCAGGCGCTCCTCTCCGACGTGCGCCTGACCCTGCGCGGGCTGGAGGTTCACAAGGAGGGGGAGGTGCGGGGCCGGCTCCTCGTGGGGCGGACCCGGCTCGGCCGCTACGCGGTGCGGGTGAGCTTCCACGAGGTCCGGGCGACGCTCCGCGCGGGGAAGCCCCGCCTGCGCTTCGCCGGCGAGCGGGTCGCGGTCCGGCTTCCGGTCTCCCTCGCCGGGGGGGAGGCCCGGGGCCGGCTCTCCTTCCGGTGGGACGGCCGGGGGGTGGCGGGGGCGGTGTGCGGGGACGTCGAGGTGGCGGGGGAGGTGGCGGGCACGGCCCGCCCGGCCACCTATTCCCTCGAAGGGTCGCTCCGCCTGGTCGCGGAGGAGGCCGCCCTGGTGGCCCGCCCGGAGTTCGAGGCGACCCGGGTCACCCTCCGGGTCGAGCCGTCGCGGGAGACGTGGGGGCTCGTCGAGAGGACGATCCGGGAGCAGGGGGCGGTGTGCCGGGCCGCCCTGGGCGCGGCCGACGTGCCGGAGAAGATCCGCGGCCTGCTGGACCGCGGCTTCGGCGTCACCCTCCCCGCCACGCTCTTCCGGGAGGTGCGGCTCCCCGTGGCGATGGAGCGGTCGGTGGGGATCGGGGAGGCGGAGGTCCGTCTCCGAGTGGCCCCGGTCGGGCTCGCCCTCACGCCGCAGCGCCTCTGGTACGGGGCCGCGGTCTCCACCCTCCCGTCGCCTGACCGGGGCCCGCCCCCGGTGCCGGTCGCCGCGGGGCCGCCCGGAGCACCGCCTCGCGGCGCCGTGGAATGAACCGCGAGAGACCACATGTCGGGCCGCTCACCCATCGCGCCTGACCCGCCGCTCTTTGTCCGCGTCGAGTGCTACGCGGGCCACCGCGGCGAGGAGACGCCGCGGCGCTTCCGGCTGGCGGGCGGCTGGCGGGAGATCGAGGAGGTCCTCGACCGTTGGCTCGCCCCCGACCACCGCTGCTTCAAGGTCCGCACCGGCGACGGCGACACCTGCATCCTGCGGCACTCTCCGGAGTCGCATCGCTGGGAGCTGGTGACGCCCCGGCGCGACC
>Ga0268386_10000810_pt1 | contig 20585 bp, 17 predicted proteins | sample RVTome_15_FD_200260 | JGI IMG/M metagenome (GOLD analysis project Ga0268386, IMG submission 200260) | Soil microbial communities from uranium-contaminated site in the Upper Colorado River Basin, Wyoming, United States - RVT150D86... ...
GTGGGCGCATCCCAGCATCCCGCGCCACGCCCACGTGGTGCTGCGCGCGTCGGAGAGCGTCACCGGCGATCCGGACCGGGTGGAGTTCGCTCTCGACTGGGCCTCGGGGACTCCGGGGCGCCAGGCCCTGATCCTGAGCCGCACGATCCTGCCGCCAATCGAGTGGCAGGTGCGGGCGGTCAACGGCAACGGGCTGGCCTCGGGCTGGAGCCGGCCCCTGCGCTCGCCGAATTGAGGCGCTGGGCGGATGGTCGCCGCGCTTGAGACCTCCTCCTCGTGAGCGAGGACGTCTCGTCCCGCTCGGTGCGCCGCGTGCGGAACGTGATGGAGAGCGAGACGGAGACGGCGGGCGAACTCCCCGCGCCGGCAGCGTCCGGACGATGTCCTTCCGACTGCGCATTTTGGATCATGACAGCCGCCCCCGGACGGGGCACCCTGCCGCCGACGAAACACCCGTGAACCACCGGGGTCTCCCGAAGGCACCCAGCGACCAAGGCGAAGGAGGTGCCGCTCGTCGCCTACAACCTCCCCGGCCGTGACGCGTGCGGCGGGCATTCGGGGGGCGGCGCGGGCACCGTCAGTGCCCACCGGACGTGGATGGATCCGACTCGCTCAGACGAGGGCGGCCAGGAAGCGCGCGGCGGGCAGGACGCGCACGCCCCCCTCGACGAAATCGCCACCGGCCTCCAGCGTGACCTGGTAGGTCCAGGGGATGCCCAGGCGGTCCCGGAAGTGGACGAGTGCCGGGTCGATCCGGGTCTCGGAGAGTTTCGCCTCGACCGCGAACCAGGGCCGTCGGCCCGCGGTGACCAGGAAGTCCACCTCGCGGCCGTCACGGTCACGGAGGTAATGGAGGTCCACGCGATGGCCCTGGGAGTCCTCGAGGTAGTGGCAGAGCTTGAGGAGGTGCGAGGCCACGAGGTTCTCGAACCGCGCCGCCGGATCGGGGACCAGGCTCCAGTCCCACAGGTAGGCCTTGGGCATTTTCGTGAGGCTGCGGCTCCGGGGCCCCCCGAACGGCCGGACCCGGAAGACGTGGTAGAGCCGCTCGAGCACGTCCATCCAGTGGGTGAGCGCCCGGTGGCTGACCCCGAGGTCCTCGCGGAGCGCGTTCAGGGACAGGAGGGATCCGACCCTATCGGGCAGCAAGTCGGCGAGGAGCTGGAACGACGAGAGCTCGCGGATGGGCTCGAGGTCGCGCACGTCCTCTCGGAAGAAGCGATCGAGACGCTCCTTCTGCCACCGGCGGAGCGTCCTCGTCGACTGGGCGAGGAACGGCTCGGGGAAGCCACCGAACTGCATCAGGGAGCCGACGAGGTCGTCTTCCCCGCGAAGCGCGACGGGCAGCTCCCGGCCCGGGACGAGCTCCGGCCTCTGGTCCGGCGACCGGGCCTCGGCGCAGGAGAAGGGGTGAAGGCGGTGGTGGTGGTAGCGGCCCTGGAGGGAGTCGCCGCCGCGCCGATAGAAGTCGAGGCGCGCGCTTCCCGTGACCAGGAACCGCAGGTGATCACGGTGCTTGTCGAACTCACCCTTGAGCCATCCCTTCCACCCACGCCACTTGTGGAGCTCGTCGAGGACGACCAGGGCCTCTCCTCCCGGCCAGCGCGCGGCTCGAATCTGCCGTCGATCCTCGCGGTTGTCCCAGCTCAGGTAGGCGCCTTCGGGCCGGCCCTCGAGGACCCTCAGGGCCAGGGTCGTCTTGCCCACCTGGCGCGGCCCGGCGAGGAAGACCATCTTGGTCGCGAGGTCATCGCGGATCCCCGCCTCGAGATAGCGCGGTCGAGTCACGGCTGATTGTGCCTGAATGCAGCGTTTGGCGCAACATTATTTGCCTCGAGGCAAAACATGCCGCCAGCCCGGAGGCGTCCGGGACCTCGGGCTACTGGACGGTCCCGGTGAAGGGGTGAGTCACCTGCACGGGGGCCGGCGAGGCGTGGTGGTGGAAGAGCCGCCAGCCCTCCGGGGTCCGGCGGAACAGGTTGGTCGCCTGGGCGACCGCGAGGCCCACGTCCTCCGCGCTCTTGGCGGTGATGTTCTCGGCGCAGGTGAGGACGGCCACGTCGCCGATCACCTCGACCCGGACCCCGGTGGGGGTGACGCGGATCCAGCTCGTGCCCGCGATGATCTGCTCGAAGGAGCCGCGGATCGCCGGCCAGCCCACCAGGGAGTCCCAGCCCGGGTGGACGCAGTAGGCCCGGCTCGCGGGGAGCCAGACCCGCTCCATCTCCGCGAGGTCGAGGGCCTCGAGGGCGCGGTAGAAGCGGTCGTTGGCCTGACGGACGGCCTCTCTCTCGTCGTTCGCGATCCAGGGCGGATGGTCCATTCACCGCGATTCTAACCGATGGCACCCCGGGGCGTGGTCCGGGGGAGGGTTACAATCCTTCATGGCTGCCATGACCGAGACCGTCGTTCCCGCGGGCCTCCCGACCCGCCACTCGATCGTGGGGAACCGCGACACCGAGGGGCGGGGGGGCCGGCGGCCCGCGCTCGTCCCGGCGAGCGGCGAGGTCCTCGCCGAGGTGACCCTCCTGGACCGCGAGCAGGCCGGGGGGGCGGTGGAGGCCGCCCGCCTCGCCTTCCCGTCCTGGTCGGCCGCCGCGTTCCCCGAGCGGGCGGGCCTCCTCCTGAAGCTGCGGGAGGTGGTGCTGGCCGAGGCGGACTCCCTGGCCGCGCTCATCGCCCGGGAGCAGGGCAAGCCGGAGGCGGAGGCCCACGCGGTGGAGATCTTCCCCTCCCTGGAGGCCCTGAAGCACCTCGCCCTCCACGCGGAGGACGTCCTGCGGGAGGACGTGGTGGAGAGCCAGCTCCTGCTCTTCGCCCACAAGGACTGCCGGCTCGCCTACGCCCCGATCGGAGTGGTGCTCGTCATCACCCCCTGGAACTATCCCTTCGCGATCTCCCTGACCGGGGTGGCGGCCGCTCTCGCCGCCGGGAACACGGTCGTGCTCAAGCCCGCCCCCTCGACGACGCTGATCGGGCTGGAGCTGGGCGAGATGTGCCGGCGGGCGGGGTTTCCCGACGGGGTCGTCAACGTCGCCGCCGTCGACGACGAAGGGGCCCAGGCGCTCGTCGAGGACCCGAGGATCGGGAAGATCGTCTTCACGGGCAGCGTGGCCACCGGCAAGAAGGTCATGGCGGCCGCGGCGAGGAACCTCACCCCGGTGCTGCTCGAGCTGGGGGGGAAGGACCCCGCGGTGGTCTGCCGGGACGCCGACCTCGACCGGGCGGCCCGGGGGATCGTCTGGGGAGCGTTCCTCAACGCCGGGCAGACCTGCGCCTCGGTGGAGCGGGTCTACGTCGAGCGGGCGGTGGTCGAGCCGTTCCTCGCCCGGGTGGTCGAGGAGACCCGGCGCATCCGGGTGGGCGACCCCTCGCGCGCCGAGACCGACATGGGGCCGATGGCCCTCGAGCGCCAGCGCCGGATCGTGGAGGACCACGTGGCCGACGCGCGGAGCCGGGGCGCGCGCGTGCTCACCGGGGGAGAGACCCCTTCGGGCCCCGGCTGGTTCTACCCCCCCACCGTCCTCGCCGACGTGGACCACTCCATGCGGATCATGCGCGAGGAGACCTTCGGCCCGGTGCTCCCCGTGATGGCGGTGGACTCCCTGGAGGAGGCGATCCGCCTCGCCAACGACAGCGAGTACGGCCTCACCGCGAGCGGCTGGACCCGCAGCCCCGAGACGGCCCGCCGGCTCCAGGAAGGCCTCGCCGCCGGGGTGGTGACGGTCAACGACTGCGTCTCGAGCTACGGCGAGCCCACCGCGCCCTGGGGGGGGATCAAGCACAGCGGGATCGGACGGACCCACGGCCTCCTCGGCCTCCGGGAGATGGTCCAGGCGAAGTACCTGACCTGGGACCGGAGCCGGCGGCCCGCCCTCTGGTGGTATCCCTACGGCGAGGACTACCGCCGGCTCATGCGGACGGCCAACCGCGCCCTCCACTCGTCCTCGTTCTTCGCCCGGCTCGCCGCCCAGCTCGGCCTCGGCCGGTTCGCCCGCTACTGGCGGCGGGTGAGCCCGTGGAGCGTGCTGAAGAACGTGGACAAGCTGTTCTAGCCCGAGAGGGTCCCATGCCGGTGGCCGGCTCCCAGCTCTCCCGCGCCACCCGCCCCAAGTGGCACTACCTGGCCGTGGGGGTGGGGCTGATCGTGGTCGCGGTGGCCCTCACCGTGGCCTGGCAGATCCTCGCCGTCCCCGGCCAGGAGATGCGCCGGGAGCTGAGCGGCCTGCGCTGGGTGGCCTACCTCTTCGGGAGCCTCCTCTTCCTCCTCCTCATCGCCGGCCTCGTGCTCATCGTGATCCTCCTCCTGCGCGAGGTGAGGCTCAACGAGCGGCAGTCGAACTTCGTGAGCGCGGTCACCCACGAGCTGAAGACGCCGGTCGCCTCCCTCAAGCTCTACCTCGACACCCTCCAGCTCCGGGACCTCCCGGAGAGCCGCCGGGAGGACTTCTACAGGACGATGCGCCAGGACGTGGACCGCCTCCACGCCACGATCAACAACGTGCTGAACGCGGCGATGTTCACCGATCGCCCGGTGGCGGACCCCCGGCCCCTCGACCTCGCCCGCCTGGCCCGCCGCAGCATCGAGCTCACGCGGACCCGCCACCAGCTCCGGCGGGAGGCCATCGAGTACCAGGGGGCGGAGCGGCTCATGGTCATGGGCGACGCGGGCGCCCTGGAGACCGCCGTCCTGAACCTCCTGGACAACGCGGTCAAGTACTCCCGGGACCGGGTGAAGGTGGAGGTGGACGTGTGGGGGAACGGGGACGGGCACGCCCACCTGCGGGTGCGCGACCACGGCATCGGCATGAGCCGGGGCCACCTCGCCTTCATCTTCAACCGCTTCTACCGCATCGGCTCCGAGGCCAGGCGGCGCCGGCCGGGGACCGGCCTCGGCCTCTTCATCGTCCGGTCGGTGGTCAAGGGCCACCGGGGCTCCATCGTGGCCGAGAGCGCGGGCCCCGACCGCGGCTCCACCTTCACCATGACCCTGCACGCGGCCGCGGAGGGCGAGGGCGAGGGCGAGCATGTCTAGGATACTGATCGTCGAGGACGAGGCCCACCTCGCCACCGGGATCAAGTTCAACCTGGAGATCGAGGGCCACGAGGTGGACGTGGTCGCCGACGGGCGGGAGGCCCTGGAGCGTCTCGCCCCGGCGGGCGGGGGGGAGAAGGACGGCTGGGAGCTCGTGCTCCTCGACGTGATGCTCCCGGGGCTCGACGGCTTCCAGGTGGTGAGCGGGATGCGGGCGGCCGGCAACTTCACCCCGGTCCTCATGCTCACCGCAAAGAGCCTCCCCGAGGACGTGGTCCTCGGCCTCGAGTCGGGGGCCGACGACTACCTGGCCAAGCCCTTCGACCTGACGGTCCTCCTCGCGCGGGTGAAGGGGCTGCTGCGGAGGCGCGACTGGGCGCGCGGGGAAGGGGAAGGGCCGGAGTCGGCCCGGGTCGGGGAGGCCGAGGTCGATTTCCGCAACTTCGAGGTCAGGACGCGCGGGGAGACGGTCCGCCTCACCCTCCTCGAGGTGATGCTCCTGAAGCTCCTCGTCCAGAACGCCGGGCGCGTGGTCTCGAAGGCGGAGATCCTCGAGAAGGTGTGGAACGTGAGCCCCGACACCGAGACCCGGGCGGTGGACAACTTCATCATGCGCCTGCGCCGGGTCCTCGAAGCCAACCCCCGCTTCCCCCAGCACCTCCACACGGTGCGGGGGGCGGGCTACCGGCTCACCCTCGGGGGCTGAGGGCTCGCCGACGAAGAGGCCGCCCATGAGCGTCCGGGTGGAGAAGGCCGGACCGGTCGCTACCGTCGTCCTCGACCGGCCGGAGGTGCGCAACGCGGTGGACCGCGAGACGGCCGCGGCGCTCGCCGACGCCTTCCGGGCCTTCGAGGCGGACGGTGAGGCCCGCGCGGCCGTGCTGTGGGGAGACCACGGGGCGTTCTGCGCGGGAGCGGACCTCCGGGCGGTGGCGGAGGGCCGGCCCAACCGCGTGGAGCCCGACGGGGACGGCCCGATGGGACCCACCCGGATGCGGCTCACGAAGCCGGTGATCGCGGCGATCGCCGGCCCGGCGGTCGCGGGAGGGCTCGAGCTGGCGCTCTGGTGCGACCTGCGGGTGGCCGAGGAGGACGCGGTCCTCGGCTTCGCCAACCGCCGCTTCGGGATCCCCCTGGTCGACGGGGGGACCGTCCGGCTCCCCCGGCTGATCGGCCTCGCCCGCGCCCTCGACCTCATCCTCACCGGGCGCCTCGTCGGCGCGCGGGAGGCCCTCTCCCTGGGGCTGGTGAGCCGGGTGGTCGCGAACGGCGCGTCCCGGGCCGAGGCGGAGGCCCTCGCGCGCGAGCTGGCGGCCTTCCCGCAGGCGGCCCTCCGGGACGACCGCGCCTCGGCGATCCAGGGGCTCGACCTGGGCTTCGAGGCCGCGCTCGCCCGCGAGCTCGAGCGGGGCCGCGCCGCCCTCGGGGAGGAGGCGCGGCCGGGAGCCCGGCGCTTCGTGGCCGGCGCGGGCCGCCACGGCGCCCCCGTCGACCCCTCGGCGGGGAACGACACGGACGGGCCGTGACCGTGGGCTCCTATGGGCGTTTAACGACCTCAACAGGCCTTCGGTGTCCACGCCGCGGCAGCTCCTCGACCATTTCGCGCGACTTCCGGAACATCATCTCGAACCGTTGGGCGGTCGTGAGGCTCGCCAGGTGGTCGAGCTCGAACGCCAGCTCCCGCTCTTCCGAGGATTCGTCGACGGCGAGCTTCAGCACCCGGGGCACACGTCATCATATCAGAGCGCCCGTGCTATCCTCCCCCGCCCTTCAGGGCGCCCGAGGTCTTTCTCCCCATGCTCTACCGGCTCTTGGCCCCCGCCCTTCTCCTCACCGTCCTCCCCGGCCTGTCGGGCGCGGAGCCGGTCGCCGTCCGGGCCGCCCCGGTCCCCTTGAACCCCCAGGACGCGGGCCAGCGCACCGTCGGCCGGCTCCGCTACCTCGGTGGACTTCACCTCACCTCCGACGACCCGCGCTTCGGCGGATTCTCCTGCCTGCGCCTCGGCCGCGACGGGTCGACCATCCTCGCGGTGTCCGACGAGGGGAGGTGGATGACGGCCCGGCTCGTCCACGACAAGAAGGGCTCCCTCGTCGGTCTCGAGGCGGCGGAGTCCGGGAGCCTGCTCGGCCTCGAGGGGAAGCCCCTCGAGGGCAAGGACAGCCGTGACTCGGAGTCCTGCGAGTTCCTGGCCGACGGCTCCCTCGCCGTGGGCTTCGAGCGGGAGCACCGCCTGTGGCGCTATCCCGTCAACGAGGGCAGGCCCGACGGCGTGCCCACCGCCCTTCCCAGCCCGCCCGGCGTCGCGGGGGCCCCGTTCAACGGCGGGATCGAGGCCCTCGTCGACCTCGGGAAGCAGGGACTCCTCGCCCTCACCGAATACTGGGTCGAGAGCGAGCTGATCGTGGCCTGGATGCACGGCCCCGGGGACTGGCAGCCCCTCGGCTACCGCTTCGAGCGCGCGCTGCGTCCCTCGGACGCGTGTCTGCTGCCCGATGGGGACGTGGTGGTCGTGGAGCGGGCCTACGACCCCGACCGGGGAATCGTCGGGGTGCGGCTGCGCCAGGTCTCGCGAGACGCGATCAGGCCGGGGGCCGCCCTGGGCGGCCGTCTCATCGCGGACATCCAGGCCCCGCTCACCCTCGACAACTTCGAGGGGATCGACTGCGGCAAGGGCCCACGCGGGAAGGCGGTCTTCTACCTGATCTCCGACGACAACTTCAACGCCGAGCAGCGCACCCTTCTCCTCGCGTTCGCGCTGGACCGCCGCTGACCGGACCGGCCCCGGGACACCGGCCCCGGGCCTTTTCGCTCGATCCGCCCGGATGAGTCGAATGGGACCTCGGGGGTCCCCGGGCCGGTGCGTCCTGGAGTAGGCTCTAGGCAGTCGCGCGGAGGGCACAAATGAAACACACGATCGGGTTCCTCCTCCTCGCCGGCGGGGCCCTCGCCACGCCGGCCGTCCCCGCCGTCGCCCAGGCGAAGCCGGACGAACAGGCCGTCGCTCGGGGCAGGGTCATCTACGAGCGCTACTGCGCGAGCTGCCACGGGGTGTCGGCCCGGGGCGACGGCGCCCTCGCCCCCGACCTCCAGGTGCCCCCCACCGACCTGACCGGCCTCGCCGCGAAGAGCGGCGGCAAGTTCCCGTTCGACGCGGTCGCGAAGGCGATCGACGGCCGCAAGACCACCCGGGGCCACGGGGCGCCCGACATGCCAGTGTGGGGCGAGATCTTCCCCAAGACGGCCGGGACCGGGGCGGCCTCGGTCACGACCGCGGTCGGCAGGATCACCCACTACCTCTGGTCGATTCAGAAGACCGCCCCGTAGCCCCCGCCCGAGGTCTCCGGGGATGCCGGGGGCCGGGAGTACGACCGCCCGATCTCGGGCAAGGAGGGGTCATGGCCGCTCGGCGCCTCGCTCTTCTCCTCGGGGCCGCCTTGGTTGCGGCCTCCCTCGCCCACGCGGGGAAGCTCGACGACGCGAGCCGGCAATGGCTCGAAGGCGTCGCCGCCATCGTGCTGCCCGACGAAGCCCGCACCTACCGGCGGCTCGCCGACCGTCGGGAGCGGGCGGAGTTCGAGCGCATCTTCTGGGCGCGGCGGGACCCCGACCTCCAGACCTCCGTGAACGAGTACCAGGAGACGTTCCTCGCCCGGAAGGCCGAGGCGGACCGCCGCTTCGCGGTGAAGGGGCAGGCCGGCTCGGCCACCGGCTGCGGCCGCCTGCTGGTCCTCTTCGGCGAGCCCGACCTCGTCCGGGAAGGGGAGACGGGCACCCCCTTCGGCCACGGCGAGCCGGTCCCCGCCTCCCGCAGCGGCGTGGCGCGGAGCGGCGCGACCCAGATGGCGAGGTTCCCCTCCCGCCGCCCCGAGGTGTGGACGTACCGGGACCGGGACGACCTCGTCTTCCCGGGAGGCCAGGCGGAGATCCCCGTGGATGCCGCGTGCGCCGTCGGTCCGGCCCTGGCCCTCGAGCTGGACCGGATCGCCGGCCGCCGGGTCGTCCATCCGGGCCTCGCCTATCGCGTCTCGGCCGGGCGCCTCACCCGGCTCGAGGACCTCCTGCCCCGCCCGAGCCCGGCCCGGACGCTCGTGGAGAGCGGACGCCGGGACTTCCCGGTCGCCGGCCAGCTCGCCTACGTCCGGGCCGAGGGGGCGACCGCCCTCGTGGGGCTGGTCCGGGCCGACGCCGCCTTCGCGGTTCCCGCCGAGGGGAGGCCGGGGCCGGACGCGGTCATGGTCGTGGCCCAGGCGACCGACGAGGAGGGGCGGGTGGCCGCGGTGGACGAGCGTCGCCTCCCCGCTCCCGCCGCCGGGGCGGGCCCGCTCCTCGTCGGGTACCGCCTCTACCTCCGGCCGGGCCGCTACACCCTCCTCTACGGGGTGAGCGACGAGCGGGGCACCCGGGGAGCGGCCGCCTCCGAGACGATCGATGTGCCCGACCTCGACGGGCCCGGCCTGTCGGCGGGCTCCCTCCTCGTGGTCGAGGACGTCGTGGAGGGCGAGGTCGGCGACCCCCGGGACCCCCTCGACGCCTTCGTGCTGGGGGAGCTCAAGGTGGTCCCCCGCTTCGGACACGCGTTCTCCCGATCCGAGTCGGCGTCCTTCCTCTACGGCGCCACCGGGAGCGCGGACCCCCTGACCGGCAAGTCGAGCCTCACCGTGGACTTCTCCCTGCGGCAAGGGGGCCGGCTCGTGGCGAGCGCGCCGAGCCAGTCCTTCGACGAGAGGCACGTCCTGACCTCGGTCGGGCCGATCGCGCTGGGGTTCGCGCCGGGCGCCTACACGGCACGGGTGAGGGTACGGGACAACCTGACCGGGCAGGAGACCGCGGTCGAGCAGGCCTTCGAGATCCGCTAGCTCCCCTCAGCTCCAGAGCCGGTCCCAGGACCGCTCGGCGTCCCACTCCGGGGTGGGCTCGAAATACCCCTCCCCCTCCAGCAGGTGCTGCTTCACCACGTCGGGGACGGGCTCCACCCCGAGCCCCGGGGTGTCGGGGACGGTGACGTGGCCGTCCTTCACCAGGGGCTTGGGCAGGCCGGTGACCATGTCCTCCCACCAGGGGACGTCCACCGAGTGGTGCTCGAGGGAGATGAAGTTCTCGGTGGCGGCCGCGCAGTGGACGTTCGCCATGAAGGAGACCGGCGTCCCCGCGAAGTGCATCACCATCGCCACCCCCCGCTCCTGGGCGTAGTCCCCGATCTTCTTCGTCTCGAGGCAGCCCCCGGAGCTCGCGAGGTCGGGGTGGATCATGTCCACCGCCTGCATGTCCACGAGCTCGTTGAAGTCCTCCTTCAGGTAGATGTCCTCCCCGGTGAGGATCGGGACGTCGGTCGCGTCCTTGATCTGCTTCATCAGGTGGCCGAGCTGCCAGGGCACCATGTCCTCCATCCACGCGAGCTGGTGCTTCTCCATCGCCCGGGCCAGCCGGATGCAGGAGTTGACGTCGATGTGGCCGTGGTGGTCAGAGGCGAGGGGGACCTCCATCCCGATCACCTCGCGGATCGCGGCCACGTAGTCGGACAGGTAGCCGATCCCCCCGTCGGTGATCGCGATCCCGGTGAAGGGGTGCATGATCGTGTCCCGGCCGGCGAAGGCCTGGCCGACCGGCATGTTGAGGGTCCCCGGCTTGCCCCGGAGGAGGTTGATCCCGAAGTCCACCTTGAGGAAGGTGATCCCCGCGTCCATCCGGGCCTTGAGGCGCCGGCCCTGCTCGGTCCCGTCCGGGGTCTCGGTGGTGTCCGCGTAGAGGCGCACCCGGTCGCGGAACTTTCCCCCGAGCATCTGGTGGACCGGCACCCCGTAGGCCTTGCCCGCGAGGTCCCAGCAGGCCATCTCCACCGCCGAGACCCCCCCGGCCTGCCGGGCGTGGTGGCCGAACTGCTTGATCTTCCGGAAAACCCGGTCCACGTTGCAGGGGTTCTCGCCGAGGATCCGGCTCTTGAGCAGGAGGGCGTAGGTCTTGCTCGCCCCGTCCCGCACCTCCCCGTAGCCGGAGAGCCCCTGGTTGGTGTCGATGCGGACGAGGGGACAGGTCATGGGGGCCCCCGTCACCACCGCCACCCGGAGGTCGGTGATCCTGAGCTGGGACGGCATCGAGGCGCGGCTCACGTTCTGGACGGCGCCTTCCAGCTCCTCGTCCGAGAGGAGCCCCGCGGTCCCCAGCCCCGCCGCGGCCAGCCCCGCCTTCCTGAAGAACGACCGCCGTCCCACCAGGTCCTGCACTGCCTGCTTCATGGCTTCGCCTCCCTCTGGAGAGTCCCGCGGGTCCGAAGAGGGCGGGCGGATTATAGACGGTCGGACCGGGGGGATGCCGCCGATCCTGCTATGATCCGCCGCCATGGGCGAGAGCACCTCGGTGAGCCGGCGCCTCGCCGGGGCGGGGGCCGCGCTCCTCGTCGTGGGCGTCGCGGGAGCCTCCTCCCGCCCCGTCCTCGCCGGCGGCCTCGTGGCCGGGTTCGCCCTCCTCGCCCTCTCGCTGCGCCGGAGCCCGCTCCTCTCCGGCTACTCCTTCACCCTCTGGGTCCTCGCCTTCGTCGCCGCCTCCCTCACCTACCCCGAGGCCTTCCTCGCCTGGGGCGGCTATCCCCTCGGCAACCTCATCGTCCCCCTCATCCAGGTGATCATGTTCGGCATGGGGACCACCCTGAGCGTGGCGGACTTCACCCGGGTGCTCAGGCTGCCCTGGCCGGTGCTGATCGGCTTCGTCCTCCAGTTCATCGTCATGCCCCTCGCCGGCTTCACGGTGGCCCGGGCCTTCGGCTTCGAGCCGACGGTGGCGGCGGGAGTGGTCCTCGTCGGGGCCTCGCCGGGGGGGGTCGCCTCCAACGTGATCACCTACCTCGCGGGGGGGAACGTGGCCCTCTCGGTCACCATGACCGCCTGCTCCACGCTGGCCTCGCCGGTCATGACCCCCCTCGCGATGAAGGTGCTCGCCGGGCAGTACGTCCCGGTGAGCTTCGTGGCGATGATGGTCTCGATCGTGAAGATGATCATCGTCCCCATCGTGGCCGGCCTCCTGGTCAACCGCCTCCTCCACGGGGCGGCCTGGATGCGCCGGGGCCTCCCCCTCCTGTCCATGGGCTCCATCTGCTTCATCATCGCGATCATCACCGCCCTCTCCCGCGACAAGCTCCTCCAGGTGGGTCTGGCCCTGATCGCGGCGGTGGCCATCCACAACACGGCGGGCTACCTGCTCGGCTACTGGGGGGCCCGGCTCGCCCGCCTGCCCGAGGCCGACTGCCGCACGGTGGCGATCGAGGTGGGGCTGCAGAACGCGGGGATGGCATCGGGCCTCGCGATCTCCGTGCTGAAGAGCGCGGAGGCCGGCCTCGCCCCCGCCATCTTCGGCCCCTGGATGAACGTCTCCGGCTCGGTGCTCGCCTCCTGGTGGCGGGCCCGGCCGGCAAGGACCCGGGAACCGCGCTCCTGAGGGCCGCGGGCGGCCCCCGGCCCGCCGCAACGTCTTTTTGCATGTCGCGGCGAGACGCGGCCCGGGGGCGGCGGTACCCTGACGTGGTGAGCGAAGCCACCACCCGTCCCGAGACCGACGTCGGGAGCTACTTCGTCGCCAACTACCCGCCGTTCTCGGTCTGGAACCGCCCGGCCGTCGACCGCGACGCGGTGCCCGCGCTCGATGCGGCCCCCGCGGCCGTCCCGCTCGGCCTCTACCTCCATGTGCCCTTCTGCCGCAAGCGCTGTCACTTCTGCTACTTCCGGGTGTACACCGACAAGAACGCCCGGGAGGTGGAGGACTACCTCGACCTCCTCGTGCGCGAGTGGGAGATGTACCGGGCCCGGCCGGCGGTGGCCGGGCGCCCGCTCGACTACGTGTACTTCGGCGGGGGGACGCCTTCGTTCCTCTCGACGAGGCAGCTCGAGAGCCTGGTCTCGCGCCTGACCGCCGCCACCCCATGGACCGCGGCGGAGGAGGTCACGTTCGAATGCGAGCCGGGGACCCTCGCGGGGGACAAGCTGGCCGCGATCCGGGGGATGGGTGTCACCCGCCTCAGCCTCGGCGTCGAGAACTTCGACGACCGGATCCTCGAGCTGAACGGCCGGGCCCACCGCTCGGCGGAGATCGGCCACGCCTACGAGGCCGCCCGCGCCCTCGGCTTCCCCCAGGTCAACCTGGACCTCATCGCGGGCATGCTCGGGGAGACCGAGGAGAACTGGCGGGCCTGCGTGGCGAAGGTCCGCGACCTCGCCCCGGACAGCGTGACGATCTACCAGATGGAGCTGCCCTTCAACACCACGATCAGCCGCGACCTCCTCCAGGGCAGCCGCCAGTTCACCGAGCACGTCGCGGACTGGGAGACCAAGCGGCGCTGGGTGGGGGAGGCCTTCGCCGCCCTCGAGGACGCCGGTTACCACGTGGGGAGCGCCTACACCGCGGTGAAGGACCCCGCCCGGACGCGCTTCGTCTACCGCGACCGCCTCTGGCAGGGGGCCGACCTCGTGGGCCTGGGGGTGGCCTCCTTCGGCCACGTCAACGGGGTCCACCTCCAGAACCACGACACCTGGGAGGGCTACCGCGAGAGGATCGGGGAGGGGACGCTGCCCCTCGCCCGGGCCTACCGGCCGAGGCCCGAGGAGGCCCTGATCCGGGAGCTGGTGCTCCAGCTCAAGCGGGGCTCGATCCGGCCCGCCTACTTCGCGGAGAAGTACGGGGTCGACGTGCGGGAGCGCTTCGCGGAGCCCTTCCGCTCCCTGGGCGCCGACGGCTACCTCGCCGCCGCCGGCGACGACCGCCTCGCCCTCAGCCGGGAGGGGCTCCTCCGGGTCGACGTCCTCCTCCGCCGCTTCTTCCTGCCGGAGCACGCGGGGATCCGCTACACGTGATCCCCTCGCCCCGGCCCGCCGCCCCTCTCCCCCGCCCCGCCGGAAAGGACCGAACAGGGTGCCCATGACCGAGTACGAGGTCGTCGTCGTCGGCGGAGGGCCGGCGGGGTCCACCGCGGCCGCCCTCCTCGCGGAGCAGGGCCACCGCGTGCTCCTCCTCGAGCGGGAGCCCTTCCCGCGCTACCACATCGGCGAGTCGCTGATCCCCTACACCTGGTTCACCCTCGACCGGCTGGGGGTGGTGGACTGGCTGAGGCGGTCGGCCTCGCCGAAGAAGTACAGCGTACAGTTCGTCTCGATCACCGGCCGGGTCTCCCAGCCCTTCTACTTCTTCCAGACGATCAAGCACGAGTGCGCGGTGACCTGGCAGGTCTGGCGCAGCGAGTTCGACGCGATGCTCCTCGACAACGCCCGGGCCAAGGGCGCGGAGGTCCGTCAGGGGGTGGCGGTCCGGGAGGTGCTCACGAGCGGGTCCCGGGTGGAGGGGGTGCTCGCGGAGACGGCGGGGGGCGGCCGGGAGGAGATCCGGGCCCGGGCGGTGGTCGACGCCACCGGCCGCGACGCCCTGCTGAGCCGCCGCCTCGGCTGGCTCGACCGGGACCCCCACCTGAACAAGGTCGCGGTGTGGTCCTACTTCAAGGGGGCCCGCCGGGACCCCGGGCTCGACGAGGGGGCGACCACGGTGGCCTACGTCCCCGAGAAGGGGTGGTTCTGGTACATCCCCCTGCACTCGGACGTGGTCAGCGTGGGGGTGGTCGGGGAGCCGAGCTACCTCTACCGCGACACCCGGGATCCCGCCCGCATCTTCGAGCGGGAGGTCGCGGCCTGCGCGTGGATCCGCGACCACGTCGAGCCCGGGGAGCAGGTCGAGCCGGTGCGGGTCACCGGCGAGTACTCCTACCGCTCCCGGCGCATCGGGGGCGAGGGCTTCTGCCTGGCCGGCGACGCGTTCGCCTTCCTCGACCCGCTCTTCTCCACCGGGGTCTTCCTCGCCCTGAAGGGAGGCGAGATGGCGGCGGACGCCCTCCACGCCGCCCTCGAGGCGGACGACGTCTCGGCCGGCCGGTTCGAGGAGTACCACGAGCGGCAGCGGCACGCGGTGGCGAGCTTCCGGCGCCTCGTCCTCGCGTTCTACAACCTGACCTTCAGCTTCCGCGAGTTCCTGAAGGCCTATCCCCACCTCCACCCCCTGGTGGTCGACACCCTGGTCGGCAACGTCTTCACCGACCTCCGGCCGCTCTTCGCGGCCCTCGAGGAGTTCGAGGCCCGGCCCCGGCGCGAGCTGATCGGCGAGGCGACCGCCTGACCGGGCGCCGATGACCAGCGAGCACCGCCTGAGACGGCGCGTCCAGTTCTACGAGACGGACCTCGCGGGCATCGTCCACTTCAGCTGGTACTTCCGCTACATGGAGGAGGCCGAGCACGCCCTCTGGCGCGAGGCCGGCCTCGCCATCGCCCCCCCGGGAGGCGAGGTCGGCTTCCCCCGCCTCGCCGCGTCCTGCGACTTCCGCGCCCCCCTCGCTTTCGAGGACGAGTTCGAGGTGTGGATCCGGGTGGCCGCGATCACCCGCCGGACGATCCGCTACGCCTGCCTGATGACCCGGGGGGAGACGAGGATCGCGACCGGCTCCACCGTGGTCGCGTGCGTGAGCACGAGGCGGGGGGAGCCGATGAAGGCGGTCGAGCTCCCCCCCGAGGTGGTCGACCGCCTCGCGGTCGCCCCCGGGGAGGCGTTCCCGGAGGCCCAGTGAGCGGTGACGGCGAAACCGAAGGCGTGCGTAGGGGTGCCCGGAGCGCGCGACTTGTTGGTGAATGCCGGTAACGCCCGCGTGTCCTGGCCATCGCGGGCGATCAGGCCGGAGCGCGCGGAGCGGCACCCCGAGAGCGCGCCTCCCGAGCTGCTGTCACAAGCCACCAGGGTCGTCGAGCCATCCGGGTTGGCACGTGGACGCCCCGGGGTGGTACCCTCCGCGCGAGCCCCTCCCGGGAGGTCCCGGATGCGCCGCGCCTTGGTCCTCGCCGCCGCCCTCCCCAGCCTCGCCTCTCCGGGGCCGCTCCGCGCGGGGGAGGGGATGTGGACCTTCGACAACCCGCCGGTGGCGATCCTCCGCGAGCGGTTCGCCTTCACCCCCACCCGGGAGTGGCTCCGGGACGTCCGCCTCGCCTCGGTCCGCTTCATGGACGGGGGCTCGGGCTCGTTCGTCTCTCCGGACGGGCTGATGATCACGAACCACCACGTCGGCTCCGCGTGCATCCAGAACCTGTCCACCGAGGAGAAGGACTACGTCAGCGACGGGTTCCTCGCCCGCACCCGCAGCGAGGAACGGCCCTGCCCCGGCTACGAGGTCAACGTCCTGGAGAGGAGCCAGGACGTGACCCGCCGCGTCCAGGGCGCGGCCCGGCGCTCCGCGTCCGACCGGGAGGCGGCGAACGCCCGCCGGGCCGAGGCCGCCCGCATCGAAGCCGACTGCAACGCGAAGAGCGGGCTTCGCTGCGAGGTGGTCAGCCTCTACGGGGGCGGGGAGTACCACCTCTACCACTACCGCCGGTACACCGACGTTCGGCTGGTGTTCGCTCCCGAGGAGCAGCTCGCCTTCTTCGGGGGGGAGCCCGACAACTTCACCTTCCCCCGGCACGACCTCGACGTGGCGTTCTTCCGGGCCTACGTGGCCGGCCGGCCGGCGCGCCCGGCCTCCCACCTGCGGTGGAGCCGGAAGGGGACGAGCGACGGGGAGCTGATCTTCATGTCGGGCAGCCCGGGCTCCACCCTGAGGCTGCAGACCCTCGCCCAGCTCGAGGCCGCCCGCGACGTGGGCCAGCCCGCGCACATCGCCTACCTCGCCCGGCGGATCGCGGCCCTCCGGGCCTACGCGGCCCGCGGCCCCGAGCAGGCGCGCCGGGCCAACGACGAGCTCCGCATCACCGAGAACGGCCACAAGGCCCGGGTCGGCCTCCTCGCCTCCCTCCGCGACCCCCGGGGCCTCGCGCGGAAGGCCGCCGAGGAGAGCGCGCTGCGGGAGAAGGTGGCCGCCGATCCCGCGCTCAAGCGGACCATCGGGGACCCCTGGAGCGCGATCGCGGCGGCCCAGAAGCAGGCCGACGCCCGGGTGCACGACACCCGCTTCGTCTCCTTCGCGGGGTCGAAGCTCCTCGAGACCGCCGGCGACATCGTCCTCCTCGTCGCGGAGGCGCAGAAGCCGAACGGGGTCCGGTTCGCGGAGTACCGGGACTCCGCCCTCGCTTCGCTCGAGAACGAGCTCTACTCCCCGGCCCCCGTCTACGACGACCTCGAGGAGGCGGCCCTCTCCGACCAGCTCGTCCAGGCCCGGGACGTCCTCGGCGCCGACCATCCCTTCGTGCGGGCGGTCCTCGGCGGCGAGCAGCCGGCCGAGTCGGCGAAGGCCCTCGTGGCGGGGACGCGGCTCCAGGAGGTCGCGGTCCGGCGCGCCCTCGTCGAGGGGGGGGCGGCCGCGGTCGAGGCCTCGAGCGACAGCCTGATCGCCCTCGCCCGGCGCATCGAGCCCCTCTACCGCGAGGCCCGCCGCGTCACCGAGGAGGAGTACGACGCGGTGGTCACCCGGGCGGCCGAGAAGCTCGCCCTCGCCCGGTTCCGCGTCCACGGCCGGGCCGTCTACCCCGACGCCACCTTCACGCTGCGCCTCGCCTACGGCGAGGTCAAGGGCTACCCCGCCGAGGGGACGGAGGTCCCCCCGCGCACGACCTTCCACGGGCTCTACGACCGCTACTACGCCCGGGAGGGGAAGCGCCCCTGGCACCTGCCTCCCCGCTGGATCGAGCGCCGGGACCGCCTCGACCTGTCCACTCCCCTCAACTTCGTCTCGACGAACGACATCATCGGGGGCAGCTCGGGCAGTCCGGTGATCGACCGGAAGGGGGAGTTCGTGGGCATCGCCTTCGACGGCAACATCCACAGCCTGGCCGGGGACTTCTTCTTCGACGAGGAGAAGAACCGCGCGGTCTCGGTGGACGCCCGGGCCATCCTGGAGGCGCTCGAGAAGGTCTACGACGCGGACGCCCTCGCCCGCGAGCTGGTGGGGGAGTGAAGGGTCCCCGCCCCGTCCTCGGCCTCCTCCTCGTCGTCCTGGCCGCCCTCGCCGCGGCGGCCCCGGGGGGGTCGCGGCTCCGGTTCGCCGTCTCCTTTCCCCGGGAGCTCTCGGGGGAGGCGCTGGACGGCCGGCTGCTCGTCCTCCTCTCCACCGACGAGGGGAAGGAGCCCCGCTTCCAGCTCAGCGACACGAACGTCCCCCGGAGCCAGCAGGTCTTCGGCATCGACGTGGAGGGCTGGACGGCGGGAGAGGACGCGGTGGTGGACGGGACCGTCCTCGGCTACCCCGCGGAGAGCCTCGACGACCTCCCCGCGGGCACCTACTCCGTGCAGGCGCTCCTCCACCGCTACGAGACCTTCCGCCGGGCCGACGGGCACGTGGTGAAGCTGCCCATGGACCGGGGCGAGGGGCAGCAGTGGAACCGCGCCCCCGGCAACCTGCTCAGCGCGCCCCGGAAGGTCGCGGTCGACCCCGGCCGGGGCGGGGTCGTCCGCGTCGCCCTCGAGAAAGCGATCCCGCCCCTTCCCGACCCGCCCTCGACCCGCTACGTGCGGCACGAGCGCATCCCGAGCGAGCGCCTTTCGCGGTTCTGGGGGAGGCCGATGCACCTGGGGGCCCACGTCCTCCTTCCCGAGGGCTTCGAGGAGCACCCCGACGCGCGCTACCCGCTCGTCATCTTCCACGGCCACTTCTCCCGGACGCTCGACGGGTTCCGGGAGGAGCCGCCCGAACCCGCCCTCCCCTGCGAGAGGAGCGAGCGCTTCTCCCTGGACTGCTACAACCGCACCGTCCAGGAGGCGGCCCACCGGTTCTACCGGGACTGGACGGGCCCGGGCTACCCCCGCATGATCGTCGTGGAGGTCCAGCACGCGAACCCCTACTACGACGACTCCTACGCGGTGAACTCCGCGAACCTCGGCCCCTACGGCGACGCCATCACCTACGAGCTCGTTCCCTACCTGGAGAAGAAGTACCGGGCCCTCGGGGCGGGATGGGCCCGCTTCATGTACGGAGGCTCGACCGGGGGATGGGAGGCGCTGGCCGCCCAGGTCCTCTACCCCGAGGAGTACAACGGCTGCTGGGCCGCCTGTCCCGACCCCATCGACTTCCGGGCGTACACCGTGGTCGACCTCTACCGCGACCGGAACGCCTACTTCATGGAGGGGCCCTGGGGGAAGGTGCCGCGCCCCGCCCACCGGGACTCCCTCGGTCACGTGAGCGCGACCCTGGAGCAGGTCAACCGCTTCGAGCTGGTGCTCGGGACGAAGGGCCGCTCCGGCCAGCAGTGGGACGTCTGGGAGGCGGTCTTCTCCCCGACCGGCCCGGACGGCTACCCGAGGCGGATCTGGGACAAGCGCACCGGGGTTATCGACCCGGAGGTGGCCGCCCACTGGCGGGAGAACTACGACCTCGGCCACATCCTCCGCCGGGACTGGTCGAAGGGGCTCGGGACCCGGCTCCAGGGGAAGATCCACCTCTACGTGGGCGACATGGACAACTACTACCTCAACAACGCGGTCTACCTCGTCGAGGAGTTCCTCCAGGGCACCACCGATCCCCCCTACGGGGGCGAGGTCGCCTACGGCGACCGGGCGGAGCACTGCTGGAACGGCGATCCGACCCGGGAGAACGCCCACTCGCGCCTCCGCTATCACCAGATGTTCGCCCCCCGGATCGTGGAGCGCCTGCTGAAGACGGCCCCCCCGGGGGCCGACCTCACGAGCTGGCGCTACTAGCCCCGGGCGTTCGTGATCGATGCGGCCCGCCGGGTGCGGCGCGTCGTCGTAGGCGTTCCTCCTCGACCGGCGGGAACCCCTCCCCTCACGAATGACGTCGAGAGCCATCCCGTCGCGCCCGCGGAGATTGCCATCGCATTCCAAGACCCCGCCGAGCTCGGACCCCCGCGCCCCCGCGTAGTGCCCCGGTAGCAGCGGCGCCCGCGCTCCTCCCTCCCGCCCGGCGCCGCCGGGAAGGCGGGCATGCGGCGCATCTTCCGGGTGGTGCTGGTGGTGCTGGGAGCGGCGGGAGGGCCGGCGGACGCGGCCGACCTGGAGGGGCCGGGGCACAACGTCCGCGTGCGGGGCCCGTGGCTCGAGACGGCGCGGGAGGCCTGGCGGAGCGCGACGGAGCGTCTGGAGCGCCCGGCGTGCGCGCGGGTCCTTTCCGACTTCCGGGACGCGGAGGGCCGCACGCTCCAGGAGAACCTCGACGCCCTGGGCCTCAGCGCCCCCGAGTACATGGGCCGGGTGTTCTTCTACGACGGCCGGCACCGTCGGGGGTGCCTGCCGTCGAGGGTGATGGCGGTGACCGCGCCCGGGAGCCGGGTCGTCTACCTCTGCCCGCAGTTCCTGGCGAGGGCGGCTCGCGAACGGGAGCTCGCCGAGGCGGTCCTCATCCACGAGGTGCTCCACACGCTGGGGCTCGGGGAGGACCCGCCGTCGAGCCAGGCCATCACCGCCCGGGTGAGGGAGCGCTGCGGGGACCGCGCGCTCGTGGCCCGCCGGTAGGTCCGCTCAGGACCGCCGGAACAGGCGCTTCAGGAGCGGGGTCGGGGCCTCGGGCGACGACGGGGGCCCGAGGGCCTCCCGGGCCTCGGGGTCGTCCGGGCGCAGCTCGAGAAGCTTGCGGTACATGGCGGCCGCCCG
>Ga0268386_10000812_pt1 | contig 20581 bp, 21 predicted proteins | sample RVTome_15_FD_200260 | JGI IMG/M metagenome (GOLD analysis project Ga0268386, IMG submission 200260) | Soil microbial communities from uranium-contaminated site in the Upper Colorado River Basin, Wyoming, United States - RVT150D86... ...
GTCAATGAACTTGAACGACGGGAACGGACGTTGAAACGAGGCCTTTTCACGGCGGGGACGGCCCTCGCCGTTCTTTTTGTCTCCGGTACCGGTTCGCCGCTCGCGGCGCAGGCCGAGGAGCGTATCGACACCCCGTACGACTGGATCGACCGGTCGCTCAGACTGGGCGCCTACGCCGGCCACATCGGAGCCGACCGGGGCAGCTCGGAGATCGGCCCCGGTTCGACGAGCGTGTTCGGCGCCCGGTTCCGGACCCGAGTGAGCAGCCCACTGTCGCTGGAGCTCGGCGCCGGACTGGGGCGCTCCGACCGCCACGTGATCGACCCGCGTCTGGACGACGGGCCGGCCCCCGTGGACACGGTCGACGTGGGCTGGCTGATGCTGGAGGGCGGGTTTCAGATCGCCCTGACCGGGGCGCGCACCCTGCACAGCCTCCAGCCCTACGTCACGCTGACCGGCGGCGTGCTGCTGGCGATCGACGAAGAGCAGTCCGATTCGCTCGCCGCCTCCGAGGACGTGCCGTTCCGCTACGAGGTCGGAACGATGGGCGTGTTCAGCGGCGGAGTCGGGGTGGAATGGCTGCCTAGCGACCGCTTCGGGGTCGGGCTCGAGCTGCGCGATCACCTGTGGCGGATCAAGACGCCGGACGGGTTCTTCCAGCCCTCGGTGCTCGAGCGGATCGAAGAGCTCGGCCTGCCGGCCCCGCGCGAGACGGAGTGGGCGCACAACATCGAACTGTCGGCCTCGCTCTACTACTACTTCTGAGCCATGGAGCCGGCGGATGAAGGACGCCGCGGCCCCGCCGCTGGCCCCCGAGGCGATCGTCGAACTGCACGACCCGGCCGGGGTGCTGGTGCGGTGGCATTGCACGCCGGAGGGCCTCGATGAGCTGGCGATCGGCTGGCTGATCGGCGAAGGCCGGGCGCCGTCCGTCGCCGCCGCCGGACCGATCGAGGTGGACGGGCTCGCCCGTCGGGTCAGGTTGACGGCGCCCGTCGCAGATCTTCGGCGCCCGGTCACGACGCCGCCCGAGGGCCCGCCTCGCTTCCCGCACCTGACGGACGCCCTGGCCGAGCATCCGGGCACCATTCGCGAGCTGTTTCAGGCGATGTTCGATCGGGCGGCCCTGCGCGAGCTGACAGGCGGCCTGCACACCGGAGCGCTAGTCGAGCACCGCGAGGTCGTCTGCGTGCGCGAGGACGCCAGCCGGCATTGCGTGGTCGACAAGCTGGTCGGTCACGCCGCTCTGGCGGGCCGATCGCTGGAAGGCGCCGTGATCCTCCTGTCGGGCCGGATCTCGGGCGCCATCGCCGCCAAGGCGGCGCGGACCGGCGTCGCGGTGGTGGCGACGATGTCGATCCCCACGACCCTGGCGGCCGAAATCGCCGGACGCGCCGGAGTCACGCTGATCGGGCGGGCGCGCGCCGCGGCGCCCCACGTCTACCGGCCCGGTTCCTGACGTGCGGCCGGACGAGGTGCTGGCCGTGCTGCTGGCGGGCGGGCGGAGCACCCGGTACGGCTCGCCGAAGGCGCTGGTGGAAGTCGGCGGGCGCTCGATTCTCGATCGCGGACTCGCGACGCTCGACGCGATCGGCGGCGAAGCGGTCATCGTGACCAACGATCCCGAACTCTACGCGTCGGCCGGCCGGCCGACGCGGCCCGACGTGCGGCCCGGCACCGGCGTGCTCGGCGGCATCCTCACGGCGATCGAGTGGGCGAGCGAGCTCGGGCGCGACGCGGCCGTCGTGCTCGCCTGCGATATGCCGTTCGTTTCCGCCGGGCTTCTCCGCCGGTTGCTGGCCGACGCGGCGGCCGACCGGGTGTCGATTCCCGAGAGCGAAGGGCCGCGCGGCATGGAGCCGCTGTGCGCCGTGTACGGCGTCGCCTGCGCGGGACCGATCGGCCGGGCGCTGGACCGGGGCGAGCGCGCGATCCTATCGTTCTTCGCCGACGTCGACGTCCGCCGACTGCCGCTGGCCGCCGTGCGCCGCTGCGGAGAGCCGGAGCGGATGTTCTTCAACGTGAACCGTCCGGAGGAGCGGGCGCGGGCCGAACGGCTGGCCCGCTCGGCCGGGCCGGACGAAACCGCGGGAGGTGACGAATCGTGAGCCCGACCACCCGAACCAGCCTGGCCGGCCTTCTCGTTCTGGGACTCGCCGCGGGGCCACGCCCGCTCGCGGCGCAGGAAGCGGCGCGCGACGAAACGGGCGCCGAGATCGCCGCCGCCGTCCGGACCCCGGACCAGCTCGCCGAGCGGCTCGACCGGATCCTCGCCGACCCGGCGCTCGCCCGCGCGCACGTCGGGCTCACGGTCCAGGTGGCCGAGACCGGCGAGGTCCTGTACGAGCGGGCCGGCGAAAAGCGGTTCACCCCCGCGAGCAACACGAAACTGCTCACGGGCGCCGCCGCGCTGGACGCGCTCGGCCCCGACTTCCGCTGGACGACCCGGCTGGTGGCCGATGGTCCGATCGAGGGCGGCGCGCTCGAGGGCGACCTGTGGATCGTCGGCGGCGGCGATCCGTCGCTGTCGCGCGACGCGCTGGCCGCCTGGACGAGCGAGCTCCGGTCGGCCGGGATTCGCCGGGTGACCGGCGACGTGATCGCCGACGACCGGGTGTTCGACGAGCCGCAGTGGGGCGAGGGCTGGATGTGGGACGACCTGTTCGGCGGCTGGTCGGCCGGGGTCACCGGACTCCAGCTTTCGCCGAACACGGTGCGGGCCCTCGTGGCGCCCGGCCCCCGGCTCGGCGACACGACGCGTTTGGTGTATCGCGACGAGGGCCCGCGGTTACCGATCGTCAACCGCGTGCTGACCGGCGCCCCGGGCTCCGACGCGCGGCTCCAGTTCGTGCCGCCCGCCGAGGGGGGACCGGTCGAGCTCCGGGGATGGGTTCCGCTCGGACCCGACTCGACCAGCCTCTACCTCGCGACGCCGCACGCCACGCTGTACGTGCTCGACTGGCTGCGCCTGCGGTTCGCCGAGGCGGGAATCGACGTCGGCGGCGAGTTCCGCCGCGCGCAGCTCGACGAGCGGCCGGCCGGCGAAACCTGGACGCAGGAGATCCAGTCCGAGCCGCTGTCGGTCGTGCTCGGCGAGATGCTCAAGCCGAGCGACAACCAGATGGCGGAGTCGATCCTGCGCACGGTCGGCCGGGTCGAAGGACGGTCGGGCTCGCCGGCCGAGGGCATCGACGTCGTCACTTCGACCCTGTCCGGCTGGGGGATCGAGCCCGGCGCCTTCCACCTGTCCGACGGGTCCGGCCTGTCGCGCTACAACGAGATCACGCCGAACGCCCTCGCCCGCCTGCTGCGTACGATGTGGCGACACGAGCACTACGCCACCTTCCTCGCCGCCCTACCGACGGCGGGAATCGACGGCACGATGCGCCGCCGGCTGATCGCCACGCCCGGCGCCGACAACGTCCGCGCCAAGACGGGCTCGCTGAGCGCCGTGCGCGGGTTGTCGGGGTACCTGCTCGACGGCAGCGGCGAGACGCTGCTGTTCAGCCTGCTGATCAACGGCTACGACTCCCCGGCCGCGGTCGCGGTGGCGCTCGAGGACCTGCTGATCGAACAGGTGGCCCTGTACCGCCGGCCGGTCGAGCCCGGCTGGCCGCGCCTGCGACCGGTCCCGTGAGCGACGCCCCCGACTGGTTGAGCGCCGACGAGGCGCTCGAGCGGATCTTCGCCCGCTGCCTGCCGCTGCCTGCCGAGACGCTCGACCTGGTGGACGACGCCGCCGAGCTCGGACCCGACCGCGCGCTGGCCGAGGACGTCGTGGCGGAGATCGACCATCCGCCGTGGGATAACAGCGCGATGGACGGCTTCGCCGTGCACGTCGACGACGTGGCGGGCGCCACGGAGGCGACGCCGGTCGAGCTTCCGATTTCGGGCGACGTGCCGGCGGGTTCGTTCCCGGACGGACCGTTGACCCGCGGCACGGCCGTGCGCGTGATGACGGGCGCCCCGGTGCCCGGCGGCGCGACCGGGGTCGTGCGGGTCGAGCACACCGGGCCGGCCGTCCGCACAGACCTCGGCGACACCCGCGCCGTACGCTTCCTGCAGGCTTCCGACGCCGAGCGCAACATCCGGCGGCGCGGTGAGGACCTGCGGCGCGGCCAGCTCGTCGTCGCGGCCGGCGAACCGCTGTCGCCCGCCGTCATCGGCTCGCTGGCCATGCAGTGCCGGCGCCGGGTGCCGGTGCGACGGCGGCCTCGAATCGGCGTGCTGGCCAACGGCGACGAGCTGGCCGACTTCGACCGAGAGGACGAGGTGCGAGCTGGCCGACGGATCATGAACTCCAACAGCTACGCGCTCGCCGCCCAGCTGCGAGCGGCGGGCGCGGTTCCCGTCGGGCTCGGGATCGCCTCGGACACGGCGGCCTCCGTGCGCGAGGCGCTCGGCCGCGGCGCCGACTGCGACGGCCTGATCTCGACGGCCGGAGTGAGCGTCGGCGAGCACGACGAAGTAAAGCGGGCGCTGGACGAGGCGGGATTCGAGCGTGAGTTCTGGCGCGTCCGCATCCGGCCTGGCAGCCCGATGACGTTCGGCCTGCTGTCGGGCCGGCCGGTCTGGGGACTTCCCGGCAATCCGGTGAGCGCGATGGTAACGTTCGAGGTGTTCGTCCGGCCCGCGATCCGGCGCATGGCGGGCCACGCGAGGCCGCGCCGCGCGCGCATCCGCGCCGAGGCGGCCGAGGCGATCCGCTCGCCGGCCGACCTCACCCAGTTCTACCGGGTCGCGCTCGAGTTCCCGCCGGGACGACCGCCGCTCGCCCGCCTCACGGGACCGCAGGGCTCGGGAATCCTCACGTCGATGGTGCGGGCCGACGGGCTCGCCGTGATCCCCGACGGCACGGCGGAGATCGCGCAGGGCGCCCCGCTCGACGTCATCCTGCTCGCGGAGCCGGCCACGTGAGCTCCGGCCGCGACGGACAGGCCGGCCGGGTCGTCCTGTTCGTCGGCACGCGGCGCGGCCTGTTCCGCTACGTTTCCGGGCCGGAGCGGCGCGAGTGGCGGCGCGAGGGCTTCCACCTGGCCGGCCACGAGATCTACCACGCCACCCTCGAGGCCGGGACCGGCCGGGCGTGGGCGGCCGCGTTCCATCCGGTGTGGGGGGCGCACGTCTACCGGTCGACCGACCTCGGCGTCTCGTGGGACACCTGCGAGGGACGACCCGCGTTTCCGGCGGGCGGCGGGCGCGAGGTCGAGGCGATCTGGCACCTGGCCCCCGGCCGCTCGCCCGACGGCGGGCCGCGGCTGTACGCCGGCGTCCAGCCCGCCGCCCTGTTCCACTCCGACGACGGCGGCGCGACCTGGCAGTGGAACGAAGCGCTCGATCAGCATCCGACCCGGGCCGCGTGGCAGCCGGCCAGGGGCGGCCTGGCGCTTCACTCGATCCAGCCCGATCCGGTCGACCCGAACCGCGTGTTCGTCGCCCTGTCGGCGGGGGGCTGCTACCGCACGAACGACGGGGGCGCCACATGGACGGCCGTCAACCGGGGCGTGCGGGCCGATTTTCTGCCGGAGCCCGAGCCCGAGGCGGGACAGTGCGTGCACAGCCTCCGCCTCCACCCGCTCGAGCGTAGCCGACTGTATCAGCAGAACCACTGCGGCACGTACCGCTCGGACGACGGCGGCGATTCGTGGGTCGAGATCAGCGACGGGCTGCCGAGCGACTTCGGCTACGTGCTCGGTCTCGACCCGGCGGATCCGGACCGCTGCTGGGTGATTCCCGAGGAAAGCAGCGACCTGCGGAGCGTGTGCGACCGCAGGCTGCGCGTGTTCGAGACGACCGACGCCGGCGCGACCTGGACGCCCCGCGTCGGTGGCCTGCCGCAGGACGACGCCTGGGTTACCGTGCTGCGCGAGGCCCTGGCGACCGAGGGCGAGGGAGCCGACTGCGGGGTGCACTTCGGGACGGCGACCGGCCACCTGTACGCGAGCGCCGACGGGACCGCCTGGCTACCCGTCGCTTCGCACCTGCCGAAGATCCTCTCTGTCGAGGCATTCCGGCTCGCGGGAAGCTGAGCCCGTTCGAGCCGAGCCCGTCCCTCAGGCCGCGTTCCACTCCAGCACGGCCGCGCCGCTGGCGTAGCCACCGCCGACCGCTGTGAGCACGATGCGCGACGTCTCGGGCAGCGGCCCGTGCTCGCCCCGCAGCAACCGGTCGAGGGTGATCGGAACCGAGGAAGCCGACACGTTGCCGAGCCCGTCGATCGCGTGGATCACGCGGCCGCCGTTCAGCTTGAGCGCTTTCTCGAGCCCCAGCGTGATCCGGCCGTTCGCCTGGTGGGGCACGACGACGTCGACCTCGTCCCACGTCACGGCGGCGCGGCGCAGCGCCTCGTCGGACGCCTCGCGCATCGTACGGATCGCGTGCCGGAGCACGTTGGGGCCGCCCGCCATCCGCAGCTTGTGGTCGGCCCCGCCGTTCGATCCCCATCCCTGCCCGACCAGGTTCAGATGGTCGGGTGAGTATTCCGCCGCCAGAAAGGGCGGCCCGAGCACCCGGCCGCGCGCCGCGCCGCCGGTCAGCACGGCGGCGCCCGCGCCGTCGCCGAACAGGACGGCCGTTTTAGGGTCGGAGTAGTTGGTGATCCGGCTCAGCGCGTCGCCACTCACCACAATCACGTTTCGGGCCTGGCCCGTCAGCACGTAGGCGTACCCGGCGCTCAGGGCATGGAGAAAGCCCGCGCAGGCCGTATTCAGCACGAATCCCGGAATCGAGGGGATGCCCAGCCGGTCGGCGATCGTCACGGCGACGTTCGGCACGATCTCGCGCGACGTGAGGCTCGCCACGATGATGAAATCGATGTCGGACGCCGTCATTCCGGCGTGCTCAAGCGCGCGGCGCGACGCCGCTACGCACATGTCCTCCGCCGTCACCTCGTCGCCCTCGGGCAGCAGCCGGCGCGTCCGGATGCCGGTGAGTTGCTGCGCCCAGCCATCGAACACTTCGGCATCGGACAGGGTGTCGGTGGCCTCGGGGTCGGATGTATGCAGGGATTGGCGGGCGCGCTCGACGTCGAACGATTGCCGGATGCCCGGGAATTCGAACAGCTCGACGTTGTGAACCAGCCTGTCGGGCAGGTAATGCCCGGTGCCGGCCAGGCCCACCGACCGCTGCTGATCGCTCAAACCCGCTCCCGGTTCGACGGCTTCGGACCGCTTGGAAGCAGGGAACATAGGGAACGGGTCGCCGCGGCTCAATCGGCGGACGCAAGCCGCCTCAGTTGCGGCGGGGCCGGTCGAGCGGGCGGCGGCCATCGGCCGGCGCGCGCCCCACGTCGACCTCGGCGCGCAGAGCGGCCGACGGATCCTCGCCCACCGCCACCCGGCGGCGGACCGCCGCCGACACGGCCAGCAGGCGCTCGCCGCGGAGCCCGCGATCGAGCGCCGCGTTCACTCCGCGGGCCGCCTCGCCCGGCGGAACGCCGAGATTCTGGAGGTCGCCGAGCACCCGGAGACCCACGGTCGAGCGCACGGGATTCGGATTCGCGCGCAGGAAGGCGCGGATACGGTCGGGCGGCACGCCGGCCTCGGTGGCTTCGGCGGCGGCGGCCAGCACGTCGGGGCCGGCGTCGGGGCCGGCGAGCTCGCGGGCCGCGACCAGGCGGCGCGCGTAGTCCTCGAGGGCCCGTTCGAGCCGGGCCCCCGTGACGCCCTTCGAGACGCCCTCGATCGCCTTGCGGCGCAGGAGCTCCGGCGGGACGCCCGCGCGTTCAGCCCGGGCCGCGATGCCGCGCAGCCGCTCGACGGTCTCCGGCGCCAGCCGCTCGTCGAGACGCTGCTGGGGCCTCGCGTCGGCGGGCAGCAGGAGCAGGACCGTCAGAATCGAAACCGGCAGCCAGCGCCACGCCGGCCGTCGCCAGGCAGTCATCAGGTTTCGTCCAGCGGGCCGACGGCGACGAGCGAGTTCCGTCGCCCGAACCCGTCGTCGGTCCAGCTGAGCGCGTTCGGATCGGGACGCCACTCCGTCCCGTCGATCACGAACATGTACTCGTGCACGCCCGCCTCGAGCGCCACCCGCCCCGACCAGACCCCGTCCATGTCGGGGTCGGACAGCTCGATCGACGGATCCCACTCGTTGAAGTCGCCGGCCAGCGCGACCGAGCGCGCACCGGGCGCCGCGATCACGAACTGCACGTAAACGCGCCCTTCGGCGGCCGCGCCGCGGTCGCCGGGCCCGCCGGCCGCGAGCCTGACGCCCGCCCACACGACCAGGGCGAGCGCGGCGGCGACGGCGAGCGGCGGGACGCGGATCGGCCGCGGCCGGGCGAGCCAGCGCGCCCCCGAGGCCAGCCGATCGAACGGAGACGGCCGCGCGGCCGCGTCGGCACGGATCGCCTGCATGATCCGCTGCGTGCCCCCCGGCGCGGCCCCCACGGCCGGAAGCGCGCGAAGCTCGTCGAGCGCGCCCGTCCACGCCGACGCTTCGGCCCGCAGCGACTCCGGCAGGTCGTCGAACCCGACCTCACCGTCGAGCCACGCCTGAAGGCGGGGATCCATCGTCATCTGGGCACCTCCATCAATAGCCGCTGCAACTCCTCGCGCGCCCGATGCACCCGCATCTTCATCGCCGACACTCCGGCATCGAGCCGATCCGCCATTTCTTCGTACGACCAGCCTTCCACGTGTTTGAGCAGGAACGCCTCCCGCTGATCCGGCGGCAGCCGGTCGAGCGCCGCCCGGATCAGTCGCCGCTGTTCGGCACGCAGCGCGCCGTCCTCGGGATCGGCGTCCGTGCTGCGCAGCTCGCCTACCGCGTCCATCGGAACGACCTCGCGGCGCTCGGCCTTCAGCGCGTCCTTGCAGGCGTTCGCCGCGATCCGGAACACCCAGGCGCCGAATCGCTCGGGATCCCGGCACTGCCGGAGCCGCCGGAACGCCTTGATCCAGGCCGACTGCACGACGTCGTCGGCGTCGTCGGCGCGACCCAGCATGCGCTGCGCATGCCGACACAACAGATCGTTGTACCGGTCGACGAGCTCGGCGAACGCGGCCTCGGACCCCGCCAGGGTGCGAGCCACGAGCTCCGCGTCGGACGCCCGCTCCGCCCCCGCGGACGGGCCGGCCTGCGCGCTGCGGCGATTCAGTTGCGCCTCCCTGCTGTGGTCCGCGAAGCCCGTTGCCAGGCTCCTGGCTGCCGAAAAGACGACGCGACCCGGCAAACGGTCACACGCCCGTGTATGTTGCCCGCCATGCAGACCATCTACGACCTCCCGACGCCGGCGCTGCTCGTCGACCTGAGCGTTCTCGAACGCAACCTCCGGCGGATGAAGGAGCGTGCGGACGGGCTTGGAGTGAGCCTGCGCCCGCACCTCAAGACGCACAAGTGCGTCGAGATCGCGATGGCCCAGCGGGCGCTCGGCAGTCCGGGGGTCACCGTGTCGACCCTGTACGAGGCGCGCGTGTTCGCCGCCCACGGATTCGACGACATCACCTGGGCGTTTCCGCTCGCCGCCGACCGGGCGGCCGACGCCGCCGCGCTCGGCCGCGAGATCCGGTTCGGCGTCGTGCTCGACGCCCCGGAGCCGCTCGCCGCGCTCGAGTCGGCCGGGGCGCCCGTGCGCGTGTGGATCAAGGTCGACTGCGGCTACGGGCGCGCCGGGCTCGACCCCGCCTCCGACGACCTCGTCGCCCTGGCCCGGAAAGTCGACGACGCGGCATCGCTCGAGTTCGCGGGCCTCCTCTCCCACTCCGGGCACGCCTACCACGCCCGCTCGCCGCGCGACGCGCGACGGATCGGCGAGCAGGAGCGGGCGGTGATGTCGGGCGCGGCCGAGCGGCTGCGCGCGGCGGGGCTCGACGTGCCCGGCGTCAGTACGGGCTCCACCCCGACGATGGCGCACGTCGCGCGCCTCGACGGCGTGACCGAGGTGCGGCCCGGCAACTACGCTACCTACGACTACACGCAGGTCGCGCTCGGTTCCTGTACGCCGGCGGACTGCTCGGCCACCATCCTCGCGACCGTCGTGTCGTCGAGCTCGGCCCGCCGACGGTCGATCGTCGACGCGGGAGCGCTCGCCCTGTCGACCGATCGCGGACCCGCTCATGCCCGTCCGTCCTACGGCCGACTGTACGAAAGCTACGGACAGGGAAACCTGGGGCATAATGCACGACTGATTTCACTCAGTCAGGAGCACGGCATCGTCGACGCCCCGCTTCCGGTCGGCGAAAAAGTGCGCATTCTTCCAAATCATTCCTGCCTCGCAATCGCCTGTTTCGATGCCGTTTACGTCGTAGACGGCGAATCCGTGCTCGATGTGTGGAGGGTCTGGCGCGGGCGCTGATCCGGTGGCACGCGAGGTGCACGAAGCACGTGGAATACGTACATCGAGCATCCAGGCGCCAACCGGAGGACCACGCACGGTGCAGTTGCGCAAGAACGAGCGGGAATACAGCAGCCACTTCCTCGGAGCGGTGGCGCTGCTCACCATCTTCGTGGCGCTGCTCGCCTGGTACGGGCAGAACCGGGCGTTGGCGCTGGCCGCCGCAGTGCTGGGCATCTACGCTCTCCACCTGGCCAGCCTGCGGTTCATCCTCACCGGACAGGCCGAGAACAAGGCGCGCCTCGAGACCCAATGGAAGCTGCTTCAGCTCCTGGTCGACCCGAACGCGCTCGACACGGGCGGCGGCTACCGGGATGGGCTCGGACACGGTACGGCCCACGGTTCCGAGTCGCGCCTCGTCGGGTCGGCGGTCCGCGACGCGGCCTCGCACGACGGGGGACGCGCCTCCAACGGGGCGACGCCCGATCAGCCCGAGTACCGCATCCCGACGCCCCGCCACTTCGCGCTCGGCACCGTGGCACTGATCCGCAACCTGCTCACTCCGGCCCAGGTGGCGCGTATCCTGGTCGAGCAGCGCCAGCAGCCCGACAAGAAGTTCGCGACGCTCGCCGTCGACCTCGGCATGTTGACCGACATCCAGCGCGAAGAGTTGCTGCTGGCCCAGCAGGAAGGGCTGTTCTCGGACGCCGAGATGCGCGAGGCGCGCGAGCGGTTGCGTGACTTCCGGAAGACGACGGCGAAGGCCCTGGCGGACCAGGAGTAAGGGGGCGGACGCGCGGCCCGCGCCGTCTCAGGCGTCGGCCCTCCAGCGCCCGATGCTCGCCAGCCGACGCACGGCCAGGCGATACGGAATCAGCGAACCCGCCACGCACACCGCCACGGTCAGACCTGCCGCCAGGGCGAGCTCTTCGGGCAGCGGCGGACGAGGCTCCCGGCCCGGCAGGCCGCTGAGCAGGAAGCCCCGGAGAGGCCAGATCTGGGACATGGCGACGAGTCCCAGCGTCGCGAGCGCCCCGAGCATGAACAACATCCCTCCGAGAGAGGTCGGGATCTGCGCCGCGTTCTCCGACTCGAACTGCGGATACAGCACCCCCCAGGCGAGCGCCTGCGCCGTGAACGCGGCCCCGAGGCCGACGATCGCCAGCAGGTTCAGGCCGAACAGTCCGGCCGGCACGCCGAGAATCAGCCCGGTGGCCAGGCTGAGGGCGAGCGCCATGCCGGTGAGCGGAACGATACCGATCAGGAACTTCGCGCCCAGCAGCGTCCCCGCGTCGACCGGCGCCGAGAGCAGCAGCCACAGCGTGCGGCCCTCGAGGCTCGGCATCGGGAACACGAACCGCGCGGCGATCGCCGCCAGCACGAACCCGGTCAGCGCGAGGTTCAGGAACACGACAAGGGTGACCAGGTAGCGGCTGATCCCGGTCCCGGTGGCGAGCGGCAGCACCCGCATGTTGTACACGTACACCACGACGAGGACGGCGAGGATGATGAGCTGCGACCACTGGGTGGTGTCGCGAAAGAACATCCGCACGTCTTTGAGTATCAGCTCGCGGCGCTGCGCGCCGAGCGGCCGCAGCAGGGCTTCGAGCCAGCGCCAGCCGAGGTGCCGCCGCATCCGATTCTCGTTCCCCTCCTGCGCCTTCGTAAAGCACGCGGGGTACAGGCGATAGTGGAGCGCCGCGCCCACGACGAAGCTCGCCGCCGCCGTGCTCCATAACAGCACCAGGTGGAACGGGTCGAGCGTGCCGAGCAGCGAGCCCATCATCGCGTCGGCGCCCCAGCCCGACGGCAGCCACGGCGAGGCCGGCCCGCGCAGCGCGGCCAGGAAGTCGACCAGGTTGCGGTAGGTCTCCGGGTTCACCAGCCGTTCCGGACGCAGCGTGCGCAGCACCAGTACGAGCAGCGCGGCCGCCGCCACCCCGGTCACGGCGAGGATGTCGCGCGAGCGCCGGGCCGGAAACACGCGGACGAGCAGCAGCGTGAGCGCGCTCCCCACCGCCGCCGGAATGAGCAGGAACGGAACGATCGACAGCACGACGATGGCGACGAAGCCAATCCCGCCCCCGTAGACCCGGGCGTACGCCGCGACGACCGGAAGCAGCACGAGCGCAACCATCCACGACGAGCTGACGGCCGTCTCGAACAGCCGGGCCGAATACACGCTCAGCCAGTCGACCGGCGAGGAGCGGATGGCCGGCAGGTCGCGCGCCAGGAAGAAGCTCGACAGCGAGGCGATCAGGTTCGAGAGCAGGAGGATCCCGAGGAACAGCAGCAGCCCGAGCCCGAGCAGACGGGCAGCCAGCAGCGGGCCGATCTCCTCGACCGCGCGCAGACCGTTCAGCAGCCGGACCAGCGTGACGTAGATGAACGGCCACGCGGCGGCCCCGACGGCCAGCAGCACGAGCACCCGGCCCAGCCGGCCGCGAGAGCCCCGGCGTCGGCGCGCCGCGAGGAACTTCGGACGCAGCAGGACGCCGATTTCGCGCAGCACGCCGATTTCGCGCCGGACGCCGGCGCCGCGGCCGGTGCCCGTGTTCACCGCGTCACGCCTCGAGCACCCGGTCGATCTCGTCGTCCGTCGCGCCGCGGGTAATGCGCAGGAATACTTCCTCGAGTCCGGCGGCCTCGCTCGCCGCCGCGCGGCGCAAGTCCGCCATCGTGCCCTCGGCCACGATCCGGCCCCGGTCGATCACGGCGAGCCGGTCGCACAGCGTCTCGGCCAGCTCGAGCGTGTGAGTGGAGATCATCGCGGTGCCGCCGCCGTCGGCGTACGAGCGCAGCAGATCCTTCAGCAGCCGGGCCGAGCGAGGATCGAGACCGACCATCGGCTCGTCGACCACCAGCACCTTCGGCTGATGGATCAGGGCGGAGGAGATGATGATCTTCTGCCGCATCCCGTGGCTGTACGACTCGATGAGCTGATCGCGCCAGTGCGCGAGGTCCCACAGCTCGAGCAGCTCGTCGATCCGCGTCTCGATCTCGGGCCCTTCGAGCCCGTACAGTCCGGCCGTGAACCTGAGGAGCTCGGCGCCGGTCAGCTTCTCGTACACGAACGGCCGGTCGGGCACGAAGCCGAGCAGCGACCGGGCGGCCCGCGGCGCGCGGACGATGTCGTGGCCGCCGATCTCCACCGTGCCCTCGTCGGGCTCGAGGATGCCCGCGATCATCCGCAGCGTCGTCGTCTTGCCGGCGCCGTTCGGGCCGAGCAGCCCGAAGAGCACGCCGGGCCGGACCTCGAGGTCGATGCCGTCCACGGCCGTGAAGTCGCCGTATCGCTTCGTCAGTCCGTCGAGCGAGATCATGGGTCCTCCGGCGCGCGCGGAACTGGAGCCTGGTCGGTCGAATCCCGGAAGAAGGCGAGCTCGAACGCCGTACGCCGCATGCGGAGCCCGGAGCCCAGCTCGGCCTCGATCACGCGCCCGTCCTCGTCGACCCAGGCCTCGCGCCGCGTCGCCCCGGACCGTTCGACCCGCCACGCGCGGACCGTGTCGCGGCCGGCCACGATCCACTCTCCCGTCTCGGGGTCGGTGTCGGCGCTGTCGGCGAACACCCGCGTGTCTGTCGCGAGCGTGCGGAGCTCGATCTCCCGGAGGTCTCCCGTGGCGGGATCGAGCAGCGTGAGCCGGCGGACGTCGCCCGGCTCGGCGCCGCCCGCCGCCACGTAGCGCAGCGGCCAGCTCGCCTCGGTCTGCACGGCGCCGGCGGCGGGCAGCGGCCGGGTCGTCGTGTCGGAACGCCCCTCCCAGCGCAGGCCGTCCCCCTCGATCCGCGCCCGCACGAGGATCGTGTCGCCGCCCTGCACCGTCCGGCGCCACAGGCTGTCGAGCGTCACGCCCGGTCCGAGCCACGTGTCGGTGCGAAGCTCCGTCTCGCCCGCCGGGCCGAGGCCGGGAAGACGCACGGTGTACTGCTCGCGGATGGTGAACCCGGCGCGGCCGGGAAGCGTGTCGATCTCGACACTCGCCATGCCCGCGGCGCCGCCGTCCGTCTCAAGCGCGTAGTAGGCGGCCCCGGGTGGCAGGAGCGCCGCCCCGAGGGCCAGGCGCTCCGCCTCGGGGCGGAAATACTCGCGGCGGGCGTTCCAACCGAGGACGAGCGCCCATGCTGCCACGACCAGCCAGGCCATGGCGCCCCGAGTCACCGATTCTCCCGGGGGTCGCGCGCCCGCTCGAGCGCCGCCGGCGTGTCGACGTCGATCGGGGCGGGTTCGTCCAGCTCGAGCAGCACCGTGCGCAGGGGAGGCTTCGAGACGTGGTCCCACACGGCGGCTTCGCCGGCCAGGTCGGTAGCGAGTGCCCGGGCGGCGGGTCCGAGCCACACGGGGTGGCCGGGACGATCGGCGTACTCGACCCGGCCCGCGTCGGCGCCCGCCGCCCGGCAGCGCTCGACCAGCGCACGAACGACCTCGGGCCGCACACCGGGCTCGTCGCCCAGCAGGACGATCACCGGACCCGGCTCGAGCTCCGCGAGCCCGCGTGCCAGCGAGTCGGCCCGGCCGCCACCCGGCGCCACCTGGAGCCGCAGGTCGGCCCCCTCGGCCCCGTCCGGCAACGGCTCGTCCGCCCGGCCGACCACGGCAACCGGCGCGAGACCCGCATCGCGGGCGGTCCGCACGACGGCGCCCAGCACCGTGCCCTCGGCCCAGGGCCGGGCGAGCTTCGAGGCCCCGGGCATCCGGCGCGACAGCCCGCCGGCGAGAATCAGGCCGGCCGGCAGACTCACCCGCCGCCCCGCCACGCCGCGACGATCTCGGCCAGGATGGCGAGCGCGATCTCGGCCGGCGTCTCGGCCCCGATGTCGAGGCCGATCGGCGCGCGCACGGCCTCGATCCGCGCCTCGTCCACGCCGGCATCGCGCAAGGCCGCGAACCGGGCTTTCCGCGTGCGGCCGCCGCCCAGCAGGCCGACGTAGCCGGCCGGCGAGCGCAGGGCCGCCTCGAGCGCCGCCACGTCGAGCCGTGCGTCGTGCGCAACCACCGCGACCGCCGTCGACCGGTCGGGCGCCCGCTCCGGAAGCGCCTCATCGGGCCAGCGCTCGTCCACCTCGACACCGGCGTCGCCCTGCCCGGTCAGCGCTGACGCGTAGGCCGAGCGCGGCTCGATCACCTCGACCGAGATGCCGGCCGCCCGGGCGAGACGCGCGAGCGCGGCGCCCACGGGCGTCGCGCCGACCACGATCAGCCGGCGGGCCGGCAGGAACACCTCGACCAGCGTCGGCTCGATCAACCGCACGCCGCCCGTGTCGAGGAGCTCCCGCCCGGCCTCGATCGCGGCCCCCGGGGGCGGCCAGCCGGCGTCGGTCGCTAGCACGTCGCCGTCAGGGGTGACGAGCCAGTGGGCCGGAGCTCCGGAGGACGTGTCCGTGAGCAGGAAGACCGTGTCCCGCGCGTCGATCCGCTCGAGCAGCGCCGGAAACACCGGGTCGCTCGCCTCGTGGGCCTCCAGAAACACGTCGATGCGTCCGCCGCACGCGAGGCCCACCCCGTGGGCCGTCTCGTCGGAGACGTCGTAGGTGACCGTCGACGGCGGCTCTCCCGACAGGACGCCGGCCAGGCGCTCGGCCAGGTCGGCTTCCACGCAGCCCGCCGACACGTTTCCCGCGATTTCCCCCGACTCGGCACGGACGAACCGGGCCCCAGGCAGGCGCGGCGCCGAGCGCCACGCTCCGATCAGCACGGCTTCTCCGTATCGCTCGCCTGCGGCACGCCACGCCTCCACACGCGGACGAATCTCCTCGATGCCCATGCCGCAAGTTCAGCCATCGTGAGCCGGCGGGCTACCCGAGGCGCTCGACCAGAATCCGGGCCCGGTAGGAAAAGATGCGCTCCACGTCGCGGTCGACAAACAGGTGTTCGACCAGCGGGCCGCCCGGCGCCGGAGCTCGACCGGCGTATGTGTAAGCACCCGGAAGCGGAGGAACGGCGGGGTGATGAGCTCGAGATTCGCGACGTCAGCAAAGAACGGAAACACGGCCTCGGGTGCGAGTCCGAATTTCTGCTCGACGCGAAACAGGCGGCTCATGCCACCCTGCACCCCTCCGCCCGGCGCGCGATCTCGCGCAGCATCCCGCCGAACACGAACTGGTGGACCGGCCACAGGGCGTACCAGTAGAGGCGTCCGAACAGTCCGGCGGCGTCGAACAGCGCGGTCTGGGTGAGCCGCGCGCCGGGCGCGTCGTCGGCCGCCGGTTCGACCTCGAACTGAAGCCACGCGCGGCCGGGCACCCGCATCTCCGCCCGCAGTCGCAGCAGTCGCGGGGGCTCGACGTCCTCGACGCGCCAGAAGTCGACCGCGTCGCCGGGAAGGAGCGTCGCGGGGTCACGCCGGCCGCGTCGCACGCCGACGCCGCCCGCGGCCAGGTCGAGTAGCCCGCGCAGCGACCACAGCCAGTCGGCGAAGTACCAGCCGCTCCCGCCTCCGATGCGCGCGATCACCTCGAACACCGCCTCGGGCGGTGCCCCCACGCGGGTCGAGCGCGAATCCACGAACCGCGAGCCGATGCGCTCGCCGCCGTACGAGTCGGGGCGCTCTCCCGTCGAGCGGGCGTCCGACCAGCGGGTGAGCGCGAACTCGCGGTTTTCATAGACCAGCGCCCGCTCAATCGCGCCACGCAGGCTGCGGGGCGATACGTCGTACGCAGCGGCGGGCGCCTGATCCCGCACGACGGTCGGGTACTCGACCCCCGAGATCAGCTGGCGCCCGATGCGGGCGAACACGGGCGTGACGAGCCCCAGCCACAGGCTCGACAACCACGGCGTCAGCACCGGCACGGGGATCCAGACGCGGCGGAGGTCCCGCTGCCGTGCGTACTCGCGCATGATGGCGCCGTAGGACACGACGTTGGCCCCGCCGATCTCAACTACCCGGCTGTCGGCGCCGGGCCGATCGAGCTCGGTCACCAGGTAGCCGATCACGTCTTCGATCGCGATCGGCTGGGTGGGTGTGCGGACCCAACGTGGCAGGATCATCACGGGCAGCTTGTCGACCAGCGCGCGGATCATCTCGAACGACAGGCTGCCGGAGCCGATGATGATCGAGGCGCGGAACTCGGTGGTGGGAACGGCCGAGCCGCGGAAGGCGCGGCCGACGGCCTGGCGGCTCTCGAGGTGCTCCGACAGCTCGCCCTCCTCGTCCCCCAGCCCGCCCAGGTAGACGATCCGCCGGACGCCGGCGGTCTCCGCCGCGCGGACGAAGTTGCCGGCGGCCCGCAGCTCGCGCTCGCGGAATCCGTCGCCCTCGCCCATCGAGTGGACCAGGTAGTAGGCGACGTCGACGCCGGTGAGCGCGGGACCGAGCGAGTCGGGATCGAGCATGTCTCCGCCGACCACCTCGACCGTCTCCGCCAGCCGGGCGCGCAACTCGTCGGGCCGACGGGTCAGGCAGCGGACCTCGCACCCCCGGGCGGTCAACCGCGGGAGCAGCCGCCGCCGACGTACCCGGTCGCCCCGGTCAGCAGGACGCGGGGAGCCGCCGCCCGGTTCAGGAGCGGACCGCGCGAATTTCCTCGGCCAGCCGCGGCAGGATCTCGAACGCGTCGCCCACCAGGCCGTAGTTGGCGACGTTGAAGATCGGTGCCTCTGGATCGCGGTTGATCGCCACGATCACGCCGGCCGTGCGCATGCCGGCCAGGTGCTGGATCGCCCCGCTGATTCCGACCGCGAAGTAGAGGCCGGGCGACACGACCTTGCCGGTCTGGCCGACCTGCTCGCCGTGCGGACGCCAGCCGGCGTCGACCACGGCCCGGCTCGCGCCGAGCGTCGCTTTCGGGCCGAGGGCGTCGACCAGGTCCTCCAGCAGCTTCCAGTTCTCCGGACCCTGCATGCCGCGGCCACCCGACACGACGATGCTCGCCTCCGACACGTCGAGCTGCTCGCGCTCGCCCGCCTCGAACGCCGTGACGCGCGTGCGGGGCGTTCCGGCGTCCAGGTCCAGGGCCTCGACCTCGCCCCGCCCCGCCGGCACGCCGCCCGCGGAGAACACATTGGGGCGCAGGCTGACCAGGGCCGGCGCGCCGGGGATGCGGATCCGCGCGTACGCCTTGCCAGCGTATTGCGGGCGCACGACGACGACCGCCCCGTCCTCGATCCCCACTTCGGTCACCTCGGTGGCCAGGGGCCGGCCGAGCCGCGCCGCGCAGCGGGCCGACAGATCCTTGCCCTGCGCCGTCGCCGCGAACAGCACGACGGCGCAATCCGTCGCCTCGCAGCGTTCCCGCACGGCGCGCACCGCGGCGTCGGGCGCGTACAGGCGGAACTCCTCGTTCTCCGCCACCAGAATCCGATCGGCCCCCGCCTCGGCCAGCGTGCCCGCCCCGTCCCGCACGCCGGGGCCGCCGAGCAACAGCGCCTCGACCTCGGCCCCGAGCTCGTCGGCCAGCCGGCGCGCTGTCGCCACGACCTCGCGTGACACGGGACGCAGCTCGCCCGCCCGACTCTCCGTCACCGCCAGGATCGTCGCCATCAGAGCACCCTCGCTTCCTCGCGCAGTCGGCGTACGAGCTCCGGCACGGCGTCCGCGCCCTCACCCACGATCTCGGGCTGCGGCCGGGCGGGTGGCGGCGTGAGTTTGAGTATCTCGAGCCCCGACGCCTCAAGCGTGACGTCGCGCTCCTCGAGCGGCTTCTTCTTCGCCATCATGATCCCCCGCACGCTCGGGTGGCGCGGCTTGTTCAGGCCCTTTTGCGCCGCGATCACGCCCGGCAGGTCGAACTCGACCACCTCGTGGCCGCCCTCGACCTCGCGGTGCGCCGTCACGTGGCGTCCCTCGATCTCGAGCCCGGTGACGACGGTCGCGCACGGCAGCTCGAGCAGCTCGGCCACCATCGCGGGCACCTGCATGTTGTCGTCGTCGATCGCCTGCTTGCCGAACAGCAGCAGGTCGAACTCGCGCCCGCGCAGCGCGTCGGCCAGCGCCCGGGCGACCACCAGGCCGTCGGCCGGCGGATCGGCCCGCAGCAACAGCGCCTCGTCGGCCCCCATGGCGAGCGCCGAGCGCAGCGTCTCCTTCGCCGCCTCGGGGCCGAGCGTTACGACGGTCACCGAGCCCTCGCCCGTCGCCTCCTTGCGGGCCAGCGCCTCTTCGAGGGCGAACTCGTCGTACGGACTCATGACGTACTTCACCCCGGACGGGTCGAGGGAGCGCCCGTCGGACGCTATGGCGACGCGCGTCTCCGAGTCGGGAACGCGCTTGATGCACACGATGGATTTCACGGCAATTTATTCCGGTGGGAAGGTCTAGTTTTCGAGTCGGGCGATTTCTTCGTCGGTGATCGAATACACGCGGTAGGTCACGAGGTCGACGAGTTCGTCGGTGATCTGCGCCTCACGGCGCGTCTGCGCCCGATCCTCCGGGCTCTCGTCGCGGCGCGACCGCTGCTCGACGAGCCGCGCGGCCAGCCACAGCAGAAAGTCGTGCGCCACGTCGCGGTGCTCGCGGCTGCGGTCCGGCTCGCCGTTGGGCGCCCGCGGCAGCAGCGCGTCAATCAGGGTCAGCAGACCGGGAAACACCATCTCCGTGAGGTCGCCGCCGTCGGTCCGCTCCTCGTCGGTGATCTGCTCCCAGTTCATCTCGTTCCAGTACAGCTCGCAGGCCTCCTCGAACAGGTGCTTGCGGGAGTCGGGGGCCGTGGGACGCAGCACTACGTCGCCCGGATCGAGCTCGCGGTCGAGCAGGCGGCGCAGGGCGCGGACCCGTTCATGAACCAGTGTTCTCGCGGCCAGGGATAGCTCGTCGCTCAACGGACCTCCATCTGACGGAACGTGATGGACCAGGGATGCGCTACGTGAATCCGAACCGGCGACCGGAAGATGGGCCAGGGCTCGGGCGCGAGCAAGAACGTGGGACGCCGGCGGACTGACCCGTCGAGCGAAGGGCGCATATGTTGGCCGTCCGACCGATGCAACGCCACCCGGGGAGGACGTGTTAGGTATGGTGCCGACAGGTCATCGCGACGAGGCGAGTCTCGTCGAGGCCATGCAGGGCGGCGACGCCGGCGCGTTCGACGAGCTGGTCCGGCACTACATGGAGCGGGCGTACGCCGTCGCCCTGTCGATTCTCGGGGTTCCGCAGGACGCCGAGGACGCCGTGCAGACGGCGTTCATCCGGGCGCTCGAACGGATCGACCAGCTACGGCCGGGAAGCTCGTTCGGCCCGTGGTTCTACAGCGTGCTGCGCTCGACGGCGCTGAACCTGCGGCGGCGAGAGGGCCTGCGATCGCACGAGCAGATTCCGGTCGGCGCTTCGAGCGTTTCGAATCCGGAGCGGGATCTCGATCGGGCCTTGACGCGCG
>Ga0268386_10000813_pt1 | contig 20549 bp, 19 predicted proteins | sample RVTome_15_FD_200260 | JGI IMG/M metagenome (GOLD analysis project Ga0268386, IMG submission 200260) | Soil microbial communities from uranium-contaminated site in the Upper Colorado River Basin, Wyoming, United States - RVT150D86... ...
AAACGTATCGGCGAAGTCGTGCCCGGGGGGAGGCTTCGCTCACGACCAGCGTCACTGTCATGAAAACCGCTTGTCAGCCGCCTGCCTTCGGTTGTCGCGTGATCCAGGTCCTGGGGTTCACGGGTTTGGCGCCCTGCCGGATTTCGAAATAGAGGCCGGCTCGCGCCTGTCCGCCGCTGTCGCCCACGGTGGCGATGACGTCGCCGGGCGCAACCCAGTCGCCGGTGGACTTGAGCGTCGTCTCGTTATAGCCGTAAAGGGTCATGTAGCCCTCGCCGTGATCGACAATCACGAGAAGGCCCAGACCTGCCAGCCAGTCTGTGAATACGACCCGGCCGTGATAGACGGCTCGCACCTCGCTGCCCCTCGGCGCCGCCAGAACGACGCCGTTCCACTTGAGCCCGCCGCCGGCCCGCGGCTGCCCGAAATCGTGCAGTAAGGTTCCTGCGACCGGCCACGTAAGACCGCCCTTCAGCTCCGCAAAAGGGGCATCGGAAGTAATCGGGTAGTCTGAAAGAATGCTGGTCAGCTCGGCGATGAGCCGGGTCAGGTCTTTTTCTTCAGCGGCGAGTCGCCCGATCTCCTCGCCCTCCTGCTGGATCCTCGTTGCCAGGGCCGCCAGCAGCTCCCGTCGTTTCTGCTGGGCGCCGTTCAGGCGGTCAAGTTCCGCCTGTCGTGCCGCGGCGAGAGCGGTGAGCCGGTCGCGCTCTTTCGCTGCTTCGTCGTGCAGGCGGGCGAGCTCCGCAAGGTGTTCGTTGACGGTGGCGATGTTCATTCCCCGGTGCTCGCTCAGGTACCGGTAGTACGTCATCATCCTGCCGACCGACGCCGGGTCGTGCTGGTTGAGCAGCAGCTTCACCCGTTCCTGCCTGCCATTGGTGTAAGCCGCCCGCACCTGCGTCGCCAACAGCCGGGTTTCCTCGTCGAGCTCCGCCTCCCGGGCACGCACCCCGGCTTCGAGTTCGGCAATCCGCTTTTCGCTGAAATCCCGCTGCCGTTCGAGCTCCGCAAGCTGTATCCGCTGCTGGGAAATGCGCACTTCGGCTTCCTGGAGGTCGGCAGTGATCCGGTCCCGCTCGGCGGCGCGATCGTCCAGCTGCTCCTTCAGTTCGCTGATGCGCTCTCGCACCCGCTCGAGTTCACGTTCCTTGACCTTCGCCAGGCCATCGTCCTGCGCCATGCCGATTGCCGGGATGATCAGCAGCGGGACCACGGATAACAACAGCCTGAACTTCATCGGGTCGAAGTGTAGCAACTCCTGGGACACCCGCGACCAGACCCGCTACCGCGCTGGTATACTGGCGGTTTTTCGCGCCGGGCGGCCCATTGCGGCGCCTTCCCGACCTTGAGTCAATGGAACAATACCTCGAGTTTATCGGCAACCACACGCTGCTCGTCGGCGGACTGGTTTTTACGTTCTTCCTGCTGGTGTTCACGGAACTGAGACGAAAAGCGCTCGGCGTGACAAGCATCGAGCCGCAGGAAGCCGTGAAGCTCATCAACAACGATGCTGTGATTATCGATCTGAGGAGCGCGGAAGCCTTTGCCCGTGGCCATATCGTACATGCCAGGAACATTCCGTTCGATGAGCTTTCCGCGCGCAGCGATGCGCTCGAGAAATACAGGGCAAAGTCGATCGTTGCAGTATGCGACGCGGGCATGACGTCGGGCAAGGCCGTGCAGATGCTCAGGAAGGCGGGAATCAACGACGTTTACGGCCTGCGCGGGGGCATCGCCGCCTGGACACAGGCGAATCTTCCACTCGTCACATCAAAGAAGACAAAGAAGAAAATCTGAATCGGCCGCCGCAGAACGCCGGCAGCGGCCTGTCATTTGGAGCCGGACAGCGCCGTACCTCTTTATGTACATTCACAGGAACAGGCAATGGCAGACCAGGAAAACAGACCAGCAGAAAAGAAGATATCGATTCAGAAGATCTATCTGAAGGATTTCTCCTTCGAATCCCCGCAAACTCCGCAGGTATTTACGCTAGGCAAATGGGAGCCGAAGACCAATCTGAACCTGCGCAGCACGCACAGCGCCGGTAATGACGAGTTTCACGAAGTCGTCCTGACGATCACCGTAGAGACGAAGCACGACGACAAGACCCTGTTCCTGATCGAGTTACAGCAGGCAGGACTGTTCCATATCGTCGGGTACAACGAGCAGGAGTTTGCGGCGGTCGTAGGCAGTTTCTGCCCGAACCTTCTGTTCCCCTATGCGCGGGAGGCAATCTCCGGAATCGTATCGCGCGGTGGTTTCCCTGAATTGCTGTTGCAGCCTATCAACTTCGACGTGCTCTATGCGCAGAGCAGGGCGGAGTTGCAGAATCGTGCGGCGGCGCAGGCCGCCTCGCAGCCCGCAACCGGCGCCGACGCCGGCAACGGGGGTGGCAGCCACTGAAGGCGGACGCCGGCAAGCGGCCTGGGGCGGCGCCGATAGCGGTCATCGGCGCCGGATCGTGGGGGACTGCGCTCGCGGTGCAATTCGCACGCAGTGGCCGTCCCGTGCACTTCTGGGGCCGGGACAGCGCGGCCCTGCAAAAGATCGCCCTGGCTCGCGAGAACCGTCGCTATCTTCCGGGCGTCGCGTTTCCTGACAGCCTCGTTCCCTGCGACGACCTCCGTTCCTGTCTCGACGAGGTAACGGACATTCTCATCGCCGTTCCGAGCGATGCCTTCCGCGAAACACTGACGAGAATCAAGCCGCTACTCCGCGGCGACGAACGGATCTGCTGGGCGACCAAAGGAGTGGAACTCTCGACCGGCAAGCTTCCGCACCAGGTCGTCGCCGAATTCATCGGCAGTGATCGGCCCATGGCGGTGCTTTCAGGCCCGACGTTCGCCGCCGAAGTGGGCAAAGGCCTGCCCACGGCGCTGACGATCGCCGCGAACGACGAGCAGTTTGCCAACGACCTGGCCGAAGCGTTATCGGGCGCGAACTTCCGCGCCTACACGTCGACCGACATCATCGGCGTGGAAGTCGGCGGCGCGGTCAAGAACGTGCTGGCAATCGGCGCCGGTATCTCCGACGGTCTCGGCTTCGGCGCGAACACTCGCGTCGCCATGATCAATCGCGGCCTTGCCGAGATGACGCGCTTGGGCGTTGCACTCGGTGCAAAGCAGGACACCTTCATGGGGCTCGCGGGAATGGGCGACCTCCTGCTGACCTGCACGGATAACCTGTCGCGCAACCGGCGCATGGGCCTCGCCATCGCGAGCGGCAAAACGATCGAAGAGGCGCAGGCTGAGATTCAGCAGGTCGTCGAGGGCGTGCCCGCGGCCAGGGCAGTGCACCAGCTGGCCAATCGCCTCGGCGTCGAAATGCCGATCAGCCAGCAGATCTACCGCATCCTCTACGAAGACACGCCGCCGCGTGCGGCGGTCGACGCCCTGATGGGACGCGCGCTGAAGCCTGAGTAGGCTGGCACCGTTCAACGTTCACGGCCGATCCGCGCCGGCGAATCGCTGTTGGCGCCAGGCTTCGTAGATTACGATCGCAGCCGCATTCGAAAGGTTGAGGCTGCGGCTTGAAGGACGCATGGGGATCCGAAGCCTTTGCGCCTCCGGAAGCGCCTCCAGAACCTCCGTTGGCAGCCCACGCGTCTCGGGTCCGAACAGGAATGCGTCCCCGGGCAGGAACGCCGGCAGCGTGTAGTGAGTGTCGCCCTTCGTGCTGAGGCCGTAGACGGTCGGCTGGCCGAGGCTTCGCAGGCACTGGTCCAGCGTCGGGTGCGCCGCGATGTCCGCGAACTCGCGGTAATCGAGCCCGGCGCGCCTGAGCCGCGGCTCGTCCAGTTCGAAGCCCAGCGGTTCGATGAGATGCAGCTTTACGCCCGTGTTGGCGCACAGCCGGATGATGTTGCCGGTATTGGGTGGAATTTCCGGCTCGTAGAGAATCAAGCTGAACATTTCAGGTCACCGGAATCGTTCCTGTAGACTGCCGCATCATCGCACGGCGCCCTCGGCGCCTGCTGGATTCATCGGGCCGCTGAAAGCAAACACAATGAGGCAAACAGACACCGCGACGGCGCCAACGTCGCTCGATAGCCGGCTCGGCCTGACGTTTTGCGGCATGACCTTCGCCTCGCCGATCGTGCTGCTCTCGGGCTGCGTCGGTTTCGGCGAGGAGTACACGCGGGTTCACGGCTTTTCGAATCGCGACGCGGGCGCAATCGTGCTGAAGGGAACGACGCTCGAACCGCGGCTCGGCAACCCGCCGCACCGTCTGGCGGAAACGGCAATGGGCATGTTGAATGCGATCGGCCTGCAGAACCCCGGTGTTGACAAGGTGATCGCCGACATCCTGCCCGGTCTCGATTTCACGGAGACACGCTTTATTGCAAATGTTTGCGGCTCCACGATCGAGGACTACGCGGAAGTCACGCGACGATTCGACGATTCTCCGATCGACGCAATCGAAGTCAACATATCCTGTCCGAACATCAAGGAAGGCGGCGTATCTTTCGGCAACTATCCCGAAATGTCGGCGCAGGTTGTTGCGGCATGTCGAAGTGCCACGACCAAACCTGTCATTGCCAAGCTCTCGCCCAACCAGGCGGATATCGCCGAAAATGCGCGGCGCTGCATCGAGGCCGGGGCCGACGGACTCGCTGTAATCAACACCGTAGCGGGCATGGCAATCGACGTCGAGAACCGGGCGCCGATACTCGGGAATGTCCGGGGCGGTTTGTCGGGACCCGCCATTAAACCGATCGCCTTGCTCAAAGTGCGGCAGGTGTTCGAGGTCGCGGGACCGCTCGGCGTGCCGGTTATCGGGCAGGGCGGTGTGACCAACGCACAGGACGCTCTCGAGTTCCTCGTGGCGGGTGCGACCGCCGTCGGTGTCGGCACGGCCCTGTTCTACGACCCCCTGGTTTGCAAGACGATCAACCACGGGGTCCTCGACTACCTGGACCGTCACGGGTTGACGTCGGTAGGAGCACTGTCGGGTACGTTGTCCGCGGCTCCCCGGCACTGAGCCGGGTGTCTATTCCGGGAGCAGCGAAGCGACTACCCGGTATCGACCGTGGAGGAAACGGGAGTGCCCGATGAAATACCTGTGCCTGATTTATAGCGACGAACGACGAATCGAAGCCATGCCCCGCGAAGAGGTCGACGCAGTCATGCGCGATTGCGAAGCAGTCGTTCTGCCGCTGCGGACAAACGGCAAGCTGATTGCGGCGAACAGACTGCAGCCAACTGCCTCGGCCACCACCATCCGCTTCGAGAACGGCAAGCCTTCTATTACGGACGGTCCATTTGCGGAAACCAAGGAGCAGCTCGGCGGCTTCTGGCTGATCGACGCGAAGGACCTCGACGAGGCGTTATCGATTGCGTCTCGCCTGCCGCCCGCACGTCTCGGTTGTGTCGAGGTGCGTCCGATCCGCGAATGAGCGCAACGCGTCGTCCCGGAGTAGAGCGCTCCTCCCGGACGGTTGCCGTCCACGTCCGTTTCCGGCCAGTTCGCTCCGCGCGGAACCTGTAGATTACGGGCGGTTCCCACTCGAGGATATCCTCCTATGAGGTCGACCCTGTTGCTCGTGCTTGCAATGCTCGGTGGAACGCTTCTTTTCGCGACGAAGTCCGTAACCGCAGCAGACGAACGCGGCACGACGCCGGACAGCGGCCAGGCGCCTGCGCGGGAAACCAGCGTCGTCGAAATCCGCTCGTACAACCTGAAGCCCGGCGCCCGCGAGCGTTTTCGCCGACTGTTTCTCGACGAGGCCTATCCAATGCTGAAACGCGCGAACATCGACGTCGTCGCGTACGGCCCGTCGCTGCACGATCCCGATTCGTGGTTCCTGATGCGTTCGTTCGAGAGCGTCGAGGGTCGGCAGGCGAGCGAGGACGCGTTCTACGGAAGCAAGGAATGGATCGATGGGCCGCGCCAGGCCGTTCTCGACTGCATCGAAAGCTACACGACGGTCGTCATCGAAGCCGATGCGGCAACCATAGCGGTACTTGGGAAGACCGGCAGCGATTAAACGGCAGTACCGCAGAGACTCCTAGTCCAGATCGAGTTCGCGGATCTTCCTCGTCAGGGTGTTTCGCCCGCAGCCCAGCAGTTTCGCTGCTTCCTGGCGATGTCCGCGTGATTTCTTCAATGCCGCGCGGATCAGGGTTTTCTCCACTTCGGGAAGAGCCGACTGCAACAGCGGCCCTGAGTCCGCCGAGGCAAGTTCCTGTTCTGCCCAGTGCTCGAGTCCGCGCGACCACTCCTGCAGCGCACCCTTGTCGGATAAGCGCCCACCCAGGTCCTCGCCGATATCGGCGGCCGTTATGATCCTGCCGGGAGCGGTCACCGTGAGTCGCCTCGCCGCGTTCACCAGTTGACGTACGTTACCGGGCCAGTTGTAAGCTTCGAGGATTGCCAGCGCCTCGTTGCTGAGCGCCTTCGGCGGGATCTCGAGTTCCCTGGCCGCCTCGGCCAGGTAATGCTTCAGCAGCAGCGGGATATCCTGCCGACGCTGTCGGAGCGGCGGCGTGTTGATGCGCATGACATTGAGGCGGTGAAAGAGATCGTCGCGGAAACGGCCGTCGCGTACCGCGAGCGCAAGGTCCTGGTTGGTCGCAGCGATGACCCGCACATCCACCGTGATCGATGTCTGTCCGCCGACGCGGAAGAATTCGCTTTCGGCCAGCACGCGCAACAGTCGCGTCTGCAGCCCCGGGGACATGTCCCCGATCTCGTCGAGGAACAGTGTTCCACCGTCCGCCTGTTCGAAGCGCCCGATGCGCCTGGCTTCGGCCCCGGTGAATGAGCCGCGTTCGTGACCGAATAACTCCGATTCCAGCAATTCGGACGCAATGGCGGACGTATTGAGGGCTACGAAGGGCTTGTTTGCGCGCGGACTGTGCTGGTGCAGTGCGCGCGCCACCAGTTCCTTGCCGGTGCCAGACTCGCCGGTAATCAGCACGGTCATGCTGGATCGGGCGAGCCTGCCGATCGAGCGGAAAACCTCCTGCATCGCGGGGGCCGTGCCGATCAGCGTCGGGATGCCGTCCGCCGTGCCGCCGTTCCCGGTAGCCTCGGCCTTGCCGTTCTGCCGGGCCGCTTTCGTCACCAGCGCGACCACTTCGTCCAGGTCGAACGGCTTCGGCAGGTATTCGAAAGCGCCGCCGTGATACGCGGCGACCGCGTTGTCCAAGTCCGAATGCGCAGTCATCACGATCACCGGCAGGTCGGGATAATCGCGTCGCAGTTGCGAGAGCAGGCGCAGCCCGCTCATTCCCGGCATGCGTACGTCGGTGACCAGCACGTCCGGGCGGCTGCGTTCGATGGCTTCGAGCAGATGCTCCGCGCGCTCGAAACTGCGTGGCTGCATCCCGGCCTGCTTCAGCGCCTTTTCGAGCACCCAGCGGACGGACTGGTCGTCATCGACGATCCAGACGTTGATTGCCGCCCCGGTCATGCGGACTCTCCCGGTGCGGAAAGTGGCAGGCGCACGAAGAACACCGTTTTCCCTGGCCGGCTTTCGAATTCGATCAGGCCGCCGTGCCGGCTCACCAGGTCCTGCGCAACGGGCAATCCCAGCCCGGTGCCGTCCTGGCGGCCCGTGACCAGGGGGTAGAAGATCGAGTCCCTGATGTCCGGCGGGATACCGGGCCCGTCATCTTCGATTTCGATCGTGGCTATCGCGCGGTGCCGGACATCGCCGATCGTGAAGTTCGTCGTTGCCCTGCTCCGTACCACGATTTCCCCCTGGCGGTCGAGCGCGGTCGCCGCGTTGCGCACGAGGTTCAAGAAGGCCTGTACCATCTGGTCGCGATCCAGGTCGATCAGGGGCAGGCCCGGGTCGTATTCCCTGCGAATGCGCAACCGGCTGCCGGACTCCGGCTGTATCAGCTTCAACACGTACTCGAGCAACTCGTGCACGTTCACCGGTCTCTTGTCCGGAGGCCCGCCCGGACCCAGCAGCGTGTCTACGAGTGCGGCGAGCCGGTCCGCCTCGCTGATGATGACGCTCGTGTACTCTTTCAGTTCCTGGTCCGGCAACTGCTTCGCCAATAGCTGCGCCGCCCCGCGCAAGCCCCCGAGCGGATTCTTTATTTCGTGAGCGAGCTGTCGAATCATTTGCCGACCTGCGCCGTGCTGCACGATCAACGCGTTTTCGCGGCTGATGCGTGAGCGCCTGGTAACGTCGGAGAGTTCCACCAGCAGCAGGTCGTCGTCGTCGCCGCGAAGTATGGGAGAGACCCGGCAGTCGACGATCCTGTCTTCGCCGTTCGGCTCGACCGGCCCGAGCTTCAGTTCGTCAGCGAACGTCTGCCCGGTCGAGAGAACCCGGCTCAAGATGTCGCCTAAGTTCTGGTCGTTGCCGAGCAGTTGCAGAAGGTTGCGTCCCCGGGCGCGTTCCCGGCTGATGCCCAGCAGGTTTTCCCCGGCCGGGTTGATGGCGACGATAAGGAGGTTCCGGTCGAGAACGAAGGTGCTTGTGTAGAGACTGTCGACAATGTCGTACGCAAGCGCGCGCTCCGCGCTCGAGTCCTCTGAACCCGGGCGGCGGACTTCCCCGGGGTCTACCCGCCCCGCGGGTTTACGATCGTCGTCTGTTGCACGTAAAACCGACTCGGCTGGCTGCGGATCATCAGCTCGCCGTTCGCGTCGACGACCTCGGCCTGCAGGTTGTGTACCCCCCGATACACTTCCTGTAGCTGGAATTGCGTCCCCGTCACCAGCTGCGGCGTCCCGTCGAAGTACACCCTCAGCTGATGGCCTCTCTGGAGGGCCGGCTGCAGGTCCAGCGAAACGTTTAGTACGCCGCCGATATTCCATAGCGTCTCTTCGGCGGCCGGAGAAGCGATGGCGAGACTCTCATACCCGGGCGCGAGGCCGCTGTCTTGAGCCTCCGGGCCGGCGGCAGAACTGCTGGCCGCGGGTCGCCGCGGCGGTATGTTGATGGCGGGAGCGCTTTCGAGTTCGACTTCTTCCGCGCCGCGCTGCGGGCGATCCGAGTAATGGACGACCCCGTTCTCGTCGACCCAGCGGTATGCCTGCGCCAGCGCCACGCCGGTGGCGAGCACCAGGGCAAAACCAATGCATAATCGCTGTAACATCTGTGCAGTATCCCGTCTCGGAAATTCGTTGCATGCGTCGGCCGACCGCGCCCTGCAAGGCCCGCGGTGGACGCCCGCCGGCCGGACCGCGCCGCCAGCGAATTATGTAACGAATTTTCGAGACAGGACCCTAGCATAGCAGTGCTCGTCAGACGGGGGCCAGCGCCGGGACGGCAAAATGCCGTCCCGGTCACACTCTGCCCTAAAGGCTGTAGTACATGTCGAATTCGACCGGATGGGTGGTCATCCTGAGCCGCGTGACGTTCTGCATCTTGAGGTCGATATAGGCCTCGATGAGGTCGTCCGTGAACACGTCCCCGGCCTTCAGGTACTCCCGGTCGGCGCTCATCTCGTTCAGGGCCTCCTCCAGGGAGAACGCGACATGAGCCAGATCCTTCTCTTCCTCCGGCGGAAGGTCGTACAGATCCTTGTCCATGGCATCTCCCGGATGGATCTTGTTCTGGATGCCGTCGAGGCCGGCCAGCATCATCGCGGTAAAGGCGAGGTACGGGTTGGCCATCGAATCGGGAAACCGGACCTCTATGCGGCGTCCCTTCGGATTCGACTCATAAGGAATGCGGATCGACGCGGACCGGTTGCGCGCTGAATAGGCCAGGATCGTCGGCGCTTCGAACCCGGGCACGAGCCGTTTGTAACTGTTGGTCGACGGATTCGTGAACGCGTTGAGCGACTTCGCGTGCTTGATGATTCCGCCGATGTAGTACAGCGCGATATCCGAGAGCCCTCCGTAACCATCGCCGGAGAACAGGTTCTTGCCGCCCTTGAACAGGGACTGGTGGACATGCATGCCGCTGCCGTTGTCACTGACCAGCGGTTTGGGCATGAAAGTTGCGGTCTTGCCGTAGCTGTGCGCGATGTTGTGCACGACGTATTTCAGGACCTGCACTTCGTCCGCCTTGCGCACCAGGGTGTTGAACCTCACGCCGATCTCGCACTGCCCCGCGGTCGCCACCTCGTGATGATGAACCTCTGTCTCGAGCCCCATTTCCTCGAGGGCCAGGCACATCGCCGAACGGATGTCATGCAGTGAATCCACGGGCGGCACGGGAAAGTATCCGCCTTTCACCATCGGCCTGTGGCCGGTGTTCATGTCTTCGTAGCTGCGGCTCTTGTTCCATGCCCCTTCCTGGGAATCGACGGAGTAGAAGGCGCCCTGCATGTTGTCGTCCCAGCGCACGTCGTCGAACACGAAGAATTCGTTTTCCGGACCGAAGTAAGCTTCATCGGCAACGCCGGTCGATCTCAGATAGGCCTCGGCCCGTCCCGCGAGCGAACGCGGGCAGCGGTCGTACCCCTGCATGGTCGACGGTTCCACAACGTTGCACCGCAAGTTCACCGTCGCATCTTCGGAAAAGACGTCGACGACGGCAGAATCCGCATCGGGCAGGAGGATCATGTCTGACTCGTTGATGCCCTTCCATCCGGCGATGGACGAGCCGTCGAACATTTTCCCGTCTTCGAAAATATCTTCGGAGATGACACGCGCGGGTACGGTAACGTGCTGCTCCTTGCCCTTCGTGTCGGTGAAACGAAAGTCGACGAATTTGATCTCCCTTTCCTTTATCAGGCCCAGTACCTCGGCAGCGGTCATAGCTTGTCTCCAGTTGTAATCATGGCGTGCCGGTTTTAAGCGAACTGCCGCGCCCGGCTTGCACGGATTCGCCTGCCTTGCACGAAATATGCCAGTCAGCGACTTAGCTAACTAATTGTTCTATAAGCGGTTTACAGTTTATGAACGTCGCCTGCGCACCAATCTGGTGCGGCCGGCCAAGCCGGTGCACCAGTCTAGTGCAAAAACGGGCGCCGCTGCACCGATTTCGCTCTACCTCCTACAAGCTGACCACGTGACAGCGGCACGGGTTATACTCCGGCGCTTCAATTTCGGGCGCGAACGCATTGATGACCAAGGAAAATTCGGGCGTTTGCCGCAACTTTCAGGATCTGATCCTGACCTTGCAGCAATTCTGGGCACGACAAGGCTGCGTGATCGCGCAGCCGTACGATATGGAAATGGGTGCCGGCACGTTTCACCCGGCGACCTTCCTGCGGGCAATCGGGCCGGAGCCCTGGAGCGCGGCATACGTGCAGCCCTGCCGCCGGCCGACGGACGGGCGATTTGGCGACAACCCGTTCCGTCTGCAGCACTACTACCAGTACCAGGTCGTCATCAAGCCCTCACCCCTCGACATCCAGCAGCTTTATCTCGATTCGCTCCACGCCATCGGAATCGACTCGACGGTGCACGACATCCGCTTCGTCGAGGACAACTGGGAGTCGCCGACGCTCGGGGCCTGGGGCCTTGGCTGGGAAGTCTGGCTGAACGGCATGGAAGTCACGCAATTCACCTACTTCCAGCAGGTCGGGGGGCTCGAGTGTCGCCCGGTAACGGGGGAAATAACCTACGGCCTGGAGCGCCTCGCCATGTATCTGCAGGAGGTCCGAAGCATCTTCGACATTACCTGGACGGATGGACCGCTCGGGCGCATCACCTACGGCGACGTGTATCACCAGAACGAGGTCGAGCAGTCGCGTTACAACTTCGAGGAGGCGGATATCGGCGCATTGTTCAAGCTGTTCGATCAAGCGGAGAAAGAGAGCCAGCGCCTCATTGACGCGAAGCTCGCTTTGCCTGCTTATGAGCAGATGCTGACCGCCTCGCACACCTTCAATCTGCTGGATGCCCGCCAGGCAATTTCGGTGAGCGAGCGGCAGCGTTTCATCCTGCGCGTCCGAAGCATGTCCCGCGCGATCGCCGAAGCCTATTTCTTAAGCCGCGAGGCGCTCGGGTTCCCGATGGTTGAGTCTGTGCAGCGGCACGAGCGGAGCGCCTGACACATGGCGCGACGCGATGCGGCCGATTTCCTGGTGGAGATCGGCACCGAAGAGCTGCCGCCGAAGGCGCTCAAAAGCCTGATGGTCGCCTTCGGGCAGAACATGGAGGAGGGGCTTTCGCGCGAGAGGCTGCCGCATGAGGGCCTCTCCACCTACGCGAGTCCACGGCGCCTGGCGGTGCTGGCGCGAAACCTTGCGTCATCACAGGACGACCGGCAGTTCGAGCAAAAAGGCCCGCCCGTATCGGTGTCCTTCGATGCAGACGGCGACCCGACACCTGCCGCGCGCGCCTTCGCAGCCAAATGCGGGGTCGCAGTCGAAGCGCTGGGGCGCGCGAAATCCGGGAAGGGCGAGTGGCTGGCCTTCCAGAGCGTCGAAGCAGGACGCAGCGCCGCCGAGCTGCTCCCGGCCATCGTCGCCCGCGCACTGGACGGCTTGCCGGTGCCGCGGCGCATGCGCTGGGGCGCGGTGGAACACGAGTTCGCCCGGCCCGTGCACTGGGTCCTGATGCTGCACGGCAGGACCGTTGTGGACGGGAGTGTGCTCGGGATCAAGGCGCGCGGGTCCACCCGCGGACACCGGTTCCTCGCGCCTGGCGAGCGAGTCGTCGAACGGCCCGCGGATTACCTTGGCGTCCTCGAGAGTGCATTCGTGATCGCAGACTTCGATCGACGCAGGGAGCAGATCGTGAACGGCGTGGCGCAGGTGGCGGCTACGTCCGGCGGCGCGGCGATCGGCAGCGACAGCCTGTACGACGAGGTTGCCTCGCTGACGGAGTGGCCGGTGCCTCTTATCGGCCGCTTCGACGCGGCGTTTCTCGCGCTGCCGAGGGAAGTCATCATCGCCACTTTGTCGAGCCATCAGCGGTATTTCGCCGTGGAAGGCAGCGATGGAAAATTGATGGCTGCGTTTGTGACGGTCGCGAATCTCGTGAGCGAGGATCCGGACAGGGTCCGGGACGGCAACGAGCGGGTGGTCAGGCCGCGGCTCGCGGACGCAGTTTTTTTCTGGGAGCAGGACCGGAAGCTCTCCCTCGAGGCGCGCCTCCCGGCCCTTGACGACATCGTTTACCAGAAGGGCCTCGGCAGCCTGGGAGATAAGAGCCGCCGCGTAGCCGGACTGTCGGTGCTAATCGCGGAGCAGCTCGGCGCCGATCCTGAACCTGTCTTTAAGGCAGCAACGTTGGCGAAGTGCGATCTGCTCACGGGGATGGTCAGCGAGTTTCCGGAACTGCAGGGCGTCATGGGGCGTTATTATGCGCTCGCTTCCGGCGAACCGACGTCGGTCGCAAGCGCAATCGGCGAGCAGTATCTGCCGCGTTTCTCCGGTGACGTGCTCCCCGAAACGCCCGCTGGCCGGATTCTTGCGCTGGCGGAAAAACTCGACACTGTCGCCGGGATCTTTTCGCTCGGCATGAAGCCCACTGGCAACCGCGACCCGTTCGGGCTGCGGCGTGCGGCACTGGGCGTCGTGCGCATCATCGTGGAGAGGAACCTCGAGCTGGATTTGACGGTACTGATCGAGAAAGCCTGCGAGCTGCAGCAACCGCAGATCGAACGCGCAACGTTGCAGAGCGAACTGTACGATTTTCTTCTCGACCGGATGCGCTCTTACTACACCGACCAGCTTGCGCTCGCACCCGAGGTGTTCGAGGCGGTAAGGGCAAAACGTCCTGTATCGCTTGCCGACTTCGATGCGCGAGTAAAGGCCGTATCCGCATTTCTCCAGCTCGAGGCCGCAGCGAGCCTGGCCGCTTCGAACAAGCGCATTGCAAACATCCTGCGCCAGGCGAATTACGAAGGGTATCGGGCGGTCGACGAGTCGTCGCTGCAGGAGGACGCGGAGAAAAAGCTGAACGCGGCCGTTACGGCAGCGCAGGCTTCCGTCGCGCCGCTGCTCGAACAGCGCGAATACAGCAAGGTGCTGACCGCCCTGGCAGGCCTGCGACCAGCGGTCGACGCATTCTTCGACAAGGTCATGGTGATGACGGACGACGCGGCATTGAGGCAGAACCGGCTCGCTTTGCTCGCGGCACTGCGCACCTTGTTCCTGGACATCGCGGACATTTCTCGCCTTTCGACTGGCTGACGCCGATGACGGCTGCCCACAAGGAGATACGGCTGGTCGTGCTCGACCGCGATGGCGTGATCAACCATGATTCCGATGTGTTCATCAAGTCGCCGGCGGAGTGGCTGCCGATCGATGGCAGCGTCGAGGCGATCGCCCTGTTATCGCGAAACGGTTTCACCGTCGCGGTCGCTTCCAATCAGTCCGGCATCGGCCGGCGGCTCATGCAGCGCTCGGCGCTCCACGCCATTCATCGAAAAATGCGACGCGCCGTGCGCGCCGCCGGTGGAAGCATCGATCGCATCGTCTATTGCCCGCATCTGCCAGGCGACCAATGCGACTGCAGGAAGCCGGCCCCCGGTCTGCTCAGGCGGCTAGGGGAGCACTATGCTGTCTCGTTGCGCGGTGTGCCAGTGATCGGCGACAGCGGGCGCGACCTCGCCGCGGCGCGAGCGGTGGACGCGAGGCCGATCCTTGTGCTTACCGGAAACGGACGCAGGACAAGGAACGATCTGGACTCGCGCGGCCAGGCGGTCGAGTGCTACGACGACCTGCTTGCCGCCTCCGGGATCCTGGTGAGCGAGCCTGACTGAGCCAGCGTAATGCTCTTTCTCCGCTCGCTGATATTCCAGGCTTACTTTTTCATTTCCGTGCTCCTTTTCGCGGCGCTCGTGTTCGCCTGCTGGCCGCTGCCATTCAGCGTCCGTTTCGGAGTGGCGCGGGCCTGGGGCACTACCATGCTGTGGGCGGGACGGGCCGTCTGCGGCCTCGACTACGTGATCGAGGGACGAACGAACGTTCCCGAAGAGCCGTCAGTGATCATGATCAAACACTCGACGGTATTCGAAGCGTATGCGCAGCTGACGATTTTTCCGCCGCAGACCTGGGTCGTAAAGCGCGAGCTCATGTGGATTCCGATTTTCGGCTGGGGACTCGCGGCACTAAAACCGATCGCGATCGATCGCGGCGCAGGTCACACCGCAGTAGCGCAGGTGATAGAGCAGGGCCGGGCGAAACTGGCCGAGGGTGTCTGGGTGACGATATTTCCGGAAGGCACGCGCGTGTTGCCTGGTGTCGTCAGGAAGTATGGTGTCAGTGGCGCGGCACTCGCTCGCGAAGCGCGCTGTCGGATCGTTCCGGTCGCGCACAATGCCGGCGACCTCTGGCCGCGCCGCAGTTTTATCAAACGCCCGGGGCTCATACGCTTCTGCATCGGCCCGCCGATAGAAACAGCGGATAAGTCGCCCAAAGAGATCAACGAAGCCGTGCGCGGCTGGATCGAGGCAAAAATGGCCGAGATCAGTAATCCGGTCAGACGTCCAGGTTAGATACCGTCAGGGCATTCTTTTCAATGAATTCCCGCCGCGGTTCCACCTGGTCGCCCATCAAGGTCGTGAAGATCTCGTCCGCCTTGACCGCATCCTCGACTTTGACCTGCATGAGGCGGCGCGTCTCCGGGTTCACGGTGGTATCCCAGAGCTGATCGGGGTTCATTTCGCCGAGCCCCTTGTAACGCTGCACAGACTGACCTTTGCGCGCCTCGCCCATCAGCCAGTTGATCGCCTCGGCGAATGACACGATGTTCACCCGCTTGTCGCCGCGTTGGACGTAAGCGCCTCTGCCTATGAGTTCATCGAGCTTCGCGGCAAGCGAAACGATGTGACCGTATTCATTCGTCTCGAAGAATTCCCGGGGCAGGTAGCGCGTAGTGCTCATCCCGTGCTGGACTTTGCGAATCTCGATTCGCACACCCTCACCGTCGCTGTCTCCGCGGTCCAGCACGGCCGTATAACTGCCGCCATTGCCTTTGTCGCCGCGACCACCCAGACTCTTCGGTAGTGCGGCCGACAGTTGCTCTGTCCAGGCCGCGAGCCTGTCGAGGTCCTCATTGAAGCCTGAGTCAACCGGCGGGAGCGTCGCGATCGCGCGCAAGGTTGCTTCCCCGTAACGGTTTGCCAGGCGGGAAATGATGCTCTCGACCGTCGTGTACTCCTTGGCCAGGGCTTCCAATGCCGCGGCAGAAAGCGCCGGCGCTTCCGCGTTGACGTGCAGTTCAGCGTCATCAAGCGCCGAGCTGAGCAGGTACGCGGTCAGTTCGGCATCGTCCTTGACGTAAACTTCCTGCTTGCCCCTCTTGATCTTGTAAAGCGGCGGCTGGGCGATATAGACGTGACCGCGCTCGATCAACTCCGGCATTTGCCGATAGAAGAAGGTCAGCAGCAGGGTCCGGATGTGCGAGCCATCGACGTCGGCGTCGGTCATGATGATGATGCGGTGGTATCGCAGTTTGTCGGGATCGAAATCCGCCCGCCCGATGCCGCAACCCAAGGCTGTGATTAAAGTTCCCACTTCCGTCGAAGAAAGCATCTTATCGAAACGGGCTTTCTCCACGTTCAGTATCTTTCCCTTCAACGGAAGGATCGCCTGCGTGCGGCGGTCGCGGCCTTGCTTGGCCGAGCCGCCGGCCGAGTCACCCTCGACCAGGAAAAGCTCCGATAATGCAGGGTCTTTCTCCTGGCAGTCCGCAAGTTTGCCAGGCAGGCCCGCGATATCGAGCGCACCTTTGCGCCGCGTCATTTCCCGCGCCTTCCTGGCCGCTTCTCGGGCGCGGGCGGCGTCGATGATCTTGCCGGCAATGGCTTTGGCTTCCTGGGGATTTTCGAGGAGAAATTCCTCCAGGCGCTCGCCCATGGCGGCCTCCACGACACCTTTGATTTCAGATGAAACCAGTTTTTCCTTGGTCTGGGACGAGAACTTCGGATCCGGCATTTTTACGCTCAGAACAGCGGTCAGGCCCTCGCGGGCATCCTCGCCGCTAGGCGTGTATTTTTCCTTGCGGCCGGACAGTTCGCGCTCGATGTAGCCATTCAAGGTTCGCGTCAAGGCGCTGCGAAAACCGGCCAGATGGGTGCCACCATCCCGCTGCGGTATGTTATTGGTGTAGCAGAACATGTTCTCCTGGTAGCCATCGTTCCACTGCAGCGCAGCCTCCACGCCGACGGAGTCGCGCTCTGTCTGGAAGTAAAAAACTTCGTTGTTCACCAGGGTCTTGTTCCGGTTCAGGTGTTTTACGAAAGCCCGGATTCCACCCTCATACTCGAATACGTCCCTTTTGTCCTCGCGTTCATCGATCAGCTCGATGCGCACACCGGAATTGAGAAAGGACAGCTCGCGTAGCCGCTTTGCCAGGATGTCATAGTGGAATTCGATGTTGCTGAAGGTGTTACCGGACGGCTTGAAGCGTAAGGTCGTGCCGGTCTTTTCGGTGTCGCCGACGACCGCCAGCGGCGCGACCGGTTCGCCGTGTCGATACTCCTGCTGGTGAATTTTGCCGTCGCGGTGGACCGTCAGGAGGAGTTGCTCGGATAACGCGTTGACGACGGAGACGCCAACGCCGTGCAGGCCGCCCGACACTTTGTATGAATTGTCGTCGAATTTACCGCCCGCGTGCAGTACGGTCATGATGACTTCGGCAGCGGAACGGCCTTCCTCCGGGTGAAGATCCACGGGTATGCCGCGGCCGTCATCGGTAACGGTCACGGATTCGTCGGCATGGATCGTAACGGTAATAACGTCGCAATGGCCGGCCAGCGCCTCGTCGATCGAGTTGTCGACGACCTCGAAAACCATGTGATGCAAACCGGTACCGTCGTCGGTGTCTCCGATGTACATTCCCGGGCGTTTCCGGACCGCTTCAAGCCCTTTTAAGACTTTGATATTGCTGGAAGTGTATTCTCTGTCGTCGGCCATTCCCGATCCTCTGGACGTAACCGACGCATTGTACCATTTCGGCGCCCTCAAAGGGTGCCCGGTGCTCTTGCGTGAGCCTATCAAGGGGCCCTGCGAACCCGTTATCGTTCGAGACTGAGCAGGGTTTTCAGCCGGGCGCCAGCACGCCCTGTTCCACGTGGAACAGCGCAGCCTCGCCGGCGAACAGGTCCCTGTGGTCGTGCAGCGCCGTTGCGATGACCTGGCTGCCAAGGTCGGTCACTTCGGCCATCACGCGCTCGAGGGAACCGCCGTCGAGTTCTGCCGCCGGATCGTCCAGCAGCAGCAACAATGGCCGCTGCAGCTCTCCCTGGGCCAGCCGGGTTGCTGCCAGTATCATTGCGCAGGCGAGCAGCTTCTGCTGGCCCCGCGATACCAGCTTACGCGCCTGGCGCTCGTCGTAGATCAGCTTCAGGTCCGCGCGCTGCGGACCGGCCGCCGTACTGCCGGTCTGCAGGTCCCGATCCAGCCCCACCGACAGCGCATCCGGGAGATTCCCACCGGCGGGCCAGCCCCGCCGGTACTCGAAGCGGACCACGCTACCCAACAAGCGGCTCGCGACAGCGTCGAGGTGAACCAGGGCACGGCTCAGGGCCCGCTGCCGGGCCTGATCGATTGCCAGGGCGAGTTCCACGAATTCCGCATCCCAGACTTTCAAGGCGGGCGATGCGGCGTTCCGAAGCGCCGCGTTGCGCTGCCTGAGAACACGGCGAAACTTTCGCCACAGATCCAGGTACGCGTGTTCCACGTGGAACGCCAGCCAGTCGAGGTATCGCCGCCGGTACTCCGGTCCCCCGGCTACCAGGTGATGCACTTCCGGGTCTACAATCTGCAACGGCAGCGCGGTCACCAGGGCAGCGGCCCCCCCGCCGTGCTCCCCGTCCACCCTGACCTCCAGACCTGCGCCACCATTGCGCACACCGACGCCAACTTCCCGAAAACCGGTATGCACTCTGCCGAACAGCAGAAACTCGGAAGCCCCATGGCGGATCAGGCTCCCAGTCGGCGCCCCGCGGAAGGATCTTCCGCGCCCAAGGTAAGCAATGGCTTCCAGCAGGCTGGTCTTGCCGGAGGCGTTCGGGCCATAGATGAGGTTGTAACGCGAATCCGGCTCGAAGCTGGCGGACGCCAGGCAGCGAAAGTCGGTACAGCTGAAACTCCGGAGCGTCATCCGCTTACGCGCACCGAACCCGGCGGCCGTCCAGTGTCCCGAGTCCGTAATTCGTCACATAACTCGCTGGCGTCCCGTCCGGCGGCGTTGCTCGTCGCTTGCGTCCCGATATGCGCCCTCCTCGTGCCTCGCCGGCCGGGCGCCGCGCTGCGCGACTGATGCAACGAATTACGGAGTCAGGCCACTGGTGTCGTGTCCCGTAATAACTTGCTTAATTCCGCTGCGGATTTTCGTGACTGGCAAGGCGCGGCGACGAATGAGCCAGCGATTGCGAGGAGCCGCACCGCCGCCAGACGCGAAAAGACGCGGCGAACTAAGTGAGTTATTTGCGGGACACGACACTAGAGCCGCATCGGCATTACGACGTACTTGCAGTCGTCGTTACCCGGCTCCCGCATGAGACAACTCGAATTGCCGTCAACGACTGAAAGGGTTACCTGCTCAGAGTCGATCGCGCTCAGCGCATCCTGGAGGTAACTGACATTGAAGCCGATTTCGATGTCATCGCCGTCGTAACTGACCTCGACCTCTTCCTCCGCTTCCTCCTGCTCAGGATTGTGTGCCTGCAGGGTCACATTGCCCTTGCGGATGATCAGGCGGATGCCGCGGTACTTTTCGTTGGAGAGGATCGCGGTTCGGTGTAACGCCCCCTTGAGCAGCTGCCGGTCGGCGGAAACCTGATTCCCCGCGTCCTTGGGTATCACACGCTCGTACTCGGGAAAGCGTCCATCGACGAGCTTGGACGTGAAACGGATTCCGCGAAGCTGTATGCGGATATGGTTACTGCCGAGCTCGATGGTCAAATCCTCGTCATCGCCCGTTCCTATGAGCCGCTGCAGCTCCAGGATACCTTTCCGCGGAACGATCACCTGCTTTTCCGGCGCATCCGATCTGCCGAGATCGACCTGGCACAACGCCAGGCGATGCCCGTCGGTCGCGACTGCCCGCAGGTGCTTCTTGCTGCTTTCCAGTAACAGGCCGTTCAGATAGTAGCGCACGTCCTGCTGCGCCATCGAGAAATGCGTCTTTTCCAGCAACCGTGCCAGTGAGGCTCGCGGCAGCACCAGTGTTTCGCCCGCATTGATGTCTTCGACCGTCGGGAATTCAGCCGCGGGCAGGGTGGCCAGGCTGAACTTGCTCTTGCCCGAGCGCACCGAAAGTTTATCGCCACTGAGGTTGATGGAAACTTCCGCGTTTTCCGGAAGCGCCCTGCAAATATCGAACAGTTTTCTGCCCGGCACCGTTACCTCACCGCCATTGACTACGGTGACCTCGGCAATCGCCACCAGCTCAACCTCGAGATCCGTCGCCGTAATCGACACCCGGCCGTTCTTCGCCGCCAACAGCACGTTAGCCAGAATCGGCATTGTTTGCCGACGCTCCACCACGCCGATTACCGACTGCAAAGGCTTCAGCAACGCCTCCCGTCCCGCGGTTAACTTCATCGATTCCACCTGTTAATAAATATTGGAAATAATTCTTGTATTGTTATTATTAGTGACCGGAGGTCCTGTGGATAACTTATTTTTCTTGTTTATAAACAAACTCTTAAGGACGCTCCACCGTTCCGCTAAGTTCTGTAGGAACCGGCGGCTTGCTGTGCATCTCCTGTGGATAAAATAGCAGCGCTT
>Ga0268386_10000815_pt1 | contig 20536 bp, 17 predicted proteins | sample RVTome_15_FD_200260 | JGI IMG/M metagenome (GOLD analysis project Ga0268386, IMG submission 200260) | Soil microbial communities from uranium-contaminated site in the Upper Colorado River Basin, Wyoming, United States - RVT150D86... ...
ATCGGCGTGGTCAATCCCGGCCATTCCGACGCCGAGGCCAGTGCGAGCCTGCTCTCGCACATGCTCGCCCAGGCCACCGCGCTGGCGCGCGGGCGCACCGAGGAAGAGGTGCGCGAGGCGATGGGCGCGGAAGGCGCGAGCGAAGAGGACATCGATCGCCTGGCGCGACACCGGGTGATGCCCGGGGACCGGCCGTCCACGGTACTGATGATGGACGACTTCAGCCCCGAGACGTTGGGGGCGCTTCTCGTGTTCTACGAGCACCGCGTTTTCGTGCAGAGCGTGATTTGGGGCATCAACGCCTTCGACCAGTGGGGCGTTGAACTTGGCAAGACCCTGGCCGACGCTATTGAACCCGCCGTCGCCAATGCCGACGCCGAGCCCCCCGAATCCCTGCGCGAACTGAGCGGATTGCTCAAGCACATCCACAACACGCGTGACTGATATTGACCGCGGGAGGGGAGCTCCTTTCGCGACACGCATGAATACATCGCTGTAGCTCTTCGCTGACATCCCTGTCATCGAAGGTCGCGAAAGAAGCACCCCTAGCCCGTGGTCTACGGACGGCGGTGCGGGTAGGGCTGACACAGGCAATTCCACTCAGCGTCTGCTCGGATGGCCCCAGGATAAAATAGGGGCTTCCCGATCATTGCCTTCTCTTGGTGAACACGCGCCGACAGCACGTCCATGTGCTGGTCGTCGCTCGCTCGGCATCCATGCCTCGCGGTCCAGTCGTTCAGGCAATGCTCGGCATCCGGCTTAAGGCCGCTGAGTGGAATTGCCTGTGTCAGCGCCACCTCCTCGTGTCGCGGGAGGGGCACCCCCCTCCGCGGTTCCTCGCGACGATCTAGCGGGCGCGTTTCAAGACCCCCAGCAATCCGCGCATCAGCTCGCGCCCAAGTAAAGACCCCATGCTGCGCAGGGTGCTCTTGACCATCGCTTCGGATGGGGTCTGGCGGTTGCTCTTGCGGGTACTCTGGCGGGTGCTCTGGCGTTTGCTTGGCTTGTCGGAGGGTTCGGAGGACTTTTCGAGCTCTTTGGCGATCTTCTCGGCGCGCGCCTGCAGCACTTCGGCGGCCGACTCGCGGTCGAGCGGCTTGTCGTAGCGCATACCGACGGGGCTGCGGTTTCTGACCTCGTTGAACTCGGCTTCTGTCGCCGGCCCGATGCGGGAGGTCGGCGGGCGGATCAGGCAGCGGTCGACGATGCCGGGCACACCCTTTTCCTGGAGCGTCGAGACCAACGCCTCGCCGACGCCGAGCTGGGTGATGGCTTCCTCGACGTCGAGGTCGGGATTGGCGCGGAACGTCTCCGCGGCCGCTCGAACCGCCTTCTGTTCCCTCGGCGTGTAGGCGCGCAGGGCGTGCTGGATGCGGTTGCCGAGCTGGCCCAGCACCGCGTCAGGGATATCGAGCGGGTTGTGCGTGACGAAGAATACCCCGACGCCCTTGGAGCGGATCAGCCGCACCACTTGTTCGACTTTCTCGAGCAGGGCCTTCGGGGCGTGGTCGAAAAGCAGGTGCGCCTCGTCGAAGAAGAACACCAGCTTGGGCTTATCCGGGTCGCCAACTTCCCGCAGTTCCTCGAAAAGCTCCGACAGCAGCCACAAAAGGAAGGTGGCATAGAGGCGCGGATTGTGGATCAGCGTATCGGCGGCCAGGGCGTTGATCACGCCGCGGCCGCCCGGATCGACGCGCAGCAGGTCGGCGAGTTCCAGCGCCGGCTCGCCGAAAAACTCCTCGGCGCCCTGGTCTTCGAGCACCAGGAGCCTGCGCTGGATGGCGGCCACCGAGGCCTGGCTGATGTTGCCGTACTGGCGTGACAGCTCGCTGGCGTTCTCGGCCACGAATCGCAGCAATGACTGCAGGTCTTCCAGATCGAGCAGCAGCAGCCCTTCCTCGTCGGCCACGCGAAACGCGATGCTGAGCACGCCTTCCTGGGTGTCGTTCAGCTCCATGAGGTTGGCGAGCAACACCGGACCCATCTCGGATACCGTGGTGCGGATGGGGTGGCCTTTCTTGCCGAACAGGTCCCAGTAGACCATCGGCCAGGCGGTTGGGGCGAAATCCGGAATACCGATCTTTTCCAGGCGCTCGTCGATCTTCGGGTGCGGGGTGATGGGCTGGCTCAGCCCCGACAGGTCGCCCTTGACGTCGGCCAGGAATACCGGAACGCCGATGGCCGAGAAGCCTTCCGCCAGCACCTGCAGGGTGACCGTCTTGCCGGTGCCGGTGGCGCCGGTGATCAGTCCGTGCCGGTTGCCGAAACGCGGCAGCAGCGATTGTCTCTGCGCACCCTTGCCGATCAGGATGGGGGGAATTTCCATGACGTGGTCCTCGCAGCGCCCGCCTCTTTTTTATGCCAGGTGGGTCGGTTAAGCTTCCGGTCTTTCCCTGTGTCTCGACGAGTCAGATTAACCAATGCAGCAACAGGCCTACAAGTCCCGGGAAATCGAAGCCCAGGCCCAGCAACGCTGGGACAGCAACGAGGCCTACCGAGCCGACGAGGACATGCCGGGTCAAAAGTTCTATTGCCTTTCCATGCTGCCCTATCCCTCTGGCGCGCTGCACATGGGCCACGTGCGCAACTACACCATCGGCGACATCGTCAGCCGTTACCATCGGATGCGCGGCAAGAACGTGCTGCAACCGATGGGCTGGGACGCATTCGGCCTGCCGGCCGAGAACGCGGCCATCAAGAACCAGACCGCGCCGGCCAAGTGGACGCGCAACAATATCGAGCGCATGCGCCAGCAGCTCAAAGACCTCGGATTCGCCTACGACTGGCGCCGCGAGGTCACCACCTGCGATCCCGACTATTACCGCTGGGAGCAGCAGATGTTCACGCGCCTGATGCGCCAGGGCCTGGCCTACCGCAAGGATGCCGAAGTGAACTGGGATCCGGTGGACCAGACGGTGCTGGCCAACGAACAGGTCGTCGACGGCCGCGGCTGGCGGTCCGGCGCGCCTGTAGAGCGCAGGTCGATCCCCCAGTGGTTCCTCAAGATCACCGATTACGCGGAAGAACTGCTCAACGGCCTGGATGAACTGGATGGCTGGCCGGAGGCGGTCAAGACCATGCAGCGCAATTGGATCGGGCGTTCAGAAGGTGTCGATTTCGAGTTGCAGGCCAGCGATTCTGAAGGTGAGCCCGATGCCGCGGGGCATTCGGTCAAGGTGTTCACCACGCGCCCCGACACCGCCTTCGGCATGACCTACGCGGTGCTGGCGCCGGAGCATCCGCTGGTCGTGCGAGTCACCACGGGCGAGCAACGCGAGGCCGTGGAAGCCTTCATCGCCAAGGTCAAGGAGGCGTCCGAGGCCGACCGGCTGGCGGTGGAAGAGGGTGGGCCCGCTTCGATGGCCAAGCGGGGGGTGTTCACGGGCGCCTTCGTCGTCAATCCCTTCAATCGCGAGCCGGTGCCGCTCTACATCGCCGATTATGTGCTGATGGCCTACGGTACCGGTGCGATCATGGCGGTGCCGGGCGAAGACGAGCGCGACTGGGAGTTCGCCAAGGCGCACGGTCTGCCCATCATTCGCACTGTCCAGCAGCCGGATGACTGGGAGGATGGCGCCTACACGGGCGAAGGGCTGAAGATCAACAGCGAGTGGATGAACGGTTTGACGATCGCCGCGGCCAAGGTGAAAGCCATCGAGTGGTTGGAAGAAAAGGGCATCGGCGAGCGCGCGGTCAACTACAAGCTGCGCGACTGGGGCGTCAGCCGGCAGCGCTACTGGGGCTGCCCGATCCCCGTGATCTATTGCGATGCCTGCGGCGCGGTGCCCGTGCCCGACGAGGATTTGCCGGTGGTGCTGCCCGAGGACGTCACCTTCATGGGCGTGCATTCGCCGATCAAGAAGGACCCTGAATGGCGCAAGACCCACTGTTCGGAGTGCGGCGGGCCGGCCGAGCGCGAGACCGACACCTTCGACACCTTCATGGAGTCTTCCTGGTATTACGCGCGCTACTGCTGCCCGGGCGCGGATGCCATGCTCGACGAGCGCGCCGATCGGTGGCTGCCGGTCAATCAGTACATCGGCGGGATCGAGCACGCCATCCTCCATCTCATGTACTTCCGCTTCTACCACAAGCTGTTGCGCGACGCCGGCATGGTTTCCTCCGACGAGCCTGCCACCCGGCTGCTGTGCCAGGGCATGGTGGTGGCGGAGACCTACTACCGCGATGCCGCGTCCGGCCAACGAATCTGGATCCATCCCGACGACGTCGAGGTCGAGCGCGACGCCAGGGGCCGCGTGGTCGGCGCCACGCTCAAGGAAGACGGAGAGCCGGTTCAGATCGGGGCGATCGAGAAAATGTCGAAGTCGAAGAACAACGGGGTCGACCCGCAAGGCATGGTGGACCGCTACGGCGCCGACACGGTGCGGCTGTTTTCCGTGTCCGACTCGCCCCCCGACCAGTCGCTGGAGTGGTCTGAATCCGGGGTCGAGGGCGCGCACCGTTTTCTGAAGCGCATCTGGCACCTGGTCCAGCAGCATGCCGGCGGGGGCGACATCCAGGCGGTCGATCCGAAGGCGCTCGACGAGGGGCCGCGCGAGATACGCCGCCACCTCCACGACGCCATCGCCAAGGTCACCGATGACGTCGAGCGCCGCTTCACCTTCAACACCGCCGTGGCGGCGATCATGGAACTGACCAATCACCTGTCCCGTTTCGCCGACGAAAGCCCCCAGGGCAGGGCCGTGCGACAGGAAGCCTGGCTGGCCGTGGTGCGCATGATCTGGCCCTTCACGCCGCACATCAGCGAAGCGCTTTGGGCTGCCCTGGGGCAGACGGAGGAAATCACCCGGGCCGGCTGGCCCGCCGTCGATGAGTCGGCCCGCGTGCGCGAGCAGCTCACCCTTGTGGTGCAGGTCAACGGCAAGCTGCGCGCCCGGCTGGAAACCCAGCCCGGCACCAGCCGCGACGAGGCCATGGACCAGGCGCTTGCGCTCGAGAACGTGCAGCGGCACATCGAGGGAAAGGACATCCGCAAGGTCATCCACGTGCCGGATCGGCTGCTGAATATCGTCGTCGGCTGATGCCTATCGAGCGAGCATCCTGGAATGCCGGCCGCCTGTGGCGCCTCACGGCCACGTTTGTCACCGCGCTACTGGTCTCTGGCTGTGGTTTCCAACTGCGCAGCAGCGCACAGCTTCCCCCCGAAATGGCCCTCACCCACCTCACCATCCAGGGCGAGTACACGGACCTGGCGCGGCGGCTGCGGGTGCTGCTCGAACAGAACGGCGTCGAGTTGGTCGGCCCCGACCAGGCGCTCGCGTTCCTGGAAGTGCCGGTCAACCAGGTGGTTACCGAGGTGCTGACCATCGGCGACAACGCCCGCGTGCGCGAATACCGCATCAGCCACACGGTCGAATTCCGGCTCATCGACTCGGCGGGCAAGGCGCTGATACCGCGGCAATCGCTGCGCCAGGCTCGCGAGATCTCCTTCGACGAGCAGGAGATCCTGGGGGCCTCGCGCGAGCAGGAGTACCTGCAGCAGGACCTGGCCAACTCGCTGGCCCGGCTGATCCTGCGCCGCCTGGAAGGAAGCGGGGATTGAGCGGGTGCCGATTCGCCTCAATCAACTCGAAGGCAATCTGTCGCGTTCCATTGCGCCTGTTTACCTGATCGCCGGGGCCGAACCGTTGCTGGTCCAGGAGGCCCGCGAGCGCGTCATCGAAGCAGCGAGGGCCCAGGGTTTCGCCGAGCGTCAGTTGATCGTGGTCGATCGCGGCTTCGACTGGGAAAATGACCTGAATGCCGCCGCTGCCCCTTCGCTTTTTTCACAGAAAAAGATCATCGACCTGCGCCTCGCCAGCGGCAAGCCGGGCGTGGCGGGAGCCCAGGCCCTGACGCAGTGGGCAGAGAAACCGGACCCTGACACGCTGTTGGTGCTGTCCTTCGGTAATTGGGATGCCGCTTCGCGCAAGGCCAAGTGGGCCCAGGCACTCGACCGTGCCGGCGTGGTGGTCGAGGTCTGGCCGCTCAAGGCCGACGAGCTGCCCGGCTGGATCGCGGCGCGCATGGCCGCCGCCAGCCTCGATGTCGACCGCGAGGCCGTCGCCATGCTGGCCGAATTGGTGGAGGGCAATCTGCTTGCCGCGCAACAGGAGATCGACAAGCTGGCGATGCTCGGCCGCGGCCGGGGGTTGTCCGTCGGCGATGTCGAGAGCGCCGTCGCCAACAGTTCACAGTTCGACGGTTTTCGCCTCGCGGAGTGCGCGCTGAAAGGCGAAGTGGTCGAGTGCCTGCGCGTGGCGGCGGGGCTGGCGCGCAACCACGTGGCGATCCAGCCGGTGGCGGCCGCCCTGTACAACGAGCTGGCCCTTACGCAGGCCCTGATGGAGGTGCAGGACGAGGATGGCGACGAGCGCGCGTTTTTCTCCAGAGCGCGGGTCTGGCCGATGCGCCAGGGGCCGATGAAGCAAGCCGCCCGCCGGCTGAGCATGAGCGACATGGGCAGGGTGTTCCGTTGCCTGGCGACCATCGACCTGCAGGGCAAGGGCCGCGCGGCCGGCGACCCCTGGCGCACGCTCGACGCCCTGTTATTGTTTCTGTGCCGGCCGCGCGAACACGGGCTGCCGCTGGCTTCCTGAATGCCCGATTCCCGCGCCATCGGCATCTTTGGTGGCACCTTCGACCCGGTCCACTTCGGGCACCTGAGGGCGGCCGCCGAGGCAGCCGAAGAACTTGCCCTCACGGAATTCCGGCTGCTCCCGGCCGGCACGCCACCGCACCGTTCCGAGACCTACGCCAGCGGCGAGCATCGCCTGGCCATGCTGGCGCTCGCGATCGCGGAATACGACGACCTGGCGGTCGACGACCGCGAAGTGCGCCGCCACGGGTACTCCTACATGGTCGATACCCTCGCTGAGATCCGTGACGAGGAGGGCGACGCACCGCTCGTGCTGATGGTCGGGCAGGACGCCGTCAACCAATTGGACAGCTGGCATGAATGGAAACGCTTGTTCGAACTCGCCCACCTGGTGGTGATGCGCCGTCCCGGATCGCGTCACGAGTATTCCGGGGAATTGTTCGAGGTCCTGCAGCCGCGCATGGTCGACGATGCCCGGGCGCTGACGCGAGCGCCGCATGGCAGCATCCTGTCGCTGGAAGTTACCCAGCTCGAGATCTCCTCGACCGGCATCCGCGAGCTCATCGCAACCGGGCGCTCACCCCGCTTCCTGCTGCCCGAGGCGGTCATCCGCTACATCCGCCAGCACGGCCTCTACGCCGGCTGAGTTTAAAAATAGGGAGTCGAAGTACTTTGCCCCGACTCGGATTTACTTTGCGGCGCCGCCGTCGAGCGGCTAGAATCAGCACTTGGCACACATGGAAGCACTCGTCTATTGAGTAAGCGAAAATCGCCGGTCGCCTCGGCAACCGAAAAACTTCGCGATCTGGTCGTCTCCTCCCTGGAAGACCTGAAGGCCATCGACATCCACACCATTGACGTAAGCGGTCAGAACCCACTGACCGACCTTTTCGTCGTGGCGTCCGGAACGTCCAGCCGCCATGTCAAGTCGATGGCGGACAAGGTCGTGACGCGCGCCAAGGAAGGTGGATTGCAGCCCTTGGGAATTGAAGGCTACAACCAGGGTGATTGGGTGCTGGTCGATCTCAACGACGTGATCGTTCACCTCATGCTGCCGCGGACGCGCGCCTTCTATAACCTCGAGAAGCTCTGGGAGGTCACCGAAGCGCAGCGAAGCAGCGCCTCGGCCGGCTGACCCCGACCGCCTGAACGCCTTGCTGTGAGGTTGTATGTCGCTGCCGTCGGCCAGCGAATGCCGGCATGGGTGGTTGAAGCCTGGAACGATTATTCCCGACGCTTTCCGCCCTCGCTCCCCCTCGAATTGAAGGAAATCCGCATGCCCCAGCGGACGCGCAAGTCGGACTGCGCCGCCGCCCGGCGCAGCGAAGGCGAGGCGCTGCTTGCGGCGGTTCCTCCCGGCGCGATCGTGGTGGCGCTGGATGAGCGCGGGTCGAAATGGTCGACCGCGCAGCTGGCCGAGCGCCTCGAAAGCTGGATGCAGGGCGGCCGCGATCTGGCGTTCCTGATCGGCGGACCCGACGGGCTGTCCGAGGCATGCCGCGGTGGGGCCGATTTCATCTGGTCGCTGGGCCCCGCCACATTCCCTCACGCCCTGGTCCGCGTGATGGTTGCCGAGCAGCTCTACCGGGCGTGGAGCGTGACCCGCAACCACCCGTACCACAGGGCCTGAACGATGGCCGAAAACACACCCCTAGGGTCCATTTTGCTCGCGTCGGGTTCGCCCCGGCGGCGTGAGCTGCTCGACCAGATCGGCGTGGCGTACCGGGTCCTGTCAGCCGGGATCGACGAATCGGTGCGCCCGGGCGAGGATCCCGAGACTTACACCTGCCGAATCGCGCAGGAGAAAGTGTTGGCGGCGAAAGCCCGTCGCGCGCCGGGAGAGATCGTACTCGGCGCTGACACGGCGGTCGTGTTGGGCGAGCAGATGCAGGGCAAACAGATGTTGGGAAAACCTGGGGACGAAGCCGGGGCCATGGAGATGCTGCGGGCCCTGTCGGGGCGTACCCACGAAGTGTACACCGCCGTGGCCGTGCTCGATCCGCGGGACGTGCTCGACGTGCTTCTGAACGTCAGCGAGGTGTCTTTCGCCGAACTCGACGACGCCTGGATCCAAGCTTACGTTGCCACTGGCGAGCCGATGGACAAGGCGGGTGGCTACGGCATTCAAGGCTGGGCCGGCTGCCAGATCCGGCGCGTCAGCGGAAGCTATTCCTCCATCATGGGTCTGCCGCTTTACGAGACCTCGCAATTACTGGCGAAGGCGGGCTTGCGCCTGCCGCAGATTCCGTGCCGCGAGGCCTGATCGTCGGCTCGTTTGCGGACTGGCGGCAAGTAAGCCCGGATTAACGCGATTAGAACGCCGGTACGCCGGTCCGGTGTTATCCTTGACCCAGTTTTGAAATAGCGATCGCCCTTGAGCGAAGAAATTCTGATCAATGTCACGCCCTCGGAGTCCCGGGTGGCGCGGGTCGAGAGCGGCATGCTGCAGGACATCTGGCTGGAGCGCGTCGGCCGCAATGGCTACCTGGGCAACATCTACAAGGGGCGGGTCACCCGTGTTCTGCCAGGCCTCCAGGCGGCATTCGTCGAAATCGGACTCGAACGCACGGCATTTTTGCACGCGAACGACATGGCGCGCCGCGATCCCGGCCGGGAGGATTCGGAGCAGACGTCCGAGCCGCAGATTTCCCGATTGCTGCACCAGGACGACGAGTTGCTCGTCCAGGTGGTCAAGGACCCGCTGGGAGACAAGGGCGCGCGCCTGACCACCAACATCAGCCTGCCCTCGAGGTTCCTGGTGATGCTGCCCGGCGCCGCCGTCGTTGCCGTGTCGAGCAGGATCGAGGATCCCGAGGAACGCGAGCGCCTGAAGGGCATGGTGGCGCGGCGCAAAGACGGCAGCGACCGCGGCGGTTTCATCGTGCGCACCAAGGCCGAAGGGGCCGACGAATTCGCGCTGGCGGCAGACATGTCATACCTGTGCAAGCTGTGGGCGGTCATAGAGGAACGCGGCCGGTCTGCCCGCGCACCCTCGCGGGTGTACGAGGATCTTTCTCTGCCATTGCGCGCCTTGCGTGACCTGATGCACGAGTCGGTGGACCGCGTGCGCATCGACTGCCCGAGGGTCACCGACGAAGCGCAGGCATTCGCCCGCTCCTTCCTGCCGGGGTGGCTCGACCGCATTGAGCAATACCGTGCCGAACGACCGATTTTCGACCTGTTCGGGGTGGAAGCCGAGATCGACAACGCCTTGCAGCGGATTACGCCATTGAAGTCGGGCGGCTACGTGGTGTTCGACCAGACCGAAGCGATGACCACCATTGACGTCAATACGGGTGCCTTCGTCAGCTGCCGGAACCTGGCCGAAACGGCGTTCAAGACCAACCTGGAGGCCGCGCAGGTCATCGCGCGGCAACTGCGGGTGCGCAATTTGGGCGGAATCATCATCATCGATTTTATCGACATGGAGACCGAGGATCACCGCCGCCAGGTGCTGCGGGCCCTGGAGCGCGCACTGGAGCGCGATCTCGCGCGCACCGCGGTCACCGGCATAACGGAGCTCGGGCTCGTGCAGATGACGCGCAAACGCACCACCGATAGCCTCGCCAACCGCTTGTGTGAGCCCTGTCCGACCTGTGACGGCAGGGGCAGTCTGAAGAGTACGGAAACCGTCTGCCTGGAGATATTTCGCGAGATCATGCGGTCCTGCCGGCAGTTAGAGGCCAACGGGCTGCTGGTCCTGGCCGCCCCCCAGGTGGTCGACCGCATACAGGAAGAACTGTCGGCGACCGTCACGGAACTCCAGGAAATCGTCGGCAAGAGCATTCGTTTTCAGCGCGAAGAACAATATTCCCGCGAACAGTTTGACGTGGTGCTCGTCTAAGCACCGTGGCAAACCTTCGTACCATGCTCCGCAGAGCTCGGACGCTCTTGTGGACTGCACTGTCCATCGTGATCATTTTATGCGCGGTGATCGTGGGACTCGGCAAGCTGCTTATGCCCTACAGCGCGCGTTACCAGCCACAGCTCGAGGCCTGGCTGTCCGGCGAGTTCGGCCGCCCGGTGACGCTCGAGAGTTTCAGCGGTGACTGGAACGCGTTCGGCCCGCAACTGGCCATCGAGGGACTGAGGTTCGCAGGCCAGGACGGCGGCCCTGGCACGGCCGTGATCGACAAGGCAATCATCGACATCAAACCCTTCAACCTGCTGATTCCATCGCGCGCCCTGTATGACTTCCGCGTAGTGGGTGCGGACTTCCACCTGGTTCATCTGACTGACGGAAGCTTCGAGTTCTCGGGGCTGGGGGTGGGCCGCGGGGAAAGCGACGGTGCGGGTTCGCCGTTGAAACACATCGCCAGTATCAGCGAGGTCATCCTCGAAGACTCCAGCCTCAGGTACGAGGATGAGGTTTACGACATCCATCTCGACCTGCGGGAGATCGGCGGCCGACTGCAGGTGCGCGGAAACCTGCTTTCCGCCGAGATCGGCTTCAGGTTGGCGCACGGCGCGGCCGGCAGGGTTTCGGGCGAGCTCGGGGCCACGGCCCGCCTCAGTCTGGACGCTGATCAGCACCCGCGCTCAGCGATCTGGCACCTCAGAGGCCAGGAGTTGATGCTGGGTCAGCTTCGCGACAGTCTCCCGCGCAGCGACTACTTCCCGCAGCAAGGCCGCCTCAACGCGGAGCTGTGGGGCGAATGGGACCGCGAGCAGCAGCACCGAGTCCGCGGGGTCGTCGACCTGCGCGCCGCCCGCCTCTCCATCGCGGACCTCAACCGATCGGTCGAGCGCTTCAATACCCGGTTCATCTGGCAATTCACCAATTCGGATCAATGGCGACTGGATCTGTCCGATCTCATGTTCGAGGACGAGCGCTCCGCCCTGGATATCTCATCGCTGGCCATCGGCCGTAGCCTGTCGGCCGGCGTCGGCTTGTGGGCCAGTGCCGATGTGGTCCCCGTCGAGATGCCGGCCGAGATTGCGCGGGACGTAGTGGGCCTGCTGGGCAAAGACTGGCCGGGCTACCTCCCGGGACGAGGTGAGGGCGTCGTGCGGGATTTCGAACTGACGCTCAACAGGGACATGAAACTCGACGGGCTGCGCGGCCACTTCAAGGGCGCCAGCGTAAGCGACTGGCACAAGTGGCCCGACATCAGCAACGTCGACGGAGAGTTGGATTTCGGGTTCCGGCGCGGGGGGCTTGCGCTCAGTGGCCGGGATGTGGTCGCCGTGTGGCCGCGCATGTTCGCCGAGGCGCTCACGGTGGACTTGCCGTCCTGCCTTGTGAACTTCACCTGGACCGGCCTCAAGGGCGAGTACCAGGTGGGCCTGCTCGAATGCGCGATCGAGAACGCCTTCGTCTCCGCCACCGCAGAGATGCGTTTTGTCGGTAACGAAGGCAAGCCCGCCGTCGACGTCCTTGTCCACGCTGACCGACTGGACGTCGGCGCAGTCGGCGATTACTGGCCGCGTGCGCTCCTCAAGGACCGGGTCGTGACGTGGCTGCAGAATGGACTGATCGCAGGGCAGGTCGATGGCGGCCGCCTGCAGATTCATGGCGACATCGACGACTGGCCCTTCGATGAGGGGCAGGGCCGCTTCGAGGCCATCGCCGAGGTGCGTGATGCCGAGGTCGATTATTTCGAGGGCTGGCCGCGCGCGAGGGGCGTGGACGGAACGGTGCGATTCGTCGACAGCGGCATGGACGTCGAGGGGGGCGTTACGGACATCGGCGGCGTTGATGCCGGCGAAATCCGGGTCAGGATCGCCGATTTTCGAAACCCGCTGCTGCGCGTGGATTACGGCTCCGAAACCGAGCTTCCCGCGCTCATCGACTTCCTGCAGCGTTCTCCCGTGGCAGAGCGCATCGGCACCGATCTCGGCCGCTTCAGCTTCGGGGGCCCGGCCCGGACTACCGGCACGTTGCATGTGCCGTTCCGAGAGGGCGCGCAGGGCGTGCGCCTCAAGGGAAAGCTGGTCCTGCTGGACAGCGTGTTCGAAGCCCCGGAGATTGGTTTTTCGCTGACCGGCATTGACGGTACCCTGGACTACGGCGAAACCGGCTTCGAGGCCGAAGGGCTCGACGCCAGGTACCTCGGCAAGCCGGCCCGCCTCGCGATCGAGGCAGGGGGCGAGAGGGCGGCCGATGAACCTGCCGGCGGGCGGTTCACGGCGCGGCTCACGGGGGAATTCGACGTCCACGAAGTGCTGCCGGCGCAGCTGCTCGAGTCCTGGTCGCCACTGGCGCGGATCGAGGGAGGCAGCCTGTGGGAGGCGCGGCTCGAGGCGGGCGGCGACACAGCGGCGCCGAACGGCGAAGCGGTGCTCACGCTCAGCTCCGATCTCGAGGGCGTCGCGATGGATCTGCCGGCGCCGCTTGACAAGCCGGCATCCGAGGCTTGGCCGTTTTCGCTGAGGCTTCCCCTGAAGGGCGATTCGCGCCTGCTCGAGCTATCGCTGTCGGATCGGCTCGGCGTCAGCATGCTGATCGGGGAAGGTTGGACCGCGCCCAGCAGCGCGGCGGTACGGCTCGGAGCGGGCGCGGCGGAGTTGCCGGCCAAGGGCAACTTCACGCTCGGCGGGCAAACGCCTTCCATCGACCTCGACGGCTGGATCGGGATCGTCATCGAGCAGGCGCGCGAGGGTAAGGGGTTTGGAGGCCTGAATCTCAATTCTGGAATCCTCTCGGCCGGCAATATTCGTTTGCTCGATCGCCGCTTCGAGGACGTGGACATGTCCTTCTCAACGGCAGACGGGGTGTTGAACGCCCGCTTCGACGCGGAAGCCATCCACGGCAAGCTCAGTTTCACCGGCGTAGGGGGCCGCAGCCAGAGCCTCAGCGCGGAATTCGAGCGCCTCGTGTTGGACGAGCCGCTGACCTCGGGGATGGACATGCACGTCGACCCCTCCGGTTTGCCCGCGCTGCACCTGTACACAAAGGCTTTTCGATACGGCGACGTCGAACTCGGCGAAACCCGCATCGAGGCCTACCCGACTTCGGAAAGCTTCCATTTCGAAAGGGTCGAAGCCAAGTCACCGCACATGAACGTGCGCGCCAGCGGCGACTGGGTGCTCGAGGACGGTCAGCACCGCTCGAATTTCGATATTCACATGGCATCGGAAAGCCTCGGCGACTTCTTGCGCCACCTGGACTTCGCCTCGCCCATGGAAGGCGGACAGACGCTGGTCGACTTCAACGTATGGTGGGAGGGCTCGCCGGGGCAGTTCCGCCTGCCGCGACTCAACGGCGAGGTGAACTTCAGCGTCAACACCGGGGTGATCAGCAATGCCAGCCCGGGAAGCGGGCGGCTGCTCGGGCTGCTCAGCGTGCAGTCGCTGCCCAAGCGCCTGGCGCTGGACTTTCGCGACGTCTTCGATTCGGGGTTCGTCTTCGACGAGGCCACCGGCAGCTTCACCATGCTCAATGGCTCGGCGCGCACCGACGACGTCAGGCTGACGTCCTCTGCGGCCAACATCAGTTTCAGTGGCACCACCGACCTCGTCGCCCGCGAGTACGATCAGCTCATCACCGTGCGGCCCGGACTCGGCAATACGCTGCCGGTCATCGGCGCTATTGCCGGCGGCCCCGGCGGGGCGGCGGCGGGCCTGGCGCTGCAGGGGCTGTTGCACGACGAACTGGGCGAGGCCTCGCAGGTCCAGTACACGCTGACAGGCGCCTGGGACGCGCCACAGATCGAGCCCGTGCTGAAGAGCCGCGCGGACGGCTGACGGCATGCCATTGCAATAAGATGGTTCCGCACTGATATTCAAGGCGATGGATCGGATACTCGAACATTACACGGCACGGACATGAGCAAGGCGCTCGAACAGGCCGAACGCGAATTGCTCGCCCCCGGGGGTCTCGGCCACGGCGACCTCGAGCGGGTGCTGACCCACCTGATGGGGCCGTCGGTGGATGCGGGCGATCTGTACTTCCAGACCCTGCGCCATGAATCCTGGGTGCTCGAGGACGGCCTCGTGCGCAGCGGCACGCACGCGCAAGAGCAGGGCGTGGGCATCCGCGCCCTCAGCGGCGACAAGACCGGGCTCGCCTATACCGACGAGATCATCCTGCCCTCGCTGCTGCAGGCCTCGACCGCGGCCCGGGCGATTGCCAGCGACGGCAAAGAGGGCAAGGTGCAGGCCTGGACGCGCAAGGAGCCGGGGGCGCTCTACCAGCCGGACGACCCGATGGCGGTGCTCGACGCCGCCGGCAAGGTCGACCTGCTGCGCCAGGTCGATACCTACGCCCGCTCGCTCGATCCACGCGTCAAGGAAGTCGTTGTCAGCCTGGCAGCGACCTACGAGACGGTACTCATTGCGGCGACGGACGGAACGTTGGCCGCCGACGTGCGGCCCTTGGTGCGCCTCAACATCTCGGTGATCGCCGAGCAGGGCGGGCGCCGCGAGCAGGGCAGCGACGGCGGCGGCGGGCGCTTCAGCTACAGCGAACTCCTTGAGCGTGAACTTTGGCAGGGCGTGGCCAACGAGGCCGTGCGCCAGGCGCTGATCAACCTGGAAGCCGACCACGCTCCGGCCGGCACCATGCCCGTCGTGCTGGGCCCCGGCTGGCCCGGCGTTCTCTTGCACGAAGCCGTCGGCCACGGGCTTGAAGGCGATTTCAACCGCAAGGGCGTTTCGGCCTACAGCGGCCGGATGGGCGAAATGGTCGCCGCCGAGTGCGTCACGGTGGTGGACGACGGCACCATTCCCCGCCGCCGCGGCTCGCTTACCGTCGACGACGAAGGCACGCCGACCACGCAGACCGTGCTGATCGAGAACGGGCGTTTGGTCTGCTACATGCAAGACAAGCTCAACGCGCGGCTGATGGACATGCCGACCACCGGCAACGGGCGGCGCGAGTCCTTCGCGCACCTGCCGATGCCGCGCATGACCAACACCTTCATGCTCCCCGGCGAGCATGACCCCGGCGAGATCATCGAATCGGTCGACAAGGGCTTGTATGCGGTAAATTTCGCCGGTGGGCAGGTCGACATCACCTCGGGACGTTTCGTGTTCTCCGCCAGCGAGGCCTACCTGATCGAAGGGGGAAAGGTCACGCGGCCGGTGCGCGGCGCGACCCTGATCGGCAACGGACCGGACGTCATGAATCGCGTGACCATGGTCGGCAGCGACCTCAAGCTCGACGCCGGCATCGGCGTCTGCGGCAAGGAGGGGCAGAGCATCCCGGTGGGAGTGGGCCAGCCCACGCTCAGGATCGACGGGCTGACTGTCGGGGGCACCCGAACCTGATTGAAGCGTGTCCCAGGTGAAAAGGGAAATGACTGATACTCAGATCAAGGACGGTCGATCATTCGAGCGCGACGCGGAACTGGACCGCCTGGAGGCGGTCGTGCGCGACATCCTCGAGCAGGCCCGGCGCAAAGGCGCCACACAGGCGGAAGTGCTGGCGTATTCCAGCCAGGGACTGGCGGTGACCGTCCGACTCGGCGACGTCGACGTGCTGGAGCACACCCGCGACAGCGGCATTGACGTCACCGTATACAAGGGCCGCAGTAAGGGAAACGCCAGCTGCGCCGACCTCAGCGAATTGTCGATCCGCGAGTGTGTGGAGCGCGCCATGGACATCGCCTGTTTTACCCAGGAGGATCCCAGCAACGGCTTGGCGCCGGCGGACTTCCTTGCCACCGAGTTTGCCGACCTCGATCTTTGGCACCCGCTGCCGCTGGATGCCAAGGCGGTCATAGAGCGCGCGCTCTCCATCGAGTCGGCGGGCCGTGGCGACGAGCGGATTAGCAATTCCGAGGGCGCCAGCGTCAATGCCGGCCTCGGCATCTCCGTGTACGGCAACTCGCACGGATTCATCGGCCGCAGCAGCGGCACACGATTCGGGCAGAACTGCGTTCTCATCGCGGGCCGCGGCGACGCGATGCAGCGTGACTACAGTTACGACGCACGCCGCAGTCTGGACGATCTCGAGAGCCCTGAAACCACCGGCCGCGATGCGGCCGAGCGCACCATCCGCCGGCTCGGCGCACGCCAGATCGGCACCGCCGAAATGCCCGTGCTGCTGGCGCCGGAAATCGCGCGCAGCCTCATTGGCCACCTGATCGGCGCCATTTCCGGCTCCGCCCTCTATCGCAACGCCTCGTTCCTCAAGGACGCGGCCGGTGAGCGGCTGTTTCCGGAGTGGGTGACCATCAGCGAGCGGCCGCTGTTGCCGCGCGGACAGGGCAGCGCCACTTTCGACGGTGACGGCGTAGCCACCCGCGAGCGCAACATCGTCGAAAATGGCGTGCTGACGGGTTACGTGCTGTCGACTTACTCCGCGAGACGGCTCGGGCTTGAAACTACGGCCAATTCCGGCGGTGTGCGCAACGTCGTCGTGGAGCCGGGCGGCGACGGCGCCGACGAGGCCTGGCGTGACGTGAAGCACGGTCTGCTGGTGACCGAATTGATGGGCCAGGGCGTGAGCCTGGTGACCGGCGATTACTCCCGCGGCGCGGCCGGCTTCGTGATCGAGGGCGGCGAGCTGGCATATCCCGTGGAGGAGGTCACCATCGCCTCCAACCTTCGTGACATGTTCGCCGGCATCCGGCTCGCCGGCCGTGATCTCGATACGCGGGGCAACATCCAGTCGGGCACCATCCTGATCGAAAAAATGATGGTGGCAGGTCAATGACACTGTTTCAGATGTTCCGCATCGGAGCCCTGCTCACGGTGCTGATCATCGTGGCCGCAAGTAGCTGGTTGACGGAACGCCGGCTGGCCAGTTGGGAGCGGCCCGTGTGGGTCACTTTCTATCCCCTGGCCGCCGATTCCGGCGAGGACACGCGCAGCTTCGTTCGTAACGTGGACGAAGACTCCTTTAGCGAGATCAACGATTTCTTCCAGTCCCAGGCCCGCCGCTTCGGCATCGAGCTCACGCCCGTGATCAATCTGCAGGTGGCGCCGGTCAGCGCCGACCTTCCGCCGCAAATCCCCGACCGCCACGCGCCGCACCTGATCGCTTGGTGGAGCCTCAAGATGCGCTGGTACGCCTGGAACATGGATCGCAAGGACGGCCTGGTCGAACCCGACATCCAGGTGTTCGCGCTGTACCATGGCAACAACGGCAATTCGGAAAGCCACCTGTCGGTCGGTATGCGTAAAGGCATGTTCGGGGTGGTCAACCTGTTCGCAGCCAACGCCATGAACCCGCGCAACCAGGTGGTGATCGCTCATGAGCTGATGCACGTGTTCGGCGCAACCGACAAGTACAGCATGGGTAACAACGAACCCATCTATCCACACGGTTATCCCGATCCCCATCAGAAACCGCTCTTCCCCCAGAATCGCTGCGAGATCATGGGCGGGCGAATCTCGCTGTCCTCCTACCAGTCCGTGATGCCGCGATCGCTGTCGCAATGCACCATAGGAATCGAAACCGCGCGCGAGATCGGCTTTTACGACCAGCTTAGCCAGTGATGCGGTTGCGAATCCGCCCGTTCGCCGGTATTCTCGCGGCGGCTCGAAAACTGGAATGGAAAACATGAGAAAGATTCTCGTCGCCGGAAACTGGAAAATGCATGGCTCCAGGGCTTCGATTACGGAACTGCTCGGCGATATCGTCGCCGGCGCGGGCGCCCGTCCTGACGTGGACCTGGTCGTGTTCCCGCCCTTTCCCTACCTGTCCCTGGTGCAGGAGTTGGCGCTGGACAGCGCGGTTTCCTGGGGCGCGCAGACCCTCAATCCCCAGCCCAAGGGTGCGCACACCGGCGAGGTTTCGGCGTCGATGTTGCTGGATTTCGGTTGTCGCTACGTGCTTGTTGGCCATTCCGAGCGGCGGGCGCTTTACGGCGAGGGCGATGGTGACGTCGCCGCGCGGTTTGCGGTGGCGGTGGAGGCCGGCCTCAAGCCGGTGCTATGCGTCGGTGAAACGCTGGAGCAGCGCGAATCAGGCGATACCCGGGAGGTCGTTTCGCGACAGATCGACGCCGTTCTGGATGTGAGTGGAATCGGCGTCTTCAGCGATGCCGTCATCGCCTACGAACCGGTCTGGGCAATCGGCACCGGACGGACCGCCACCGCCGATCAGGCCCAGGCCGTCCACGCGTTCATCCGTGACAAATTGGCGGCACAGGATGATACAATTAGCGGTCAACTACGTATTTTGTACGGCGGCAGTGTGAACAGCTCCAATGCCGCCGATTTATTTGCCTGCGAAGATATCGACGGGGGTCTGGTAGGCGGCGCTTCGCTGGAGGCGAAATCCTTCCTGGCGATACGCGACGCAGCCTGAGCCACCGCTCCACGCTGCAGCCTGGCAGCCACGGCGCATGTCTTTCGCGGGTCCCAAGGAACAGTTATGCAGATACTGAACATCTTTCACGTGCTGGTGGCCATTGCGCTGGTTGGGCTGGTGCTGATCCAGAAGGGCCAGGGCGCCACGGCCGGCGCCTCGTTCGGCGCCGGTGCCTCGGCAACCGTTTTCGGCTCCCGCGGCGCCGGGACGTTTCTCACCCGAGCCACCTGGGTGCTGGGCGCGCTGTTCTGCGCCATCAGCCTCACCATGGCGGTGGTCGTGTCGCGCACGATCGGCGTCACCAACACCGACCTCGGTGTCGTTGCAGAGTCGCCTGTCGAGGGGGACTCCGGCGCGGAAGGCGAAGAACTTCCGCCGGGCGCGGAGGTTTCAGTGTCCGACGACGAGCAGACTGCCTTCGACTTGCCGGCAGTGGACTCGGGCGAGACGGCCAGCGACGTGCCCGAATTCGAGGCACCCGAGGGCGCAGGCGCGATCGAGGGCTCGGAGGTTCGTGACGAAATCGAGCCTCAAGGCGGCCAGCCGGATGACGCGGCCGACGGTGAGGGCACGGACTCCGGCCGCTGAGCCGGCCAGGGCGACAGTTTGAGCAGCCCAAGTGGTGGAATTGGTAGACACGCTATCTTGAGGGGGTAGTGGCGTAAGCCGTGCCGGTTCGAGTCCGGCCTTGGGCACCAGAATTTGATACGGTGGTAATTTCACCGGCGGGCTGAAGGGCTCGCACGAGATGGCTTTTTATGCTCGCAGAGTATTTTCCAATCCTGGTATTCCTCGGCGTGGCTACCATGCTGGGTGTCATCCTGCTCGGCCTGGGCGGGCTCCTGGGCCCGCATCGGCCCAATAGCGAGAAGCTCTCCCCGTACGAGTGCGGATTCGAGGCCTTCGAGGACACGCGCTCCAAGTTCGACGTGCGTTACTACCTCGTCGCAATTCTGTTCATCATTTTCGACTTGGAAATCGCCTACTTCATCCCCTGGGCGCTCGCCCTCGACTCGCTCGGCGCCTACGGCCTGGTCGCCATGGTGATCTTCGTTGCGGAACTCGTGATCGGGTTTTTCTTCGTATGGAAGAAAGGAGCACTGGAATGGGAGTAGCCGCCGAACTCGGCACCGTCGACGACATTCTGCGGCCCAACGCGGACCACAATCCCCTGATGGACCGCGGTGTGGCCACCGCCACGCTGGATGCACTGGTCAACTGGGCACGCACCGGTTCGATGTGGCCCGTGACCTTCGGCCTTGCCTGCTGTGCCGTCGAGATGATGCACGCCGGCGCCGCCCGTTACGACCTCGACCGTTTCGGGGTGGTATTCCGGGCGAGCCCGCGCCAGTCCGACGTGATGATCGTGGCCGGCACGCTGTGCAACAAAATGGCGCCGGCGCTGCGCAAGGTATACGACCAGATGCCGGACCCCAAGTGGGTGATCTCCATGGGCTCCTGCGCCAACGGCGGGGGCTATTACCATTATTCCTACGCCGTCACGCGCGGCTGCGACCGCATCGTGCCTGTCGACATCTACGTGCCCGGCTGCCCGCCAACAGCGGAAGCGCTGGTGTACGGCATCCTGCAATTGCAGGCGAAAATCCGTCGCACCAACACCATCGCCCGGTAGCCTTGTGAATCATACGACCAGAGCGGTCCCGAGGGAGGTGGTCGAGCAGTTCGAGCGTCACTTCGGCGACCGGGTGGCGATTACCGACCTCAAAGCGGGCGTC
>Ga0268386_10000817_pt1 | contig 20527 bp, 23 predicted proteins | sample RVTome_15_FD_200260 | JGI IMG/M metagenome (GOLD analysis project Ga0268386, IMG submission 200260) | Soil microbial communities from uranium-contaminated site in the Upper Colorado River Basin, Wyoming, United States - RVT150D86... ...
ATCCTTGCCTTAGCCATGATCGAACCGTACCGGGGCAAATCAGAAGCCCAACGTCCGCTCCTCGGCACGACAGGGACCTATGTGCGCCCCGCAAACGACTCAGGTGCCCGAGGCCATGTAGGCAGCGTGAAGCGCCCCAGGTTTGATGCCGCATCTTTCTGAGTTGGAAGGATGTGCACCATGCCGAAGAAGATCGATCCTGCTGTTCGTGAGCGGGTGATGCGGACGATTGCTGAGCACCGTTCGGAGTATGCGACACCGACGGAGCTGGCCAAGGTGATCGCGGCTCGTGAACGCCTCGGTCGTGAGACGGTCCGCCGTTGGATCGTGCAGTACGACATCGATGCCGGGACCCGCCCTGGTGTGAGCAGCGAGGAGCATGCGGAGGTCAAGGCGCTCAAGGCTAAGGTCCGCCGGTTGGAGGAAGACAACGCGATCTTGAAGGCCGCGACGGTTTTCTTCGCCGGGGAACTCGACCCCCGCAACCGCTGATCATGGGGTTCATCGACACCATGAGAGCCGAAGGTCACGCAGTCGAGTCGATCTGCCGGGTGCTGCGTGAGCAGGGCTGCCAGGTCGCTGCGCGGACCTACCGGGCCTGGCGCTCCCGTCGGCCGGCGGCCCGCACGATCGGCGACGCGCAGGTCGCCGACGCGGTGCGCGACATCGCCTGGACGAGCGGGCCCGACGGTCGGCGCAGGCTGACCGCGGAGGGCTTGTATGGGCGGCGGAAGATGACCGCCTACCTGCGCCGCACGTCGATGCCTGAGGTCAGTGCCGGGGCGGTCGACCGGGCCATGCGGACCCTCGGGTTGTCCGGGGTGCGCCGCGACAAGGGCATCCGCACCACGATCCCGGCCAGGGACGGCAAACGGGCCGGTGACCTGCTCGACCGCGACTTCACCGCCGATGCCCCGAACCGGGTCTGGGTCACCGATTTCACCTATGTGCGGACGTGGGCCGGGTTCGTCTACGTCGCGTTCATCGTCGACTGCTTCGCCCAACGGATCGTGGCCTGGCACGCCTCGACCTCCAAAGTGACCGACCTGGTCATGATCCCGTTGCGGATGGCCCTGTGGCAGCGTGGTCGCGAAGGCCACACGGCCAGCCCCGGCGAGTTGATCCACCACAGCGATGCGGGAAGTCAGTACACCTCGATCAGGTTCACCGAGCACCTCGCCCTCGAAGGGATCCGACCCTCGATCGGGTCGGTCGGCGACGCCTACGACAACGCCCTCATGGAGACCATCAACGGCCTGTTCAAGGCCGAGTGCATCCGCACGATCGTCTTCTGTGACGGCCCGTTCAAGACCCTCGCCGACGTCGAGTTCGCGACCGCCGGCTGGGTCGACTGGTACAACAACCGCAGGCTCCACTCCAGCCTCGCGATGGTCCCGCCAGTCGAGTACGAGCAAGCCCACTACGCTGCCCTCAACGCCAAGACGCAGCCCGTATGAGAGCGGCAAGAAACCTGAGGCGCTTCAGGACCTGGACCGGGCTACAGCACCGAAAACGCGCACGCGATCCTCGCCGAACGCTACAAGATCCTGCCGATCTCCCATCCGGCACACCGTCCCCAGCCTGCTGACCGAGCCGCGCGTACGTGATCTCTTCCGCGAGCTGCGAAACGAGGGCTGGAAAGATTGGCACCTGCTCAACGTCATGGCCAACCTGACCATCAACCACCGCCTGGCTCTCCTCCACACCACGATCAGCGCAGACCGGGAAAGCCAGATGGTCGGTGCGTTTCACGACGAAGCACTGCGCGCGGAACAGCCCGACGACCCCCAGATCTCTTCCGATCAGATCACCCGGAAGGCCATGGAACAGGGCATCCAGGTCGTGGCCATAAGCACCCTGCACCGCTGGGACCTGACCTTGCACCACGGAACCACCGACTCGGCCGCCGTCATGCGGCTCCTAGTCGAGCGCTACGGGTTCTGGACCGACGACATTCCGCACCCCGATCCTTTCCATGGGCAGCTGTTCAAGGCGAAGTAAACTACTACAACGACGAAGCGGCGGAGCCATGCGCTAGGTGATCCGCCCGAGTCAGCGCTCTGTGGGCGCAGCCCGCGAAGCATCGTTCTGCAGTCGGCTTTGTGGTTGCTCCATCAGCTGGGCGTCGTGGGTGCAGGCGTGTGGGTTTGTGGCTAGCGCGAGCTCCGGGGTGATTCGTTCGTAGCCCGTGATCATGACGCCTACGCCAATGTATGGATCGGTCGGGGTCAGCAGGTCCGCCAACTCCTGAACTCGCCAGGCCAATGATCCAATCCAGGCAATACTGCATCGGGATAGATCGACAACCAGCAGCGTCGGCATGCTCTGGGCCTGGGCTAGCTTGCGTTCGTCATCGAGGATGCTTCTTCGGATCTCGTGCACGACGTCGTGCATCGTCCAGGTGAGGCGAGCGTCTGCAACAGCGCGGCTTATGTGGATCTGATCGGACGGCGTTGCCTCGATTCGAACCCGGCAGGCCGGAAGACCGAGGCGTGGATCCGGAGGTCTTAGCTCCGTATCGACAGGTTGCCCACGCCGAAGCTGCTCGACAATCGCGTCTTTCACCGCAGTGCGGATCATCATCGGCTGGTAGTCGTAGGTCAACCGGACAGAGTAGGTAAGTTGATCAGCTTCCAGCGCCGCCACGATGGCCTGCTCGAGCTCTTGGGCGCCGTCGATGTTGCGCGAACCCAGTTCGATACCCATCCCAAACTTCGTTAGGACGAAGTCAGGCTGGGGACGTCCCTCTTGGCCGAACTCGAACGGAATGCCGCGTTCAATGAGCAGTACTGCCATCACCAGCTCGCTACGCAGGGAGAACATGGCATCGCCATCACGCAACGCCCTGAATGCGCGGCGTTTGCCTTCCCACCGATGTGGCCGCGTGCCCTCAAGCCGGCGAAGGAGTTCCTCGAATACATTCAGCAGTCCGCCGGCCGAGACGTCGCCAGTTTCTGCATCACGACATACTGGTCGCAAGGGATGCCGCTGATCGCCTCCCATCCATGACTTCACTGTCGGCCATGTGTCCGAGTGATCGCTCACAGAAGCGACAGTAACGTTGCTTCAGATCGCTCGGGGGCGGTGCATCTGCGTGTACATGGGCTCAGGCGGCGCGGCTGTGTCATGGCCACCTCGCTGCGTGAGAGCTCACTGCCGCTGTGCGCCAAACTGCACATGCCGCGGACAGGTAGACGCGGGCCGCTCAGCTCGCGGTGCTCGGTGAGGGCGTCGAGCAGAAAAGGCGCGAGCGGGACGGTCCGCCGGCCGGCCCTCGACTTCGGGTAGGGCTTGACCGCCACCTGCCGACGGACCACAGGTCGTCCGTAGGAAGCCGGTGCTGACCAAGGCCCGCGTCCCGGATCCGGCGTCGCGTCTGCCCGGTCAGTGCCGACCCTGTAACGCGGCGTTCAATCGGAGGGAAAGCGAGGTGGCGCTGCTGAATCCAGACCTACATGGGTCACCAGGACCCGCCTCCTCCCCCGCCGGCGCCGCCGCCGACGCCACCTCCACCGCTGCTGCCACCGGAGGAAGGCTCATGGCTGGCGGCGGTGGTAGCTGAAGCAAGCCTCGGCGCGATCTGGGAGTAGTCGGTGAAGCTCCGGTCGTCCGTCGCGACGGCTGACGCGGCGACGGTCCGGGACCAGCGACCTTCCTCGCCGAACGCCACGGCCCAGGCGGTGTACTCCTGGAGCAACCCCCGCTTGGCCACGTCGTCGACGTGCCGTGCCTCAGACTCGGCCAGGTACCGCCGGAACGACTCGACCCGTAGCCACAGGGCGGTACCGGCCGGTGTACGGACCCGTAGCTCCCAGCCGCGGACGAGCGCAGCCAGCCCAACCCCGGCAAGCAGAGCGCCCGCGGCCACCAGCACCAGCCATGCCGTGCCCGACTGGCTGAGGACGGCACCGAGCGCCGTCAAAGCGAGGCCGGCCACGGCGGCGACGACGGCGAACAACCGAACCAGGGTGCTGCGGCGGTCAGCGGCGGTGTCCCATAGGCCGCTCGCCTGCTCCCACCCCGCCAGCTCGTCGGAAATAGCCTCCCAGGCCGCAGCAAAACTCGTGTCGTAGCTGCCGAGCGGCAGGCGATCTCGGCCGGCGAACGCCACATCGAGGATCCGGACGGCAGACCCGTCATCGCGTGGCAGGCGCACCAAGGTTGTGTCCATGCCCGCACCTTCGATGTCGATGTAGCCATCGATGGCCGCACTCACCAGCCACGCCACCTTGTGCTCCTCCTGGACCGTCTCGGCGAGCACGACGCCGCCCTGCGCCGCCGTCAGCTCAGAGGGAGGCGCGACCTCGGTCGTGGCTAGCGACGCCAGCTCCTCGGCGTCGACGCGGATCTCGTTGCCGGTACCGGGCACGGCGTCGCCGATCACCATGCCGGCCACCGAGCCAGCGGCGATATGCTCGCGGCCGGCCAGGCGTAGGAAGCGGGAGGTCGGGATCGCCCCGACGATCGCGACAACCGCGGCCAGCAATCCGGGTAGAACCCAGCCGCTGACCCCATTGGCCGGGGCCTCGGAGGGCGCCGCCGGGAGGGGTGGCGCGTGGAGTGGGGTTCCGGCTGATGCGTACAGCGTGACGCCCTCCCCTGCCTGGAGCGCATCGACCTCAGCAATGAGGTGACCCGGTTCGGGCTGGGCGACGCTACATTCGGTGGTGGCACCCAGCGGCCCCTGCCGACAGGTGACTTCGTCAAGCGCAAACGGCGCTACCACATGGATCTCGACGTTGTTGATCCCGACGTGCCACTCCGTTCCGACCGCGTCCCAGGCGAGCCGTCCGCCAGGGGCGACACGGTCAAGACCGTACGTGATCGTGTAGCGATGCCGACCGGTGACCGTCCGGGACGGGTCCCCGATGCGGATCCGCGAGCCACTGATCATGACGTCGTCGGGCGCGGTTGTGGATCTGACCTCGACCGGCGCACCGGAGAACAGTCCCGGGATGTCGCGGATGATGCCGTGGCGATGCTGTGTCCCGAAGTCGTAGTCGGTGACTTCGGTGATGCCGGCGTTGCCGTCGCTGTCCACCATCGCGGCCGCCCACATGCTGGTGATCCGCTCCGTGTCCGTAGCCGTCACACTGATCGCTGCGGCGGCGCCTACCAGCAGCGGCATGGCGAGAGCGAGCAGGACGACGTCGATGCGGCGATGACTCCGGATTCGCATCCGACCCAGCGACCTCAGCCCGGGAACGCCGCGTGCGATCGCCGCCGCAGGCCCGAGCAGGCCCACCCCCGCACCCATGATCGGACCGTAGCACCAAGAGCGACCAGGACTCGGCCGAGCTGGAGATTCGGCCCTGGTCAGGCCACGTTGAACTCGGCGGGCAGCGCGCAGCCGATCTCCAGCGGGTCGACGGCCATGGCGGCCATCACCTCGTTGACTGGCCCGCCCGCGTCCAGCACGGCGAGCAGGATGTTCCCGAAGACGGTGGTGCTCTGCCATGACGCTCCAGACGTCGCGCTCGGTCCCATCGACCGGCGTGGGCCGGGAGGCTCCCGAGGAATGCCCGTCAAGTCGCGCCCCGATGGCCGGGAAGGGTGCTAAGGGCCGAACGAGACCTATGGCCGACAACTCCGCTGTGCCACGACGAGCGGACACGCCTCGTATCGATGCCGCTTGGTGGCGCATGTGGGCTAATGACGGGCGGATCGCTTTGTTCTCTCTCTAGGGCTTCGTGACGGACGACCGGACTACGCTAAGTACCGCTCGCGAGATTCCGCCCGTGCGACTAATCCCAGTTGGTCCATCCTGAAGCATCAACCAGCAACGACCGAACATGGCTGCCCGCGATAAGTGCGACAGTGTGTAAAGCGTCACCTGAGACGCGACTGTCAAGCCCGAGACTGGACACGGGCAATGGTGTTCTTGGTGTTCTGGCTCGTGAGAACTTCCTGTACTCAGTCAAGGCGGCTCGCTGCGCTCGCCGCAAGCCCGGCCTGCGGGCGGCGCTGGGGCGCCGTCCTCGCCCGGACAGCAGGATGAGAGCGAGCGTCAAGACGTGCACAAGGAGTCATTGACCGCCGTCGTCCTCTGCGCGGCCATTCTCCGGCCGGCCCCGGTCCCGTCAAGGGCGCCTGACGGCGTCGCTTCGCGATCTTCGACCCTGGACCGGCCCCGGTCCGACCGACGATCCGGCAGCTACGAGGTCGACAGCTCAGTCTGGACGTCGGAACTGTCGTACAGCACGGAAGTACACCTGTACGCGCCGATCGACGTGACCGCGGATGACCCGGGATGGCCACTGACCTGCGGCGACGCCACGTCAGAGGGTGCCCACGGCTACCTGATAAGGAAGAGGTCAGTGGTTCAAGTCCACTTAGGCCCACCCCGCGAATCGCAGGTAAGATACGTTTTGATCTTCATCAAGCGCTGTTCATCGAGATCAAATATGTCCAAAAAGACACGTTTTGGGCACACGACACAGCATCGCGGCAGGCACGCTAAATGATCTTGCAGAGGGTTTGATCATTAAGACCGCACGAGATGATCACTGCCATTACCCGTCAGTAACATGGGCAAACGCAAACAGTTTCTTGGCGCAACACGCAGGGTTCTTTAGACACGATTCCAAGATCATCAGCCCGGCAGAGGGCCGGTGGCGAGAGCGCAGGCCACCATAGAAGACGGTCACGAGGACGAGGGGAACAAGGCCAGCCCTCGAGTTGCGGAAGATCGCGCCCGCGAGGAAGGACGCGATGGGCAAGATTGCGAAGAGAAGTCAAGCGCCTATTGCACGACCTCCAAGCTCGGCCACAGCGCTGTCGTGTCCATCCTGCTATGCGCGCTACCTCCGCGCCAACAGGGCTGGATCCCCGCCGAGGCGCGGAGTAACGACGCACAGCTGCGCATGCGCCGCCAAAATCGTCGCGATCAGCCCGTAGCCGCCTGGCGACGACCGTGTGCAGGACGGCCAGCAGGCTGGTATCTATAAGGAACTGTGGGTGGAATCAGTCGTGAGGACGGGCGTAACGGACATCAAGCGATGCCTCGAGGTGCTGGAGAATGACGGCTACGTTGTGCTGCCTCGGCGCCTTACGAGCGACGAAGTCCTGACCGCACGCGAAGCCGTCCAGCAACTACTCGACGATGTCGACTGGGGCACCGGCTTCGACGGTGAGCGGACTCGTCGCGTGTGGGCGCTGCTCGCCCGGTCGCGGTGCATGGACGCCGCAGCGCTGGACCCGTTGGTTCTCTCGTTGGCCGACCTGGTGATTGGCGAGAAGTCGCAGTTCAGTCTTACCCAAGCCGTGCAGATTCACCCCGGCCAGAAAGCGCAGCCGTTCCACTACGAGCAGGGGATCTATCCCGTGCCTCGTGACAAGGACGTCATGCTGACGGCTATCTGGGCCCTGGATGACTTCACCGCCGAGAACGGCGCCACACTTGTGGTGCCCGGAAGCCATCAGCTCCACTATGGACGCCCGAAACCGCCTGATGCGGTACCCGTCGAGATGCCGACAGGTTCGGTGCTGGTCTTCCGCGGCCGAATGTGGCATGCAGGTGGTGCGAACAGCACCAATGCACCGCGGCTCGGCGTGATCATCGACTACGTCCAGCCCTGGCTGCGACCGTGTGAGGCTCACACCCTCAGCGTTAATCATGACGAGGCAAAAGGCCTGCCTCAGCGTCTCCAGGAGCTCCTCGGTTTCAACCAACCGTCGCCGTACTTGGGATTCGTCAACGGCGGTCACCCACGAGAATGGCTCATCAGCCAGTGACCAGCATTGACGCTCCTCTTGCTGCCAAACGCCCACATTTCATTCGGCCAGATGCCCTACCATACTTGTGCAGTCAGATGAAGTTGCCTGAGCAGAAGGCGGTTCCGTCCAAGCGCACTAGCAAGAAAGCTGCCCCAGCGGCGGAACGCCAGGAGTGGCTAGAGTCTTGAGACGACCTTCGAAGTGGGTCATCATCGTGACCTTTGTAGATGGGGAGAGCCGGTACTACAGCGGCCCCATGAGTGAGCACGAATGGGTCCGCACACACGGCAGCGCCGCGCGGTACGAGTCGGAGATGGACGCCCTCTACCACGCCTACGCGCCGAAAGAGTGCTTCCACCGGCGCAACAACCGCATCGCCGAGGTAGCGGTCGAGGAGATAGAGAACCCTCGAAAGTATTTATATTGAGGAGCAAATGGATTGAACTGTGAAGGCCCGTCACGAAGAGCAAAGAGCTAAGAGAGTCAGAGTGGCAGGTAAAGCATCTTCGGAAGTTCAACAGTGGATATTTGTTCGATTTCAACGCGATTGCAAGTAAAATCTGGACACGAGTGACATGGGCTCCGTGCGAGCCCCCGCACTCACGGTTAGTGCGCACAGACAGCGTCTGGCGTTTGGCTTGCAAACGCAAATGCCGATATAGTCATTATAAGGAAGCAGGTGGTGGCGATGGGGGCCACCAACGGACGTGCGAGAATTCGTCGACTGTAGGCACGGCCTCGATGATGCCGTGTGGGCCCATCGCGCGCACCATCTGCGGCACCACCGGACGGCCGCCGGGTCGGTGCTAACGGATGATGTGGTTTCGGATCAGCCGCCCGGGCGAATGGGTAGTGGTACTGCGATGATTCGTAGTCGTGCAGGGTGCGCTTAGCTTCGCATTCGTAGTCGTGCATCCCAGTGGCATGGGCATGCACGGCTCGGTCCGTGGTGGTGCATCTAGACGGCGGGAGTCTTGAAGCCTCCATTGCTCAGCAGGAGTTGTCCGTTGATCCAGCTGCCCTGATGGGACATCAGGAAGCACACCAAGTGGGCAGTCGTCTCCGGGCCTCCCAGCTTCCCTCCCGGGGTGGCGGCGGCGCCGGAGGCTCGCGTGGCGTCATCCATCCAACCGGTGTCAATGGGACCTGGGTTGATCACGTTGGCGCGCACGCCCAGCTCAGCAAACTCGTGGGTGGCAGCCAGGACCACGCGGTCGACGGCGCCCTTGGTCGCTCCGTACGGAACGTTGTGCACGGTGTGGTCGCTTGTGAGGCCGATGATGCAGCCGCCGTCGGGTCCGACCTGCTCGATAAATGCCTTGATCAGAAGCCACGTGGCCCGCACGTTGACGGCATAGTGGCGGTCGAAGCTCTCCACGGTGGTGCTCAACAGACTGGAGTCGACCGACTCGCAGTGTGACATGACGAGGCCGTCGAGAGTGCCCAGCTTGCCCTGACAGCGGTTGACCAACTCTGCGGGTACCCGGGCATCCTCGAGATCCCCAGGTAGGAGCGCAACACGACTGCCGCTTTCGCAAAGTTCTGCGGCCAGAACCTCGACGTCGGAAGGTTCCGAGTGGACACGCTGGTCATAGCCCCCGTGGTAGGACAGGCCCAGGCTCCACCCGTCCTGAGCGAGTCCCCGCGCGATGGCGGCGCCGATGCCTCGTGTCCGACCCACGCCGGTCACCAGAGCCGCCTTGCGCATCTCAGAACGTTAGATCGGAACGTCACGCGCCCACAACGAGATACGAACCATCCGATCATCGGCTATGACTGTGCGGTCGCTCTCGGTCAATGGGCAGGACGCGTCGAGCATCACTCGTCTGTGAGAACTTCCTGTACTCCGTCAAGGCGGCTCGCTGCGCTCGCCGCGAGCCCGGCCTGCGGGCGGCGCTGGGGCGCCATCCTCGGCCGGGCAGCAGAATGTGAGCAAGCGTGTAGACGGGCACGGGAAGTCGCTGATCGCCGTCAACCTCTCGCGGCCAGTCTCCGGCCGGCCCGGCACCTGTCTAGGGCGCCTGACGGCGTCGCTCCGCGATCTGCGACCCTTGACAGTTCCGGGTTTCGGATTCACGGGGATCGTCGATTGTCATCCCTGCTATCCCTGACTTAGGAGCCCATGAGTGCACGTCAGCATGGCGACTAGCGCCGGTAAGGCCGGCCAGCCGAACGAGGACTTCGCCGGCGCTGTTCCCGGCGCTGCTGTGCTGCTGGACGGCGCCGGCATCCCGGGAACCGAGTCGATCTGCTCCCACGGTGTCGCCTGGTATACGCACCGTCTCGGCGGCGCGCTGCTCGGCCGGCTATCGCGTGACGACGGGCGAGACCTCGCGGCGATCCTCGCCACCACGATCGGCGAGATAGCCGCCGATCACCGCGGCACCTGCGACATCACGAACCCCAGCAGCCCGCAGGCGACCGTGGTGATTGTCCGCGCCCACCGGGGCCGCCTGGACTATCTCCTGCTCGCGGACTCCTTCCTCGTCCTCGACCAGGTCCGCGGTGGCCCGCAGGTCATCACCGACGAGCGTGAGGTCACCGCCAGGCGCATCTGCTCAGCGCCCCTGGAGGGCGTTCCTAGGGGAACGCCGGAGTACGACCGCATCCGAGACTCCTGCATCGATGCGCTGCGGGCTCGCCGGAACCAGCCGGGCGGCTACTGGATCGCCAAGGATGATCCGCACGCGGCGGAGGAAGCGGCAACCGGCAGCCGGCCCCTTCATGACCTGGACAGCGTCGCGCTGCTCAGCAATGGCGCCAGCCGCATCGTCAGCCCGTACGGCCTGAGCGACTGGCCCGGCGTACTGGAACTGCTCGGCGCTCACGGGCCGGCCGATCTCATCCGTCGCGTCCGGCAGGCCGAGGCCGGAGGCCCCGATGCTCGGGTCCCTGACGACGCCACGGTTGCGCACTGCACCCACCTGCCGCGCTCCGAGGTCGGCGAACTGTCGCAGCCAGCAGCTAGCGCTGATGCCCGCTGAATCTGCCCACATGCACCACGATCTTGACCACAGCAGAGCGCCCGATCGGGCTGCTGAGAAGGTCGTTTGGGTCCGGGTGATCATCTGCCAGTCTCCAGCTCAGCTCAGGCCAGCGTGCTCCCGGAGCGGCCTTCAGTGACCGAGGTTAGCCGCGGGCTAGTCCCCGGGGTGCGGGCCTGATCCGTCCCCGCGTCGTACACCATTCGGACCATCTCCGTCGTCGGTGGTGCATCATCCAGTCGATGCGCGACCCGCTGGCACAGACCTAGCGTCCGGTGCGTCAGGTCGACGTACAACGCGGGAGCCCAGACCATGGCCGCCATCGACATCGCACCGAAGCTCGACCAGGCCGCCGTGGAAGCGTTCGGAGACCGGGTGATCGGTGTCCTCAACGACGCCTGCACCGCCCTCATGACCAGCATTGGTCACCAGACCGGGCTGTTCGATGCGCTGGCGGCGGCAGGCCCGGTCACCAGCGCAGAGTTAGCAGGGCGGACGGGCCTCAACGAGCGCTACATCCGGGAGTGGCTCAAGGCTTTGGCGACCGCGCGGATCCTCTACTACGACCCGACCAGTGAGCGATTCTGGCTGCCAGCCGAGCACGCCGCCTGGCTGACCACCGCTGCGGGCCCGAACAACCTGGCCCGCACAATGCAGTACATCCCCCTGCTGGCCGGGGTGGAACAGGGCATCGTCGGCTGCTTCCACACCGGCGGCGGCCTGTCCTACGACCAGTTCCCGAGGTTTCACGCCCTGATGGCCGAGGACAGCGCCGCGGTGTTCGACGCCGCGCTGGTTGACGTGATCCTCCCGTTGGTGGAAGGACTACCTGATCGGCTGCGCGACGGCATCCATGTGGCCGACATCGGCTGCGGCAGCGGCCACGCGGTCAACGTCCTCGCGCAGGCCTACCCCGCCAGTCGGCTGGTCGGCTACGACTTCTCCACCGAAGCGATCCAGGCGGCGAGGGTGGAGGCCGACAAGCGCGGCCTGACCAACGCCCGATTCGAGGTGATCGACGTCGCAACCCTCGACCAACCCGACTCCTTCGACCTTGTCGCCGCCTTCGACGCCATCCACGACCAAGCCCACCCAGCCCAGGTCCTAGCCGCTGTGGCTCGCGCCCTGCGCCCCCGGCGGCGTCTTCCTGATGGTCGACATCAAGGCTTCCAGCGACCTCGCGGACAACCTCGAGCTGCCCTGGGCGCCGTTCCTCTACACGGTTTCCACCCTGCACTGCATGACCGTGTCGCTGGGTCTGGACGGGGACGGGCTGGAGGGCGTTCCCGCGGGAACGCCGACATGTGCTGGCAGCGGCTATGAGAGTGCATTGACTGGATCTCGTCACCCGTTGGCCTGGCCGTCGGATTCGAGGATTCTCTGAGTCTGTCAAGGTCGGCCTTGAAGCCGCGGCGAATGACCACGGCGACTAGCGGGGCGGCGATCCGTCCAAACACCTGGAACGCGAACACCTCCCCAGGCGAGTGATCGATAGTGATGCTCAATCGAGCTTTGTGGCGGCCTTCCCTTCCGGGTGGGTCCGCGAGCAGCGGTCGGCAATGGCTCGATCAACGGTGGGCCGACACCAGCCAAGCCGTAGCGTCCATTACCACGCCGTGGGATCTGGCGTAGGGCGCGAAGGCGGCACCCAGGGCTGCGGCGGCGGCGTCGACGGTGTCCTGTGGAACGCCTGCAAATAGTTGCTTGCTCTCCGGCAGCGAGAGGATGAAGCTGACCACGTCATCGATGGTGCGGCCGAGGCGAACTGGCCGGGTAATGGTTTCCAGCGTCACCGCTCGGAAGCCGCTTCCGTTGAGTAGCCGGGTCACGTGCTCACCGTCGGCGAATGCGAACGTGCCCGGAGCGCCCGGAGCGCCGATATCTGGGGCGCGCCCTAGTGTCGCGACGGCCGCGCCGAACGCCACGGCGATCCACTCGCTCTTGAGCGGATCCTGCGGGCACACGAAGGCCAGCCGTCCGCCCGGTTGTAGCGCGCGAGCGAGATTGGCGAACGCGGCGTGCGGATCCTCGAAGAACATCATTCCGAACCGGCTGATTACCGCGTCGAACAGTCTCTCCTCGAAGGGGTGCACCTGCGCATCGGCCTGCAACAGCTCGACGTTGTCCAAGCCGGCAGCAGCGACACGCTGGTGCGCCGGCTCGAGCATTGCCGCGGAGATGTCCACGCCGACCACCCGTCCGGACGGCGCCACTCGCTCGGCCGCCTCGACTGTCGACGTGCCGAAGCCGCAGCCCACATCGAGCACCTGCTCACCTGGCCGCAGCCGGGCGGCATCGAGCATCGCTTGGCCGAACGGCGCGAGCAGTGCCTCGTTGGTGTCGCCGAAATCCCGGTATTGAAGCGGACCCTGGTTGGCCCAGTACTCCCGCTGCGCACGGTTGACCTCGTCGTTCGCTGGCGTCACCTCGTCGCTGGTCTGTGTCATCGTCTCGTCCCTTCCGTGACTCCGCGGCCCGTGGCCGGACGCGGCGGTTGACCGTTTGGCTTCGACGCTAGGGACGGCCGCGATAGCCCGCTTCGGGGGAACACCCCAACCCGGGCGGTTTGGGGGATGGGGTGTTCTCCGCAGGCGAGGATCAGAGCAGCCGGTGCTGGTATGCGTACGCGGTTGCCGCCGCGCGTGAGGAGACGCCCAGCTTGGCGAAGATGTTGGTCACGTGCCGGTCCACCGTCTTGTCCGCGATGACCAGGTCGGCGGCGATGGCGTGGTTCGTCTTGCCGGTCGCGACCAGCCGAAGCACCTGGAGCTCCCGCGGGGTCAGCCGGTGCGCCGCCGCGTCCGTCTGCCTCCGCGTGAGGTCTTCGACCCGCGTGAGGTCCGGGGCGGCGCCGAGCTCTCCGAAGACTCTGCCGGCCGCGTCGAGTTCCAGCGCCGCGGACTCCTCGTCCCCGAGCCCACGGCAGCCGAGCGCGATAAGCACGCGCACGCGGGCTGCCTCGTACGGCGCATCGAGCTGCCGCCACAGCTCCCACGCGCCGCGCAAGGCACCGAGCGCGCTCCGCGCGTCGCCTTCGGCGAGCAGGACGCCGCCCAGGGCGCGGCCGGCCGCGGCGCGCACGGCCGGCGTGTCGTAGGCATCGGCGATCTCGCCGAGCTCGTCGCCGGCGGCGCGTGCCGCCGCGACGTCGCCAACCGCGAGCATGATCTCGACATGCGCCGGAAGGAGCTTCGCCCGCCTGAGTCGGTCGGTGGTCTCGGCGACGACACGGCGGATTGCCGCCTCGGCCGCCTCGGTCTTGTCCTCGGCCAGCCAGAGTAGGGCGAGGCCGGGCTGTGGTTCGTGGCCCCACTGGCTTGCCTCCCGGTACGCCTCCTCGGCCGCCGCGAAGTCCCCATGGGCCCGGTAGATCTCCGCCTGCCGGTAGTGGGCCGATCCGGTGGTGTACCTGTCCGCGGCGTGGGCCAGTCGCTCACACGCTCGCTTCGTCTCCTCGACCGCCTCCGGCCATGCCCCATGCAGTTGCAGGATCTCGGCGCGGTGGACCAGACACTGCCCGGTGAAGGTCATCATGTCCGGCTGCGTCGCCCACCACGCCGCCAGCGCGGTGGTCCACTCCTGCGCACGCCGCAGATCCGACATCTCCAGGCAGGCGTCGATCATCGAGCAGTAGATGTTGCCGGCCACGGGAAGCCAGACCTCACCGGCGACGACAGCCACCATGGCCTCGTCGAGCAAGGCCAGGCCTTCGCGCACCCGACCCTCCTGCACCAGGGCGCGGCCCTGGAAGTGCAACGCGAGGCTCAGGAGGTCTGCGTCGCCGACCCGGGCACCAATCTCAGCTGCCCGACCGGCCACAGCATCGGCACTCGCATAGTCACCCGCCGCCGCAGCCTGCACAACCGCAGGAAGCAACAGCAGGCCGTGCTCCGCACACTCCTGCTCACGGTCCAACAGTCGGGTGGCCCGCGCGAGCCAACCACCTGCCGGCGCGAGGTCTCCCTCGAGCAGCAGCGTGAACGCCACCCAGAACACGCACCGCGCCGCCCGTCGGGAATCACCGGCCACGACATGAGCACGAGAAGCACGCTGCAGTGACTGCCGGCACTCGTCCGCATGCCCGAGGAGATAGGCGGCCGCGGCCAATAACTCGAGATCCTCCCCCGCCAACGAACCGGACTGCTCGGCCAGCGACAACGACGCGTACGCATCGCCCCACGCGAGCCGCCGACCAGCCTCACGACCCCGGGCGAGCTCCCCATCACCACCCACCGTGCCGCTCGCCTCTCAGCCAACATCGGATGCGCTCAAGCGCCCACCGCCACTCAAGGGACCATATCCGCCGAGGCCGCGCGCACCGGAGTTCTTGCTCATGCAACGTCCGCACGTCGGCACGACCGCGCTGTCGGCGGATCCGCGAACCAGAGCGGCCCGACTTCTGGGCGAGTCCATCCCCAAGCCAGGGTGGGACTGTCGATCGTCGCGTAGAGGTAGTTCGCCTGCCGCCCGGCCGGGACCCGTTCGTTCTGGCTGAGGATCGCGCCGTTGGCTATTCGGACGAGGTGTTCACGCCTGTCGCCCGACTCGGTGCTCACCGAAGTCTTCGGCCTGCTCGCGGTAAGAGGGGGTGAGCTCGCTCCATCGGGTGCGCCAGTCAGCCCGCTCTCGTCCCGCGAGATGAGCAGCGAGGTCCTCGACATGTGCCTGCCACCCTGCCCCGTGCGCGGCGAGCTCGTCGAGGGGAAGTCCACGCTCCTCGACCGCCAGGGATGTCTGGTCGCCCTCGGCCACGAGTTCGGCCTCGATGACGGTCTGGTCTTTCTGCCCTGGCGACATGGTCACCCGGAGTCGCCGCGGAGGTTCGCACAGGTCCACTCGGCCGGAGCCCTCCCAGCCGCTGGTGAAGTTCGCTTGGAATTCACCGCCGACGCGGAGGTCGCCCTCGACGTCGGCGATCCAGCGAGCCAGCCGCTGCGGCTCGGTGAGCGCCGACCAAAGGTCGTCGATGCCGGTGTCGTAGCGGTCCTCCATCCGGACGACGCCCGTGCCGTCCACGGATCGCAGCGTGCCCACGACGTGTTTGTCCGCTCGCGTGTCGTTGCTCATGTCCTTGTTCTCCTTGCTCTCTTCCCTCGTGCGACTTCGGTGTGGAGGGCATCGAGGCGCTGCTCCCACAGGGACCGGTAATGACCGAGCCATTCGTCGACCTGTGCGAGCGGCTCGGGACGCAGGCTGTACACGCGAAACTGCGCCTCCCGGCGCACATCGACGAGGCCAGCCTCACGCAGCACCCGCAGATGCCGCGAGACGCCCGGGCGAGCGATCGGGAGCAGCGCGGCCAGGTCACCCACTATGGCCGGACCGTCCTGGAGAGCGTCGAGCACGATCCGTCGGCTCTCGTCGGACAACGCCTGCAGCACAGCGTCCATAGGTCTATGTGTAACAGACTTGGTACGTACCCGTCCAGTTACATAGTGCTGGCAGTTCCGAACTCGGCCGACTGGGCTTCGGTCTCATGAGACAAGGGCACGCAGCGCGGCAGTAGCGGATGGCCGCGTAGCTGCCCTACCAAGGGGGCTGCCTGCGGCTACGGACGAGCGCGATGGCTGACTGACTCACTGAGCGTGCAGCCTTCAGTCCGCAGGGGCTCGATCTGGCGTCGCCGCGATTGCGGACACCTCCACCATCGCACCGGGGACACCGAGTCCCGACACAATCGCCGCGCTGACGAGCGGAGGGGCCTTCGCGGAGCCAAGCGTGGCCGCTGCGGCGGCGTACGCCGCCTGCACGTCAACGCCCTCCACCAGCATCACCAATACGCTCACCAGATGCTCGATTCCCGCGCCGGCCGCCGCGAGAGCAGTCGCGAGGTTGGCCATCACCTGCCGGGTCTGCGCGGCCACGTCCGTGCCGCCGACGAGCTCGCCGTTCTGATCGACGGCGTTCTGGCCGCCGACGTACACCGTCGTGGCGCCAGGAGGGACGACAGCGACGTGGCTGAAGGCCGGGCTCGCGACGAGTCCTTCGGGACGCAATAACTGGATCTCGGTCATGTCCAGGAGGCTAACCACGGATCCGGACAGGATCTGCCCGGAGATTGCTTCGCCGGCAGGGCGGATCTTTGTCCTGCCCACCCCTCGTTCGGCGCCGCTATCCACCCTTCTGATCCGCGGGGGACATCCATCCTTCCGATCGGCGGCAGCCGCCGGGCTCAACGCTGGGTTGGCATCACGCGGCGACCCGGCGCGGTTGGACGCCCCGGAACGCGGGCTTCCCCGCCACCACCGCACAGTGCAACGGCAGACGCGCGGACGGCGGCTATGTCCGGATGGTTGGAGTCCTCCGCATAACTTGGGCCTAAGACGACTGCCCGCTCAACGGCCACGACACCGATCCGGCGCGAACGTTCCTCAGGGTTGTGCGGTGTCAGCCGTCGTCTTGCGTCGGCATGCGTGGCGGATGTGCAGGTCATACCTGCACAGTCCCCTTCTGGGCGGGCCTGGCCAGGAAGTCGACGATGTCGTTGACGACGCGGATGGGCTGTGCCAAGTGGACGCCGTGGCCGACCCCCTCGTAGAGCACCAAGCGGGCGTCCGGAATGCCAGCGAGGATCACGTCCTGGTCACTGCTGACGAATGCGTCACGATCCCCCGAAATGAGCAGAGTCGGCGCCAGGATCCGGTCAAGGTCCGCCGGCATGTCAGCTTCGATCAACCCACGCAGTGTCTCCTTCCAGACGCGGGCGGGCACTTTGAGACTCTCGTCGATGAGTGTGTCGACTAACTCATCGGGCACCGATTCGGGCGACGTGCTGCGCACGAACTCCTCGACGAACCCACGGTCCAGCGGGTCTTCGAGGACAGAGATTGCCTGCCACATCGCGGCGACTCCCGGCTTGTCGGCGAGGGAGGCGGGGCTGCTGATGAGGACGAGAGCGGAGACACGATCGGGGTAGGTACTGGCGACGAGCTGGGAGACGAGACCGCCACTGGAAGAACCGACGAGGACGGCACGCCTGATTCCAACCACGTCCATGAACCCCACGATGTCGGCGGCGAAGTCCTCGGTGAGGTAGCCGTCTGCTGGCCGGTCCGCGTCGCCATGGCCCCGCTGGGTAGGTGCGTAACCGTGCAACGACGCTGGAAGATGTCCCAGCACAACCTCGAAATACCGCCAGGACTCGACGTAGGCGTGCACGAACACGACCGGGGTGGCTGCCGGGTTGCCCGTCTCGCCGTAGGGAACCGTGAGCCCGCTCGCCAGAATGGCGGTCTTGACAGTGATACGGCCCATGAACGGTCTCTCAGTCCTCCACCAGCGGCGTCGACTCGCTCTCGTTGGTTATGAGAGGACGCTACGCCCCACGCCCACGCGCCACCGTCGGCTGGAATCCGGCGGCTGTACGTCGAGCCAGCATCGCCTCACCCCCGTAATCCTCGGCGAGGGCACTCGGCTATTCGACTGCAGCGACTTCGGGCAGGTCGGCCTGGAGGTGGTCGACACCGTCTCCTCGCCGCGAGTGACCACCTGAGGTATGCAGTGAGCCGCGCGTGGGCCGCGGTTCCCCACTCGGCGCGTCCCGCATGAAGAACCCCTGGCGAGAACGGTGCAGGTCAGGGCGGGGATGCTCGCGAGAATGTCCGCGAGTCCCGCCCGGGAGACGAATCCCAAACAGGTACCCCACGCGGGACATTCCCTGTCGATGCAGTGCCCCTGATCAGGCGCCCACGCCCCACCAGCGCTCGTCTCCCCGAAAGCCCGCGGCTTCAGGTCGGCGGATACGTCGCATGATGATGCGACTTGCGTAAGGTATGCAGCAGGCGGACCGCCTCAGTTCGGCATAAGCGGAAGTGAGTCCAAGGACGTGGTGTACGGGTCGGTGTTGAGCATGGCGAAGGCCGAGGTGGTCTCGCACAAGCTGCTCGGCATGCCGACCATCGTCACCGTCCCGCCGCGTTCACTCGCCGCCGCCGTCGAGGTCACCGACCGCGCCTCCGGCGAGCGGTCCGTGCCGATGGAGGACGTCGAGGCCGAGTTGCGCGGCGCAGCCTAGGAGCGGCCCGATGCAACGCGATCCCAACATCCCCGACGCGTTCGATGTCTTCACGGTCGTGGTCCTGCGGCGGCCGGCCGATGCGCCGGAGATGTCGGACGAGCAGCTCGACGCGCTCCAGGCACGCCACCTCGCCTACCGCGCCGAGCTGGGGCGACAGGGCTTGGTGGTCGTGAACGGGCCGCTCGACGAGCAGAGCGACCCGTCGTATCGCGGGATGTCGATCTTCGCCTGCGACGCTGCCGAGGCTGCACGGCTGTCGGACGGCGACCCATCCGTCGTAGTGGGGCGGCTCGCGTACGACGTGATGGAGTGGTGGGTCCGCGCCGGCTCCCTCGCCTTCCCGCTCACGGACCGCCCGGTCGGCGACCGCCGTTCGATGCCCGACGACTGACGCATCACATCCCACGATCTCCCACCCGGCGCAACCACGATCGCGCCATGCAGCAGCTCCATCACTCTTTGATCGCGCTCCCCGAGCGCCTCACCCCGCCCGACACCATCGACGTGGCACGGACACCGAATGTAGAGACAGCACTGGACTCCGAAGTGCGCGAGCTCCTCGGCGACCGGACGCTCGAGGCAGTGGTCGTGGAGGAGCAGAAGACCGGCGAGCAAGGCGTGTCGAGGCGCGGGCCATGTTCGTGTTCATCGGTACGGAGCTACACGCCGACTGGCTCGGCGGCCAGTTGGCACTCGACGAGAAGGGCTACGTCCGGACCGGCCTGGTCGATCGGTCAGACCCTTCATCGCGTGCCGCGCACGTTGGAGACGGTGCGGCCTGGCGTCTTCGCCGTCGGCGATGCGCGCAGCGGTTCGATCAAGCGCGTGGCCTCCGCAGTCGGCAAGGGGGCATGGCGGTCCGTCTGGTCCACGAGCATCTCGAGGACGTGGGAGGAGCGTTCGGCAGGTGATCGAGAAACAGCGTTGCTCACATCGTCCGGAGATGGCGGAGACTAGGTCAAGGACGATTCGACGACCAGTGCCGCCTCGACGAGATCCTCGCCGAGGTAGATGCCGCGGACGTCTCTCCTCGCCGTCGGCGCGACGAAGGCATCGCCGGCGTAGAACCCTCGTACGCCGGGGAGGGCGTCGGCGGCTGCGATCGCCTCGACCGCAGATCGACGCGTCACGCTCCGCTGCGCCGTCACGACGGCACCGATCGCTCCCAGGGCCTCGACCGTGGAGACAAGCGCCTCCGTTGGCGTCCTCGCCCCGAGCACCCGGCACGGCCAACCGCGCCGGGCCAGGATCACAGCGAATGATTCCAGCCCGATCGTGTGAAGGTCCTGAGGACCGCATGCGAGAACGATCGGGTGGGGGCGGAAGGGTGGCGGTGCCAGGAAGGTTTGCCGGGCCAGCCAGGCGCGCACGCCCTCTGTGGCGAGGTGCTCGCGCCCGACGTCGCACCGACCGGCCTTCCACCGCGAGCCGATCTCGCGCATCGCCGGCAGGATTGCTCGGCGGATGGTGTCCTCGACGCCCAGCCGCTCAGTTGTTGCGTCGAGCTCAGCCCGAAGTAGCGCTGTGTCGAGCGCCAGCGCAGCGTCGACGACCGGCTCAGCAGGGGACGCATCCACGGACCGGACCACCACAGAGTTCCGTACCAGTGCCACCGCATCTCTTGTGCTATGCCCCTTGGTCACCAGATCGCGCAGCGCGCGGAGCTGCTCGAACTCGACGTCCCCGTAGCGACGGTGCAGGCCGTCGGTTCTCGGCGGCGCAGGAAACTCGTAGCGCCGCTCCCACGAGCGGATCGTGGGAACCGGGACACCCAGCAGCTTCGACACGGTTGCGATACGCATCCCATCGG
>Ga0268386_10000818_pt1 | contig 20523 bp, 20 predicted proteins | sample RVTome_15_FD_200260 | JGI IMG/M metagenome (GOLD analysis project Ga0268386, IMG submission 200260) | Soil microbial communities from uranium-contaminated site in the Upper Colorado River Basin, Wyoming, United States - RVT150D86... ...
ACCACCTCTTCGTCGACCCACTCAGCGCCCGCGTTCCTGAGGTCGGTCTTGAGCGATGGCCATGCGGCAATGCGTTTGCCGCGTGCGGCATCGGCTTCTATGACCGTCCACGGGCCGTGACAGATGGCCGCCACCGGTTTATCCGCGGCGAAGAACGATTTGATGAACTCGACTGCTTTAGGCTCGATCCTGAGCGAGTCGGGATTCATCACGCCCCCCGGCAGCAGCAGCGCGTCGAAGTCGTCGGGACGCGCCTTATCCAAATTGACGTCGACGGGAAACTTGTCGCCCCAGTTGGTAAAATTCCAACCGCGCACCTGCTCGCTCTTCGGCGACACGATACTGGTGGCGGCGCCGGCCTGGTCGAGCGCTTTGCGCGGCTCGGTCAGTTCGACCTGCTCGAAACCGTCGGTCACCAGGATTGCAACTTTTACTCCTTTGATCTCTGCCATGATTAGTTACTCCTTTTTAGAAATTATTTGGTTATCCATGTCCTAAACACCGCAACCGACATGCCACCACGCCGGTGCGGCAAAACTGTTGGCGCATTCCTTTGGCGGAGAAAGCGCTCGATGTCCTCCGGCGCAAAATTGTTTGCCGGCCTGATCTTCGCCCCGCTCGGAGCGCCATGGCCGAATCGTGCGGCCGTCATAACGCGATCGCTTTCTCATCTGCGGGATGAAACCTATGAGCGTCCGTCCTGCAAGCGGCACAGAGCCGATCAAGCCGCTGCCGAGAGCAACAAGTGTTATTCATCACGAAGGCTCCGCAGAGAGTTGGCTGGAGTAGCGGTATTCGTATCGATCAGAACCGACACTCCAATATTCCAAGCCGGATCTTCCTCCGAGCGCAGCCAATTCCGCCTTGGCCTTCATTCTTCTAATCAGCTCCTCGTACGAGTGGCGCGCCAGCACGCGGTTGAACTGGGTGCGATAATTGGCCACCAGACTCACGTGATCGACGACCACGTCGTAAACCTTCCAGTCTCCGCCGGCTCGGTGGAGCCGGTAAACGACGGTAAATTCCACTCCCTTGTTATCGAGCAGCCGTGTTTCTACTTCCGCGTAATTGCCGTCGATATGCTCGTCGATGATCCGGACCTCTTTCACATCCTCGATGGTTGTCAAGTAAGCGCGCTCGAGCAGATCGGTGAAGAGCCGGACGAATTCCACCCGCTCCTCGGGAGTGCGGCGCTGCCACTCGGGTCCAAGAGAGCGCTTGGCCATTTCCGTGAAATCGAACCTTTCTTGCAGCACCGCTTTGAGTTCTTCATGTCGCGCGATTTTATGAATGTCGCCTTTGAGCCGCGGGTCGTTGATGATCGCCAGGACTTTGTCGACGGTTTCGCGCACCCGAGCGGCGGGCCCGTCGGACGTCGCCGGCTGCATCGACAACAAAAACGCCAGACCCACGGCCGTCGAAATCTTCATCCGGCCAGCCTTTGCCCGGCTTTTTCGCGCGTCGATTCATTTTCCAAGGAAGGCTCATGGGCGGCGCGCTTGGAAAAGCGCAGCTGCTTGCGCGCTGCCATATCGGACAGGATGCAGGACACCAGCCGGTAGGCATCCGAAGGTTCGCTCACGAACTCCCTTGCCTCATCGGTGAGAGCGACGATCAATTCTCCCAGTGTGGTTCTGATCGCTTTTCGCCGGCGCATGGCTTCCTCCTCTTCGACTGCTAGCGTCGTGTCTCTTAAATACAGGCACTAATCTTCGATGTGCTCTTCGTACTACTGTACTACTGTATTTGAGAGTTTCGCGGCTTGCGCAAATTTTTCCGCGGCCCGCAACCCTTGAAAGGGATTTACTCCCGCCAAGTCGCCAAGTTTTAAATTTTTGGATTTTTTCTTCGCGCCTCTGCGCCTTTGCGGGAGATATTCCGATTCTTTTGGTTGCGGCTTTGCCGCGCTGGGTCCTTCGCCGGAGCCTGCGTCATTGCCGTTGCTGCGTTTGCCATAGGCTTTGCTCCTTGGTTTTACATTTGTTTCAAAAATTCGTGCACGAACAGCACCGCCATCGCTCCTTCGCCGACCGCCGACGCGACACGTTTGACCGAGCCCGAGCGCGCGTCGCCGGCGGCGAAGACCCCGGGATGGCTGGTCTCGAGCAGGAACGGTTGCCGCCGCGCGCTCCAATACGGAGACCGGGACAATTCCGGCCCGGTTCGAACGAACTGCTTTTCGTCTCTCTCGATCTCCGGGGGAAGCCAATCGGTGCGCGGCACTGCGCCGATGAAGCTGAACAGCGCCGGGGTTTTCACGGTTCGCACCTCCGCCGTCTTGGTGTTGACCAGTTCGACCGCGGTCAAATGCGAATTGCCCGACATGCGCCGGACTTCGGTGTTGAGCAAAACTTCAATATTCGGCGTCTCTTCGATGCGCCGGGCCAGGTATGCGGACATGTCTTTGTATAGATTGTCACCGCGGACCACGAGGTAGACCTTGCGCACTTGTCTCGCAAGAAATACGGCGGCTTGGCCGGCGGAATTGCCGCCGCCGACCACCACCACCTCCGACCCGCGGCACATCTCCGCTTCGACCGTCGTGGCCGCATAGTAAACACCGCGGCCTTCGTATTGCTCGCAGCCCTCCACTCCCAGCAAGCGATAGTCAGCTCCGGTGGCGATCAGCAGACACTTGGCGGTGACCGTCTCGCCGCTGTCAAGCTGCAGTACGGGATAGGCATTGTCGAACTTCAGACCGGTCACGGGTGTGGGCACGGGCAGGCGGGCGCCGAACTTGTGAGCCTGTACGACGGCGCGCTCGGCCAGCTCGCCGCCGGTGATACCGGTGGGAAAGCCGAGATAATTTTCGATGCGCATGCTGCGGCCGGCCTGACCGCCGGGCGCCGTGCGCTCCAGCACGACGGTGCACAATCCCTCGGAAGCGCCGTAAACCGCCGCCGCGAGCCCCGCAGGACCCGCGCCGACGACGATCAAATCATACACGGTGCGCTCCAGCGGCCGGCGCAGGCCGAGGACTTCCGCCAACTCGTGATTGGAGGGGTTACGCAGGAGCAACTTACGGCCCCAGGTCACAACGGGTGTCTCGGCTTCGCTAATGCCGAAGCGTTTGAGTAGCTGGTCCACCTGCGGATCGACCTCGAGGTCCAGCCAGGTAAACGGCACACGGTTCTTGGCCAGAAATTCACGGATGCGAAAGGTGTCCCTGGAGTAGCGCGAGCCGATCACGAGCAGGCCGGTGAAGTTCCACGCCTCGCGCAGGAGCTGACGGCGCGCGATGAAGGCTTGAAGAATGATGTCGCCGAGGTCCGGGTGGATGTTCAAAATTTGCCGCAAGGAATCCTGGGTGATCTCGTAAACCGTGCAATCGCCGCGAGCGACGCCGGTAACCGGCGACGGGCCGCCGGTCAACTGCCCGACTTCACCGGTGAACTCGCCGCGCCCGAGCACCACGATGGTTTTCGGCGTCTCGCCCGATTCGTCGATGATCTCGATGGTGCCGGCCTTGATGACGAAAAATTTGGAATCGCGGTCGCCCGCTTCGAAAAGCCTTTCGCCGTCGCGATAATGCTTGAGGGCCGTCAGGGAACAGTGTTCGAGGGCCTCGAGTTGAGCATCATCGAGCTTGGGAAAAGCGGCGGCGCGCAGCTCGTCGGCGGTCATAGGTCACGACTCCTGTCTTACACTTCCGCTTCGTCGACGTAGCACCAACGCCACTGTTCTCCCGGTTCGTAGGATTGGATAATCGGATGGCCGCTGCGCTGGAAGTGCCGGCGCGCATGGCGATTCGGCGAAGAATCGCAACAGCCGACATGGCCGCAGGTGAGACAGAGCCGCAGGTGCAGCCACGGCGAGCCGATCTTCAGACAGTCCTCGCAGCCGTCGGCGCGCGGCGTCACGGGGCGAATGAGACTCACGTGCGGGTCAACCATTGAAAATCCCCCGCTGTTGAAACCCTACGAAAAGGTACGCTTGACGATTTTTTTCTTGCATCGGCTTGCGCCTCCATGCCGGGCCCGTCGGGTTAAATCATCGGCAGCTCGCGCGGCGGCGGGCCGAGTGGAAAGGCTTCGTCGATCAACGCAATTTCCGCGGGGCTTAGTTGCAAATCGCCCGCTCCCGCGTTTTCAGCCGTGTGCTCGGGGCGCGAGGCTTTGGGGATCGTGAACAACGGCGGACGGCGCACCAGGAATCGTAGCGCAACCTGGCGCGGCGTGGCGCCATGGGCGGCGGCGATCGTTTGCAGCACGCGGCCGCCGGGAGTATTCGGGCCGGGAAAACTGCCATGTCCGAAAGGGGCGTAGCCTACCACGGCGAGGCCGCGCGCTTCGCACCACGGCAGCACGGCATGCTCGATGGAGCGTTCCTGCAAATGATAGAGCACCTGATTGCAGGCGATGCGTCCGGGCCCGGCGACTTGCCACGCGTTTTCAAGATCGTCGACGTCGAAGTTGCTGACGCCCCAGGAGAGAATTTTCCCCTGGCGCTCTAGCAACTCGAACGCTTCGAACGTTTGCGCCAGTGGAATGGCGCCGCGCCAGTGCAAGAGGTAACAATCGAGCCAATCGGTCTTGAGGCGCGCGAGCGAACGCTCACAGGCGGCGACGGTACCGCTCAGCGAGGCGTTTTGCGGCAGCACCTTGGAGACTAGAAAAACCTCCGGACGCAGGTCGATGAGCGCCGTGCCGACCAATTCCTCCGCGGCGCCGTACATCTCCGCCGTGTCCACGTGGGTCATGCCCAACTCGACGCCACGGCGCAGGGCGGCGACGGCGGCCGCAGGATCATGTTTATCTATGTACCAGGTGCCTTGGCCGATCACCGGAACTTGGCGCCCGGTAGGACCGAATGTTCGCGTTTCCATGGCTGTGTTTTCTCGCTCGCTTTTGCGAAGAGCCTGAAGATGATGGCGCGCGAGTAAACTTCTCCTCGCTTTTAAATCCATGGCGCCGATGTTGGTCGCGAATTCGCCGCGTGCCGACTAGCCTCTGGCCCAAGAGCGCAAGCGAAAAGCGAGCATCACCAAGAGAACGCCGGCGACGAGCGCGTAGGCGCCGATCCAGATCACCAGCGCCAGGGCGCCGGGACCGGGGAAAAGCACCAGCAGCACGCCGAGCGCGACCGCTGCGATGCCGGCGATGACAAGCAGCCACTCGCCGGTGATGACCTTTCGAAGCCGGATCGCGGCGGCGATTTCCAACGCGCCGGTCAGCAACGCCCAGGCGGCGATCAAGTAAAGCAACGCCAGGGCGGTAATTCCCGGCCAGAGCAAGGTGACGACGCCGACGGCCATTCCCAAAATTCCGTGCAGCACCAGCAGCCACCAACGATCGTTGCCGCGTTGGCGAAGCGCCGTGATGAGCGCCAACACGCCGTCGGCAAAGGCATAGGCGCCGAACAGCAGCACGAGCGCGGCGAAAGACAGCTCAGGCCAGATAAAGGTCAGCACGCCGAAAATGATCCCGGCCAGACCGCGCACCAGCACGACCCACCAATTGCGCGCCAAAGCGTCCGCATCGATTACCGGAATAATGACTGCCCGGCCGCGCATCGACTCAGCTCGTTCCGCCTTCATAATGTCCTCCCTTAATCGTTGGGTGATACAAGTTCGCCTGACATTTACCCGACCGATTCCGTGATGGCAGCCACCAGCGCGCCGACATCACAAGCGCCCCGGTAGCGCAGGCCGTTGATATAAAAGGTCGGCGAGCCATTGACGCCGCTACGCACGCCGCCAAGAAAATCCTGGCGCACCCGGGCCGCGTAACGCACTCTAAGTCGCCGTATTTGAGCAGCGTCACGGACGCCGCCGCCGCTCCGTGGATATGGTCGCGGCGCTCGCTGACGCGCACGGTGAGATCGGCGATGCTGGCGGATTTCATGAGTCAAACCGGCTCGAACTTGCCTCGATGCAGACCATAGCCCCCGCTTGTCGTCATTATTTATCGCCGTGCGGCGATCAAACCACGACGATGAGATTTTCCACCGCTGTGATTCCCGGCGCCGACCAGGCCGCGCGTTCGGCTTCTTCTTTCTCCGCCCAAGAGCGTACCGTGCCCTTCAAAATCACTTTGCCGCCTTGCACCTCGACGGCGATATTCTGCGCGTCGAGTTGCGCGCTGCGTATCAAAGCTTGCTCGATCTTCTGCTTGATCTCCGAAGGGCTCACCGGCGGCTTGACGATGATCAAGTTGGTGATGCCTTTGACGCCGCGAATCCGGCGCACGACGCTCTCCGCCTCTTCCTTTTGATATTGCCGCTCGACTTCGCCTTTCAGGGTCACCCAGCCTTTGGCCACCGTGACATCGACGCTATCCTTCGGCACCAGAGAGTTGCACTCGAGCGCGCGCACCACGTCGGCGGCAATGTCGACGTCGCCGCGTTCATCCGAGGCGGGCAGGCGCACCTCAATTTCGTTGACCACGGCCTTGACGTGACGCACCCGATGGGCCCCGTTCTCGGCGGCCCACTTCTTCATGTAAGAGTCGACCCAACCCGTAAGAATGACGATGCCGTCTTTCACGGCAACGCCGATCTCGTTGGGCTGAACGCGCGCATCCCACTTGAGCTCGTCGAGCACTTCGCGCTGGATCTCCTCGTCGGAAACGCTTTCATTTCGAACCGCGGCTTGCGTGGCCATGGATAATTCTCCCTTTTATGCTGCAAATAGGGGCAGGTGTGATTCGCCTCCAAATCAGGGGAGCAACAGGCGTACCACTATTAATGGTGAGAGCCGCGCCGTTTTCCCGCCGGTTTTTCACTTTTGATCCATGGCAGGGCGGCATTCAGTCGCCATTTCGACATGTGGTCGAGATGACGACTTGCGCGCGTTAATTCTCTCTCGCGGATGATCAGACCCGGCCCGCGCGTTGACGACCGGATTCGTTCGTTGGAGACGGCCGTGAAATTTTAGCGTCTATTCGATATTCGCGACGGCGGGGCGACTTGCTGTCGAAATATCGACGCTGGTTTCCGGGTCGCTGGACGGTGTCCCGGCGCGCGAATGAGCGCCGGGTAGTCAAACGATTGAGTGAGAAGTGAATTTCAAAAACATCGAGCGTACGTGCGTTTGGCATAGGAGTTGCGCCGCAATTCATCAACCGAAGCTTCCGGTCGCGCTGCGTTTGTCTGCAAGATTCGAAAGGGCATTGAAGCGAAAAGGCGGGTGCTCGACCGCGAAGCGGCATCGCCGAAGCGAACAAACCAAAAATATCGAGGAGGAAAACAAGATGGCTACTCAACTCGCACAATCCGCGAAGGGCAGGAGACCAGCCGGCGAGCGCTCGCCTTTGGCTGAAATTGCCCGTTGGGAGCAGCAGATGGAACGCAGGTTTGCCGATCTGCTTACGGGCAGAATAACTCGACTGTGGGATGAGGAGGATGCCGAGATCGCCGAGCCGGCGCTGGATCTCTACGAAGACGATAATGAGATCGTTGTTAAAGCGGAGATGCCCGGAATGACGAAGGACGATATTCAGATCAGCTTTGCCGACAATGTATTGACCATCCGAGGCGAGAAAAAGAAAGAAGAAGAGGAGAGTGGCAAGAATTACTACCGCTCCGAGCGCGTCTACGGGGCGTTTGTCCGCAGCTTGGTGCTGCCCGCGGAAGTCAATCCCGACAAGGCCCGCGCCGTCTTTAAGAATGGCGTCTTGGAAATTCGCATGCCGAAAACCGAATCAGCCAAAAAGAAAGAAATCAAAGTTAACGTTCAATGAGCGTTTAGTCAGGCTGCAATAATTTTTATAGAAAGCGAGGTATTTACACATGGCAACATGGGAGCCGTTTGATGGATTTCAGGCGCTGCAAAGAGAGATCCAGAGTGCCTTTGAGCGGTCTGCGCCGCAGCTTCACCCGGCTTTTCGCACAGCCTTTTTGCCGGGACGGGCGGCCCGCGAGTATCCGTTGGTCAATCTGTACGAAGACCAGGACAACGTGCACGTCGAAGCGCTGGCGCCGGGAGCCGATCCTTCGTCGTTCAACATCACGATGGTCGGGCGGACCTTGACGATTTCCGGAGAAAAGCCGCGTGTGCAGGGCGACGTAAAGCCGGAGGCGTTCCATCGCGAGGAGCGCGCGGCGGGCAAGTTTAGCCGCTGCATCGAGATCCCCATGGATGTTGAGCAGGGCGATGGAATTACCGGCCAGTATCGAAATGGCCTCCTGCTCGTGAGCTTGCCTAAGTCGGAAAAGGCCAAGCCAAAGCAGATTAAAGTTCAGGTGGCCTGAAGATCACTAAGAATTCATTGAGGGAGGAATCAGTCATGGCAGAAAAAACAGTTGCAACCACCGGCGGTAAGCCGATGCAGCAGAACAAAGAGCACACGCGCGTACCGGAGCGCTACGTGCCGCCGCCGGTAGATATTTATGAGACCGAAGACGGCCTGATCTTGCTGGCCGATCTTCCGGGTGTATCGACCCATGACCTAAAGATACGCCTCGAAGACAATATCTTAACGATCCAGGCGAGCCCCAAGCATTTGATCGAGGCCGAGCCGATCTATCGCGAGTTCGAACTGGTTAATTTTTTTCGGCAGTTCGAGCTCAGTGACCAGGTCGACCAGGAGAAGATCACTGCCTCGCTCCATCATGGGGTTCTCAGACTGTACTTGCCGAGAGCGGAAAAGGCGAAACCACGCGAAATACCGGTGCGGTTGGAGGAAAAGGCGGCCGCGTAAGACGCGGGGCGCACGACCTATGCCATCGGCTTGACGGCGTAGCCCAGGGTATGACTTTGCCGTTCGCGTGGGCGTGATGGTAAGGCGCGCCTTGGGCTCGCCGGCGACTGAACCTGGCTCGATGACCCATGTTCGGGAAAAGTTACTATTTGAAACTGGGCATACCGCGCAGCGAGAGCGCCGACGGAGTTCGCCACGCGTTTCGCGAACAGGTCAAGCGCTATCACCCCGACCGCGTCGGTATCGAGCGCGCGGGTTTTTTTCAGGAACTCGTCGAGGCCTACCACATGCTGTCCGATCCCGGACGACGGCGCAACTATGATCTTGGATTGGAGCACGCGGAACCCCGCGCCGGCGCGCCGGCGGCGGTTTCCTTGGGACAGCCGGGCGAGGAAAACCTGCCGCAGGCGACGTTCACGTTGCGCAAGCCGTACATGAAAGACGCGCCGTTCGAGGCGGCCCTGGCGCGGGTGAGCCGCAACCTGACAACGGCGAGCGGCAGCAGCCCGTCATCTCCCGAGGGGATCAACGTCCAGGTGGTTCTCTCGACCGACGAGGCGCTGCGAGGCGGCATCTTGGTTCTCGCGGTTCCCAGTTGTTCGCCCTGCGAGCGCTGCGGTGGCTCGGGGCGGCAGGGGCTTTTTCCGTGTGATTTGTGCGACGGCGAAGGATTGACGGAGGAAGAAGAAATCCTGCGCGTTCATATTCCGCCTCAAGTGGGTGACGGCACGCGCATCGATGTGCCGCTGCGCGGGCTGGGCTTGCATAATTTTTATCTTTGCCTGCGCCTTCGGGTCGGCGCGTGAAAGAGTTCCCGAAGCGCGGCGGAATTTCGTCATAGGAACGTGAGATCAATCGAGCGATCAACAGACGCGGCGCAATTTTTAAACCAGGAGGAGTTTTATGGCGAAGGCAATCGGAATAGACCTCGGAACCACCAATTCCGTCGTCGCAGTCATGGAGGGCGGGAAGCCGAACGTCATTATTAACAGCGAGGGCAGCCGCTTGACGCCGTCGGTCGTCGCCTTCACCAAAACCGGCGAGCGGTTGGTCGGCCAGATTGCCAAGCGCCAAGCGGTGCTCAATCCGGAAAATACCATCTATTCGGCCAAGCGTTTCATCGGCCGGCGCTACTCCGAAGTCCAGTCGGAGATCAAAAACGTGCCCTATAAAGTCGTGCCGGGGCCCAACGATGCGGTGCGCTTTGAGATCATGGGCAAACAGTACGCGCCGGAGGAAATCTCCGCGTTGGTCCTGCGCAAGCTCACCGACGACTCGGCCAAATACCTGGGCGAAAAAACCAATGACGCTGTCATCACCGTGCCGGCCTATTTCAACGACGCCCAGCGCCAGGCGACCAAGGACGCCGGCAAGATCGCCGGACTCAATGTCCTGCGCATCATCAACGAACCGACGGCGGCGGCGCTTGCCTACGGTCTCGACAAGAAGAAAAGCGAGACCATCCTGGTATTCGACCTTGGCGGCGGCACTTTCGACGTCTCGATTCTCGATGTCGGCGACGGCGTTTTCGAAGTCCAGGCCACCGCCGGCGATACCCATCTCGGCGGCGATGATTTCGATAAACGGGTGGTCGACTGGATGGCGCAAGAATTTCAGCGCGATCAGGGCATCGATCTGCGCAAGGACCGCCAGGCGCTGCAGCGCTTAACCGAAGCCGCCGAGAAAGCCAAAATAGAGCTTTCCAGCGCGGTTGAAACGACCATCAGCCTGCCCTTCATCACCGCCGACGCCTCCGGTCCCAAGCACCTCGAGATGAAGCTCACGCGGGCGAAATTCGAACAACTCACGGCGGATCTGATCGATCGCTGCGTCGGTCCGGTCAAACAGGCGCTCGCCGACGCCAAAATCACCGAGCGCGACATCGACGAGGTCATTCTCGTCGGCGGCTCGACGCGCATTCCGGCGGTGCAGGCGCTGGTGCGGCGTTTGACCGGCGGCAAGGAGCCCAATCAGAGCGTCAATCCGGACGAGGTCGTTGCCATCGGCGCAGCGATTCAGGCGGGCGTGCTGGCCGGCGAAGTGGAAAACGTCGTGCTGCTCGACGTGACGCCGCTCTCGCTCGGCGTCGAGACCCTGGGCGGGGTGATGACCAAGCTGCTCGAGCGCAACACGACCATTCCGGCGCGCAAGTCGGAAACATTTTCCACGGCCGAGGATAATCAGACCGCGGTGGACATTCATATTCTTCAAGGAGAGCGCGAGCTGGCGCGCGACAACCGCACCTTGGGCAATTTTCGCCTGGAAGGCATCCGCCCCGGCCCGCGCGGCACGGCGCAGATTGAAGTCAGCTTCGACATCGACGCCAACGGTATCTTGACCGTCACGGCGAGAGACAAGACTACCGGTAAAGAGCAGAAGATCACGATCTCGGGATCGACTCAGCTCTCCCAGGAAGAGATCGAGCGCATGGTCGCCGACGCGCTGGGCCATGCCGAAGAAGACCGACGGCGGCGCGAAGAAATCGAGGTGCGCAACGCCGCCGACTCGATGGCTTACCAGGTCGAGCGCCAGCTTACCGAGTTGGGCGACCGAGTACCGCTGAACGAAAAGGCGCGCGCCGAACAGCTGATCGCCGAGATCCGCGAACTCGTAAAAAACAATTCCTCGGATATCGCGCGGCTGCGCCAGCTGACCAGCGACCTGCAACAGGTGGGTTACGCCTTGGCGTCGGCGCCGGCCGGGGCTCAGCCGGGACCGTCCGGCTCCTATGGCGGTGGGCCGAGCGGCCAGCAACCGGGTGGCGACCAGCGACCCGGCGGCGGCGATGACGTTATCGACGCGGAGTTCAAGCAAACATAGGGGAGAAGACCGCACTACTGGAGTGTTGGAGTACTGGAGTGTTGGGTTCATCGAACATTACGCCAGCGCTCCGTCACTCCAGTGCTCCAATTTTCAGAGGATCGCATGGAAGCGACCGGCAAAAACAAAAAAACGCCGAGCGAGGACGAGCGCGCCGAAGACGAGCGGAGTGACGGCGACGCGTCCGAAGAGATCGAACGGCTCAAGTCGGAACTGCGGCGCGAGCACGACACGCTGCTGCGCGCGCTGGCCGATTTCGACAACTACCGCCGCCGCGTTGAACGCGACCGCGGCAGCGCGGCGCGCAGCGGCAAGCGCGAAATCATCCTCCGGTTGCTCGACGTGCTCGACGGCTTCGACCGCGCGCTCGGCCACATGGATGGCGCGCCGGCGTCGTCGATCGCGGCCGGAGTGCAGGCGCTCCACCGCAAGTTGCTCGGCGTGCTCGAAGCCGAGGGCGTGACGCCGATGGAGAGCTTGGGCGAGATTTTCGACCCGCGTTTCCACGAGGCCATCGGCGCGGTGGAGAGCGATGAGGTCGAATCGGGCGCGGTCGCCGAAGAGTTGCAGCGCGGCTACCGTTGGGGAGAGGACGTGCTTAGGCCGGCGCGCGTGCGCGTGGCGCAATAGAAGTTTCAAGTTTCTGGTCTCTAGTTTCCGGTTTCGAACAGCAACTCACAATGGAATCCGTTAACTAGAAACTTGGAACTCGAAACCAGAAACTTTGAAGCATGGCCGTTCAATTTAGAGACTACTATGAAGTTCTCGGTCTGAACCGAAACGCGACCGAGAACGAGATCAGGTCGGCTTATCGCAAGCTGGCGCGTAAATATCACCCCGACGTCAATCCCAAAGACAAATCAGCGGAAGAGAAATTCAAGGAGGTGAACGAGGCCTACGAAGTTCTCTCCGATTCGGAAAAGCGTAAGCGCTACGATCAATTGGGTCAGAACTGGAAAGCCGGCCAGGATTTCAGGCCGCCGCCGGGATGGCGGGAAGCAAACGTCGAATTCGGCGACATGGGCGACATTTTCGGCGGCTTTGGCGGCATGGGTGGCGGCGGCGCCGGCGGCTTCAGTGACTTCTTCGAAACTCTATTCGGCGGCCGGCGCGGCGGCCGCGGCGCGCGCGGCGGCGCCGGCTTCGCCATGCGCGGACGCGATATCGAGGCCGAGATCGAGCTGTCGCTCGAAGAGGCCCATCGCGGCGGCACGCGCAGCATCACTTTGCAGACCGGCGAAACCTGTCCGGAGTGCCGCGGCACCGGTTCCAAGGACGGCAAGACCCTATGTCCGACCTGCCGCGGCGCGGGCGCGATCCGGCGTCCGAAGACCCTCGAAGTAACGATCCCGCCGGGCGTGCGCGACGGTTCCGTCATTCGACTGGCGGGTCAGGGCGAGCCGGGCGCCAACGGAGGTCCGCCGGGCGATCTTTTCCTGCGCGTACGCATCAGACCGCATCGCATGTTCGACGTTACCGGCGACGACGATGTCCAGGTCGAGTTGCCGGTGGCTCCCTGGGAGGCGGCGCTCGGCGCGAGAGTTTCGGTGCCGACCATCGAGGGACCGGTCGAGATGACGATTCCGGGCGGAACACAGGCAGGCCAGCGGCTGAGACTCCGCGGCCAGGGATTAAACCGCCGAGGCGGCGGGCGCGGCGATCAATATGCAAAACTAAAGATCGTCAACCCGCCGAAGCTCACTCCCAGCGAGAGAGAGCTCTTTGAAAAACTCAGGGCCGAGTCGCGCTTCAACGCGCGAGAACTGATGCCAAATCGATGACGGTAAGACGATACGAAATAGTTTTTTACCGCCCGGATAACCGCCAATTTACGCTGGAGACGCTGGCGGAGCGAGTTGGTCTCCAACCCGCGGTCGTCGAACGATTTGTCGCGTGCGGCCTGCTCGAGCCGAGCGCGCGCGAAGGCAGCCGGTTGTTTTTCGACGCGGCGGCGGTGCCAAGGCTGCGCGCCATCGAACGGCTTCGGGGAAATCTCGGCATCAATGTTGCTGGCATTGCGGTTATTCTCGATCTGCTCGACAAGTTGCGCGCGCTGCAGCGCGAGAACGAGATGCAACGAAGCAGATTGTGAGAAATTTTTATATTTTAAACGCGCAGATGCTTAGGAGAATGTTTTCCACAAGTACGAGTTCACTAGCGTAAGGTTCACCGACGGAGGAGCGCGATGGATATCAACCGGTTTACGCAAAAGTCTCAAGAGGCGCTGAGCGCGGCCCAGAGCAAAGCGACGCAGTACGGCCACCAGCAGGTCGACGTGGAGCATCTGCTCGCCTCGCTGCTCGAACAAGAGGGCGGCCTGGCGACGTCGATCTTCGCCAAAGCCCCTGAAGTCGACATGCAGAGCTTCAAGCGCCGCGTCGAGCAGGAGCTCGAGCGTATGCCGCGCGTATCGGGAGCGGGCGCCGCGCCGGACCAGATCTATGTCACCGCGCGCTTGAACCGCCTGCTCGCCCAGGCCGAAGAAGAGGCCAAAAACCTCAAGGACGACTACGTCTCGGTGGAGCACCTGCTGCTGGCGATGATCGGCGACAGCGGCGCCGCCGGCCGGCTGCTCAAGGAATTCGGCGTCACGCGCGAGAAACTTGCGGCGGCGCTGAAAACGATCCGAGGAAACCAGCGGGTGACCTCGCAAACTCCCGAGGCGACTTACGAGGCCCTGGCGCGCTACGGCCGCGACCTCACGAAGCTCGCGGAGCAGGGGAAGCTCGATCCGGTGATCGGCCGGGACGATGAAATTCGCCGGCTGATTCAAGTGCTGTCGCGTCGCACCAAGAACAACCCGGTGCTGATCGGCGACCCCGGCGTCGGCAAGACCGCCATCGTCGAAGGCTTGGCCCAGCGGGTCGTGCGCGGCGACGTGCCGGAAAGCTTGAAAAACAAGCGGCTCATCGTGCTCGACATGGGCTCGCTCGTCGCCGGCGCAAAGTACCGCGGCGAGTTCGAAGAACGGCTCAAGGCGGTGCTCAAAGAAGTGCAGCAATCCGAGGGACAGATCATTCTCTTCATCGACGAGCTGCACACCGTGGTCGGAGCGGGCGCCGCCGAGGGCTCGATGGATGCGTCCAACCTGCTCAAGCCCATGCTCGCCCGCGGCGAGCTGCGCTGCATCGGCGCCACCACCCTCGACGAGTATCGCAAGCACGTCGAGAAAGACCGCGCGCTTGAGCGCCGCTTCCAGCCCATTTTCGTCGATCAGCCGAGCGTCGAGGATACGATCTCGATCCTGCGCGGCTTGCGCGAGCGCTACGAAGTGCATCACGGCGTGCGCATCAAAGACGCCGCGCTGGTGGCCGCCGCCGTGCTGTCGCACCGCTACATCACCGACCGGTTCTTGCCGGACAAGGGGATCGATCTGGTCGATGAAGCCGCTGCCAAGCTGCGCACCGAGATCGAATCCATGCCCACCGAGCTCGACGAGGTATCGCGCCGCATCTTGCAATTGGAAATCGAGCGCGAGGCCCTGCGCAAGGAAAACGACACCCAATCGCGCGAGCGGTTGGCCAAATTGGAGAAGGAACTAGCCGGGCTCAAGGAGGAGCAGACGCGGCTGCAGGCGCGCTGGGAGCTTGAAAAACAAGCCATCTTTCAACTGCGCAGCCTGAGGGAAGAAATCGAGAAAACCAAAATGGCCATTGAGCAAGCGCAGCGCGAGTATGATCTCAACCGCGCCGCCGAGCTCAAATACGGCAAGCTCACCCAGCTCGAGCGCCAATTGGCGGAAGCAGAAAAGAACCTGCAGAACGAAGGCACGCGGCTGATTAAAGAAGAGGTCGACGAGGACGATATCGCCGCCGTGGTGGCGCGCTGGACCGGCATACCCGTGTCACGGCTGCTGGAAAGCGAGAAGGAGAAGCTACTACGCCTCGCCGAGCATCTGCATAAGCGCGTGATCGGCCAGGACGAAGCGGTCGAGGCCGTGGCCGATGCGGTCATCCGGGCGCGCTCGGGTCTTAAAGATCCCAACCGCCCGATCGGCTCGTTTATCTTTCTCGGACCCACCGGCGTCGGCAAGACCGAGCTGGCGCGGGCATTGGCAGAGTTCCTGTTCGACAACGAGCAAAATATGGTGCGCATCGATATGTCGGAGTATCAGGAGCGCCATACCGTGGCGCGGTTGGTGGGCGCGCCGCCGGGCTACGTCGGCTACGAAGAAGGCGGCCAGCTCACCGAAGCGGTGCGCCGGCGTCCTTATTCCGTCGTGCTTTTCGACGAAATCGAAAAAGCCCACACCGACGTGTTCAACGTCCTCTTGCAAGTCCTCGACGATGGCCGGCTCACCGACGGGCACGGGCGCACGGTGGATTTCAAGAACACGGTGATCATCATGACCTCCAACGTCGGCAGCCAGCTGATCCTCGCCTACCGCGGCGGCACCGACGAACAGGCCTACCAAGAGATGAAGAGCGAGGTGCTCGACGCGCTGCGCCGCCAGTTTCGCCCCGAGTTTCTCAACCGCGTCGATGAGATCGTCGTCTTTCATAGTCTCACACGCGAGCAATTGAAGCAGATCGTCGAAATCCAGCTCGAACGCCTGCGCGCGCGTTTGGTGGAGCGCCACATTGTGCTCGAGCTCACCGACGAGGCGCGCGAGTACCTCGCCGCCATGGGCTACGACCCCCAATATGGTGCCCGGCCCTTGAAACGGGCGATCCAAAAAGAGCTCGAAACCCCTCTGGGCAAGCTTCTCCTCAAAGGGGAAATCAGCGACGGCAGCCGGGTGATTGTCGAACGCGACCCGCGGGGCGGGCTCAAGTTCAGCGTCAGGCCCGGCGCGGAGTCCAAGCAGAGCGCGGCTGCGGAGGCGGCATGATGTGACTGGAGTGATGGAGTGTTGGGCCGGACCGCATTACTCCAGTATTCCATCACTCCAATTTAGCAAACAGCAACGTTACGGCACGTTGAGCCCATGACGCGCTAAAAAATGAGGCGACGGTGATTCCGATTCGCGACACGATTCCGGCAAAAAATACTCCGGTGGGCACCTGGAGTCTTATCCTCGCCAACAGCATTGTTTTCATCTTCGAGCTGATGATGCCCGAGCCCGTGCTGCAGGCGTTCTTCTATTATTTCGGCATCGTGCCGGCGCGTTACACGCATCCCGAGTGGGCCATGTGGGTCGGCCTGCCTGTCGATGATTACTGGCCGTTCTTTACCAGTATGTTCATCCACGGCGGCTGGCTCCACATCATCGGCAACATGTGGACGCTGTGGATCTTCGGCGACAACGTCGAGGACCGCATGGGAACCGCGCGCTATTTGATGTTTTATTTTCTCTGCGGCCTTGCGGCCGGGCTGGTTCATTATTTTACCAATCCGAGCTCCATGATTCCCACGGTGGGAGCTTCGGGCGCGATTTCCGGCGTGCTCGGCGCCTACTTTTTGCTTTTTCCCAACGCTCGCGTGATCACACTGATCCCGCTGTTTTTCTTGCCGCTGTTTGTCGAGGTTCCGGCGGTTATTTATTTGGGCTTCTGGGTCCTCAGTCAGATTTTCAGCGGTGCGCTAGCTCTCGGTCTTCCTGAGGATGCCGTTGGCATCGCCTTTTGGGCTCACGTGGGTGGTTTTATTGCCGGGGCGATACTTCACTGGCTTTTTGTCAAAGGCGGGCGCCGGCTGCGGTCACTGTCGCCGGATGAGTTAGGGCTCGAAGGGGCCTGGCAACCGCTAAGAACCAGGAGTTTATGGAGGAAAGGATCATGAGTCCAGTAGAGATATTTTGGTTTTTTCTGTTGCTGTCGGCATTTCAACCGGTCATCCAGCGCCGTTTGCTGGAATATTCACGCCAACGGATGATCGCCAAGATCGAACACGACCGCGGCTCGCGCGTCATCCTCTTGGTGCATCGCCAAGAAACCATGAGCCTTTTGGGCTTCCCGTTGTTGCGTTACATCGACGTCAACGACTCGGAAGAGGTCATCCGCGCCATTCACATGACCGGTAAAGACGTGCCGATGGATTTGATTTTGCACACGCCCGGAGGTCTGGTGTTGGCGTCACTGCAGATCGCCGAGGCGATCAAAAAGCACAAAGGCAAAGTGACCGTGATGGTACCGCACTACGCCATGTCCGGCGGTACGCTGATTGCGCTGGCGGCGAGTGAGATCATCATGTCCGAGCATGCTGTGCTTGGGCCCGTGGACCCGCAGCTCGGCAAATACCCGGCGGCGTCCGTTTTAAAGGTTGTTTCGCGCAAGCCGGCGGCTGAGATCGAAGACGAGACTTTGATCTTGGCCGATCAGGCCGAGAAGGCGATCATTCAGGTCCGCGAATCGGTCAGAGAGCTGCTCGAGGGAAAACCGACCAATGGCCGCGACCCGAACGAGCTGGCGCGGCTTCTCTCCGAAGGCACCTGGACACATGATTTTCCAATCACTTTCGAACGCGCCAAGGCCCTTGGGCTGCCCGTGCGCTCGGACATTCCGGAGGACGTGCTCAAGCTCATGAGTTTGTTCCCGCAGCCGACGCGGATGCAGCCCTCGGTGGAATATCTGCCCGGACCGCGCACGCGCCGGCCGGCGCCGTCGCCGGAAGCCAGGGAATGATGTCCAGCGCGAGCCGAGTCGGCGCTTGAGGTCGCACGATGAAGAGCATGAAACTTGGGCTGGTGTGGCTGTTTTCATGGAGAGGGCTCTTGGCGGTCTTGTTGGTGATTTTTTTCGTGGTGCCGGTGATCGAAAGCGTTCGCTTGGAGAGCCTGCGCGCAGGCGCGGTCGCCGCATTGGAAGAAAAGCGCGGCAGCCGCGTGATCCTGGTGATTCACCGCCAGGAAAGCGTCAACGTGCTCGGCATTCCGGTCGTGCGCTACATCGATATCGACGACTCCGAGGAGTTGCTCCGCGCCATTCGCCTCACCGGCAAGGACACGCCGCTCGATTTGATTCTGCACACGCCCGGCGGCCTGGTGCTCGCCGCATCCCAGATCGCCCGGGCAATAAAGCGCCATCCGGCCAGGACCACCGTCTTCGTACCGCATTATGCGATGTCCGGCGGCACGCTGATCGCGTTGGCAGCCAACGCCATCGTCATGGACCGCAACGCGGTGCTCGGACCGGTCGACCCCCAGCTCGGCGATTTTCCCGCCGTGTCGGTGCTGGACGCGGTGCAGCGCAAACCGATCGCAAGAATCGAGGATGTGACGTTGGTGCTGGCCGATCAATCGCGAAAGGCGATCGCGCAAGTGACGGCCCTCGTGCAGGAACTGCTCTCCGGCAAGTTGCCGCCGGAAAGAACCAACGAGACGGCGCATCGTCTGGCCAGCGGCACCTGGACTCATGATTTTCCAATCACCGCGGAAGCGGCGAAAGAGTTAATCGGACTGCCGGTCAGCACCGAAATGCCGGAAGAGGTTCATCGGCTGATGAGCCTGTACCGGCCGGCCCATGACATGCAACCTTCGGTCTACTATCTGCCCGGGCCGCGCTACAGGAAAGGCGACAACGAAGGGACCGGGGCCGCGTTGACCCGAACAGAACAGAATCGCAATCGACCGATCAAGTAAATTTTAAAGGAGAACTGACATGGCAAACACGAGCAAAATGTCCGCCAGGGCGGCGGCCGGAGCGGGGGCGGCGCCCGTCAAAAGCGCATCTTGGCAGGCGCCGAGCGCGCTCGCGACACCCACGGACCTTAAACCGGAGGAAGTACGAGCGGTCAGCGAGGCCATCAATCCTTTGATCGCCGACGCTTTCAGCCTGTACGTCAAGACGAAGAATTATCATTGGCACTTGGCCAGCTCGCATTTTCGCGACTATCACGCGTTGTTCGACGAGCAGGCGGAATCGATCTTCGCTTCGACCGATATTCTCGCCGAGCGCGTGCGCCGCATCGGCGGGACGACTCTGCGCAGCATCGGACATATCCGCGCCTTGCAGTCGATCGCCGACGATGATGAGGATTTCGTCGCGCCGGAGGAGATGATCCGGCGCCTGCTCGACGACAACCGTCGCATGGCCGCAAGCCAGCGGGCCGCCATCGAAGTGTGCGATGCCAATCGCGACTCGCCGACCGCCAACATTGTGCAGGATATTCTCGACCAGACCGAAAAACGGATTTGGTTTCTGCACGCGACGAGTCAGGGCGGGGAGCACACGAGATGATCGTTCGGAGGGCGCGGCGAGTCTGGAAATACAATCACCGCGGAGGCGCAGGGTGAGCTGTTTTTGATCGTGGCCGACGGGCTGACCGAAAAAGTTCTGATGTCGAGCGCTGCCGTCCCCGAACGACGGTGCCGGACGCCGAATAAGTTTGCAGCAGCGAAATCCGACCTGGGTGCGAAGTCTGGGCCATGGTGGCCTTTCTGCTCGAGCTGCCGAGGTTCGCGGCGGCTGACTACAGGCGGCTGGTAAAGATCGAAACGCCGGCGGCGCGCGCCGGCGCGCCGGAGGAAGACCTGCTCGGCGCCCCGCCACTGCCGGCGGCTGTCATCCAAAGCTGCGGGCGCTGTCACGGGGAGGACGGCGCCGGCCGCGAGCTTCCGGCGTTTCCCAGGCTGGCCGGGCAAAGCCCCGAGTATTTTTTTGCGACCATGCAGGCGTACGCTCTCGGCCGGCGCTCCAGCGGAATCATGGAGCCGATCGCGGCCGGCCTTTCACGGGAAGTCACGGGCGACTTGGCGCGATATTATGCGAGCTTCGAAACCAATTCGGTTAAGCAAGCGCCAGGAAGGGAAGCGATAATTCCGCAGCCTGATCCAATCCGAAAAGCAGCCTCGAGCCGAGTCTACGGCGACGCTTCATCCACGGATACTCCGTCCAAGCGTTCAGCGCCGGCCATCGAGCGCGGCAGGGAGATTGCGCTGCAAGGCATACCGAGTCAAAGGGTCCCCGCCTGCGCCGATTGTCACGGCCCCAGCGACTTCCGGCGCAATCCGAACTATCCCATGCTCGCCAGCCAGTACGCCGAATATCTCGTGCTGCAGCTGACGCTTTTCAAAAACCAAATCCGCGGCGGCACCGACTATGCTCATTTGATGCGCCTGGTCGTCGCGGGCCTCACCGAAGAGCAGATGGGCGATGTCGCGCGGTTTTACGAGTCGCTGCAAAAC
>Ga0268386_10000819_pt1 | contig 20517 bp, 21 predicted proteins | sample RVTome_15_FD_200260 | JGI IMG/M metagenome (GOLD analysis project Ga0268386, IMG submission 200260) | Soil microbial communities from uranium-contaminated site in the Upper Colorado River Basin, Wyoming, United States - RVT150D86... ...
AGCAGATGGACGTCATCGAGTCGAACGAAGCGTTCGCGGTGCAGGCGCTCGCCGTGTCCTGCGATCTCAAGCTCGATCCGAAGAAGACCAATCCCAACGGCGGGGCCGTGGCACTGGGCCACCCGATCGGCGCGACCGGAGCGGTTCTCACGGTCAAGGCGCTCTATGAGCTGCAGCGCATCGGCGGCAAGTATGCGCTCGTGACGATGTGCATCGGCGGCGGCCAGGGCATCGCGGCGATATTCGAGCGCATGTAGGCGCTGTTGGTCCCAGCGAGAACGCCGCGCGCTGCGCGGCGTTTTTTTGCGCTCCGGCCATGCCGGTGCGGGCCGTTCGCGGAACCTCCATCCCGTGCGGTATTCGCTTCGCTCTTCACCGTCTCAGTCTCGCGCTGCCGCGCTCTGCTCCGGCGTCCGGAGCGGCTCGCGGTAGACGGCGAGCGCGGTATCCACCGCCGCGCCGCGCGCGAGCTTCACGCCCTCGGCGGCGAGCACGGCCTCGAGCGCGCCCAAGGTCGCGAGCACGGCGTCGGGGCGCGCGTTGTAGCCCATCGTGCCGATGCGCCAGATACGCCCGTGCAACGGCCCGAAGGACGTGCCGATCTCAATGTTGAAGTGCTCGAGCAGCGCGCGGCGCACTTTCCCGCCGTCCACGCCGTCCGGGATGTACGCGCCGGTCACATTCGGCATCTTGTGCGCCAGGTCGCCGAAGAGCTCGAGCCCCATGGAGGAGAGCCCCGCTGCGAGCGCGCGAGAGGCGCGCGCGTGCCGCGCGAAGGCGTTTTTCAGCCCCTCCTGCAGCAGGATGCGTGCGCATTCACGCGCGGCGTAGAGCATCGTCGTCGCCTCCGTGTGGTGGTTCAGCGCCTGCTCCGACCAGTAGTCCATGATCATCGCGAGGTCGAAGTAGTTCGAGCGGATGATGGGGCCCTCGCCGTCTTTCGCGCCGGCATCGCGCAGGCCCTTCTCGGTATGCCGGCGGCGCACGATGCGCGCCTCGGCGCGCTCGTTCAGGGTGAGCGGCGCGGCGCCGGGCGGCCCGCCGAGGCATTTCTGCAGTCCGGCGCTCACGACGTCGAGCCCCCAGGCGTCGACCGGCACGTCCATGCCGCCGAGCGTCGCAGTGGCGTCGACGTAGATGAGCGCGTCCTGCGCCCGGCACAGGCGCCCCAGCGCCTCGAGCGGCTGCGCCATCGTGGTCGAGGTATCCCCGTGGCTCACGGCGACGAGCTTCGGCCGGAACGCCTTCAGCTCCCGCTCGAGCTGCTCTTCGCTGAAAACCGTGCCCCACTCGATCTCGACGCCGCGCACCTCGGCCCCATAGCGGCGCGCGATCTCGACCTTGAGGTGCCCGAAACGGCCGAAAATCGGCACCAGCACGCGGTCGCCAGGCTCGATGAGCGACGCCATCGCGGCCTCGATCCCCGCGCGCGCGGTGCCGTCCACGATGAGCGTCCAGCGGTTGCGCGTCTGGAACACGTCGCGGTAAAGCGCCGAGGTCTGCTTCATGTAGTCCCGGAACTGCGGGTCGAACTGCCCGAGGAGCTGGGCCCCCATTGCGCGCAGCACGCGCGGATCGGCGTTGATCGGGCCCGGGCCCATCAGCAGCCGAGGCGCCGGGTTCAGCTCGGCAAATTCGTCGCCCGTGGTCATGAGGGCCGGTAGGGATGGTGCTTCAACCAGTGGCGCGCGATCTCGATGCGGCGCGCGCACCACACCTTGGGCTTGCCGGTCACGTACCTGAGGAAACGCGCGAGCGCGGCGATGCGCCCGGGGCGCCCGACGAGCCGGCAGTGCAGGCCAACCGACATCATGCGCGGCGTGCGCCGGCCCTCTTCGTAGAGCGTGTCGAACGCATCCTTGAGATAGGCATAGAACTGGTCGCCGGAATTGAATCCCTGCGCCGTGGCGAAACGCATGTCGTTCGCGTCGAGCGTGTACGGCACCACCAGCTGCGGCTTGCCGTAGCGCACGTCGTACCACGGCAGGTCGTCGCTGTAGTCGTCCGCGTCGTAGACGAAGCCGCCCTCCTCGACGACGAGGCGCCGCGTGTTGGGGCTCGTGCGCCCCGCGTACCACCCGAGCGGGCGCTCGCCCGTCAGGCGCCGATGGACCTCGATCGCGCGCGCCATGTGCTCGCGCTCGACCTCGAGCGGCACGTCCTGGTAGCTCACCCAGCGCCAGCCGTGCGTCGCAATCTCGTGGCCCGCATCGAGGAAGGCGTCGACCACGGCCGGGTTGCGCTCCATCGCCATTGCCACTCCATAGACGGTGAAGGGGAGATGAAAGCGCTTGAAGAGCTCGATCAGCCGCCACACCCCCGCGCGCGAGCCGTACTCGTAGATCGACTCCATGGACATGTGCCGGGACCCGGCGAAGGGCTGCGCGCCGACGATCTCGGAGAGGAAAGCTTCCGAGGCCTTGTCGCCGTGCAGGATGCAGCTCTCGCCGCCCTCCTCGTAGTTGACGACGAAGTTCACCGCGATGCGCGCGCCGCCGGGCCAGCCCGCCTTGGGCGGCTTCGCGCCATATCCGGCGAGGTCGCGCGGGTACGGCTCCGTCATGGGTTGCGCTCCATCAGATCGAGCAGCGAGAGCGCGATCACCTCGGTCGCGCGGAAGAGGTCGTCGAGCCGCAGGCGCTCGTCGGCGCGATGCCCGTTTGCCTCCTCGAGCGTGCGCGGGCCGGCGCCGTAGAGAACCGTCGGGATACCGGCTTCGCTGTAATGGCGCGCATCGGTGTAGATCGGCACGCCGTGCGGCTTCACCTCGAGCCCGAGCACGTCGTGCGCATTGCGCCCGATCGCGTGAACCATGTGCTCCTGCCCGGGACGGCGCACGAAGGGCTGCGCGAGCAGGATGCGCCGCACCTCGACGCGGATGCCGGACATGCGGCGCACCGACTCCCGCACCAGTGCGCCGATCACGCGCTCGGCGTCCGCCGGGTTCTCGTCCGGAATGACGCGCCGGTCGACGCGGAACACGATGCGGTCGGGCACGACATTGGTGTTGATGCCGCCGGAGATGAGCCCCACCACGAGCGTCGGGCTGCCGATCCCGGGAATCGAGGAGCGCGTCGCGGTGAGCGCCTTGCGGTACGCATAGAGGTCGGAGAGGATCGCCGCCGCGGCCTCGAGCGCATCGTGTCCCTTCTCCGGCTCGGCTGCGTGGCCCGAGCGCCCGAGCACTTCGACCTCCAGGTGCAGGCAGCCGTTATGCGCGGTCGTCACCCCGTAGGAGAACCCCGCGCAGATCGCGAAGTCGGGTCGGGTGAGGCCCCGCTCGATGAGCCACTTGGGCCCGATCGCGCCGCCGGCTTCCTCGTCATAGGTGAAGTGGAGCTCGACCGCGCCCGCGAGCGGGGCGCCGCTTTTCTTCAGCGCGAGCAGCGCCCACGCGTAGGTCGCGAAATCGGACTTCGACACGGCGACGCCGCGCCCGATCATGTAGCCATCGCGGATCTCGGCGCCGTACGGGTCGGCGCTCCAGCCGAGCCCCGGCGGCACGACGTCGCCGTGCGCGTTCAAAGCGATCACCGGCCCGCCCTCGCCGAAGCGCTCGCGCACGACGAGGTTCATGCAGGAGATCATCCCGTTCGCGCGGGTGAGCTCGTCGGGGACCGGATGCCGCTCTACCGTGAAGCCGAGGGCCTCCAGCAGCGCCGCGGTCTTCTCGGCGTGCGGCCGGCAATTGCCCGGCGGATTGTCGGAGGGAGCATTCACGAGCTGCGCGAGAAAGCGCGTCTGCGCTTCCCGCTCTCCCGCGAGCCAGTCCCGGATCGACTTTCGCAGGACGTCCCCCGTGCCCGCCGCGCGTGCGGCTGCCTTGGTGCTCATCGTCTCGCCGCCTCGAAGTTTTCGATGAAGCGCAGGAAGACGCGCGTCCCCGTCTCCGCGTCCGCAGCCGTGATCGCCTCGGCCGGGTTGTGGCTCACGCCCTTCTCGCAGCGCACGAAGAGCATGCCGATGTCGCAGAGCTCGGCCATCGCCATGCCGTCGTGGCCCGCCCCGCTCGGCAGCCGGCGCACCGGAAGGCCCTCCGCCGCAACCGCCGCATCGAGCTGCTCCATCAGCCACGGTGCGCAGGCCGTGACGCCGTGATCGTGAGTCTTCCTGACCCCGATCGCGACACCGCGGCGCGCGCAAATCGCCTGCATTTGCCCGTGCAGATCATCGACAGCGCTCGCCCGCACCGCGTCCGCCGCGGCGCGCACGTCGATCGTGAACCGCACCTTGCCGGGGATGACATTGACCGCGCCCGGCAAGGCCTCGATCCGGCCAACCGTGCCCACGAGGTCCGGCACGCCGGCGCAGCGGCGCTCGACTGCGAGCGCGCACTCGGCGGCGGCGGCCAGCGCGTCGCGCCTCAAGTTCATGGGCACCGTGCCCGCGTGCCCGGCGGTGCCCTCGACGTCGACGGCGAGGCGCGTCGCACCGTTGATCGCGGTGACGACCCCTGCCGGAAGGCCTTCCGCCTCCAGCACCGGGCCTTGCTCGATATGCAGCTCGGCGTATGCCAGGCTCTCCTCGCGCCGGCGCGCCGCCTCGCGAACCCTCGCCGGATCGAGGCCGAAATCCTTCAATGCCTGACGCAGGGTCACGCCCGCGCCATCCGCCACGTCGAGCACTGCCGGATCGAGGGTGCCGGCCACCGCGCGGCTGCCGATCAGGGTGGCGTCGAACCGCACGCCCTCCTCGTCCGCGAAACCGATGACTTCCACCGCGAACGGGAGGCGCCGCACGGCCTCGTTCAACGCGTGCACGCACTCGATCGCTGCGACCACTCCGAGCATGCCGTCGTACCGGCCCGCGTCGCGCACCGTGTCGAGATGGGAGCCCAGCAGCAGCGCAGGCAGCCCAGGCCGTTCGCCCTCGTGGCGCCCGACGCAGTTGCCCACGGCGTCGAGTCGCGCGCTCATGCCGGCCTCGCGCATCCACCCGAGCACGAGCTCGCTCGCGGCGCGCTGCTCGGGCGACAGATAGACGCGGGTCAGCGCCCCGCGCTGCTCGGAGCACGCCGCGAGCGCCTCGCAGCGCGAAAGGATCCTCACGGCCGAGATGCCGGGCATCGCCTCACGCCCTTGCCGGGGCAAGCGCATCACGCAGGTCGAGCGCCGCAGGGGCCTCCTCGGGAAGCGCGAGGTCGTGCTCGACATGGGCGAGATGCTCCTCCATCAGCCGCACGGCGCCCGCGCTATCGCCCCGCCGCACCGCCTCGATCAGCTCGGCGTGCTCCTCGGCCGAGCAGGACGCCGAGCGCCGGCTCTGGTAGAGCAACGTTACGAGCGAGGTGCGCTGGACGAGCTCCCGCAGGAGCTGGGCGATGACGGCGTTGCCCGCCAGCTCGGCGATGACGACATGAAACTCGCCGAGCACGCGGTTGCGGGTCGCGACATCGCCCGCGGCGACCGCCGCGCGCTCCTGCGCGAGGTGCTCGCGCAGGCTCGCAAGCTGGGCGCCCGACGCACCGGCGGCGAAGCGCTCGATCACGGTGCGCTCGAGCACGCGGCGCGCGTCGAAGAGATCGCGCGCCTCGCGCGCATCCGGACGCGCGACGAAGGCGCCGCGCGCCGGGAGCAGCGTGACCAGCTTGTCCTGCGCGAGACGGTTCAGCGCCTGGCGCACCTTGGTGCGCGAGACGCCGAAGATCTCGCCCAGGGCCTCCTCCCCGAGCTTCGCCCCGGGCGGCAGGCGATGCTCGACCAGCGCCGCGGTGATGCGGGCGACGATGGTCTCGGTGCTCGCCCGCCGGCGTCGCGCCTTCGCGGTCTTCGTCCTGAGCTCCATTGGGAAAGATTGTATACATTTGATTCTGCACCCGCAACGGCACAATCCCAGTGGTGGTGCGACCGGGATTGCGCGCTGCACGTGAGCTGTGACGCGCTTGACTGTATACAATATCGCCGGTAACTTTGCGCCATGCCGAGCCTTGCCGCGATCAACGCCTCCGACCGCGCCGGCTTCGTCGCGCTGCTCGGCGGCGTCGTCGAGCATTCACCCTGGGTCGCCGAGCGCGCGTGGGAGAAGCGTCCATTCCGCTCGCTCGACGCGCTGCACGGCGCTATGCTGGAGGCGGTGCGGGCGGCAGACCGCGCGCATCAGCTCGCCCTGGTGCGGGCGCATCCCGAGCTCGCGGGGCGCGAGGCCTCGGACGGGATGCTGACGCCGGATTCGACGAGCGAGCAGGCACGGCTCGGGTTCACCGCGCTCGATCGCCCCGAGCTCGCGCGCATCGCGCAGTTGAACCGCGCGTATCGCGAGAAGTTCGGGTTCCCGTGCGTTGTCGCGCTCAGACTGCATCGGGCCCGCGCAACGGTGCTGGCGGAGATGGAGCGGCGGCTGGCGAACGATGCGGAGAGTGAGCTCGCGGCCGCGCTGGACCAGATAGGCCACATCACGCGCGCCAGGCTGGAGAAGCTGGCGGGAGGCGCATAGGCAATGGGCAAGCTCACGACGCACGTGCTCGACACCGCCCGTGGCCGTCCCGCCGCCGGCATGAAAATCGAGTTCGCGGTGCTGGAAGGCCCGAGCTGGAAAGCGCTGAAAACGGTGAGCACGAACGCCGACGGGCGCACCGACGAGGCGCTCCTCGCAGGCGATACGATGAAGCCGGGCGAGTACCGGCTCGTGTTTTACGTCGCCGACTACTACCGTGGCCTCGGCGAGAAGCTCCCCGATCCGCCCTTCCTCGACCGCGTGCCGATCCGCTTCGGCATTGCGGACCCTTCGGTTCACTACCACGTGCCGCTCCTCGCCTCGCCGTGGAGCTACACGACCTATCGCGGCAGCTAGGCCGATGAGCGCCCAGCGCGGCCACCGCCTGCACCTCGAGCGCATCACGCACCGCTTCGGCGAGTTCACAGCGGTGCGCGACATCGACCTCGAGATCGCCGGCGGCGAGCTGGTCGCGCTGCTCGGTCCCTCGGGCTGCGGCAAATCCACGCTGCTGCGGATCATCTCCGGCTTCATCGCGCAGAGCGAGGGCCGCGTGCTCTTCGACGGCGACGCCGTCGACCCCCTGCCGCCCAACCGGCGCGGCGTGGGCATCGTGTTCCAGAACTACGCGCTCTTCCCGCACATGACGGCGCGTGAGAACGTCGCTTACGGGCTGCAGGCGCAGCGCTGGCCGCGCGAGAGAATCGCGCCGCGCGTGGAGGAGATGCTCGCGCTCGTGCACATGCGCGAGTTCGCCGAGCGGCTGCCGCGGGAGCTCTCCGGCGGGCAGCAGCAGCGCATCGCGCTCGCGCGTTGCCTCGCGGTCGATCCCAAGGTGCTGCTGCTCGACGAGCCCTTCGGCGCGCTCGACAAGAACCTGCGCCTCGACATGCAGATCGAAGTGAAGCGCCTGCAGCGAGGGACCGGGATCACCGCGATCCTGGTGACCCACGACCAGGAAGAGGCGCTCTCGATGGCCGACCGCATCGCGGTGATGAACCGCGGCGCGATCGAGCAGGTCGCGACGCCGATCGAGATCTACGACCGGCCGGGCACGCTCTTCGTCAACCAGTTCGTCGGAACCACCAACCTCATCCCTGCCGAGTTCGCGGCCGAGTGGGCGCCGGGCGCGAAGGGCGCCGCCAGCACCGTATCGGTGCGCCCCGAGCAGCTGCGGCTCAGCCGCGAGGCGGGCGCGCGCCGGCTCGCGGCCACCGTCAAGGCGGTGCTGCCGCTCGGCCCCCACGTCGTCTACGAGGCCGAGATCGCCCCGGGCGTCGCGGTGAAGATCAGCGCGCCGCGCGAGAGCGCTGGCACGCTGCTTGCTCCGGGCGAACGCGTGTACGTCGAACCGGCGACGCCGTCGGCCTGCCAGGTATTTGCCGAGAGTTGAACCCCCACCGACAAGGAGGAACTGACCATGAGTAACACCATATCCCGCAGGAAATTTCTTGCCGCCGGCGCGGCGCTCGGCTCGACGGCCCTGCTGCCGGGGAACGCGCTCGGGCAGGCGAAGCATCTCGTCGCAGCGACCTTCCCGGGCACGTGGAACGAGGCGCACCGGGACATCCTCGCGCCCGCATTCCGCAAGCGCACGAAGGCCGCCGTCACGCAGTCGATCATCCTCGCGCACGACCAGGTCGCCCGGTTGACCGCGTCGAAGGGCGGCCGCGCGCCCTTCGACGTCGCGATCTTCGACTCGCCCCAGGTGCTCGACGCGGTGAAGGGCGGGCTGATCGTCCCGTATCCGGCCGCGAAGTCGCCAAACTTCAAGGACCTGCTGCCGCAGTACCAGAACAAGTGGGGCCCGGTGATCTCGATGCAGGTGATCGGCATCGGCTACAATCCGAGGAGAATCAAGACCCCGCCCAGCTCCTGGGACGAGCTCTTCGATCCCAAGTACAAGGGGCGCGTCGGCCTCACTGCGCTCAACAGCCAGCTCGGCATCGCCTTCCTCGCGGAGCTGAACCGACTCAATGGCGGCAGCGAGACCGACTTCGAGCCGGCGTTCAAGGCACTGAAGAAGCTGCTGCCCAACGTAGGCGCCATCGGCGCGAACCTCGGCGCCTACGCGACGCTGTGGCAACAGGAGCAGGTCGACATCGCGCCCTACAACTTCAATTTCGTCGCGACGCTGAGCGGCAAGGGCGTGCCGGTGGCGCTCTCCATCCCGAAGACCGGCGCGGTCGGCTGGCACACGAGCCTGCATCTCGCGGCCAACGCGGTCGAGCCCGATCTCGCGGTGCAGTATATCGACACGCACCTCGACGCGGCGGTGCAGGCCGCGATGATGAAGCCGCCGTTCAACGTCATCCCGACCAACTCGAAAGTCAAGCTGGGGGGCGCGATCACGGCCTCGCTCGGGAAGTCGCACGAGGAGCTCGCCAAGATCCGCGGCTTCGACTGGACCAAGCTCAATCCGCAGCGCGGCGCGCTGATCGACCGCTTCAACCGCGAGATCAAGCTGTAGGCGCCCGCGCGACGGACCCGGCCGGCCGGCGGCAGTGAACATCCGCGAATCCCAGCTCGCGCTGCCGCTGGCGGCCCTGTTCGTCGCGTTCTTCGTCGCGCCGCTCGCGGTGCTCGTCGCGCTGTCGGTTCATGCCGACCCGGAGTTCGAGGTCTTCACCTTCGGGCACTACCTCAAGTTCTTCACCGACCGCTTCAACTATTCGATCCTGTGGGCGACGCTCGCGCTCGGCGTGAAGGCGACGCTCGTATGCCTCGCGTTCGGCTACCCGATCGCCTGGATCTGCGCGCGCTCGTCGGCGCGCTGGCAAAGCGTCATCGTATTTCTCGTGATCCTGCCCATCCTCACGAGCGTGGTAGTGCGCACCTTCTCGTGGATCGTGATCCTCGGGCGGCACGGGGTGCTCAACAAGACGATTCTCTGGCTCGGGCTCTCGGAAGAGCCGATCGACCTCCTTTTCACGGAGTTCGGCGTCGTGATGGTGCTCGCACAGGTGCAGCTGCCGCTGATGGTGCTGCCCATCCTCACCGTCTTCTCGCGCACCGACCCCAATCTCGCCGAGGCGTCGAAGGCGCTCGGCGCGGGTGAGTGGCGCACGTTGTGGCGCATCACGCTGCCGCTGTCGCTGCCCGGGGTGATCGCCGGGTGCATCCTCACCTATTCCGCCTGCGTCTCGGCCTTCGTCACGCAGACGCTGATCGGCGGGGCGCGGCTGATCTACATGCCGCTCCACATCTATCAGCAAGCGGTAGGCGCGAACAACTGGCCGTTCGCGGCGACGATCTCGGTCGTCTTCATGGTCGCGGTGCTCGCGGTGGTCTGGCTGCTCAACCAGCTCGCCCGTGTGAGCCGGGGCTACGCGCATGGCTAGCCGCCACCAGGACTGGGAAGCGCTCTCGCTTCGCGTCGTCTTCGGCGGGCTCGCCGCGCTCGCGGGCATCTTCCTCGTGGCGCCCAGCTTGATCGTGATCCTTACCTCGTTCACCGCGTCGTACTCGCTCAAGTTCCCGCCCGAAGGCCTGTCATTGCGCTGGTATATTGCGCTCGCCGACGCCCACCAGATGCAGCGCGCGGCCTGGAACAGCCTGGTGGTCGCGGTGTGGACCACGCTCATCTCGGTGGTGCTGGGAACGGCCGGTGCCATCGCGATCGCGCGCAGCCGAGCCGGCTGGGCGCGCGCCTGCGATATCCTGTTCATGTCGCCGCTGCTGCTGCCGGCGCTCGCATTCGGCTTCGCCGCCCTGATTTACATCCACCTGCTCGGCTTCGAGCCCTCGATCCCGTTCCTGGTGCTGGGTCACGTCATCGTGTGCGTGCCCTTCGTGCTGCGCACCACGATCGCCGCGCTGAGCCAGCTCGACCCGGCGCTGCTCGACGCTTCCTACAGCCTGGGCGCGAACTGGTGGACGACGTTCCGGCGCGTCACCCTGCCGCTCATCAGCCGCGGCGTGGGGGCCGGCGCCTTTCTCGCCTTCATGGCCTCCTTCGACAACGTGCCGGTGTCGCTTTTTCTCACCGACGCGCGCACCGAGGTGCTGCCGATCCACCTGTGGCAGCAGATCGAGACCAATCTCGACGTGCGCACCGCGGCGGTCTCGGGGCTGATCGTGGTCGCGACACTGGCGCTGATGGTCATCGCGGAGAAATTCGCCGGACTGACGCGGCAGATGCGCTGATTGCCCTCCCCCTGCGCCTGCGGGGAGAGCGCGAATGAACGGTGCGGGAAGGGCTTGGCAACCAGCCCCGCAGGACTTGCAATGGAGGCGGGCATGCCCGGAGTATCCATACACGTGGTCGACGTCTCGCGCGGCGCGGTCGCTGCCGGCATGCGCGTCGAGCTCTACAGGCTCAAGCCCGAACGCAAGCTGCTCGCCGAGGGCAGGCTCTCGACAAACGGCCTGCTCGAGGCGCCCGCGCTCGATCAGCGCTTCGGGCGCGGCGCCTACGAGGCGGTGTTTCACGTCGCGGCCTGGTACCGGGACCAAGGCATCGCCGTGCCGGAAGTGCCCTTCCTCGACGCGGTCGTTTACGGCTTCGGCATCGACGATCCGGCGCAGCACTACCACCTGCCCTTCAAATGCACACCCTGGGGTTATTCGTGCTTCCGTGGAGGTAGATAGAACAGAGCCGGCGAGCGGGCCTTCACCGCCCCCGCTCGGGATGACTCGTCGCTGGCGCAGCGCAGCTACGGTAAACTGCGGCCATCCGGCACTTGTGCAATGCACCGCCGCGCGCGGTCAAATTTGGAGGAGGCACGATGACGAAACCCCTGGGAAATGAAGATCTTTCGAGCAAGCCCGGCGAGCGGGTGATCGACAAGCCGGAGCTGCCCGCAGCGGGCATCACCAACGAGAACGAGGCGGTAACGGAGGTGATGGCGGGCGAGATGCAGTTGAAGCGCGGGACCTCGGGAAAATTCGAGGTGTTCTGCGACGAGCCCGCGCGCATCGGCGGCACGGACCGCTATGCCTCGCCGATGACCTATCTCGCGATGGCGATAGGCTTCTGACTGCTCACCCAGGTTGCGCGGTACGCGCACATGATGAAGATGAAGGTGGGCGGCGCGAGCTGCCGTGTGGTCCTGCGCAAGCACCTCGGCGGCTCGGTGCTGAAAGGCACGGTCTTCAACCGCTGGGAAGGCGTCAGCACGTTCCTCAAGGTCGAGAGCAGCGAGCCCTCAGACAAGCTCGCGCATCTCCTGAAAAACGCCAAGGCCGGATGCTTCGCCGAGGGCCTCATCACGCAGCAGGTTCCGCTTCACAGCCACATCGAGGTGAACGGCAAGCCCTTTTCAATGTGAAGCGTGATCTTTAATCCCATTTCCTTCTCGGCGCTCTCGGCGTCTCGGCGGTTCAGTTTCGCCGTAGGCTAATCTTGCCTCGGCACGGTGCGGTTGCGGTTTCGCGCCTGGTAGAGCATACCGAGCGTGATCTTGCGAACTTCGAGCCTGCTCTGCTCGATATGCGCGCGCAGCAGCCGCTGGGCCTCCTCCGAGCGGCGCTTCTGGATCGCCGCCAGGATCTTTCCGTGCTCGTCGTAGGTCGCCGTAATGCGATCGGCATTGTAGAAATCGAGCCGGCGAATGATGCGCATGCGCTCGGTGACCTCCCGGTAGGTCCGCAGAAGCTCCCTGTTTCCGGTGCCTTCGACGATCTGGCTGTGGAAAGCCTCGTCGAGCATCCCGACTCTTTCCGGGTCCTGCAGTCGTTCCTTCGCCGCGACCAGCCACACGCGGGCAAGCCTGTGCAGTCTCGACCGGTCCTGGTCGGAGTCGCACAGCGCGCGCACGGCATGGCATTCGATCAGGACACGGAAGTCGTAGAGCTCGTCGAATTTCTCGAAGTCGAGCGGCGGGATGAGCCATCCCACTTTGGGGATCGCCTCGACGAAGCCCTCGTGCTGCAGGCGCTGCAGGGCCTGCCGCAGCGGCGTGCGGCTGACATCGATCTGCTGCGCGAGATCGGACTCCGAGAGCCGGTCTCCGGGCATGAAATCGAAATCAAGGATGCGCTTCTTGATCTCCTCGTAGGCCTGGTCGGCGAGGCTCATCGCCTCCTTGTTGATCGCGACGATTTTCCCCATGGTCACTTCTCCGGGACGGCGCCCGCCGTCATGTACGAACGCCAGCCGCCGAAGGCGGTGATGTCGCGCGCGCCGCGCAACGCCCGCGGCTCGCAGATAAAGCCTTTCACCCAGGTGCCGTCGGCAAGCTCGATCGTGCCGAGCCCCAGGGGGGGTGGAATCTCCGCGAGGAGCGAGCCGACCGTCTCGGGCGGCAGGTCATAGACCTCGACTGCGATCGCCGCACCGTCGTCGGCGCGCACGAGCGCGGGTTTCGGGGGATCGGTTCCCTCCAGCGCGTAGAGCCGGTAGCGCGGCGCCGTGCGCGTCGCGGCGTGAAGGCGCGCACCACGCGCCGTCAGCTGTTGATGGAGCGGCATCCCCTGGAGATGCGCTCCGACCGCCGCGAGCCGGATCGATCCGGGCGGCGCAGTAGTGATCCGGGCATCGTCCGGCTGAATGGGACGCAGGTTCGTCCCCAGCGGCAGTGCGCGCGATTGCTGCCAGCGCGCGGCAAGCTCGATCAACGCCCAGTCGCTTCCGCCCGGCGCGATGAAGGTGACGCCGAAGGGCAGGCCTTCGCGGGTGAAACCGAAGGGCACCGCCACCGCGGCCAGGTCCAGGAGATTGACGAAGTTGGTATAGGTGCCGAGCTCGCCGTTGCGCGCGATCGGCTCCGCGCAGACGGCGGCATAGGTCGGAAGGTCGGGCGCCGTCGGGACCATGAGCACGTCGAACTCGTCCCACACGGGCCGGATCCGGGCCTCGAGCTCGCGCAGCCGGTAAAGCGCGGTGAACGCGTCCACTGCGGAGAACGTCTTCCCGGCGCTGATGATCCGGGCGACGATCGGGTCGAGGCCCGGCGCGCCCTGCTCGATCAGGTGTCCTGCGACCGCGTAGCGCTCCGCGGTCCAGGGGCCTTCATAGAGGAGGCTCGCCACTTCCGAAAACGGCGCGTCGTCAAAGCGGCCCTGCGCGCACTGCAGCCTCTGCAGGTGCGCGCAGCTCGACTCGAAGAGCGTGCGGTAGGCGTCGTTTCCGAAGGACGGCGCGCGGGGAACGCCCACCCGCGGATTCGACGGCAGGGCGTAGCGCGTGCGCGCCGGGCGGGTGAATACCGGCTCGGCCCCACCCGACGGGTCGGGCGCCGCCATTACCGGGTACACGATGCCGGCGTCGGCCGCGGTGAGCGTCATAAGCGAGACGCAATCGAGCGTGCGGCAGGCGGGCACCACCCCGGCGTTGCTGATGATCCCGGGCGTGGGCTTGACCCCGAAGAGGCTGTTGAATCCAGCCGGGACGCGGCCCGAACCCGCGGTGTCGGTTCCGAGCGCGAAGGGGACAAGCCCGCGGGCGACGACCGACGCGGAGCCCGAGCTCGATCCGCCGCTGATATGCGCGGGGTTGAACGCGTTCGGCACCCAGCCGTAGGGCGAGCGCGTGCCCACCAGCCCGGTCGCGAACTGGTCGAGGTTGGTCTTGCCGAGGAGCACGGCGCCCGCCTCGATCAGGCGTTCGATCACGCGTGCGGTGCGCCCGGCGACATGGGCGAAGTCCGGGCACGCCGCCGTCGTGGTCCACCCGGCGACATCCATGTTGTCCTTGACTGCGAACGGCACGCCATAGAGGGGGCAGTCGATTGGGGAGCGCCGGGCGAGCGCTTCGAGCTGCGCGTCGAGCTGGGCTGCGCTTGCCAGGCAGATCCACGCCGGGTCGCGCGACTCGTCGTTGTCGCGCCGGAGCTTCCGCAGCCGACCGCGCAGAAATTCGGGGGCGGAGACGGCGCCCGTGATGAGGGCCTGCCGGATGTCGGCGATGGTGACCGGTTCGCTCATGCTGCCGCCGCATCCTTGTGACGGTGGGACGCAAGGTACGCAGGCCGCGGAATCGCTGCAAGGAGCTCCCGCGTGTAGTCCGCGGCGGGCGAACTCAGCAGTGTCTGCGTCGGGCCCTCCTCGACGATTCGTCCGGCGCGCATCACGATCACGCGATCGCACAGCAGCCGCACGACCTCGAGGTCATGGCTGACGAAGAGATAGCTCATGCCGTATTCGGCCTTGAGATCCGCAAGCAGGTTGAGCACCACCGCCTGCACCGAGACGTCGAGCGCGGCCGTAGGCTCATCGAGCACCAGCAGCTCGGGCCGCGTCGCGATCGCGCGCGCGATGCCCACGCGCGCCTTCTGCCCGCCGGAGAGCTGGTGCGGAAGGCGGTCCAGCAGCTCGCACGGCAGCCCGACCTGCGTCGCGAGCTCCTCGACACGCCCGCGGATCCGGGCCCGGTTGGTGAGTCCTTCGACCCGGATGAGCGGATCGGCTATCGACTGCGCAGCGGTCGCGCGGGGATTCAAGCTTTCCTGCGGATCCTGGAAAACCATCTGCAGCTGGCGCCGCAGCGGCGAGCGCGCGAATTCTCCGGCCTGCTGGTAGGTCAGCTCCTTGCCCTTGAAGCGGATGCTGCCCGAGGTCGGGTCGAGAAGCCGCACGACCATGGCCGAGGTGGTCGACTTCCCGCAGCCCGACTCGCCGACGAGGCCCACGCTCTCGCCGCGCGCGATGCTGAAGGTGACGCCGTCGACCGCGCGAAAGCGCCGCGGCCCGCTGCCGCCCCCGCGCCTGAACCGCTGCATCAGCCCGCCCGGGACGTCGAACTCCCTGACGAGATCGGCAACTTCCAGCAAGGGCTCGCCGCTGGCCGCAGCCGCAACAGCCGGGACTCGCGCCGGCTGCCGGTCCTCATCGGGCAGCAGGTCGCGGACATCGTTCGCGGCATGCGGCGTCGAGCGGATGAGCCGCCGCGTGTAGGCATGGGCGGGCGTCGTGAAGAGCTCGCGCGCGGCACGCGCTTCCACCACCTCGCCCTTCTCCATCACGATGATGCGGTCGCAGTACTCCCCGGCGAGCCCGAGATCGTGCGTGATGAGGATCGAGGCCATGCCCTCCGAGCGCGTCAACTCCTGGATGAGCTCCATGACCGCCTTCTGCGTCGTGACGTCGAGGCCCGTGGTGGGCTCATCGGCAATGAGAAGCTGGGGGCGGCACGCAAGCGCGATGGCAATCACGACGCGCTGGCACATGCCGCCCGAGAGCTCGAAGGGATAGGCGTGGTAGCGGCGCGCGGCGTCGCGGATGCGCACGCGCTCGAGCGCCTCGATCGCTTTCGCCCGCGCGTTGTCAGTCGTCGCCTGGGCGTGGCGGATCAGGACGTCCTCGATCTGCTTTCCGACCGGGCGGATGGGATTCAACGCCGCGCGCGGATTCTGGAAGATCATCGATATCTCGCGCCCGCGGAGATCGGCCATGGTCGCCTCGTCGGCCTCCTGCAGCGCGAGGCTGCCGTAGCGGATTGCGCCGGAGACGATGCGCCCCGCGCGGTCGAGGATGCGCATCACGGCGTACGAGGTGACCGATTTCCCCGATCCCGATTCGCCGACGATGCCGAGCGTCTCGCCCTTGGCAAGCGCGAGGCTCACCGAGCGCACGGCCGTGACGACGCCGCGCCGCGTGGCGAACTCGACGCGCAGATCCTCGATATCGAGCAGCGGCGGATTGCTCATGGCAGCGTTTACGTGCGCCGCAGGGGATCGACGAGGTCGCGCAGCCCGTCGCCGAGCAGGTTGAAGGTGAATACCGCGAGCATCAGCGCGGCGCCGGGAAAGAGCGCGAGCCACCATTCGCCCGAGACGATGTAGTTCGCCCCTTCCGCCACCATGATTCCCCACTCCGCCGTCGGCGGGCGCACGCCGAGGCCGATGAAGGAGAGCCCGGCGGCGTTGAGAATCGCCCAGCCCATGTTGAGCGAGAGCTGCACCATCATCGGCGGCAGCGTGTTGGGCAGGATCTTCATGATGAGGATGCGGCCCTCGGTGTTGCCGCTCAAGCGCGCGGCCTGCACGTAGGCGGCGTTGCGCCGGATCGAGACCTCGGCGCGGGCGACGCGCGCGTAGAACGGCAGGTTGATCACGGCGGTGGCGATCACGATGTTCTGGATGGTGTTGCCGGCGGCGGCCACGATGCCCATCGCCAGCACGAAGAGAGGAAACGCCATGATGGTGTCAAGCAGCCGCCCGGAGAGCCGGTCGAACCATCCGCCCCAGAAGCCGGCGAAGGCGCCGAGCGCTGCGCCGCACACGAACGAGATCGCCACGGCGGAGATCGAGATCGCGAGGTCGAGCCGCGTTGCCACGACGACGCGCGAGAAGACATCGCGCCCGAGCTGATCGGTGCCGAACCAGTGCTCGAGGCTGGGCGGCTTCAATGCCTTGCCGGAAGCCGAGGCGAGCGGGTCGTGCGGAACGAGCGAGGGCCCGAAGAGCGCGACGAGCACCATGAGGGTGAGCAGCACGAACGCGATGAACGTCACCGGGTTCGACGTCATCACGTAGCGGAAATGAGCAAAGCCCCGGGCGAGCGCGGAGCGCGGAGCGGGTGCGATCGCGATTACGGGTGCGAAGGATCCGTCAGCCATCGATCTTCACCCGCGGGTCGACGAGCGTGTAGACGATGTCGACGGTCAAGTTGAGCAGCACAAAGAGGACGGCCATCGACAGCACGAATCCCTGCACCGCCGCGTAATCGGAGACCACCAGCGCCTCGAGCGCGAAGGAGCCGATCCCCGGCCAGGCGAAGACCTTCTCCACCAGCACGTTTGCGCCGAGCGAGAACGAGAACACCATCCCCAGCGTCGTGATGACGGGCAGCAGCGCGTTGCGGAACGCGTAGACCATCAGCACGCGCCCGCGCGAGAGCCCCGCGGCGCGCGCAGTGCGGAGGTACTCGGAGGCGAGTGCCTGAAGCATCGCCGCGCGCGTCATGCGCGCGAGCGGCGCGAGCGTGAAGAGCGCGAGCGTGATGCTGGGCAGCGCAAGCTGCCTGGCCGCGGACCACGCGACCGCCCATTGGCGCGCGAGCAGCCCGTCAAGAATCAGGAACCCGGTGATCTGCGGCGGAGGCACATGCAGGATATCGAGGCGCCCGAGCGGCGCCGGGGCGATCCCGAGCAGGAAATAGAACACGTAGACCAGCAAGAGTCCCGTGAAGAAGGTCGGCAGGCTGACGCCCGCCGTCACCACGAAGCGGCAGAGCTGGTCGATCCAGCTATCCTGGTAGACAGCGGCCAGCACGCCGAGCGGGATCGCGATCGCCACCGAGAGCAGCAGCGCCGTCAGCGTAAGCTCCAGCGACGCCGGCAAACGCTTCAGGAGCTCGGCCGCGACCGGCTGCCCGGTCGAGATCGACTGGCCCAGGTCGCCCGCGGCGAGGTCCTTCAGGTAGGTTGCGAACTGGCGCGGCAGGCTCCGATCGAGGCCGAGCTTCGCGCGGATCTCGGCGATCGACTCCGGTGTCGCGGAGGCCCCCGCGAAATACGCCGCCGGATCGCCCGGCAGCGCGCGCGTCAGCAGGAACGTGACCACGACGATCCCGAGGAGCGTCGGGATCGCCTGGCCAACGCGCGCCAGGATGATCGCGAGCTGGCTCATCTGGGGCCGCTGACGCGAATCCGGCTAGCCGTTTCCGTTTTGCCCTATTCGGAAAGGACGGGCATCGATCTGCCGGTGGAACCAGAACTCGTAGCCCTGAAGCGTGGGCGACATCGCCGATTCGAGCGTGGGCTGCCAGAGCGGGATGCGCGGCACATCCTCGAACGCCTTCTGGATCATCCTCCTGATCCGGGGTTCGTACGCGGGGTCCGATTTCTCCATGTGCAGGGTCTCGTCGACCAGCTTCTTCACCTCGGGATCGTCGTAGTTGGAGGCGTTGAAGAGGTTGCCCTTGAGGTAGGCCCAGTAGAAGTAGTAGCAGGGCGTGTTGAGCCAGCCGCCGAAGTTCTCGAGCAGGAAGGGCAGCTTTTTCTCGACCAGGGCGACGGTTCGCCAGTTCGCCCCCGGAACCTTGTCGAGCGTCACCTTGACGCCCACCTTGCCGAGGCTCTCCTGGATGAGGAGCGCCGCCGGCTCGGCCCAGTCGGCGACACCGAGGTCGAAGGAGAGCGGCACGGCGAAGCCGTCCTTGTAAGGCGTCTCACCGAGGAGCGCGCGCGCTTTCTCGAGGTCGGTCGTGTAGGGAAAGGGCTGCGGCCAGACCGCCGTTGCGGGCTTCTCCGCCTTGGCGCCCCACATCGGAACGCCGCGGCCGTAGGCGGCCTGCTTGAAGATCTGCTCGTAAGGGATCGCCCAGGCGATCGCCTGCCGCACGCGCTGGTCCTTGAAGGGCTCGAAGTTGTAGTTGAGGCACGCGACGTAGAGGCAGTTGTCGATCGGCGAGCCGGTCACCTTGATCGTCTTCTTCGCGGCGAGCTCCTGCGCGTCCTTGTTGGGAATCTGGAACGAGAGGTGAACGTCGCCGCGCTCGATCAGCGCCCGCCGCGTCGCCTGCGACGGCACCTCGCGGATGATCACGCGCTGAACGCCCGGCAGCGGGCCGCCCACCCACTTGTCGTTTCGAACGTAGACGAGCTGCTGGCCTGCGTCCCAGCGCTCGACCTTGAATGCGCCGCTCCCAGCCGGAGTGCGGTGGAGGTAGTCGGTCGCCCACGGATCCGAGGCTGTAGCCTTCGACCTGGCGAGCTTCGAGTTGATGATGACCGCGACGGGCACCCCCAGATCAGGCAGCGAGAGCTTGGACGGCTTCTTGAGGTCGATGCGCAGCGTCCTGTCATCCACCACGACGAATTGCTTGGGATCGACGAAACCGCCGGCGCCCATCTGCACTTTCGGGAATCCGCCGAGCGCCAGCGCGCGCTCGAACGACCACTTCGCGTCGTGCGCAGTGACGGGGCTGCCGTCCCAGAACGTGGCATTCGCCTTGATCTTGAAGGTGATCGACTTGCGGTCCGGGGCGATCACCCAGCTCTCCGCGAGCTCGGGTTTGACGGTGTCGTAATCGTAGGCAAGCGAGCCGTCGGGAAGCTTCTTCGTGCCGAAGGTGACGAGTCGATCGTAGACATTGACCGCCACCTGGTAGCTCGGGCGGTTCGTGCCCGGACGGTGAATATCGAGGCTGTTGATGGTGTTGCCGATCAGCACGACCGCGGTGTCGTTGCCCGCCGCGAGCGCGGTCGACTTGAGAAAGGGCAGCATGGACGAGCCGATGGCCAGGGCCCCGGCGGACTTCAGAAGCTCTCGACGATTCATGGCGCGTTCCTCTCCTTGGGTACCCGCATCTCATGCGGTATACAAGCTGGAATGCAAGGGATGTGCCACGGCCTGCCGAAGGAAAATTCAGAATGAAAACAACGGGAGCGTACGGCAGTGCGCGGGAGAGGCGGCACCCGTTTGGTGCGCGGGCGCCCGGCTCTGGGGCGCGCGATGGCGCCGCCCGCCTACGTCTTTGCGCGCTGCGCGAGCTCGAGCGAGCCGACGAACTGCCCGAACCAGAAGAGACCAAACGGCCACGGACCCAGCTTCGAGGCCGAGCCGATATGGCCCAGGTTGCCAGCGTCGACGAAGCGCGATCCCCACGCGGCGGCAAAGGCCTCGGCGCGATCGAACGCAACGCGATCGTCGTTGCGGCTCGCCACCACCATGGACGCAAACGGCAGCCTCTTCATGATCATGGGCCCGAAGGCACGCAGCGGCGAGTCCGGGGCGTCGAAGCGGTCGCGGTCGGTCGGTGCGACGAGAAACGCGCCCGCCACCTTGCGCGCAGCCGCAGGCTCATCGAACGACCAGCGCATCGTGAGCGAAGTGCCCAGGCTGTGCGCGACCAGCACGACCGGGTTCGTGCTGCGCTCCACGGCTTCGGTCAGCCGTGAGGCCCATTCCGAATAGACCGGCCGCTCCCAATCGGCCTGCTCGACGCGGATGAAGCCCGGAAACGCCGCTTCCCATGCCGTTTGCCAATGGTCGGGCCCGGCGCCATGCAGGCCCGGGAGGGTGAGAACCGCAAGGTTTTTCAGATCCTGCACGACGGGCTCCACGCTATGACAGCCGGCAGATTGTATCCGAGACCGCCGCGCCGGGGTTCGCACACGCCCCGGGCTCACGTAGACTACCGGCGCAATCCAACCCTGGAGGATCGAACATGCTGCGCATATACGGCGCCGCCAGGTCCCGC
>Ga0268386_10000820_pt1 | contig 20495 bp, 17 predicted proteins | sample RVTome_15_FD_200260 | JGI IMG/M metagenome (GOLD analysis project Ga0268386, IMG submission 200260) | Soil microbial communities from uranium-contaminated site in the Upper Colorado River Basin, Wyoming, United States - RVT150D86... ...
CGACTCGACGAAGCACGCGGCCAGGCGTCCCAGACCGCCGTTGCCCAGACCGGCGTCGGGCTCCTGCTCGAGCACGCCCAGCCAATCGAGGCCTTTCTCCGCGACGGCGCGCTGCACCTCGCGGTCGAGCAGCAGGTTCATGATGTTGTTAGCCAGCGAGCGCCCGATCAGGAACTCCATGGAGACGTAGTAGACGCGCTTGGGATTCAGGCGCTCGTACGTGTTCTCAGTGCGCACCCAGCGCTGTGACAGGACGTCTCGGACGGAGCGCGCCACGGCCTCGTAGCGCTCGCGCGCGCCGCCGGCGGCGGGATCGACGACGTTGTCGAACAGAAGATGCCGCTCGTAGAGCGCATCGGCCGTGCCCGTGAGCTGGATCGGACCGCACCCGTACTGCTCGAGAAGCTTCTTCGTATCCGGCGCCTGCGGCGTCCGCGCTCGCACGATCGTCCTGCGGCTCGTCATCGCGTCATCCTCCCCATCACGTCCGTTCCTCGTTCCGTGGTCGGTGACACGTACCCGGTGACCGGTGCGTTCCAGGTCTTCAGGGCAGGAATACCGTGGTAGTCAGCCAGCACGCTGAACGTCCCCGTATCCAGGAGGAAATGCTGACCGGCGCCGGGGGGCAGCCCGAGCCAGCGCGCCGCGAGCACGCGCAACACGTGTCCGTGCCCGAACAGCGCGACGTCGCCCTCGACCGCACGCGCGCGCGCGATGACGCGATCGGCGCGCGCACCGACTTGCTGAGGTGTCTCGCCGCCCGGGCATCCATCCCGGAAGATCAGCCAGCCCGGCGCCTGTCGGTCGATCTCCTTGGGCGTCAGGCCTTCGTACTTCCCGTAGTTCCACTCGACGAGCTCGGGATCGATCCTCGCGCGGGCGGCCACCCCGGCCAGCTCACACGTTTCGCGCGCCCGCTGCAGCGGGCTGACGAGCACGAGCGCGAACGCGCGGCCGCTCAACGCCGGCCGCAAGAGCTCCGCGAGCCGGCGCCCGTTGTCGGTCAACGGGATGTCCGTCGTGCCGGTGTGCCGGCCATTCAGACTCCACTCGGTTTCGCCGTGCCGGATCGCGAAGACGCTCATGACGCCCCCAGCGTCTCGTTTCTGCCGAGGGCGAAGAGCACCACGAGCGAGCGCGGTTGCACCGTGTAGCTCACGCCCTCTACCGGAGAGGCGGGGGGGCTGTCGCACACGTCATCCGGCGCATCGCGGTAGGTATCGATCCATCGGCGCCAGCACGGGCCGACATCCGGCTCCGGGTTCGGCAGTTCGAAGGTCAGCGGTTCCCAGTAGGCATTGAACATCACGTGAAACATCACCGCGCGTCGCGTGTCCCGCACCGTGACGGCCAGGCTGTGCGAGTCGGGGCTCAGATCGGGCTGGTTCAACCGGACGCCGTGCACACGGATGTCCGCCTGCCGCAACAGCTCGTTCAAGCTCACGCCTTCGATGCCGAGCTCTTTCCCGAGCATGAGCCGCTGGCCGATCAGGGTCTTCACGAAGCGGTGGAGATCCCGGTGTCGGTCGAGGAGCGTCCAGTCGAACCAGCTGATCTCGTTGTCCTGACAGTAGGCATTGTTGTTGCCGTGTTGCGTCCGCCGGATCTCGTCGCCCATCAGCAGCATCGGCGTGCCCAGCGAGAGCAAGGTGATCGCCAGAAAGTTCTTCACCTGGCGGCGGCGCAGCCGCTCGATCTCGGGATCGGTGCTCGGTCCCTCGACCCCGCAGTTCCAGCTGAGACTGGCGTTCGATCCGTCACGGCCGTCCTCGCCGTTCGGGTCGTTGTGCTTGGCGTTGTAGCTCACCAGGTCGTTCAGCGTGAACCCATCGTGCGACGTGATGAAGTTGATGCTCTGCTCGGGCCCCCGCTCCTCGTGCCCGTAGAGATCGGGGCTTCCGAAGCATCGATGACCGAAGGCGAGCACGGTATCGTTGTCGGACTTCACGAACCGGCGCACGTCATCGCGGAACGTCCCGTTCCACTCCTGCCAGGCGTCGCCGCCGAAGCTGCCGACCTGGTAGAGTCCGGCGGCATCCCAGGCCTCGGCGATGAGCTTGGTCCCGGCCAGGACCGGATCCGACTGGATATCCCACAGGACGGGAGGACGGTGGAGCGGGCTGCCGGACTCGTCACGCGACAGCACCGAGGCCAGGTCGAACCGGAAGCCGTCGACGTGCATGTGACGGACCCAGTACCGCAGGCTGTCGACGATGAGGCGGCGCACCACCGCCTCGTTCGCGTTCAGCGTGTTGCCGGTGCCGGTGTAGTCCGTGTAGCGCGCGCGGTCGGGCTGGAGGAGGTAGTACGTCTCGTTGTCCAGGCCGCGGAGGCACAGCGTCGGTCCGCCGTGATCCCCTTCCGCCGTGTGGTTGTACACCACGTCCAGGATCACCTCGATGCCAGCGCGATGGAGCGCCTTCACGAGGTCGCGGAACTCGTCGACGGGACCGAGCGGGTCGCGACGCGCGCTGTAGCCGGCGTGAGGCGCGAAGAAGGAAACCGGCGAATAGCCCCAGTAGTTGATCAGGCCCGGCGGGCAGTCCTGCGCATCGTACTGGAACACGGGCAGGAGCTCGACCGCCGTGATCCCGAGACCCTGAAGATACGGAATCTTCTCGATCATGCCGGCGTACGTCCCGCGCTTGGCGGGCACGACGCCGGAGCTCGGATGCCGCGTGAAACCGGCGATGTGCATTTCGTAGATCACCGTGGTCGCGAACGGCCGGCGGAGGGGCGCGTCGCCCTCCCAGTCATAGGCGTCGGGATCCACGACGATACTGCGCATGGCGACCTTCGTGTTCTCGCCCGGACGACGCGCGGCGAAACGGTCGTACCCGTCCGGCACGACGACGGCCCGCCCGTAGGGATCGAGCAGCACCTTGGCCGGATCGAAGCGAAGCCCTCGCGCCGGGTCGAAAGGGCCGACTGCGCGGTACGCGTAGACCTGGCCGGCGCGGAGCTCGGGCACGAAGGCGTGCCAGTAGTGGTACGTCCGGTGTCTCGGCGCCTCGAGGCGGATGACGCGCGCCGGCTCGGCGTCGCATGCGCCGTCGAAGAGGAGAAGCTCGACGGCGCTGGCCGTGCACGAGAAGACGCAGAAGTTGACGCCGCCCTCCACGACGGTGGCGCCGAGCGGGAAGCTCCGGCCTGACGGGACCGTCATGGCTGCGATCCAGGATCGGTCTTGCGGCGACCGCGTAGGCTCGGCTCCAGTGACTCGCGAAAGCGCACAATGGCGACGCGGGACAGACGCGAGAGGGCGTCGACCTCGATCGGGGATAGCGGTAGTACAGCCTCCCACGTCGCCGAGCTTGGGTTGAGGAAGAAGCGCTCGCAGAATGCCGCGTCGAGAAGCAGCATACCCAGCGCTCGCTCGAGCCCGGCCGCTGTCATCGGGTTCCCGCTCCTCGTGCCAGAATGGTCACCATGCCGGCGATCACAGCGACCCCTAGACGAGCCCATACGCTTTGAGATGTCTGGCACTGCTCGCGACGAAGACTCGTACGACCGTCATAGTGGGAATCGCGAGAAACATTCCGGCCGCGCCAAACAGGGTGGCGCCCCCGACCACGCCGATCACGACGACGAGCGGGTGAAGTTCGACCGCGCCACCGAGAACGAACGGCTCGTAGACGACGTTCTTGAGCAGCTCCGCGAGCGCCACCGCGGCTACGACCCAGATCGCGAAGGTGTCGGCGCTGACGAGCGGGATCAGCGGATGAATTTCCTCGGCCAGGAGCGCATAGGCGAGGCCGCCGAGCAACGCCGCAAAGAAGCCCATGTACGGAATCACGTTGCTCGCCCCCGTGAAGACCCCGATCGCGATCGCCCATCTCAGGGGGACGCCGACGACGACGAGGAACACCATGACCGTCAGCCCGAGCGAGCAGCACTCGAGGAAGATGCCGCGCACGTACTTCCCGAATGCGTGGTCGACATCGTCGAGCACGGCGAGCGCGGGCTCGAAGAGCCGATTCGGCACGGCTCGGAGGAGGCCGCGCTTGAGACTTCCGGTATCCCACAACAGAAAGAGGAAGACCAGCGGCGCGATCATCCACGTCGACAGGATGTCGCCGAGCGCACCAGGCTCACTGTTCGCTACGGACGGCGCCGCCGAGGTCGACGTCGATCCGCCGTCTGTCTTGGTGGCCGGTGCCGCGCGTCCTGTGAGGCGCGCGCGCATCTCCAGCGCCCGGACGTTCGCCCGGTCGTAGTCGAGCAGCCGGCTGGATCGAGTTGCTTCCGGCGCCTCGGTCCGCAGGTCTCGTGAGGCAACGAACAGCGCGCGTTCGTCCGGTGTGAGAGCCAACACGTCACTCGCGCGATCCATCAGCGGGTCGAGATCGCGGTGCGTCAACCGGTAGAGGGCATTGCCACGCGCCAACGAGGGATCGAGTCCCATCAACGCCTGATAGCGGTGGTGCAGCGCATGCAGCGCGCGAACCCGGAGTTCGAGAGCCTCGATCTCGCTTGGGATGGCGGCACGAACGCTGTTCAGGCCGACGAGCGTCACAGCTCCGAAGATCAGGAGCAACAACCCCACCGCCAGCCCTCGCGGTATCCGGCCTCGTTCGAGGCGGGCAACCACCGGTCGACAGATGTACGCCAGAAGACCGCCGACAAAAGCCGGCACAATGAAGCCTCTCAGGCCCCACACGAGGTACGTTGCGAGAACAACGGCAGCGAGCGTGACGGCAGATTTGATGACGACCCCCGCCCGCGTCGGGCTCGCGGTGGCGGTCACGGGGTGCCACCGTCACCCGCTTCGGATTCTCTCTGAATCTCGGCATCGATCAGCATCTGCAGTCGCGCGGCCATGATGCCGGCCAGCTTGGTCAGGACTTTGCTGGCGAGCGGCGGGAAATTGAAGATCAACTCGTCGAGGTCCGATTTGCCGAGGGCGAGCAAGGAGACGGGGCCACGCGCACGGACGGAGAACCACCGAATGACTCCTGTCCCGAGGGCCGCTGATTCCTCGAAGGACGCCGGCGGCTCGAGAAGCGCAAGCGGAACGTCCTGGCCGCCGGCGCCCCGCTTCACAACCTCGACCACGCCTCGCCGCACGACGAAGAGCGCGGCGCCGGGTCGGCCTTCCTCGCAGATGTACTCGCCGTCACCGTACTGGCGCTCATGCACGATACGGGCGACGCGCGCGAGTTCCCGGTGAGCGAGGTCCTCGAAGAGACTGACCTGCCCCAGAAACTCCATGAGGCTCTGGTGTTGTGGGCCCATGGCGTTTTTCGGCGCTTGGAACAGCGCCCGCGCCGCCCCGATGGCCGCGATGTCCGCCGAGCCGCGATTCGGCCGCCGCGGCAGCAGGAGCTCCTTCAGGCCGGGAAACGTCGGTTTCATGGGCGTGTGCGCGCGAGGGTGTGTCTCGCTATCATCAATTCTTCGTCCGTCGGGACCACCCATACCGATACCGGACTGTCCGCGGTGCTGATTCTCGGTCCACCGGCGAGATTGGGCGCCGCATCGAGGCGAATGCCGAGCCACGCGGCGCTTGCGCAGACGCGTGCCCTCACGGGAGCGGCGTGCTCGCCGATGCCGGCGGTGAACACGAGGGCATCGATGCCGCCCAGCGCGGCCACGAGCGAGCCGAGCTCACGAGTGATCCGGTACACGAAGAGCTCAATGGCCTCGGCTGCCTCGCGAGCGTTGCTCGAGAGCAGCATGCGCATGTCGTTGGTGATGCCCGAGACGCCGAGGAGTCCGGACCGACGGTAGAGAAGATCGGTCACGTCGCCGACGCTCATTCCCCGCTCGGTGAGCAGATAGAGGATCACACCGGGATCGATGGCGCCGGAGCGTGTTCCCATCGGCAACCCTTCCAGCGCCGTGAAGCCCATCGTCGTGGCGACACTCTTCCCATCCCGCATGGCGCACATGCTGCAGCCGTTGCCGAGGTGCGCGGCCACGACGCGGCCTCTGGCGGCGTCGCCGACGATGCCGGGCAGCACGCTCGCGATGTACTCGTACGAAAGTCCGTGGAACCCGTACCGCTTGATTCCGGTCGCCGACAGATCGCGGGGCAAGGCATAGAGCTGCGACACGGGTGGCTGCGTGCGATGGAATGCGGTATCGAAGCACGCGACTTGCGCGACGTCCGGCGCGATTCGGCTGATGATCCCGATCGGTGCGAGGTTGTGGGGCTGGTGAAGCGGCGCCAGCGGCGCGAGCTTTTCCAGCTGGTCGAGGATCGCGTCGTCGAGCAGCACGGGCGCCGTGAACTGCTCGCCGCCATGCACGACGCGATGACCGACTGCCACGACGCGCAAGTGATCCGTGTGTCCGGCGATCCACTCGTGAAGCACCGGCAGTACGCCCTCATGGTCGCCGGTGGCAACGCGCCAACCGGCGAGCGCTTGGTCGGCCACGCGCCGGCCCTCCGTATCGGCCACGACGAATCGAGGATCGGATCCAATGCCGTCGATGGCACCGCGATAGCGCAGGGCGAGATGCTGCCCACGCGCATCCACGGCGAACATCGAGAACTTGATGCTCGACGATCCCGCATTGAGGACGAGGATGACGTCCGTCACGGCGCTGCTCGCTCGCGCCGCCGCGCGGCGATGAGCGCGACCGCGCACGACGCCATGCGCGCCAGGACGGTGTCGGCGCGGCTGGTCAGGATGATCGGAATGCGGGCGCCCAGCACGATGCCCGCGCCCTGGGCTGTCTTGAGTGGCCCGGGCGAGATCGCGTGAACCCGGATGCCTTTCGGGCGGAGCTCGGCCGCCATGTACGGAACGGCACTGTCCAGAGCCGCGAGCTTCTCCGCCGGTGGTCGCATGTACGGTTCGGCCTTCGCATCGAGGTACGTGATCGCAAGGTTGGCTCCGGCCGCGTGAAAGGCTTTCGCGCAGCCGTAGGCGATGCTTGTCGCATTGGCGATGCCGACGACAAAACCTTTCTTGCGGGTCAGATCGAGCAGGCTCATGTCCTCACCATGCGACCATGCGCGCGCGCTGCACGACGGCGAACCGTGCGAGCAAGCGGTCGGAGTCGTAGTCGCGGCCGACGCCGAGCAGCTCGTAAAGTCCGCCGTAGCGCACGTCGCCGCCGGCGAGCGCCTGGAGCCGCACCTGGCCCATGACCGTTCTGATCAGGTACCCATCGAAGTGCGTCCAGAATGGCTGTCGCCCCCAGCCTTCGGCCTCACCGACCCGAACGTAAACATCCGGCGGGATGCAGACCAGGCGGAAGACGCGCGGATCGAGGCCGAGCTCCTTTTCGAGAATGCGGGCACCGTGCATGAGCAGGGCCTGCTCGATCGCGATGCGCGGCAAGCCGCGGCGACCCGGCAGTCGCAGGCTCTTCACGAGCTCGGACGCCGCCGGTGTCTGACTGTCTCCGGGATCGGGGAAGTCCTCGACGAGGACGTCCTCGGCGACGAGGCTCGGCAGATACCGTGCGCCGCCCGAGTTCACGAGTGGGTGGATCGCGAACATCGCCACCCCGTCCCGAAGACCCTCGGGAGATCCCGACGGCAGCGGCACCTGAGCGGCGGCGCTGTTTCCCCGCTCGTCGGACAACGGCGTCCATGCGTACCGACGAAGCGAGGCCAGTTCCATCCGGGGTTCGAGGTGATGCGGCGTCAGGCCCAGGTGCCGTGCCCGGGCCAGCGTCTCGCTGGAATAGGCGACTGGCTGAAGCTCCTGACGCGGCTCGTCCTCTATCCGAACTGCTCCGACGTTCGCGGCGTGCGAGACGACCGATGCGCTCGGTGTCCCCGCGGCGATGAGCGCGTGGGCCAACCCCGCCAAGCGGTTCATATCACCGGCTTTCAAAGCCTGTCGGGCCGACTCCACTGCGTCCGCCGGCGACGAGCTCGCATCGCTTTCCGGCTCCGCACCAGTCTGTGGGCGTGCCTGGAATGCCTGCCGCCGGACACCGTAGAAGTCCTTCCACGCAACGTCCGCCCGCTGGAGCGTCTCGAGCAGTTCCAGCGTTCGCTTCCGGAGCGTGGGCAGCTCGCGCCTGGCGGTTCGTGTGAACGGCTCGAGACCGGGCGAAAACGGGTCGAGCCGAACGTCCCGGACGTCGTAGATGCTCTGCGCGGTCTGGAGCAGGCCACCCTTGTCCTCGATCGCGCGCTTCAGCGTCTGCGCGCGCTCACTCAGCTGCTTTACCAGCGACCAGTGTGCGTTGTCGAGCGCGCGGGCGATCGTGAGCGGCAGCTCAGCGAGCGCCGCGCGTTCCTGCTCGAGTCGGTGGAAGTCCTCGAGGGATAGCACAGGGGCCAGGACCGTTCGTGCTCGGGCTAGATACACGTCTCGATAGACGGTGTCGATGTTGCCGACCTCGATCAACGCCGTCATGACTGCGCTTACCGTGCTGTCCATTCGCCTGTCCTCACTCTTCAGCAGGCGTATCGCTCAGGGCGCCTGGGCCGCCGGCACTTCGAGCATCACCTTGTCGAATGTCTGAACGCTCGGGCGATACGTGGGCGCTGGGGCCGAGACAGGGACGTAGAAATAGCCGCGCCCCCCGGCGGCAACGTCTCCGAGGACCCAGCCCGAGGCGAACGCGACGAGCGTCCCGCTCGCGTCGATACTGTCGACCTGCAAGCGAACGTTGGTGATGCGCCATGGAAGTGCGTTGTAGATGTAGCCCTCGACTGCCAAGCCGCGAGGGCCCTCGCGCTGTTCAAACTGGAACCGAAACGGGCTCTCGTCGCTGGCGAGCGCCGTCTGCGCCCCCGCCGCGGTCGCCGTCCCGATTGTCATCGCGATCGTCGCTAACACGACAAGCACCCTGGTCATCACCGAGTCCTCCGATGGAGACGACCTCGGAGACTGCATGGTAGCTGCCAGATCACCGCAGCGTCGGAGATGCCGGAATATTGGATGGAGAGACTCGATGGAGAGGACGGGATGTTGATTTCCGCACATCGTCGTGCACGGCCGCACGTCGGTGTGCGCGGGTGCACGGGGCGAACCGGTGCGGATGGCGCGAGGCGCCGTCCGCGACCCGAGCTATTCGGGAGACACCTCGATGTGGTAACGCTTCAGGCGGCTGTAGAGTTGAAACCGCGTGAGGCCGAGGATCTCGGCGGCGCGCGCCTTATGACCATGCGTGCGCCGAAGCGCGTCGATGATCGCCTTGCGCTCGAGCTCCTCCAGCGCCATGGGCCCGGCAGCGGGCCGCGCCGGCTCGGGCTGCGCCGGTGGCGCGCTCTGTGGCGCGGGTAGGGGAAGGGCGAGATGGGCGGCGGTGACGAGAGTTCCTTCGCAAGTAATGAGGCCTCGCTCGATGGCGTTCTGAAGTTCGCGGATGTTTCCCGGCCACGGGTGCCGCCGCAGCAGGTCGACGGCATCCCGACTCAGTGTGACGTCGCTCCTACCCATCTTGGGCGCGAGTGTCCGGATGAAGAAGTCGGCGAGCAGGAGCACATCATCCCCTCGTTCCCGGAGGGGCGGCAGGTGCACGTTGAACACGCCCAGCCGGTAGAAGAGGTCGTTGCGGAACCGCCCGGCGGCCATCTCGACCGTCAAATCACGGTTCGTGGCGGCGATCAGGCGGACATCGGCCTTGAGCGTGGCCGTCCCGCCGACCCGCTGGAATTCTCGCTCCTGCAGCACACGGAGTAGCTTCACCTGCACGGCGGGGGAGAGCTCGCCGATCTCGTCCAGAAAGAGCGTTCCGTGGGCCGCCAGTTCGAAGCGTCCAGGCTTCTGACGGTCCGCCCCGGTGAAGGCCCCACGCTCGTGGCCGAAGAGCTCCGACTCCAGCAGGGTGTCGGGCAGTGCTGCGCAGTTGACCGCGACGAAGGGGCCGTCGGCCCGGGGACTGCCATAGTGAATGGCACGGGCGACCAGCTCCTTCCCAGTCCCGCTCTCCCCGGTGATCAGCACGGTCGTCTCCGTGCGTGCCACTTGAGCTGCCCGGGTAAGCGCCTCGCGAAGGAGCGGGGAGCGGCCGATCATCTGCTCAAACCCGTACCGGTCGTGTAGCTCGCTGCGGGCACCCTTCAGGCTCTGCTCCAGCGTCCGCGCGCGGCGCTCCACGGAGGCGAGCCGGCGCTGTTCCTCCGCGAGCCGCTGGTGCTGGATGCCGAGGACCATCCGGCTGGCGACGACGCTGGCGACCTCGACGTCGACGCCGTCGTACCAGTACGGCTCATGCTTGCCGAAGAAGAGCGCACCGCCGATCTCGTCGCCGAACTGCATCGGCACCAGAAAGAAGCTCTGGTACCCGGCCGTGAGCATGACCCGATCGCCCGCGAAGGCCGGATCGAGTTCCCTCGAAGCCTCGTCGAAGAGGACCGGTCGGCCCGCCATCACCGTTGCCGCATAGGAGAACTCGTTGGTGGGGATGCTCTCGACACCGGGTACGGGCGGTTCGCCGACCGTTCCAAAAAACGCGTAGTCCGTGGCGCCGGGCTTGAGGAGGATCACGCCCAGCGTATCGAAGTCGACAGCAAGCCGGATCGCGTCCCCCAGCTTCTCGAGGATCTGGCGAATATCTAGCGTGGTTCCGATCAACTGCGTGATACCGGTCAGGCGTCCGACGCGGTACCGACGCCGACGCTCACGGTAGAGGAGGGCGATCATCTCGATGAAGGGTCCGATCAGGCGGCCGACACTGCGCAGCCGTTCGACGTGCACGGCGTCGAAGACGTCCGTGACGCGACTCGCCGCGCTCAGATCGCCGATGACGCGGCTACCGACCAGCAGAGGCACGAGTATCGCCGATCGCACTCCAGCAGCCAGCAACTCGTCGCGGTATCGAACCGAAGGAACGAAGCGCGGATCGGTGGCAAGATCCGAGACGCAAAGCACCTCTCCCTCGAAGACCGGGGCCAGCAGTGAGTTGGCGATCGGAAAGCGCGCCGCGCGCTGCGAGTCGGTGGTGTAGCGGTCCGTTATCGGCGAGACTCCTGGTCCGGCGTGTTCCGCGAACACCGAGAAGGTTCGCCGCTCCTCGGCGAGGTACCCGATACCGAGACGATCGTGTGGTACAAGCGGATGCAAGCTGGTCGAACAATCGTCGAGGAAGGCCCGTGGTTGAAACTCGGTTCGGAGCGCCCTCCCGATGGCCCCGAGACAGACCGATACGTCCGACTCCGACGGCATCGGCCCCGTGTTTGGCCTGGCGGAATCCATGCCCGTGCCCCGGGTGGCATTCTATCCGACAACCCTGATGCGTGCGATGTCGAAGGCAAAGTGAGGCGACGGCGCACTGCCCAGGCTTGCATGCGCGCCGTCACGGGCCTGTCCACTCGGCATCGGTCAGGCGCCAGCCGCCGCCGAGGGCCTTATAGAGCTGGACGTACGCGAGCAGGCGGTTGCGGCGGATCTGCGCGAGCTCGGTCTGCGCCGGGAAGAGCTGCTGCTGGGCTTCGAGGACCTCGTAGTAGCTGGCCAGGCCCTGGCGGTATCGATCCGTCGCGTGCACGACGGCATCCTCGAGGCCTCTCACGGCCGTGCTCTGTCCCGTCTCCGCCTCGCTCAGCTTGCCGAGTGCGGTGAGGGCGTCCGAGACCTCGCGGAGCGCGCCCAGGACCGCTTGCTCGTACTGGAGTCGGGCCTGCTCCCATCGCGCGATGGACGCGCGGTACTGCCCCGTCGTGCGGCCGGCGTTGAACAGCGGCCCGCTGAGCATGCCGGCCACCGCCCACACCGTCGCCCCGCCGCCCGTGATGGCGGACAGCTCCGGGCTGGCGGCCCCGAACAGCGCGGTCAGGCTGAGTTTGGGGAAGAACTCCGCCTTCGCCACGCCGATGCGGGCGTTGGCGGCCACGAGCTGCTGCTCCGCCTGACGCAGGTCAGGCCGTCGCTCGAGTAAGGCCGAGGGCAGCCCCGCGGGCACCGCCGGCACGACGGGCTGCGCGTACATCGGCTGGCCACGCGGAATCGGGCCCGGCGTCCTACCCAGCAGGATGCTGATCTGGTTTTCCCTGGCGACGATGGCGCTCTGGAGCTGCGGGATCGTGGCCTGCGCGTTGCCGAGCGCGCCGAGCGCGCGTGACGTCTCGAGCTTCGACGCGACGCCGAGGTTGAACCGGTCGAGGAAGAGATCGTACGTGCCCTGGTACGCCTGGGTGCTGTTCTGCGCGATGTGCAGCTGCACGTCGAGCGCGAGGAGCTGGAAGTACGCCTGGGCCAGATCGCTCACGAGCGTCAGCCACACGCCGCGCCGGGCATCCTCCGTGGCGAACAGCGTCGCCCGCGCCGCCTCGTTCGAGCGGCGCACGCGGCCCCAGATATCGAGCTCCCACGACATCGCCATCGTCCCGGAAAAGAAGTTGTCGGTTCTATGGTCGCTGCCGTCGGGGAGGTTCAGGCCGCCGAGCGGGAGCCGCCCCCGTCCCGCGGTGGCGCCATAGTCGAGCGACGGGAAGAGATCCGATCTGGCGACCCTGAAAAACGCGCGCGCCTCCTGCACCCGGGCCGCGGCGATGGCGGCGTCGTAGTTGTTCCTCAGCGCCTCCTGGATCAGCGCCTTCAGCGTCGGATCCTGGAACGCCTCCCACCACGGCGCATCGGCGAATGAAGCCGGTTCGGCCGTGGCCTGCCCCCGAAACGTCTCCGATTCTGCGACCGCGGGTCGCTTGTAGTCCGGGCCGATGGCGCACCCGCCGAGGAGCGTCGCCGCAACGACAGCGGACAGGACACGCGTCGACCGCTTCACGGCTGCCTCTCGTTGGCCGCGTGCTCGCCGTTCGTTCCGCCCGCGATCGGCGCGGGCTGGGCGTACGGCGGTGCGACGCGTTCCGGCTTCCGGCGGAAGCGCTCGCTGACGTAGAACGTGACCGGGATGATGAAGATCGCGAGCATCGTCGCCGCCAGCATCCCGCCCACCACGGTTATGCCCAGGATGTTCCTGGAGTTGGCGCCCGCGCCGGTGGACAGCACGAGCGGCATCACGCCGAGGATGAAGGCGAACGCGGTCATGAGGATCGGACGCAGCCGGACGCGGGCACCGGCAAGCGCGGCGTCCATCAGGGATGCGCCGCGCTCGTGCTCCATCTTGGCGAACTCCACGATGAGGATGGCGTTCTTCGCAGCGAGGCCGATGACCATGATCAGGCCAATCTGCGAGAACACGTCCAGCTGGTATCGGGCGAGCCAGAGGGCCACCAGGGCGCCGAGGAGGGCGATCGGCGTGCCGAGTAGCACGCCGAACGGCAGCGTCCAGCTCTCGTAGAGCGCGGCGAGGAGCAGGAAGACGACCAGCACCGACAAGCCGAAGACCGCGGACGCCGGGACGCCTTCCGACGCCACCTTCTCCTGGAACGACATGCCCGAGTAGTCGAAGCCCATGTCCGGCGGCATGGTCTGCGCGAACACCTCCTGCAGGGCCTGCATGCCCTGGCGGCTGGTGAATCCGGGGGAGAGGATGCCGTTGATCTGCGCGGCGCGGTACCCGTTGAAGCGGATGGTGAACTCCGGGCCGTTGACCGGCTTCATGGTGACGAGCGAGGAGAGCGGCACCGCCTGGTTGTTGGCGTTGCGCACGTAGAACTGACTTACGGTGTCGGGCCTGGTGCGGAAGTCCCGCTCGGCCTGGACGTACACCTGCCAGACGCGGCCGAACTGATTGAAGTAGTTCACGAAAACGCTGCCCATGAAGGCCTGCAGTGTCTGGTATACAGACGCGAGATCGATCCCCTGCTTGAGCACCTTGTCCCGGTCGACGTCGGCGAAGAGCTGTGGCACGCTCGGCAGCATCGTGGTGAAGAGCAGCGCGAACTCCGGCCGTTGACGCGCGGCTGCGAGGAACTTCGCCGTGTTCTCGGCCAGGAACTCGGGATCCTTGCCGGCGCGGTCCTCGAGCATGAACGTGACGCCGCCCGACGTCCCGATGCCGGGAATCACCGGCGGCGAGAACGCGAACGCCTGCGCCTCGGCAACGCCCGCGAGCCGCCGGTTCAGGTCCCGCATGACAACGTCGGCGGTGAGGCCGTGCTTGTCCCGCTCCTTCCAGTCCTCCAGCGTGACGAAGTAGAACGAGTTGTACGTCGTGAAGGCGAAGCTCAGCAGGCTGAAGCCGGCCACGCCGGTGGAGTACTTGACGCCCGGCGTCTCCTTGAGGATCGCGTCGATCTTGTCGTTGACTGCCGCCGTGCGCTGGAGCGAGGCGGCCAGCGGCAACTGGACGTTCAGGTAGAGATACCCCTGGTCCTCCTCCGGCACGAAGCCGCCGGGCAGCCGCGAGCCGATGAGCCCCGCGAACCCGGTGACGACGAGCAGCAGGAGCATGGAGAAGGCGGACTTGCGGATCAGGAGACGGCAGGCTCCCACGTACCCGTCGGTGGCGCGGGCGAACCAGCGGTTGAAGCCGCGGAAGAAGACGCCCAGCGGGCCGCGCATCTCGCGCTTCGGCCGCAGGAGCAGCGCCGAGAGGGCCGGGCTCAGCGTCAGCGCGTTGAAGGCCGAGATGATCACCGACACGGCGATCGTCACCGCGAACTGCTGGTACATGCGCCCGGTGATGCCCGGAATGAAGGCCGTCGGGATGAAGACGGCGGACAGGACCAGCGCGACACCGATGACCGGTCCCGACACCTCTTCCATCGCCTTGAAGGCAGCGTCGCGGGGCGACATCCCGTGATCGATGTGGTGCTCGACCGCCTCGACGACGACGATGGCGTCATCGACCACGAGGCCGATGGCCAGCACGAGGCCGAAGAGCGACAGCGTGTTGATGGAGAACCCCAGCAGCGGGAACACCATGAACGTGCCGACCAGCGATACCGGCACCGCCAGCAGCGGAATGAGCGTGGCGCGGAAGCCCTGCAGGAAGATGAAGACGACCAGGACGACGAGGAGGGTCGCCTCGAACAGGGTCTTGACGATCTCATGGATGCCCTCACTGACCGCGAGCGTCGTGTCGAGCGCCGTCACGTACTCGAGATCTTGAGGAAACCGCGCCTTGGCCTCCTCCATCAGCTTCGTGGCGGCCTGCATGGTGGCGAGGGCATTCGAGCCGGGAAGCTGGTAGACGAGGATCAGCACCGCGGGGCGCCCGTTGAGGCGGCCCTGCGTCGTGTAGGCCTGCGCCCCGAGCTCCACCCGGGCCACGTCCTTCACCCGCACGAGGGAGCCGTCGGGCTTGGCTCGGACGACGACGTTCTCGAACTCCTCGACGCTGGCCAAGCGCCCCTGCGCGCGCACCGCGTAGGTGAACTCCTGGCCCTTCGGCGCCGGCTCGCCGCCGACCTGGCCGGCGGGGTTCACCGTGTTCTGCGCCTGCAGCGCGCTCATGATCTCGCTCACGGTGATGTCGAGCTTTCCCAGAGTGTCGGGATTGACCCAGAGCCGGATGGCGTACTTGCCGGCGCCGAAGATCTGCACCTGGCCGACGCCGGGGACGCGCGTCAACGGGTCGTTGAGGTTCACGTAGGCGTAGTTGCTGAGGAACAGCGGGTCGTAGGTGCCCTTCGGCGAGTACAGCACGAAGATCCCCAGGGGGCTCGTCACCGACTTCGTGACCGTCACGCCCTGGTTGATGACGTCTTGCGGCAGCTGCGACTGGGCCTGCGTGTATCGCAGGTTGGTGAGCACCTGGTCGTAGCTCGGGTCGGTGTTGATGTCGAAGTTCACGCGCAGCTGCATCTGGCCGCCGGCGGTCTGGCTGGTCGAGTACATGTACAGCATGTTGTCGACGCCGCTCATCTGCTGCTCGATGGGCGTCGCCACCGACTGCTCCAGCGTCAGCGCGTCGGCGCCGGGGTAGGTCGCGGTGAGGAGCATCTCGGGGGGCGCGATGTTCGGGTACTGCGCGATGGGCAGCTGCACCATCGCCACGAGACCAATGATCACCATGAGGATCGAGATCACCATGGCGACGATGGGGCGGTTGATGAAGAATCTCGCCATCGTCGTCTACCTCGACGCGGGAGCCGGCGAGGCCGCGCTCGCTTCCAACCGCACCTTTTGACCGGATCGCAGCCGGTCTGCTCCTTCCACGACGACGCGGTCGCCGGGCTTCAATCCCTCGGCGGCGACGATCCACAGCGACCCGACGCGCGCGCCGGTTGTGACCTTTCGCACGTCGACCGTGTCATCGGGCCCGACCACCGCCACCTGATGGACCCCCTGCACGTCCTGCACGGCTCGCTGTGGGATCAGGAGCGCGTTCTTCTTCACCTCGACGACCGTCCGCACTTTTGCGTACTGCCCGGGGCGGAGCAGGTTGCCGGGATTCGGAAACACGCCGCGAGCGAGCACCGTCCCCGTGGTGGGGTCCACCTGTCGATCGAGCGCGACGGGCCGTCCTCGCTTCGGGTACACGGTGCCGTCCGCCAGGATGAGCTCCAGCTGCAGGTCACGGAGGGCCTGCGGATCGGCTTGCCGCTGCCGGAACACCGCGAGCGCCCGCTGCTCGCTGAGCGGAACTTCCGCATAGATCGGGTCGACCTGGGAGACGGTCGTCAGCGGATTTGGATCGTTGGGGCCGACGTAGTCACCGATGTTCGCGACCCGGAAGCCCGCCACCCCAGTGATCGGCGCGAGTACTCGCGTATATCCGAGGTTCAACTTGGCGTCGGCGACCGCGGCCCGTGCGGCCGCGATGTTGGCCTCCTGCGTCTTCACATCGGCCTGTGCGCGCTCGACCGCGGCCCGCGCCTGCGACACGCCGGCCTGGGAGTTCTGCACTGTGGCGCGCGCGGCTGCCACCGTGGCGATGTTCGCGAGGTTGTTCTGGACGGCGTTGTCGAGCTCTTGCTGGCTGACCGACCCCCGCTGGGCCAGCGGCGTGTAGCGATTCACGTCCAGCTGGGTCCGACGCTGATCGGCCTCGGATTTCTGCAGTTGCGCCTCGTCCGATGCCACCTTCGCGGTCGCCTGCTCGATCTGGGCCTGACTCGCGCTGACCTGCGCTTTCGCCTGGCTCAGCTGCGACTCCGCCTGGAGCAGCCTGGCCTCCGCCTGCTCGAGCGCCGTCTGGTAAGGCCGCGGGTCCACCTGGAACATCAGGTCGCCGGCCTTCACCACGGCCCCTTCCGTGTAGTTCTGGCTCATGAGGTGACCGCCGACCCGGGGGCGGATTTGCGCGGTGATGTAGCCCACCAGCGATCCGACCCATTCGGCCGAGATCGGGACGTCGCGCTGGACCACTGCCTCCACCGTGACCACCGGCGGGGGCGGTGGAGCGCCGACACGCGTTCCGTCGCCGCAGCCGGTGACGATGGCACCGAGCATTAGTCCTACCAGGAACGACCGGCGCTGACTCATCACGAACGCGTCCTCCGCGGTGGCACAGTGCACGGGGTGGGCCAAACGCGACACCGCGGCGGAGCTCGCAGTTCGCGCCAGTCGTTTCCGGTATAGTTCGGACCTCCACGTTCGGGTGTGGATTCACACATTGACGTGCGAAGGTGCACCCGAGCTGCCCTCAAACGGCGGAAAGAAGCTTGGTGCACTCCTTGCCTGCGGAAAGACGCATGAGTCAGCGAGACGTGGAACGCACGCTCGGTCGCTTGCTGACGGACGCCGGTTTTCGGCGAGATTTCTTTCGGAGCCCGTCCCGTACCTGTCTCGAGTTCGGACTTCAGTTGGCCGCGCACGAGGTCGAGGCGCTGCTTCGGGTGCCGCCCCGACCGCTGACGAGCCTGGCGGGGCAGCTCGATGACCGGATCTGCCGGCTCGACATAGACGACGCGAACGATCACGGCTCATCGAGCGGTGAGCATTGAAAGCGAAGCCTCACGTGAGCTGGCGCGCGGCGCCGTGCAGGCGTCCTCGACCGGAGGTGCTACGAAGTCGCAGCCGCTGACCGACAGCCACACGATTGCCGACCTCTGGAGCGACCTCTATGAAACGTGGACTTCGCGCCGACCACCGCGCCGGTGCCGCCCGGGACGCTGAGCGGCTGGCACATCGACGCCGATCTGAACTTCTCCGACATCTACAACGCCGCCGGCAAGTCGGGGCCGGACGCGGTGACGCTGTCGCGATTCAATACCCGCTTTGCCGCGCTGTTCGACCGCGGCGACGGCTCGGCTTGGCAGGCGCGCCACGGGCTGACCGCCGAGGCCTACCAGGCGACCTTCGACATCCTCGTCCAGCAGGGGTACCGGCTCACCTCCATCTGCGGCTACAGCGAGGGGACCGGGTCGAGGTTCAACGCGGTCTGGGGGCTCCGCGACGGCCCCGCCTGGCAGACCCGGCACGGACTGACGACCGATCAGTACCAGGCGGTGTTCAACGACCTGGTGCAGCAAGGCTTCCGGCTGGTGTGCGTCAGCGGCTACGCCGAGCGGCGAGGCCCGCTACGCCGCCCTGTGGCACGCCGACGAGCCCCCGCGAGTGGGAGACCCGCCGCGGCCTAGACGCCGCTGCCTATCAGCAGGCGTTCGACGACCTGGCCGCCCGCGGCTTTCGCCCCGTACACGTCTCCGGCTACGGCGACGGGTTCCATCCGGCTTAGACGGCGAGCCCCTCAAACCGCGGTGTAGGAAACACGTGTGACGAGATCCCGTTGAGGAATCGAAGCCGTGTTCGCTGTGCAGAGTGTCCGGGTGCAAGCCCCCGAACCCCTCGGAGCAAAGACCACGTTCAATAACTTAGCGAAAACTCGAACTTCAGTGTTCGCTTCCACAATTCAAAGCGGGCCCCCGCAACGATGCACCTGGCACACTCCGAGAGTTGGTGAAGTCGCGACGCATACGGCGCGGCGCGGCCAGTGAGCGGCACGGAACCTCGACGAGCGGGAAGCCGCTAACCACCTCCGCCCGTACTCAGCTATCCGCACTTGCCGCAATGGTCAAAGGGGTGCCCATCACCATGCAGTGGCCGGACGAGCGCGACATGCACGACTCCGCCTCGCAGAACTCCTCGTCGGTGATCTGACCCGCGCGCTTCTCGGCCCACAGCCGCCAGCCGTCGGTCCCGGAGCCGAGCTCCTCGGCGCGCCACTTGCCGCTCAGCATGGGCCCGCCCGTCACCATGAGGGCCGGCACGTCGGCCGAGGCCGCGCCCATCAGCATGGCCGGCGTCGTCTTGTCGCAGCCGGACAGGAGCACGACGGCGTCGAGCGGGTACGCCCGGATGCACTCCTCGACGTCCATCGACATGAGATTGCGGAACATCATGGTGGTGGGTTTCATCAGCACTTCGCCCAGCGAGATCGGGGGGAACTCCAGCGGGAAACCCCCGGCCGACCACACGCCACGCTTCACGGCCTCGGCCACCTGGCGCAGGTGCGCGTTGCAGCTGGTCAGCTCCGACCAGGAGTTCGCGATGCCGATCACCGGCCGCCCATCGAAGACGACGTCGCTGAAGCCCTCGCTCTTCAGCCATGAGCGATGCACGAATCCGTCGAGGTCCCGGCGCCCGAACCAGTTGCGACTCCTGAGCGGGTGAGTCATGGATTTCCTCCGCGAGGACCCAGAGTATAGAGCACGGAGTCAGGCGAGCGGCTGCGGGGGTGGCGGGCGGACGGCGGCCACGGCGCGCTCGAGCTCGCTCACGAGATCGCCACGGTCCAGGGCGCCCTCCAGGAGGCGCAGCGTGCTCCGTACCCTGTCGAGGTCGAGATAGTCCCGGCCCACGCGGACGATGGCCGCGACGTCGTCCAGATCGCGCGGGCGGCCGGCCAGCACCTTCATCGCCACGAGGTCCTCGGGGCAGACCACCGGCACCCGTGCGTCCCCGATCACATGCTCTCTCACGCCGGCGAAGAATTGCTCCTCCAGCCCTGGTCCCGACAGCACCACGTCGAGGGGCATGCCGGAGACCGCGTGCACGAGCGGCAGCACGCGCGTGGTCTCGGCGAAGCGAGCGACGTCGGGGACGCGTGACTCGAAGCCCGCGGCGGCCAGCGCGGCGGCCAGCTCGGAAGCCGACCGACGTCCGGGATCGACGGTGACGTCGACGTCGGCGCTGAGCCGGGCCACCCCGTACAGGATCGCGGCCTGGGCTCCGAACAGGAACCAGCGGACGCCCAGGGCCGACAGGGCCCGCTGGAGCGCGGCCAGGATCTCAGCGACGGGTTGTGGCGAGGAAGGCACACGCGGCGCGGTCGAGGGCCTGCTTCAGCGCGACGTGATGGGCGAGGTCGGCGCGGCGATCCGTCTCCGTCGGCCAGTCCGGACGGACCAGTCGCATGTGAGCCCAGAGGCTCTGGGAAACCTCGAGCGTGGCCAGGGGACCGCGCGCCGCCCGCTCCCGCGCCCAGTGGTCAAACTCGAGCGCCGTGAGCAGGTGCCAGGGACGCCGAGCATAGGCCCGCAGATCGTCAGCGTGCACGCGAGCAGTATAGCGTCGATCACGGGCTTGCGGCCCCGGAGCGGGTGTGCTGTCATGACCCCCCGGGCAGGGAAGCACTGCAAGCACGATGGAGCCTGGCCCCTGCAGGGCAGGCCACCCACGCCGCGAGCCCGCCGCGCGGCCCTGCTACAAAAAGGAGATTGCATGCGGCTTGCCGGCAAGGTCGCGGTCGTCACGGGCGGAGGCAGCGGGATCGGGCGCGGCATCGTGATGGCCATGGCGCGCGAGGGCGCCGACATCGCGATTCCCGACATCCAGGTGCTCAACGCC
>Ga0268386_10000821_pt1 | contig 20483 bp, 19 predicted proteins | sample RVTome_15_FD_200260 | JGI IMG/M metagenome (GOLD analysis project Ga0268386, IMG submission 200260) | Soil microbial communities from uranium-contaminated site in the Upper Colorado River Basin, Wyoming, United States - RVT150D86... ...
GCAGATCATGGTGGGCGCCCACCACTGGCAGCCCCAGAGATTGGCGAAGCGGCGAAGCAGCTCCGAGTTGACGCGGGTGCCGTAGTTGTTGGCGAAGAAGCCGTGCCCCGACCACAACCCGGCCGCGGCGGGTCCCACCGCCTGCAGACGCTCCGCGATGCGGTCGAGCGCCGCCTCCCACGTCACTTCCCGGAACGGCGCGTCGCGCCGGTCGCGCGCGAGCGGGGTCAGCAGGCGCTGCGGGTTGCCGATGATCTCGCGGGAGGCGTGGCCGCGCACGCAGAGGAAGCCCCGGCTGTCTGGATTGTCCGGGTCGCCCGCGACCTCGACGAGCCGACCGTCCTCGACGGTGACGAGCATCCCGCAGAGGGTGGGATGGCAGTTCATCGGGCACATGGTGCGGATGGTCCGGCGCGGTGACGGCATGCCGCCCTACGACAGGCCGATGGACCGGCGCGCCCGGGCCACCGCCGCCTCGAGCACCCGGTGGGCATCGGCGGCGACATCGCCCAGGTCCTTCGCGAAGCGGAGGAGCGTCCGGATCTGGTTGAGCGCCCGGACGACCTCCTGCTTCTCTCCCCCGGCGCCCCGCTGCAGCGCCGCCAGCGCGGCCTGCTCGAGCTCCCGTCCCAGCGACTCGCGCGCCACCGGCGAGAGGGCCCGCGCGGTCCGGAAGATGTCGAGCGCGAGATCGTAGAGGAGGTTGTGCGCCGAGGGCGTCGCGGCACCCGCGCCCTCCGCGGCGGGCGGGGGCGGCGCCGGGGAGCGGGCCATCATCGTGTCCACCGCGCGGCTCAGGTAGGCGAAGTCGACCGGCTTCAGCGTGTAGTCGAAGGCCCCCATCGCGATGGTCTGCTTGGCCAGCTCGACGTCGTCGTTGGCGCTGATCATGAGGATGCCCACCTCCGTGTCGAAGCTGCGGATCCGGCGCAGCACCTCGACACCATCCATCTCGGGCATCCGGATATCGAGCAGGATCACCTGGGGCTTCTCGAGGTCGATCTTGGTCAGCGCTTCGATGCCGCCATGGGCCGTCGCCACCTGGTACCCCTGCTCGGTCAGGTACTCGGCGAGCATCTGGGCCACGTTGAGCTCATCGTCGACCACGAGGATCTTACCGCGAGATTCGGACATGCCTGGAGCTCCTGCGCTTGCCAGCGGATCCGCCCGGGCTAGGCCTGCGCCGTCCGCTCCACCCAGCCCGCCACCGCGCCCAGGGCCTCGTCGAGCTTCGAGGCGTCCTTGCCGCCGGCCTGGGCCAGGTCCGGGCGGCCGCCCCCCCCACCGCCCACCATCCTGGCGATCTCCTGCACGAGACGGCCCGCTGGGAAGCGCTTCATCAGATCCTTGGAGACGGCCGCGACCAGGCTCACCTTGCCGTCCACCGCGCTGCCGAGCAGGATGATGCCCGACGGCAGACGGTCCCGCAGCGTGTCCACCACCGCGCGCAGCCCGTCCGGGTCGAGCCCGTCCAGTCGCGCGGCGAGCACCGGCACGCCCGCCACCGGCTTCGCGGCGGCCGCCAGGTCCTGCGCCTGGGTGCGCGCGAGCTTGGTCTCGAGCTGCGCGAGCTGCTTCTCGAGCCGCTTCTGATCCTCGATCAGCGCGGCGAGGCGGCGGGGCAGCTCGAGCGGCGGGATCCGGAGCAGGCCGGCCGACTCGCGCAGCGCGGCCTCCTCGCGGCCCACGTGAGCCAGCGCGTGCTCGCCGGTAACCGCCTCGATGCGGCGCACGCCGGAGGCCACCGCGCCCTCGTCGGTCACCTTGAAGAGGCCGATCTGGCCGGTCGCGTCGAGATGGGTGCCGCCGCACAGCTCGGTGGAGAAGTCGCCGATGCGGATGACCCGCACGCGATCGCCGTACTTCTCGCCGAAGAGGGCCATGGCCCCGCTGCGGAGGGCCTCCTGGAGATCCATCTCGGCCGGGCTCACCACGATATTGGCCTGCACCTGCTCGTTGACCAGGCCCTCGACCTCTTCCACCTCGCTGTCCTTGACGGAGGCGCCGTGCGAGAAGTCGAAGCGGAGGTGATCGGGCGCGACCAGGGAGCCCGCCTGCGCCACGTGGCTACCCAGCACCTTCCGCAGCGCGGCGTGGAGCAGGTGCGTGCCGGTGTGGTGCTGCCGCAGCCCCTGGCGCCGCCGCGATTCCACGCTCACCGCGACCTCCGCGCCCTCGCGGAGCTGCCCCTGGGTCACCGCCACCCGGTGCACGATGAGCTGGCTGCCGCGGTAGTAGGTGTCCTGGATCTGGCCCCGGCCTTCGCGACCGATCACCGAGCCGGTGTCGCCCTGCTGACCACCGGACTCCGCGTAGGCGGGCGTGCGGTCCAGGATGATCTCCACCGTCTCGCCCTGGCGCGCCTCGCGCCGCCGCTGCCCGTCGGCGACCAGGGCGAGGATCCGCGCGGGCGCGGCCAGCGCGCCATAGCCCAGGAACTCGGGCCTGGCCAGCTCGGTGGAGAGCCGCTGGTAGATGGCCACGCCCGGCTCGCTGCTGTCGCCCGCCCCGAACGAGGCCCCGGCACGGGCGCGCTCGCGCTGCGCCTCCATCTCGGCGTCGAAGGTCTGCTGGGTCTCCGGCGTGACCGTCAAGCCCGCATCCTGGAGGACCTCCTGCGCCAGGTCGGAGGGGAACCCGTGGGTGTCGTAGAGCGTGAACAGGAAGCGCCCGTCGACTATCGGCCTAGCGTCGCCCGCGTGGCTTCGGCTCGGGTCGGCCTTGTGGGCCTCCAGGTACTCGCGGATCCTGGCCATGCCGAGATCGAGCGTCTCCGCGAAGCGCTCCTCTTCCTGGCGCACCGTCTCCGCCACCCGCGCCTGCGCGTCCCGGATCTCCGGGTAGGCGTCGCCCATCACCGCCACCACGCTGCCGGTCACGTCCCACAGGAACGGCGCCTCCGGCCCCAGCATGCGGCCGTGGCGCATGGCCCGGCGCATGATCCGCCTCAGCACGTAGCCCCGCCACTCGTTCGACGGCGTCACCCCGTCCGTGATCAGGAACGTGGCTGCGCGCGCGTGATCCGCGATGACCCGCATCGAGACGTCCGACTCCTCGTCGCGGCCGTAGGTCTTGCCGCTGAGGCGCTCGACGTGGGCGATGAGCGGCCGGAGCAGGTCGGTCTCGAAGTTGGATTGCTTGCCTTGGAGCACCGCGGCGAGCCGTTCGAGCCCCATGCCGGTGTCGATCGAGGGCTTGGGCAGCGGGGTCATCGTGCCGCTCGCGTCCCGGTTGAATTGCATGAAGACCAGATTCCAGATCTCGAGCCAGCGGTCGCAGTCGCAGGCCGGCCCCAGGCAGGTCCGCCCCGCCTTCTCCTCGGCGCAGGGCAGATGATCGCCCTGATGGAAGTGCACCTCGGAGCAGGGCCCGCAGGGGCCCGTGTCTCCCATCGCCCAGAAATTGTCCTTCTCGCCCAAGCGGAGGATGCGATCCGGGCCGAGCCCGGCCACCTTCTGCCAGAGCGCGAAGGCATCGTCGTCGTCAGTGAAGACGGTGGTCTTGAGCCGGTCCTCGGGGAGCCCGAACTCCTCGGTCAGGAGCTCCCAGCAGAAGCGGATCGCGTCCTCCTTGAAGTAGTCCCCGAAGGAGAAGTTGCCCAACATCTCGAAGAAGGTATGGTGCCGGGCGGTGCGGCCGACGTTCTCCAGGTCGTTGTGCTTGCCGCCGGCCCGCACGCACTTCTGGGCGGTCGCGGCCCGGACGTAGTCCCGGCGCTCCTCCCCGAGAAACACGGACTTGAACTGCACCATGCCCGCGTTGGTGAAGAGCAGGGTGGGGTCCTGGGCGGGCACCAGCGGGGAAGACCGCACCACCGTATGCCCATGCCGGCGGAAGTACTTGAGGAACCGCGCGCGGATCTCACTCCCGTCCATAGAATCGGTATTATACGCTGGCGTGCCCCTCGATGCCGGGGGAGGTCGGAACTATACGCCGCCGTCCTGCTCGCTGCTGGGGCGGTCCGAACTATGCGCTGGCGTCGTGCTCGATGCCGCGCGAGGTCCGAATCATCCGCCGCCGTCCTCTTCGATTCCGGGGAGGTCGGCCCCGCGCTCGGCCAGCAACGCCCGCACCGCGTGACGCACCGTCGCGGCCGGATAGCCGCGGCGCAGGAGGTAGTCGGCGAGTCGGGCGGGCGCCCGGCCGGCCTGACCCCGCAGTAGAGCGGGTAACCGGCGCCGTCCGGCCTCGAGCGCTCGCTCGGACTCCCCCACCTCCTCGAAGGCGGCGGCGATCGCGGCTTCGGCCATGGCCCGGGGAATCCCCTTGGCGAGGAGCTCCTGGCGCAGCCGGTGGCTGCCGACCCGACGCCCGCGGGCGCGGGCCTCGGCCCACCAGCGGGCGAAGGCCTGATCGTCCACGTAGCCGCGGGCGGTGAGGTCGGCCACCACGGCCTGGGCGATCTCGGCGGGGACGCCCCGGCGGCGGAGGCGGCGGGTCAGCTCACGGCCGCTCCAGGACTTGCGGGCCAAAAGATCGAAGGCCGCCAGTCTGGCGGCCTCCGCATCCAGCTCCGGTCCGGACCGCGTGGGGGCTACCCCGCCTTCTTCCCGAAGGGGCTGCGCGCGGCCGCGGCCGGCGTGGCGCCGGCCATACCCGGCTGCGTGGGCGCGGCCGTCGAGGCGGTGTTGCTGCCGCCCGGATGCTCCCAGGTCATCTCGCCGGTGGAGAAGATACCCTTGATCTTGAGGTCGAAGTCGTCCGGGTTGGTCGCGGCGTCGCGCGCGGTTTCGTACGTGACCAGCTCCTCGCGATAAAGCTGCAGCAGCGACTGGTCGAAGGTCTGCATCCCGTACTGGGCCGTGCCCGCCGCGATGACGCTCGGGATCTGCGGGGTCTTGTCGGCCTCGCGGATGCAGTCGCGGATGAGGCCGGTGGCGACCATGACCTCGACCGCAGGTACGCGGCCGCGGCCGTCGGCGCGCACCACGAGGCGCTGCGAGACGATGCCCTGGATGACCGAGGCGAGCTGGCCCCGGATCTGGTCCTCCTGGTGCGGCGGGAACATGGAGATCATCCGGTTGATGGTCTCCGCCGCGTTCAGGGTGTGGAGCGTGGAGAGCACGAGGTGACCGGTCTCCGCCGCGTGCAGACCCACTTCCATCGTCTCCACGTCGCGCAGCTCACCGACCAGCATGATGTCGGGGTCTTCACGGAGGGCCGCGCGGAGGGCCTGGGCGAAGTTCATCGAGTCGTGGCCGATCTCGCGCTGGCTCAGGACGCACTTCTTGTCCTGGTGCACGAACTCGATCGGGTCCTCGATCGTGACGATGTGGTCGTTCCGGCTCCGGTTCATGAAGTCGATCATGGACGCGAGGCTGGTGGACTTGCCGGAGCCGGTGATACCGGTGACCAGGATCATTCCGCGGCGCTCCATCGAGAGCCGCTCGAGGACCTTCGGCAGGTGCAGCTCGTGGAAAGCGGGGATGCGCTCCGGCACGTGCCGGAAGACGCCGCGAACCTCGCCCATCGCGAGGAAGAGGTTGCAGCGGAAGCGGCCCACCCCGGGGAGCATGTAGCCCAGGTCCATCTCCCGGCCTTCCTTCAGCATGTTGAGCCGGCGCTCGCCGAGCAGGCTCGCCGCCACCGCGTCGATGAACTCACGGGTGATCTGCGGGAGGTCATCCTGCACCTCGAGGTGGCCATGGATCCTGAGGATCGGCTTCGACCCCGGCTTCAGGTGCAGGTCCGAAGCCTTGCGCTGCGCGGTCTCCGTCAGCAGCTGCTGCAGTTCCATGGTGTACCCACTCCTACTTGGTCACGCTCGAAGGCGCCGGCTGCGACGCCCCCCCTACCGGCTTGAGGCCAAGGGCATCGCGGACTTTGACTTCCAGGTCGGCCAAGATCTTGGGATTGTCCTTCAGGTACCGCTTGGCGTTCTCCCGTCCCTGCCCGATCCGCTCACTCTTATAGGTGTACCAAGTGCCAGATTTTTCGACAACATTGTGCTCGGCGGCCAGGTCCAGGACCGACCCCTCCTTGGAGATCCCGTCCCCGTAGATGACGTCGAACTCGGCTTCCCGGAAGGGCGGAGAAAGCTTGTTCTTCACGACTTTGACCTTGGTCCGGACCCCGACGGCCTCCGTGCCGTTCTTGATGGTGTCCTGCCGCCGGATGTCGAGCCGTATAGAGGAGTAGAACTTGAGCGCCCTGCCGCCGGTGGTGGTCTCGGGCGAACCAAACATTACGCCTATCTTTTCACGTATTTGGTTGATGAAGATCACGGCCCCGCCGGACCGGGAGATGGCGGCGGTGAGCTTGCGGAGAGCCTGCGACATGAGGCGGGCCTGGAGACCCGGGAGCGAGTCGCCCATATCGCCGTCGAGCTCCGCGCGGGGCACGAGCGCGGCCACCGAGTCGATCACGGTGACGTCCACCGCGTTGGAACGCACCAGCGTCTCGGCGATCTCGAGCGCCTGCTCACCCGTGTCGGGCTGCGAGATCAGGAGCTCGTCGGTGTTCACCCCGAGGTTCTTGGCGTACTTGGGATCGAGCGCGTGCTCGGCGTCGATGAAGGCCGCGGTGCCGCCCATGCGCTGCGCCTCCGCGATGATGTGGAGCGCCAGCGTGGTCTTGCCGGACGACTCCGGCCCGTAGATCTCGGTCACCCGGCCGCGGGGAATGCCGCCGATACCCAGCGCGACGTCGAGCTGGAGCGCTCCCGTCGGGATGACGGAGATCTCGTCGAAGATGCCGCCCTGGCCCAGGCGCATGATGGCGCCCTTGCCGAACTGGCGGTCGATCGAGGCAATCGCCAGGTCCAGGGCCTGGCGGCGGTCGCTCTTGACGTCAGCCATGCTGATTCTCCTCGACTACGGGTGGAAGGGGCCCGTGACCAGACCCGAGAGGTGGACGACGAAGGCTCGATAGCTCAACAAGTTTCCCCATGATACGGGCGCGTCCTGATCAAAGTCAACGAAGCGAGTGTGAGAGAGCGTGGGACGCGTGTCAATGTCCCGCGTCGGATACGGCTACGCGCCGAGACGCAGCGCGCGCCGCACCGTGTACCGTGCACCCTCCGGCGAGAGATCGCTGCGCATGAGCGCCACCTCCGTCACGCGCTGCGCGCCGAAGGTGGTGGTGGCGGCCCGCGCGAGCGCGCCGCACAGCGACGGGTCCGCCTCGCGCCGCCAGCGGCGCTCGTCGTGCACGCGCCCGACGGTGAGATGCGGATGCCACGGCCGCTCCTCCCGAGCGAACCCGTGCGTCGCGAGCGCGTCCGTCACCCGCGCCTGGAGCCGGCGCACCTCGAGGGCGCCGTGGGCCAGGCCGATCCAGAGAATGCGGGGCCGCTCGAGGCCGGGGAACGCGCCGATCCCGTGGAAGGTGACGTCGAGCGGCGCGCTCCCGGCCGCGGCGTCGGCCAGCGCGGCCTCGGCCTCCGCCAGGCGCTCCTCGCTCTGATCACCGAGGAAGTGCAGCGTGACGTGGAGGTTCCGCGGCGGCACCCACGCCACCGCCGAGCCCAGCGACCGAAGCCGTTCGATGGCGGCCGCGATGGCCTCACGCAGCTCGGCCGCGAGAACGACCGCGACGAAGGCGCGGATCACCGTCGGGACCGGCGCAAGTCCGCGACGAAGGCGCGGATCACGGTCGGGACCGGCGCAAGTCCGCGACGAAGGCGCGGATCACGCCCGCGTCAGGAGCGCGCGGCGAAGCATGTCGAGCGCGGCCTGCGAGGACTGCCACTTCACCGCCTCGCGCCCGCCCGCGAAGCGGAAGCGCCGCACCTCGATGCGCGGGCCGTCGGGGCCAGGCGATGCGGCCGCGATGAACACGGTACCGACCGGCTTGGCGAGCGTGCCGCCGTCGGGCCCGGCGATGCCGGTCACCGCGATTCCGCAGGCCGAGCCGGAGATGCGGCAGATGCCCGCCGCCATCGCCTCCGCCACCGGCGCGCTCACGGCTCCGTGCGCGCGCAGCGTCTCCTCCGGCACACCCAGGAGCTGCTCCTTGGCCTCGTTCGAGTACACGACCACCCCGCGCTCGACGTAGCGGGAGGAGCCCGCGATGTTGGTCAGCCGGTGGCCGACCAGCCCGCCGGTGCAGGACTCCGCCATGGACACGGTGAGCCGGCGCTCCAGCAGGAGCCGGCCCACCACGACCTCCAGGCTCTCCTCGTCCTTGCCCCAGCAATCGGCCCCGAGCGCCTCGCGGATCTCGCGTTCCACCGGGGCCAGCGCCGCCTCGGCCGCGCGCCGGGAGGAGGCGCGGGCGCGGAGCTGCACCCACACGTCGCCGTCCACCGGCACGCAGGAGACAGTGACCCCGCCCTCCGCGCCGAGCCACCGGCCCAGGCGCTCCTCCGCGTCCGCGGGCGCGAGCCCGGTGGTGCGCAGGGTGCGGAGCACGGTGCTCTCGCCCGCGCCGAGTCGCTGGCGCGCCAGCGGCCGCAGGTGCGACTCCACGAGCGCAGCGAGCATCGCGGAGCCGGCGGGCAGCACCGCCACCGCGGCGCGCCCGGCCTCGAGCACCCACGCGGGCTCCCCCGCCGCGGGCCAGAGCAGCGCACCCTGTGGCAGCAGCGCCAGGCGATCGAGCCGGCGCGGCATCGCCTGGCCGCGCCGGGCGAAGTCTTCCTCCATCGACGCCAGCAGCTTGTCGTTCAGGGCCAGCCGTGCCCCGCTGAGCCGCGAGAGGGCGCGCCGGACCACCTCGCCGCTCGAGCCGCCCGGCTGCGCCAGCACCACCACCAGAGAGGCGGCCTCGACTGCGCCGCGGAGGGCCTCCTCGACCGCGGTCTCGTCCTCGTCCACGACCTGACGCGAGGCCACCGGCACGCCTTCGGCCAGCAGCGCGCGGGCCACCATCGTCCCGGCCGGGTCGTCGGGCGCCCCGATCTGCGCGGCGCCCACCGTGACGATCCACGCCCCGCTCACGGCCGGCTCACGCGGGGACGCCGAAGAGGGCGCGAGCGCCCAGCACGAGGACCAGCGCGTAGACGCCCGCGATGAGATCGTCCACCATCACGCCCAGGCCGCCGGTGAGGGCCTGGCTTTCCCGGGCGGGGAACGGCTTCCAGATGTCGAAGAGCCGGAAGAGCAGGAACGCGGTGACGAGCACCGGAATGGTCCGCGGCAGCAGGATCACCGAGACCAGCATGCCCGCCACCTCATCGATCACGATGACCCCGGGGTCCTTCCGGCCCAGCACCCGCTCCACGCGCCCGCCGGCCCAGATTCCGACGAGGGTGACGACCACCAGCGCGACCGCGATGCGCAGCGGGGTGAGCGGCAGGAGCCAGATCGCCACCACGGTGACGAAGCTCCCCACCGTGCCCGACGCCACCGGAGCGTAGCCCGCGCCGAAGCCACTGGCCAGCACGAAGGCCAGGCGGTCGAGCAGCCCGAGCGGCTTATTCCCCGACGAGCTCGTAACCCTCGACCTCGACGATGGCGACCTCCGCGAAGCGCCCCGGGGTGAGCGCGCGGTCGCGCAGCAGCACCACACCGTCGATCTCGGGGGCCTGGCCGGCGGTGCGGCCCTCGAAGGGGAATGCGAAGTCGGGGCTCGGCCCGTCCACCAGCACGGTCTGACGAGTGCCGAAGAGGGCCTTCTGGCGCGGCCAGGCCAGCCGGTCCTGGAGGTCCTGCACCTGCTGGGCGCGCTCGGCCATCACCTCGGCGGGGACGTGATCGGCCATGTCGGCGGCCGGCGTGCCCTCTTCCACCGAGTAGGTAAAGACCCCGAGCCGGTCGAAGCCGGCGTCCTCCACGAACCCGAGCAGGTTCTGGAACGCGGCCTCGGTCTCACCCGGGAAGCCCACCAGCACGGTGGTGCGGAGGGTGACCCCGGGGAGCGCGTCGCGCAGACGGGCGATGACGTCCAGCATGCGCCGGGCGGTGACGCCGCGGCGCATGGCGCGCAGGATCCTGTCGTCGCCGTGCTGGACCGGCATGTCGAGGTACGGGACCACCCGCGCGCGCCGCCACTTGGCGATGAGCCGCTCGGTGACGTGGGCGGGGTGCAGATACATCGGCCGGATCCACGGCATCGCCGTCCCCGACAGGGCGAGCAGCAGGTCGCCGATGTCGCCGTTGCCGGAGAGATCGCGCCCGTAGGCGAGCGTGTCCTGCGAGACCAGGATGGCTTCCTGGATCCCGCGGCGCGCGAGCCCGCCGACCTCCGCCACGATGTCGGCGAGCGGGCGGCTCCGATGGCGCCCGCGGAACTGCGGGATCGCGCAGAACGTGCAACCCATGTCGCAGCCCTCCGCGATCTTCACGTAGGCGTAGGGCACCCGACCGGTGAGCAGTCGCGGGGTCTGCGCGTCGTAGAGATAGCCGGGCGGGGCCTCGCTCACCCACGCCTGACGCCCGTCGGCCTGGTTCACGAGGTCCACGATGCGGTGTAGCTCCGAGGTCCCGAGGATCGCGTTGATCTCCGGGATCTCCGAGCGGATCTCGCCGCCGTACCGCTGGGTGAGGCAGCCCGTCACGATGAGGGCGCGGGCCCTCCCGCGCTCCTTGAGCTGGGCGAGATCGAGAATCGTGTTGACCGACTCCTCGCGCGCCCGGTCGATGAAGGCGCAGGTATTGACCACCAGGCAGTCGGCGGCCTCCGCGGCCTCGACGATCTGGTGCCCGGCCCGCGCGAGCATGCCCAGCATCAGCTCGGAATCCACCTGGTTCTTGGGGCAGCCGAGGGTCGTGAAATGGACGTTCATGAGGGAGCGTCATGATCCCACAGGGCCTCCGGCGGCGTCAAACATGGCGCCCGCGAGCCTTCCTTGACGTGACCCGGTTGTGTGATTACCTTGTCGCTATGAGGGAGATCCCTCGCGTGACCCTGTCGCTCCTGCTGGCGCTGGCCCTCCTGGCCATCGCCGGCCCGGCCACGGGTCACGTCACCACGCCGGCGGCTCCCGCCGCGGTCCTCGCGACCACGGATGCTCCCGTCGTGGTCCCGGTCCTGAGCGCCGCCTCCGTCCCGCCCGGGCTACCCTGGCATCTACCCGCCGCCCTGGCGGCGGCCCTGGCGCTCGCGGCGGTGACCGCCCGGCATCGCCCGCAGCGGGCGGTGGTCGTCGCGCTCGTCCTACTGCTCTGCGTCTTCGCGTTCGAGCACGCGGTGCACTCGGTCCATCACGGCTTCGACCCGCAGCAGCAGGCGGAGTGCACGGTCGCCGCGGCCTCGGCCCAGCTGGCGGCCGTGCAGGTGGACGGCGTCGGAGTGTCGTCCTTCGCGCTGCCCGTCATCGGTCGGGCGGAGATCGCTCCGCCGCCGTTCGTCCTGACCCGCTCCCTGAGCCCCGACCAGGGGCGCGCTCCTCCCTCCTCCGCCGTCCTGTAGCTCACCGCGGTCTCCCGCGCCCCAGGCGCCCCGTGCGCCGTGGCTGCGCGTGAATGTCTCATCCGTCGCGGCTCCGATCCTGCTCATACGGAGGGAAGCGTTCGTGCTCAACGACCTGTCTTGGTGGCGAGCGATGCCGATCGGCGTATCCTGCCTGCTGCACGTCGGGCTGGTCACCGGTCTCATCCTCGGCCAGCAATGGGTGAGCAGCGTGGTGGCGCTGCAGCCGCCGGTGCTCCCCGTCCAGCTCGTCACGCTCGACGCCGTCGAGCCGCCCCCAGAGCCCGCGCCCCCCGCGCCGTTTCGGCGCGAGCGGGTGAGTCCGGTCCGGCGGCCCGAGCCGCCACGGCCGGAGGAGGCTGCAACCCCGAAGATCGAGGAGCCCGCCCCGCCCCCGGTGGCGCCGGCCCCCGCTCCACCGGAGGTCAAGCCGGCTCCTGCGGAGTTCGCGCCCGCGCCGGCCGCGGTGGCCACGCTGCCCGCCATCAGCGAGCCCGAGCCCGCTCCGGCCCCGCCGGCTCCCGCCGCGGAACGCGGCGCGGCGGCGCTCGGCCCGTCCGACCCGGCGCCGGCCCCGGCCGTGGCCGCCAGGCCTCCCAGCAGCACGACACCGGATGACCTCACCCGGACCGCCCGGCCACAGGGCGGATACCAGGTGCGCCCGGCCTATCCCTCCGCGCCTCGCCGGCTCGGCGTCCAGGGCACGACCGTGCTGCGCGTGCACGTTCTCGCGAACGGCCGCATCGGCGACGTGCTCGTGGAGCGCTCCGCCGGTCACCCCGACCTCGATCAGGCCGCGATGGAGGCGGTTCGGCGCTGGCGGTTCGAGCCCGCCCGCCGCGGCGCCGACGCCGTCGCCATGTGGGTCCTGCTCCCGGTCGAGTTCCGGCTCACCCATTGAGGAGATCTATGCGCCCCATCATCCTGGCCCTCGTCATCGTTCTCACTCCCGTGGTCGCGACGGCCCAGCCACGTCCGGAGACCACGCTGCCGCCGGTGGTTGTCGAGGGCAGCCGCGTGCCCGACGAGCGCACGCGGTCCGAGACCGAGGCCCGCGAGGAGCTGCAGCGGGTGCCCGGCGGCACCAGCGTCGTCGGGCAGCAGGCGATCGAGCAGTCGCGCGCGGCCAATCTCAAGGACGCGCTCGATCTCGTGCCGGGCGTGTTCGTTCAACCTCGCTTCGGCGCGGCCGACGAGAGCCAGATCTCGATCCGGGGCTCCGGGCTCCGCGGCAACTTCCACCTGCGGGGCCTCAACGTCCTGATCGACGGCTTTCCCTACGGCAACGCCGACGGCTTCAGCGACTTCGAGTCCCTCGAGCTCCTCACCACCAAGCGCCTGGAGGTCTACAAGGGGGCCAACGCCCTGCGCTTCGGCGGCTACACGCTGGGCGGAGCCATCAACCTCGTCACGAAGACCGGTTACGATACCCCGCTCGTCGAGCTGCGGAGCGCCGCCGGCTCGTTCGGCTATCTCAAGAACTACGTGGCGACGGGGCAGGTCTACGGGCCCTTCGATCTCTACGTCGGCCTGAGCGATACGGAGCTGAACGGGTACCGGCAGCACGGCGACCAGATCCGGCGCCGCGCCCACGCGAGCGTCGGCTATCGGCTCGCGGGCGGGACCACCGTGCGGCTCGACCTCGGCTACGTCCAGAACGAGGAGAACCTGCCCGGCGCCCTCACCCAACAGGAGATGGATCGCGATCCCATCCGGCGCAACCCGGCCGGCAGCGCGTTCAGCGAGGAGCGCAACTACGACTACACCCGCGGGGCCCTGACCGTCCGCACGCCGCTCGGTGACAACCAGGTGCTCGAGTGGTTCACGCAGCTCAACTACCAGGACATGGACCACCCGCTGTCGTTCGCCATCATCGACAACACCACATACAGCTACGGCACCGAGGTGCGCTATGTCCTGACCGCGCCCTTCCTCAGCATGGCCAGCCGCCTCACCGCGGGCTTCCAGTTCTTCGGCACCCGCCAGATCGACGTCAACTTCGTCAACAACCGCGGCAACCGCGGCGCCAAGAACAAGGACCAGCTCAACATCGCCAACAACATCGCGGGCTACCTCGAGGAGCAGCTCGACCTCACCTCCACCTTCACCGCGGTGGCCGGGGGCCGGGTGAACTACGCCACTCGAGAGGTCCGCGACCGCTTCGAGGCGAACGGCAACCAGTCCGACGCCGTCGACTTCCTCTCCGCCTCACCCCGGGCCGGGTTCGTCTGGAAGGTCACACCCACCGTGCAGGTCTTCGGCAACGCGAGCCACGCCTACGAGCCACCGCTCCTGCTCGAGCTGACCGCGCCCGGCCAGATCGGCGGCAACCTGGGCCAGCTCGCCGCGCAGAAGTCCTGGCAGTTCGAGGTGGGCACCCGCGGCCACGTGGGCGAGCGGCTCGCCTGGGAGGTCGCGGTCTACGACGCGGAACTGTGGGACGAGATCCAGAATGTGAACGTCCAGCCGTTTCCCGGGGCCCCGTTCACGATCCCGCGCTACCGCAACATCGACCGCTCGCGCCACACCGGGGTGGAGGCGGGGCTGGACCTCTTGCTGGTCAAGGACATCCTGTCGCGGCTCGGCCTCGGGCGCGCTGGCGACGCGCTGCGGGCGCGCGGGGCCTACACCTGGTCGCGCTTCGTGTTCGTGAACGACGTCAACTTCGGCGACAATGACCTGCCGGGCGTGCCAAGGCACTTCATCCAGGCCGAGCTGCGGTACGATCATGCCTCGGGCTTCTGGATGGCTCCCGGTCTCGACTTCGTGCCCAAGGGCTACTTCGTCAACAGCCAGAACGACGCGCGCAACGACTCCTACACGCTCGTCAACGTCAAGGCCGGCCTCGACCACAAGCCGACCGGCCTTGGCGTGTTCTTCGAGGCCCGCAACCTGACCGACACCGGCTACTCGGCGGCGGTGGCGGTGGACGACGCGAACCGGCGCTTTTTCTTCCCGGGCGACGGCCGGTCGTTCTACGGCGGTGTCTCGTGGAGGTGGCGATGAGCGCGCGCCGGATCGGCGTGGCGGTTGCGCTGATCCTGGCGGCGGGCACCACCGTGCAGGCCGCGGAGCTGACGCTCGGGCCTCGGCTCGAGTACAAGCACGTGAGCCGGGGGCACGACTTCCACGTCTCGGGCGCAGCGGTAGCGGCCGGTTCGGACGGCCGGCCTCTCCTGGCCTGGGCTGCCCAGGAAGGCCACGCCAACCAGCTCTATCTGCTCCAGATGGGCGGCGCGGGCGGCGTCCCGGTGCGGGTCAATCCCGAGGCGCTCACGGTCGAGGCGCTCCACCATCCGCCGCGGCTGGTGGTCGCCCCCTCCGGGCCGGTCTACGTGTCCTGGTCCTCGGGGAAGCCCAAGCCCGACGGCACGCTCTTCGCCTCCGACCTGCAGCTCTCCCGCTCGCTCGACGGCGGCCGGCGCTTCGAGACGCCCCTGCGCGTCAACGAGGACCGGCCCATCTCGCACTCGTTCGACGGCCTCGCGGTGATGGCGGATGGCACCGTGCTGCTCACCTGGATCGACGGCCACGAGGGCCGCCGAGATCCCGCCACCTGGGTGGCCCGCGTGGTCGACCAGGGCCGGCGGGTCGAGGGCATCCGCAAGGTCGGCGACGACACCTGCGTATGCTGCCGGGTGGACGCGGCGACCGGCACGGGCGATACGGTGGCGCTCACCTGGCGGCGCGTCTTTCCGGGCGATATCCGCGACATGGTGCTGGCGATCTCGCGGGACGGGGGGCGCACCTTCGGCGACCCCACGCTCGTGAGCGCCGATCACTGGAAGATCAACGCCTGCCCCCACCGGGGTGGCGCGGTGGGCCTGGACGCAAAGGGTCGCGTGTACATGAGCTGGTACACGGAGGGCAGCGACATCCGCCCCGATCTCAAGTTCGCGGTCTCGACGGACGGGCGGCGGTTCGGGCCGGCCCGGCGGCTGCACACCTCGACCACCTCGATCCCCGACCGGGCGCGCATGGCGGTGGATCCGGCGGGGCGCGCGGTGATCGTGTGGGAGGACTCCACCGCGGTACGCCGCCGCGTCCTGCTGCGCTACACGACCGACGCGGGGCGAACCTTGAGCCCGATCCGCGTGCTGTCCACCGCCATCAAGGCCTCTGCCCCCGACATCACCTTCGCGCCCGACGGCTCGTTCCTGGTGGCCTGGCACGAGGAACAGTTCCCGTTCCTCAAGACGGTCGTGCAGGCCGTCCGCATCCCGAAGGCCCGATGAGGCTCGTGCGCCCGCTGGTCCTGGGTATGATCGGGGCATGCCTGTGGGGGCCTCCCGCGTACGCGCACGCCATCATCCTCGAGTCCGCCCCGCGCCACGAGGAGTCGGTGGCCGCCGACGGTCAGCTGACGGATGGCATCGTGCTCTTCACGGTCGCCGCGCCGGAGAAGGCCGGGAAGCCGTGAAGGCCCCCGCCCCATGAGCCGCGCACGGCGGTGGCGGGGCGTGGCGCTGGCGGTCGCGCTCCCGGCATATCTCCTCTGCCCCGTGTCGCCCGCGGAGGCCCACGCTTCCCTGGTGCGATCGACGCCCGCGCATCGCGCGGTGCTGGGCCGGATGTCGGAGCGCGTGCATCTCTGGTTCAACGAGCGCATCGAGCCCGCCTACAGCTCGGTGTCGGTGTGGAACGCGGCGGGCGCGCAGGTGGACGCGCGCGATGCGACGGTGGGCCCGGACGATCCGCGCCGCCTGTCGGTCACGGTGGAGACCCGGGAGTCCGGCCTCTACACGGTCACGTATCGCGTGCTCTCGGTGGATGGCCATATCGTCGAAGATCGCTTCACCTTCACGGTGAAAGCGTCACGGTGAAAGGAGCCTCGCTCATGACACGACCCGGCAGTCGGATCCGCTCGTTTCTCGCGATGGCCGTCGTCGCCGCCCTGGTGGGCCTGGGCGCCGCCGCGGGCTGGGAGGCGGTGCGGGCGCAAGGCCACACCCACTCACACCCCCAGGGGACCGCGGACGCGGGCGGCTGGTACAAGCGCCTGTCACCGGACGCCCGCGCGGCCGCCATCGAGCGGCAGTTCGGCGGCTTCGAGACCGCCATGGCCGAGGTGTCCTACCGCTACACCGAGATGTACTTCGGCGCCATCGACGGCAACTGGGACTACGCCGGCCACATGGGGTCCACCATGGCGACCGCGCTGGCCGCCGGCCTCGAGCGGCGGCCGACACTGCGGAAGAACGCGGACGCGCTGTTCCTGAAGGGCCCGTATCCGCAGGTGCTCGACGCGATCCGCGCCAGGGATCTCGCGCTGTTCAAGCAGCGGATCGAGACCTTGCGCGCGGCCTGCACCGCCTGCCATGCGGCGGAGGCGCATCCGTTCATCAGGATCGGGGTGCCGACCGTGCGGCGGAACCCGGTGGTGAACGACTAGCCCCTCACCCTTGACCACCACCCCTCACCCTGCCCTCTCCCCTGAGGGGAGAGGGGGGGAGGTGGAGTGGCCCTGCTAGTTGGGCAGGACCACGCGGTCGATGACGTGGATCACGCCGTTGGACTGGTAGACGTCGTAGGCCGAGATGCCGCCACCGCCGGATCTACGTGGAGCGGTAATTCGTGAACTGGAGCGCGATGCCCAGGTCCTTGCCCTTGAGGAGCGCGATGACCGCCTGCAGGTCGTCGCGGTTCTTGCCCGCAACCCGCACCTGCTTCTCCTGGATGGAGGCCTGGACCCGGATCTTGGAGTCCTTGATGAGCCGCACGATCTCCCTGGCCTTCTCCATGGGCACGCCGTCCTGGAGCGTGATCTTCTGACGCACCAGGCCGCCGCCCGCCGGTTCGGGATCGTTGATGGTCAGGGCCTTGAGATCGATGCCGCGCCGGTGGAGCTTGGACTGCAGGATGTCGAGCACCGCCTTGAGCTTCATGTCGTCGCCCGACGTGAGCACGATGTCCATCTTCTCGGGCGTGATCTCGTTCTTGGAGCCCTTCAGATCGTAGCGCGTCGCGATCTCGCGGCGGGCCTGGTCGATCGCGTTGGTGACCTCCTGCATGTCGATCTTGCAGGCGACGTCGAAGCTGTTCTCGGCGGCCATGGCGAGGTCCTCGGCTAGCGCGGGTCGAGCGGCACCACCACCGCGTCCTTCGGCGGCGTGAAAGCGAAGAGCGTGTCGCTGAGCCCCGGATTGATGGCGACCTTGTTGAAGGTCATGGTGACGGTGTTCTGGAACTGGTCGTAGAGCACCGCCTGGCGGACGACGTGATCCTTGGGATCCACCGTGATCACCAGACGCGTGAGGAGCGGGGTCGGCTGCTTGGGCGTGAGGTCGAGCACGGGCCGGCCGGCGCCGTCGCGCGGGCTGGCCGGGTTGAGGAAGCGCACCGTGAACTCCTCGCGCAGCTTCCCCAGGCCGGAGAGGAAGCTGCCCGCCGGCCCCGCCAGGGCCTTGGGCGCGTTGCCCTTGTTCACCTGGTTCAGCTCGGGGGTGTACACCCAGAGCGAGGTGCCGTCGGAGACGATCTGCTGGGGTGTAGGCGCCTTGTAGTCCCAGCGCATCTTGCCGCCCTTCTTGAGCAGCACGGTGCCCTCGGCCTTGATGTCCTGGCCGAGACTCTTGTTGCGCGCGGTCTGAACGAACTCGGCGCGGAGGTCCACGATCTTGCCGTAGGTGGACTCGACCCCGTTCACCACCTCGTCGAGGGCCTGGGCAAGCGCCATCGTCGGGACGAGCGGAAAGCAGAGAAGAGCCAGCAGACAGACGGCGGGGAGGATGATCCGGCGCGCTCTTCTGTTCATATCGCTCGCCTCGCCGGCGGCTTCGGCTCGCCCTGCCATTACTTCCCTCTCTTGCTCAGGTATTCGGGGCCGACGAGGATCTCGCGCGGCTTGGCGCCGTGGCCGGGCCCGATGATGCGGTCCTGCTCCATCATGTCGATGAAGCGCGCGGCCTTCGGATAGCCCAGCCCGAGCCGCCGCTGCAGGAACGAGATGGACGCGGCCCGCTGCGCGATCACCAGGTTCACCGCGTCCCAGTAGATGTCGTCGCGGTCTTCCCCGTTGCCGCCCGGACCGGCCTCGTCGGCGGGCAGCTCCACCGTCTCGTACACCGCCGAGCCCTGCGTGCGCAGGAACTCGCACATCGCCTTCACTTCCTTGTCCGAGACCCAGCAGCCGTGCACGCGCATCTGCCGGCTCGCGCCGGGCGGCACGTAGATCATGTCGCCGCGGCCGAGGAGCTGCTCGGCCCCGTTTCCGTCGAGCACGGTCCGCGAGTCCACCTTCGAGGCCACCTGGAAGGCGATGCGCGTCGGGAAGTTGGCCTTGATCAGGCCGGTCACCACGTCCACCGAGGGCCGCTGGGTGGCGACGATCAGGTGGATGCCCACCGCGCGGGCGATCTGGGCCAGACGGATCAGCGAGTTCTGGACCTCGCCCGCCGAGACCATCATGAGGTCGGCCAGCTCGTCCACCACCACCACCCAGTAGGGCAGCCGCTCCTCGGGCGGCACTTCCTTGTTGTAGCCCTCGATGTTCCGGACCGCCTTGGCCTGCAGCTGCTTGTAGCGGGCGTCCATCTTGCCCACGATCCACTTGAGCCGGGCGGAGGCTTCCTTGGCGTCGGTGACGACCGGCGCGAGGAGGTGCGGGATCTTCTCGTACACGCCGAGCTCGAGGCGCTTCGGGTCGATCAGCAGGAACCGGACGTCCGCCGGCGTGGCCTTGTAGAGCAGCGAGCAGATCATGGTGTTGAGGCCGACCGACTTGCCGCTACCGGTGGATCCGGCGATGAGCAGATGCGGCATCGCGGCCAGGTCCGCGATCACCGGGTTGCCGGTGGTGTCCTTGCCGAGCGCCAGGGGCAGCCGGCCCTTGGTCGAGACGAACTCCGGGCTCACCAGGATCTCGCGCAGGTACACCGTCGCGGTCTCCGGGTTCGGCACCTCGACCGCCACCGTGCCGCGCCCGGGAATCGGGCCGATGATCCGCACCGCCGCCACCTTCATGGCCAGGGCCAGGTCGTCGGCCAGGTTGACCACCTGGCTCACCTTGACGCCCGCCGCCGGCTCGAACTCGTAGGACGTGATCACCGGGCCCGGGCTCGCCTGGACGATGTGGCCGTCCACGCCGAAGTCGTGGAGCTTCTTCTTGAGCGTCTGCGCGTTGCCTTCCAGCTCCTCCCGCGTACGCTGGAGCGAGGAGGCCGGCGGCGGCGCGAGCAGGCCGACCGCGGGCAGCTTGAAGGCCTCCGCGCCGCCCTTGCCGAAGTCGAACGTCTCCTGCCAGGCGAGTCCCTTGTCGGTGAGCCCCGACTTGACCTTGGGCTGCTCCTTGACCACGAGCGGGGGCGGCACGGTCGCCTGGTCGGTCGCCGGCCATCCACCGGGGGGCACCGCGGCCAGCAACGGCAGATCCCCCACCGGGCTCCCGCGAAGACCCTTCCGGGCCTCCGGGCGCCGCGTCCCGCCGAAGCGCGCCCGAAGCATGCGCGAGAGCACGCCGTACGGGATGCGCGTGACGAACAGCACGCCGACCGGGATGAGGGCGAGCAGGACGATCCAGGTGCCGACCGTCCCGATGGAGACCATGAGCCCCTCGGAGACCGCCCAGCCCACCACGCCGCCCTTGTGCAACCGGTACTCGGCCAGGGTGTCGGAAGCGCGGGCCAGGATGCCGGTGGCGCTCACGAGCAGGATCAGGAGTCCCACCCCGGCCTGCCAGCCGTGGGCCACGCGGGGCCGCACGAAGGCCGAGACGCCGTAGAGGGCCAGCAGCACCGGGAAGAGATAGCCGGCAAAGCCAAAGGCGTGGAAGGAACCCCAGCCGAGCCAGGCCCCGACGGGCCCCGCGGGACTGAACTGGTCGAGCGGATGCACCATCGGGTCGTAGGCGTAGAGCGCCACGAAGCCGAACCCGGCCAGGGCCAGCGCGAGAATGCCCTTCGCCTCCCGCACCCAGCGGCCGGGCTCGCTCTTGGCCCTGCGCGGCAGGCGGCGCTTCAGCGCCCCGTCACGTGCGCCCTCGCGGAGATCACGGGGGCCGTGGCCGTTCGCGGCCGGCGCCTTCTCGGACAGCACCTTTTCGATCGTCACTCTCTCCGCCATCACACCTCCAGGATCACGGGCAGCACCACCGGCTTGCGCTGGAATCGCTGGTTGATGAAGCGCCGCGCCGCGGCGCGCACCATGGCGCCCACCAGCTCACGGTCGAAGGCCTCGGGCTCCTGCCGGCCGGC
>Ga0268386_10000822_pt1 | contig 20463 bp, 23 predicted proteins | sample RVTome_15_FD_200260 | JGI IMG/M metagenome (GOLD analysis project Ga0268386, IMG submission 200260) | Soil microbial communities from uranium-contaminated site in the Upper Colorado River Basin, Wyoming, United States - RVT150D86... ...
GTCGCCGGCCTCCTCGCCGGAGGTGAAGTACCAGATGCACGCGAGCGCGACGATGACGCAGACCACGACGAAGCTCATCACCGTGTCGTGGAACATCGCGTAGGGGAAGAACGGCTTCCCTTCGCGCTTGACGTCCTCCTTGTAGCGCTTGAAGTAGGCGCGCTCTTTCTCGTTGCTCATGAACTCACGCCTCGGGCCGCCCTCTCACGTCGGCGGTCGCGCCCCCGTCGCCGCGCGGCCGCGGCTCGACGAGCCCTCGCTTGCCGGTGACGACCTCCTCGCGCTCCGACCCGGCGGCCTCCTTCGACCACGGCGGCGAGGTGACGCCGAGGCGGATGACGAGGTAGAGGTGCAGGGTGATCAGGGCGATCAGCCCGCCCGGTATCAGGAGCATGTGCATCGAGTAGAAGCGCGCGAGCGTCTCGGTGCCGATTTCCTGACCTCCGCGCAGGAAGTCCGCCAGGAACGGTCCGGCGAAGGGCGCCGTCGCATTCAGGTTGATGCCGACGACCGTGGCCCAGTACGAGGTCTCGTCCCACGGCAGCAGGTAGCCGGTGAAGCCCTCGAGCATGGCGAGGACGAGGAGCAGCACGCCCAGGAGCCAGTTGAGCTCGCGCGGGTACTTGTAGGCGCCGAAGAGGAACACGCGCCCCATGTGCAGGAAGAGCAGGATGATGAAGACGCTGGCACCCCACCGGTGCATCCCGCGGACGAGCCAGCCGAGCGTCAGGTCGTTGGTGATGTACTGGATCGAGGCGTAGGCCTCGTTCGGCGACGGCTTGTAGTAGAAGGCGAGCACGACGCCGGTGACGAGCTGGACGATGAACGCCGTCAGCGTGGCGGAGCCGAGCGTGTGGAACCAGTTCGTGTCGCGCGGGACGTTGCGGAAAAGGAAGTACTTGAGCCCGCCGACGAGGCCGGAGCGCTCCTCCAGCCAGTCGACCGGGACGAGCAGCGCGTGCTCGAGCTGCTGCTGCCGCTTCGACTTCGCCTTGGCCATCAGCGGCTTCTCACGGCACGTACGGGTAGAAGTACTGCTCGGGCCCGTCCACGTGGACGCCGGGGTCGGACGGGTCGTACTTCACGATGACCGCGTCGGCCCCCTCGCCGTCGACCTCGGCAACGCTGTAGGGGCTACCGAGCACGAGCCTCCCCTCGACGATCGAGAACTCGTAGCGGTCGAGCGCCCGCACCGGGGGGCCGGCCGTCCGGTTGCCCTCGACGTCGTAGGCGCCGCCGTGGCAGGGGCAGCCGTAGCCCGAGGGCTGGGTCGGAGTCAGCTCGACCGGGCCATTCTCCGTCTCGATCGTCCGCGGCTCGCCGGGCGGGCCCTGCGGCTGCGTCGGGCAACCGAGGTGCACGCAGCGGTTGGAGAGGATGGAGAAGCTCGGGACGCTGTCCGTGAGCCCGTTGTTGCGGATGAACGCGGTGCGCCGCGAGACCTTCCCGTCCTCGAGGTCGGAGGTGAACGTGGCGATCTGCCACTCCCCCTCGGGGTAGCTGTCGAGCGGCCCCAGGTCGACGTCCGGGTAGTCCTGGTCGACGAAGGCCGGCGCGACCGCGAAGCCGAGCACCGGCACCGTGACGACGGCGCCGATGGCGAGGCCGATGCCGACCGTCGCGCCCTCGAGGAACTTCGAGCGCTCGAAGCGCGGCGGGCCCTCCTCGCCCTCCTCTTCGGCGGGCTCGGCCAGGGCCGGGGCCGACGCCTCGACCGGCTCTGGCTCGCCGCGGACCTCACGCGTCACCTGGCGGATCCAGACGAAGCCGAAGACGACCGCGAGGACGATGCCGATCACCGTCGCCCACGTGCTCACGATCAGCCCGAGGAGGATCAGCGCGACGGCGCCCGCGAAGGCGAACGGCCAGATCGTCGGCGCCGGGAGGTGGGCCTCAGCGTCCTCGTGCTCGGGGATCTCCCCCGGCCGCTCTAGCTCGTCGGCCACGCCACTCCCTCCTGCCCGCTCGCGGTGTTACAAGCGACGGCATTCTTTCGCCGGGTGCTCGTTTCTGTCAACGACGTACCTTTTGCCTCAAGACCTGGGAAATTCGCCCGTTCGAAGCGGGTTGGGCACCGATTCCATATTCCTCCCAGCGCCGGTCCACGGTGTCACGAACCTCCGGCGACATCTCGATCCGCTCCGGCCACTCGCGCGCGCCCTCCTCCGCCAGCTTGTGCGTCGCGTCGATGCCGAGCTTACCGCCGTAGCAGGGCAGCACGGCCGCGTGGTCGAGCTGGTCGAGCGGGCCCTCGCTCGCGAGGACGTCCCGCTTCGGGTCGACGTTCGCGCAGACGTGGAAGAAGACCTGCTCGTAGTCGTGCACGTCGACGAACTCGTCCACGACGACGACCGACTTCGAGAGGCTGAGCATGCCCAGGCCCCAGATCGCGTGCATGACCTTCTTCGCGTGCCCGGGAAACCGCTTCCGGATCGAGACGATGACGCAGTTGTGGAAGGCGCCGGCCACGGGCAGGTCGTAGTCGACGATCTCGGGGACGGTCATGCGGATCGCCGGCAGGAAGATGCGCTCGGTGGCCTTGCCCAGCCAGGCGTCCTCCGCCGGCGGGATCCCGACGACGATGGACGGGTAGATGGCCTCCCGCCGCATCGTCATGGCCGTCAGCCGGAAGACGGGGAACGGCTCGGGCGGCGAGTAATAGCCGGTGTGGTCGCCGAACGGCCCCTCGACGCCCATGTCGCCCGCCTCGATCGTCCCCTCGAGGACGATCTCCGCGTTGGCCGGGACCTCGAGGTCGACCGTCTTGCACTTCACCGTCTCGACTGCCTCCCCGCGGAGGAACCCGGCGAGCATGAGCTCGTCGATGTGCTTGGGAAGCGGCGCGCTCGCCGAGTAGGCGGTCACCGGGTCGAGCCCGAGCGCCACCGCGACCGGGATCGAGCCCTCGGCGGCCAGCCAGTCCGCGCGGCCGTCTTTGTGGATCTGCCAGTGCATGTAGGTCGAGCGGGAGTCGATCTTCTGCATCCGGTACATGCCGACGTTGCGGACGCCGGTGGTCGGGTCCTTGGTGATCACCGCCGGGAGCGTGATGAACGGCGCCGGGTCTCCCGGCCAGCAATGCTGGATCGGGAGCGCGTCGAGGTCCGGCTCGAGGACGAGCTCTTGGCAGGCGCCCCGCGAGACGGTCTTCGGCATCGAGTCGGCGAGGCGCTTCAGCTTCCCGAGCCCCTTCACCTTCTCCACGAGGCCCTGAGGCGGCTGCATCTCGAGGACGTCCTCGAGCTTGCCCGCGACCGCGTCGAGGCTCTCCTCGCCGAAGGCCAGGCACATCCGCCGCTCCGTCCCGAACTGGTTGATCAGGAGGGGGCGCTCGGAGCCGGTGACGTTGCGGAAGAGGAGCGCGGGCCCGCCGCTCTTCACCACGCGGTCGACGATCTCGGTGACCTCGAGGTACGGGTCGACTTCCGCCTCGACCTCGACCAGCTCGCCCTCCCGCTTGAGCAGGTCGATCCAGGAGCGGAGATCGGCGGCAGGCACCGGTTCGAGTCTATCCGGGCGGGTCTCCGGCAGTCGCCGGTCCCCGGTCCTAGTGACCGCTGCCGCGGCGGCGGCCGACCCAGCGGCTGAGCTGGCCCAGGGCGATGACGCTGACGAAGACGAGCCCGGTCACGAGCATCGCGATGATGATGTCGCGGCCCTCCTCGGCCGTCGACTTCTCGGCGGCGAGCACGAGCGCGGTCAGCATGGCCTCATCCTATTCGACGCGGACGGCGTGCAGCGCGAGAGCCCGGTCGACCGCGGCGGCACCCACCTCGAGCTCGGCCAGGGCCAGCAGCGGCGCCGGGTCGCCGCCCAGCCGGAGCGCCAGGCGCGCCGCCTCGAGACGGGCATCCACCGTGCCGAGGGCGCTGACCGTTCCGGCCCAGGCGGCCCCGTCGCCGTCGCGGTCCTCCGCGCGGAGCTGCGAGCAGAGCGAGACGAGCTCGGCGAGGTCGGCGACGACGGCCACCTCGCCGAGGGCCGCGACGCGGACGAGCCCGTGCGCGTAGAGGTAGTCGCCGAGCAGCACTGCCGTGTCCGAGTCCGCGGGCGAGAAGAGCCGGGGGCGACCGTAGTGCAGGAGGTAGCCCTCGTAGATCGACTCGAGGCCGAGTGCGAAGCGAGGCTCGCCGAGCGCCGAGAAGACCGGCGTCTCGTCGCGCTCGCCCCGGGGGCGGAGGGCGGCCGACCAGAGCGGGCTCTCCTCCGCCGCCTCGTCGGCAATCGTCGTCCAGAGCCCGAGGTCAGCGGCCGAGGAGCTCATGCGCGGCCTCCACCGTCGCGTCGATCTCCGCGTCGCCGTGGGCCGTCGAGAGGAAGAGAGCCTCGAACTGGGACGGCGCGACGTACACGCCGCGCGCGAGCGCATGCCGGAACCACTCGCCGTAGCGCTTCGTGTCGCTCGCGGCCGCGTCCTCGAAGCTCCGCACCGGGCCCTCCCGGAAGAAGAGCGTCGCCATCGCCCCGACGCGCTGGACGCAGACCGGCTCGTCGCCGGCCGCCTCGCGCAACCCGGCCTCCAGCCGAGCGCCGCCCCGCTCCAGCCGCACGTAGACGTCCGGGTCGCGCAGGCGCCGGAGGACGACGAGCGCGGCCGCGGTCGCGAGCGGGTTCCCGGAGAGCGTGCCCGCCTGGTAGACCGGCCCCGCCGGCGCCAGCTCGTCCAGCACGTCGGCGCGCCCGCCGAAGGCCGCGAGCGGCAGGCCGCCGCCCGCGATCTTGCCGAGGACGGTGAGGTCGGGCACGACGCCGTAGCGCTCCTGCGCGCCGCCGCGCGCGACCCGGAAGCCGGTGATCACCTCGTCGAAGACGAGCAGGGCGCCGGCCGCGTCGCAGAGAGCGCGCAGCGCCTCGAGAAATCCGGGCTCCGGCGGGACGACGCCCATGTTTCCGGCCACCGGCTCGACGACGACCGCCGCCAGGCGCTCGCCGTGGGTCTCGACGGCCGCCCGGACGCCCTCGACGTCGTTGTAGGCGCAGACGAGTGTGCCGGCGGCGGCGCCCGCGGTCACGCCGGGCGAGGACGGGATCCCGAGCGTGGCGAGGCCCGAGCCCGCGCCGGCGAGCAGGCCGTCCGCGTGGCCGTGGTAGCAGCCGGCGAACTTGAGGACGAGGTCCCGGCCGGTGACGCCACGGGCGAGGCGCAGCGCGCTCATCGACGCCTCCGTGCCGGAGGAGACGAGGCGCACCTTCTCGACCGAGGGGACGGCATCCACGAGCTCCTCGGCGAGCGCGACCTCGCGCTCGGTCGGCGTCCCGAACGTCGTCCCGGCGGCCGCCGCCTCCTGCACCGCCTCGACGACCTCGGGGTCGGCGTGGCCGAAGAGAAGCGGCCCCCAGGACATGACCCAGTCGAGGTAGCGGTTGCCGTCCGCGTCCCAGAGGTACGCGCCCTCGCCGCGGGCGGCGAAGAACGGCTCCCCGGCGCCGACCGCGCCCCAGGCGCGCACCGGCGAATTGACCCCGCCGGGGATCACATCGTTCGCGCGCTGGAAGAGCCCCGAAACGCTCAGAGCCACTCCGCGAGCTCCCGCGCCCAGTACGAGACGATCACGTCGGCGCCCGCGCGCTTGATCGCGGTCAGCCCTTCCACCGCCGCCTGGCGCTCGTCGAGCCAGCCGCGCGCGGCCGCGGCCTTCACCATTCCGTACTCGCCGCTGACGTTGTAGGCGAAGAGCGGCGCGTCGAAGCGCTCGCGCGCGGCGCGGATGACGTCGAGGTACGGGAGCGCCGGCTTGATCAAGATCGCGTCCGCCCCCTCGGCGAGGTCGAGCTCGCACTCGCGCAGCGCCTCGCGGACGTTGGGTGGATCCAGCTGGTAGCTCCGGCGGTCGCCGAACGCGGGAGTGGACTCGGCGGCCTCCCGGAAGGGCCCGTAGAACGCCGAGGCGTACTTGGCCGCGTAGGAGACAATCGGCAGCTGCTCGTAGCCCTCGGCGTCGAGGGCCCCGCGGATCGCGCCGACGCGCCCGTCGAGCATGTCGCTGGGGCAGACGGCGTCCGCTCCCGCCTCGGCGTGGCTCACGGCCGTCTTGGCGAGGAGCTCGAGCGAGACGTCGTTCAGGATCTCCTCGCCCTCGACCACGCCGCAGTGGCCGTGCGAGGTGTACTCGCAGAGGCACACGTCGGTGAGGAGGACGATCCCGGGCACGTTTTCGCGGAGGGCGCGCAGCGCCCGCTGGACGATTCCGTCGTCGTCGTAGGCGCCGGACGCCGCCTCGTCCTTCTCCTCCGGGATCCCGAAGAGCAGCACCGCGCGGACGCCGGCCCGCTGCGCGTCCCCGGCCTCGCGGCAGAGCTCGTCCACGGAGCGCTGCGCGATGCCCGGCAGCCCTTCGAGCGGCCGGTCGACGCCTTCGCCGGGGCAGGCGAAGAGCGGGTAGACGAAGTCGTCCAGGTCGAGCCGCGTCTCGCGGACGAGCGAGCGAAGCGCCGCCGTGCGCCGGAACCGGCGCAGGCGCGTGAGCGGAAAGGTGGACACGTCGCCGCGAATCTTCGCAAACCGGCGCAGGCGGCCGCCGGGCCGGGCCGTCCGGGGCGCTTGGCAAGGTGGCTCCACGGCGAGCCACGCCGCGAGGCCAGCGATGCCGGTCGGCTTTGACGTCTACGACCAGGAGCACGAAGCCCCTGCGAGGCGCGGGAACGTCGTCGACCTCTGGGGCGCCGAGGACGACTGGGCCTTCCCGTTGCAGGGAGCGCTGGCGCTCCAGCCCGAGCCTGCCGAGGTCGACCCCGAGCCCGAGAACACCCGGAACGAGCGCCCTTTCCGTTTGAAAGCGCTCGCCGGCTTCGTTACCGTGCCGCGGATGGCTACGACCGAAGCCCCCGGCTTCGCCGCGCGGGCGAGGCAGCGTCAGCGTGAAGAGGCCCGGGCGAAGGCCCGGCGCGCGCGCAGGACGGCGGCGCTCGTGGTCGTCGCCTGCGGGTGCCTGGTCGCGCTCCTCCTGATCGCGTTCGGGCGCGGCGGCGAGACGGCCGTCACGATCACCGGCCCCGCTCCCGCCGAGCGCCTCCTGCCCGCCGGACCGCCCCGGCCGCAGATCGTGGCGACGCACGACTCCCTGCGGCTCCAGCTCCCGATCAACCAGAGCCGCGTCACCGCGATCGGCTACCACGCAAGCGGCGCGCTGGCGCTCCCGCTCGAGCCGGTCGGGACCCGGGCGAACGCCGGCCTCGCCGAGCGGCTGTTCCGCAGGCTCTTCGGCGGCACCGGCTCGGACGTGCGCTACTACCTCCTCGAGGGCGGCGTGGGCGCCGAGACCGGCGGCCTCGACGTGGGCGGCCCGGTGGACACCGACGTCTACGCTCCCGTCGACGGCAGCGTGATCGCCGTCACCGACAACGTCGTGAACGGCAGGATCTACGGCGTGCGCATCGACATCCAGCCCTCGGGCTCCCCCGGCGTCGTCGTCTCGCTCACGAACCTCCGGCCCGACCCGGCGCTGACGGTCGGCTCGACCGTCTCGTCGGCCAAGACGAAGATCGGCCGGATCATCGACCTCTCGGAGGTGGAGCGGGCCGGGCTCGCCCGCTACACCCAGGACAACGGCCAGCACGTGCACATCGAGGTGCACCCCGCCACGGCCCTGACGAGCCCCTAGATGATCGACCGCCGGTCAGCGCGCTTACGGATGGCGGCTGCGACGCTGCGCCGGATCGCCGCGCTAGCACTTGCGCGTACTTATCAGTACGCGCTGCGGACGATCGCAGCGCCCGACTTGGTCGCAGCCGTCCCCGGCAAGCACGCCCACCGACAGCCGACCATCTAGATCGGCTCCGAGCCCTGAAGCTCCTCTTCATCGGCGATGTCTTCGGCCCGCCCGGCCGCCGGGCTGTGTCCGATCGCCTGCACGACCTTCGGCACGAGCTCGACGTGGACTTCTGCGTCGTGAACGGGGAGAACGCCGCGGACGGCGTCGGCCTGACCGCGAAGCTCGCGGCCCGGCTCCTCGAGGCCGGCGCCGACGTGATCACGACCGGGAACCACGTCTGGCGCCACCGCGACCTCGTCCCGGTGCTCGAGTCCGACCCGCGCGTCCTGCGGCCGGCGAACTTCGGCGACGCGGGCATCCCCGGCCGGGGCCTGGCAGTCGCCGAGGCGCGGGGCGGGACCGAGGTGGCCGTGATCAACCTCCAGGGCCAGCTCTTCCTGCCCACGCCGGTGCACCCGTTCCGGGTGGTCGACGCCCTCGTCGAGGAGGCGCGCGCGCGGACGCCCGTCGTCCTCGTCGACTTCCACGCCGAGGCGACCAGCGAGAAGATCGCGCTCGCGCGGATGCTGGACGGCCGGGTGACCGCGGTGATCGGCACGCATACCCACGTCCAGACGAACGACGCGCGCGTCCAGCCCGGCGGGACGGCGGCGATCACCGACGCGGGCATGACGGGGCCGCACGACTCGGTCATCGGCGTGCGGGCCGAGCTGGCGATCCAGCGCATGCGGACCGGGATCCCTGTCCGCTTCCACCCCGCCGACGGCGACGTGCGGATCGAGGGCGTGCTCGTGGAGTGCGACGCCGACGGCCGGGCTACGGGCTGCGAGCCGGTGCGCGTGCCCGTGCCATAGCCACGGCGAGCACGACCGCCAGGGCGACGAGCAGCACGTTCCGGACGAGCGCGAGCCAGCCGACCGGCTGGAGGTCGACCAGGTCCCAGTAGCGGGTCGGGAACCACAGGTGCGTCGTGACGAGGGCCGCGCTGAGGAGCGTCCCCGCGGCAAGCCCGGCGCGTCCGGCGACGAGCGCCGCGACCGGGACGAGCCAGACGAGGAACTGCGGCGAGAGCACCTTGCCGAAGGCAACGAAGACGACCACCGAGGCGGCAGACGCGCCGACGAGCCGCTCCGGAAGCGCGGGCCCGCGGGCGAACAGGAGCCAGACGGCGACGAGCGCCGCCGCCTGCAGCACCGTCTGCCCGGTCGCCAGTGCGTCCGGCAGCGACCCGGAGAGGTTCTGGGAGCCGTGCGAGGAGACCACGGCCGGGTCGTAGAGCCCCAGCTGGTTCGCCGCGAGGAGAAGCGAAGCCCCGAGGCTCTCGATCTGGAGCGGCCGGCCGAGCTGGCGCTCGACCGAGCCCCACAGGCCGTCCGGTGCGATCAGGGCGAACGGCACTACCACGACCGCGAGCGCCGCCGCGAACGCGCCGAGAGCGATGCCCGCCTCGCGCCGCCCCTGCCGCCGCCACACGTAGACGAGGAGCGGCGGCAGGAGGACGAGCGGGTAGATCTTCGCCGCGACGGCGAATCCGAGAACGGCGAGGCCGAGCCGCTCGCGCCCGGCGAGGACGGAGGCGAGCGCCGCGGCCACGAGGGCTGCCGGCCAGAGGTCGTAGCGCGTCAGCACCACTGTCCCGAGCGCCAGCGGGAAGAGCCCGATGCCGACGGCGATCAGGAGCAGGCGGCGTGGAGAGGCGCCGAGGGCGGCGGCGCCGCGCACCGCGAGGACGAGGAGCGCGGCCGCACAGATCCACATGAGGCTCTCGAAGAGGGCGCGGTAGTGCTCGGCGGGCCCGAGCGTCGGCAGCCAGAAGACGGGCAGCGCGGCCGGCGGGTACTCCAGGTCGAAGTCCCGGTACGGGACCTGCCCGACCGCCATCGCCTCGCCGTACTCCTGGTACACGGGCGTGTCGATGATCTGGTAGCGGTCGAAGGGCGGCAGGTGCAGCGCCCCCCACGACGCCGTCAGGAAACCGAGCCCGACTGCCAGCGTGAGCAGGACCAGGCCGGCGTCAGCGGATGGGGACGAGCTCTCCGACCGGACGCTCATCGCCCAAATCCTCGGGTAGCGGCTCGGTCTCCGCCACCCGGACCGCGGCGGGCACGAGCAGCGCGAACGCGACGAAGGGGAAGAACCAGGGGATGTAGAGGTAGAACCAGTGGGTCAGCACGAGCTCGAAGCCGATGAGGAGCGCCCCGGTCAGCGCCGCGAGCTGGACGACGTTGCGGGTCCGCGGCACGAACGCGAGCGCGACGGCGCCGACGAGGAGCAGCCCCTTGAGGACGGTCTGGAGCACGTGCAGGTCCGGGTAGCCCGGGTACTCGTCCCAGTCCCAGATGGAGAACGGCGAGGGCCGTGAGAGCTGCCAGCCGAAGGTCCGGTCCCAGAACACGCGGGCGGCGTGCAACGGGTCGGGCTCGAGCAGGAGCACCCAGAAGGCGAGCAGGGTGGCGAGCGCGAGGCCGCCCGCGAAGAGGAGCTGCTGACGGGGCCAGCGCGTCGCCTTCGGGTAGGACGCCCAGAGCGGAAGCAGGAGCAGGCAGGCGAACTTCGTCCAGGCGGCGAGGCCGGCGAAGAGCCCCCGCGCCGGCGCCGAGGTCACGAAGACGAGCCCCCAGACGAGGAGCGCCGGCATGATCGCGTCGTTCGAGTTCGAGCTGGAGACGTACTGCGTGAAGGGATAGGCGGCCCACGCGAACGCCAGCGTCGTCCCCAGGCGCAGCCCACCGAAGCGGAAGCCGAGCACGCCCAGCCCGATCAGCGCGAGCGCGTCCCAGAGGAGGGACGTGAAGTGCGCCGCGGGCAGGTAGTCCCACTCGTAGTCGTAGCCCATGGTCACGAAGCCGGGCACGTACGCGAGATAGCTGACCGGCCCGTAGGTGTCGCCCCGCCCGTTGGCGACCTCGCACCGCCCGTTCGTCTGGATGCGCTCGCGGACGTAGCCGTCGGAGTCCGGCTCGCCGCACTCCTCACCCTCGTCGTCGGGCATGTGCCCGTAGGGCATCTGCCCGTCCTCGACGATCCGCTGCGCGCCGATGACCCCGGCCAGCCCGACGTCGATGACGTTCGACGCGCGCAGGTTCATCCCGAAGCGGAAGCCCGCCAGGAACACGGTGGCCGCGAGGAGCAGCCAGACGGGCCAGAGCGGCCGGGCCGGGCTGCCGCGCCCCTTCCACCCGATCCAGGCCATGCGCCCCAGGAGGTAGAGGAGCGGCGGGTAGACGAGCGGCATCGCGGTGAAGACCTCGCCGCGGTTGAAGAAGTAGAGGGAGATCCCGAACGAGAGCAGGACGAGGAGGTCGAGGTTGCGGAGCGACAGCGGACGGCGCAGGTTGGCGAGGCCGAGGAAGAAGACGGCGCAGAGCGAGCCCCAGATCCAGGGGTTGTTGATCTTCCGGCCGAAGGCGCCGTCGTAGCCGCGGGCCATCTTCCAGGCCACCTGGGGGCCGGTCCAGGCCTCCGTGACCGCGCCGGATGTGTCGTCCACCTTCGCCAGCGCCACCTGCCCCGCGTCCGGGAGGTCGGACCAGACCTTGACCGTCCAGACCTTCGCGTCGTCGTCGAACGAGGCCTCGTCGGTGAGGCTCTCGGCCGGGTAGCGGTCGAGCCAGCCGGCGATCTTCTCGTTCGCGAGCGCCCGGCCGATCGCGTCCTCCTCGGTGAGGAGCGGCTCCTCGGGCGGCGGCGCGAACGGCGTCCCGATCAGGTTGCCCCGCGAGTCGTAGACGGGCGCGGTGGGAACGGCCGCGTGCGCGGCCCCGCCGAGCGCGAGCGCAACGAGCCCGGCGGCGGCTAGATGCTTGACCGGCAAGCGGCGCACTCGCGGCTGGCGGCTGCGACGCGGCACCGGCCAAACATCACCCGGAGCGCCGTCGTCGGAAGCTCCAGAGCTTGTTGGCGACGAAGTTCCACGGCGTGACGAGCACGATGGCGATCGCCTGGGCTGGGAGCTTCGGGACGCCGAAGGCGACGAGGGCGCTCAGGAACGCGAGGTTGCCGGCCAGCGCGACGGTCGAGACGAGCAGGAAGCGGACTCCCTGGAAGACGAGGTGGCCGCGCTGGCGCCGGAAGGTCCAGATGCGGTTCCAGAGGTAGTTGTTCGTGACCGCCACGAGGAACGAGCACACGGCCGCGACGAGGTAGTGGACGTCGAACGCGAGGAGCGTCGCGTAGACGGCGAGGTTGACGACGTACCCCGAGGCGCCCACGACGCAGAACTTGGCGAGCTGCACCCAGTTTCCGGAGCGGCGCAGCGCCACGGAGGCGGCGCCCGTCAGGGCGCTCGCCCGCGAAGAGGTCAGCTGCGCTCCCTTTGCCACGGGAACAGGTTAGACAGCGCGGCGCAGGGCATGGTTCCCGATGGTGACGTCGGCGCCCGCCTCGACCTCGATCTCGCCGTGGGGCGTCGCCACCAGGATCCGGACGACCTCGCCCTCCCCGTCGACCAGGAGGTCGGCGAGCGTGCCAAGCTCCTCGCCCGCCGCGACAACGCGCTGGCCGCGGAGATCGGAGAGCGCGCGTCCTCCGCCGCGGTAGAAGTCGAGCTCCCGGTCGAGCAGCACGAGCTCCGACTCGACCGCGACCCGGTCGGGAAGCACCTGGCACGCGGGAAAGGGAAGGAAGCGGTGCGCCTCGTCGCTGCACCGGACCTCGAGCCCGACCAGGCGGGCCAGGGGGCGGTCGAGGAGCGCGTCGACCGCGACTCCGAGCCGCACGTCCCGGATGGCGACCGGCCGGCCGGCCAGCGAGCCGGTCCGGAGCAGAGGCCTCATCCCGAGGAGGGATGCCCCGGCGGCGGGGCGCCGAAACCCACCTCAGTAGCCCTCGGCGCCGACGAGCGGCACGAACCTGCACTCGACCGAGTGCACGACCGCCGGGCCCTCCGGGCTCCTGACCGCGATCTCGAGGCGCTGGCCGCGGCGGTCGCCGACCGGGATGACGAGCCTGCCGCCCGGGACGAGCTGCTCGTAGAGCGCCTGCGGGAGCGCCGGGGCGGCGGCAGCGACCGTGATCGCGTCGAAGGGCGCGTGCTCAGGATCGCCGAGGGAGCCGTCCCCGAGGTGCAGTTGCACCCGCTCATACCCGGCCGCGTCGAGCTTCTCGCACGCGCGCTCCGCCAGCTGCCGAAGCCGCTCGATCGTGTGCACCTCGACCGCCAGCTCGGCGAGCACGGCGGCCTGGTAGCCGGAGCCGGTGCCCACGTCGAGAACCCGGTCGTTCGGCCGGACCGCGGCCGCTTCGCAGATGAGCGCGACCATGTACGGCTGGGAGATCGTCTGCCCCCAGCCGATGTGGATCGGAATGTCCTGGTAGGCGCGCTTGCGGTCGTCGGCGTCGGTGAACGCCTCGCGGGGGACGGCCGCCATCGCCGCCAGGACCCGCGCGTCCGAGATGCCGCGGCGCTCCAGCTGCTCCGCGACCATGCGCGCGCGGAGCGCCTCGAAGTCAGGCCCGGGCCGCCTCACGGGCCCTGTGCATGGACTCCGGGGCCGGCACGCCGAAGTGAGCCAGCGCGAGCGGGGCGAGGTCGGTGATCGCCGGGTCGGGGGGAAGCGGCGGCTCGGCGAAACCGGCGGCGATCAGGGGGACGAAGGAGTCGCCGGCGACGAGGGAGCCGTGGCTGCCGCCCCCGGCGTGATGCCGTCCGCCGCCGTCGGCGAGCTCCCAGCCCTCCGCTGCCGAGACGAGGATCTCGCCGGCGGTCGGCGCGCCGACCGCGTGCCAGGCGCGCTCGAGGCCGTTCGGGTAGAGCTCGGGGTCGAGCACGGCCGGGTCGCCGTCCAGCCGCCAGTCCTCCCCTTCGAGCGCGAAGCGCAGCTCGGCCCCGTCCCGGCGGGCGACCGCTGCCCCGTCCTCCGCGAACAGCACGACGTCGGCGGACGGCTGGTCGTCCAGCCGCTCGGCCAGCTCCCTCGTCCCGGCCCGGCAGCCCGGAAGCCGGTAGACCATTCCCGCACGGTTCGAGGCGAGCGCGAGGACGCCGGGCAGACTCGGCGGGAAGGCGTCCTGAAGGCGGGCGACGCGCTCGACCGGCGTCTGGCCGTGGTCGGAGGTGACGACGACGGCGTAGCGCTCGAGGAACGCCTCGGGCCCGCCCGCGGCGGCGAGGAGCTGCCCGAGCGCGCCGTCGGTCCGTTCGAGCGCGTCGAGCGAGCCCTCCGGCCCGGCGAGATGCGAGGCGTAGTCGTAGTCGGGGAGGTAGAAGACGAGGAAGTCGAAGGCGTCGCGCGTCACGAGCCAGCGCCCGACCACCGCGGCGTACCCGTCGATGGAGCCCTCCACCCGGGAGCGGATGGCGAGCGGCGCCCCCGTCCGCGCGGACTCGAAGAGGTTGAAGTAGAAGAAGTGCTTCGGCCCGTACACGGCCTCGTACCAGCGGTTCCGCCGCGCGGGCGCCGGCAGCTTGATCGGGTGCCGGGTCCGGCCGCGGTAGCAGGTGAAGTTGATCGCGGCCGGCTCGAGCCCCGCGTCCTCGAGCGCCTCGAAGACCGTGGTCGCCCCGGGCGCGAGATGCTCGCCGCTCATGCCGAAGATCGTGTCCCTGATCGCACGGCGCGCGCCGACCGCGCGCATGGCCGGGAACGACGACCCGTACTCGATCACCCGCCGCTCGCCGCGGTGGTACCAGGAGAGGTGCGGAATATGGTGGACGTCCGGGTAGGCGCCGGTGGCGATGGAGGTGAGGCAGACCGGCGTCAGCGAGGGGAACACGCTCGTCCCCCGGCCGCTCCAGCCGTCCTCGGAGAGCGCGGCAAGGGTCGGGAGCCGACCGGCGGCGAGGCCGTGCTCGAGCGCCTCGGGCGTCAGGCCGTCGATGACGACGAGGACGAGCTTCCGGTCCACGGCGCCGCCCAGGTCAGTCCTTGGCCAGGATCCTGAGACCTGCATGACGCGACTCCGCCCGCCGGTTCAGGCGGGCACCCGCGACCGGCGCGGCCACGACGGCCACGTAGCCGAGCAGCGGAATCGCCGCCAGGACCGCCGCGGCGAGGACCGCAGCCGGAATCGCCTCCGGGGACAGGCGGCGGAGAGAGAGAAAGGCGACGACGAGCGCGACGGCGAACGCGGCGATCGTCCACCAGGGCAGCAACGCGAACGCGAGCACGAAAGCGCCCGCTGCGGCGACCACGGCGAGGACGACCCAGGCCGGCGCGCGCAGGGCCCCGCCGGCCGCCGCTCCCGCGGCGACGCCGAGCCCGAACACGACGCCGAGCACGTACCAGTCGAGTGCCCCGTCCATCGGGGTGAGTCTAGCCGCGCCCGTCCGTATCCTCGCGCGATCGGCCTCGGCACCGTCTTCGCGATCGGGATCTTCGTCCTGATCCTCGTCCTCTTCGGGACCCCGGTCCTCGGGCAGCGGGCGCTGCGGGCCCGGCGCCGGCGCGCGTTCGCCGCGCTCGAGCGGGCGCGCGGGACGCGGGTGGTCGCGATGATCCACCGCCAGGAGACGGTCGGCGTCCTCGGCGTCCCCTTCTATCGCTTCATCGACATCGACGACTCAGAGGCGGTGCTGCGCGCCATCCGGCAGACGCCGGCCGAAGCCCCGATCGACCTGCTCCTGCACACGCCGGGCGGACTCGTGCTCGCCTCGGAGCAGATTGCCTACGCGGTGAGCGCACACCCGGGAAAGGTGACCGTCCTCGTCCCCCACTACGCGATGTCGGGCGGCACCCTGATCGCGCTCGCCGCGGACGAGATCGTCATGGACGAGGCCGCGGTCCTCGGCCCCGTCGACCCGCAGCTCGGCGACGTCCCCGCGGCCGCGCTCGTCCGGGTCGCCGGCAAGAAGCCCGTCGAGCGCCTGGACGACCGCACACTGCTCATGGCCGACGTCGCCGAGAAGGCGCTCCGCCACATGAAGCAGGTGGTTCGCGACCTGCTCGCGGACCGGCTCGGGCCGGAGCGCGCCGAGACGATCGCGGAGGAGCTGGCAGGCGGCCACTACACCCACGACGACCCGATCACCGTCCGCGAGGCCTCGGCCCTCGGCCTGCCGGTCTCGACCGGCCTCCCGCGCGAGGCCTACGACCTGATGGAGCTCTTCCCCCAGGAGGGCAGGCGGCGGCCGAGCGTCCAGTTCGTCCCCCTTCCGGATCCGTCGGTGGAGCCGGGCCGCCGCCGCGCCTGACCGTTTCGGAGGCCCGCCGTCCGGGCACAACCGGAGACGTGGCGAGGGGAACTCCGTACCACCTCCTCTTCTTCACCTCCGAGCGATCCGGCCCGGCCCGGCGGATGGAGAGCCTCCTCGCGCAGCTGGCGCACCGCGAGCGCCGCCGCCTGCGCTTCTCGCCCGTGGACTTCGACGCCTCGCCGACGCTCGCCTCGCACTTCGGCGTGACCGAGGTGCCGACGCTCGTCCTCCTCGACGACGACACGCCGGTCGCACGGCTCGAGGGGCGGGCCAGCGCCCCCGAGATCGAGGAGCTCCTCTCGGACCATCTGCCGGCCCGCAATCCGAACCCCAGTCTCGCCGCGTAGTACCGGCTGGACTCGCGCGGTGCGGGTCGAACCAGTAGGGGAACGGGAGGGAGCCATGCGCAGACGCACAGTTCTGTCGGCCGTCGCCGTCCTCGCGGCCGGGTTGCTGGTCGCGTCGTTGGCGGGCGCCGCCGGCGGCAAGAAGGTCTTCAAGGCGAACCTGGACAGCTACAACGAGGTCCCGGCCGTGTCGTCGAACGGCTTCGGAATGCTCAGGATCGTCGTCGACGACGACGCGCAGACGATCACCTATCAGCTCTCGTACGGCGGGCTGAACGCGACGGCCATTGCCTCGCACATCCACTTCGGCCAGAAGAGCGTCAACGGCGGCGTCTCCGCCTTCCTCTGCGGCGGCGGCGACAAGCCGGCCTGCCCGGCGGGCACCGGCGGGAAGGAGAGCGTCTCCGGCGTGATCGACGCGGCCGACGTCATCGGCCCGGCCGCCCAGGGGATCGCGGCGGGCGAGTTCGACGAGCTCGTTCGCGCCATCCGCGCGGGCGTGACCTACGGGAACGTCCACACGACCGCCCATCCGGGCGGCGAGATCCGGGACCAGCTCAAGTAGCACCGGCTCTGCGGGAGCCCGGCGGCCGCGACGGCGCCGGGCTCCTTCCCTGCTCAGGAAGGCGACTCGAGCCGGGCAATCACGTCGAGCAGGAAGACGCTCGCGCGGGCCCCGTCCACAACCCGGTGGTCGAAGGTGCAGGCGAGCCAGCCGATCTCACGCGCCACGATCTCGCCGTCGACGACGGCCGGGCGTGGCCCCACCCGGTGCAGGCCGAGGATGCCTACCTCGGGGTGGTTGACGAGCGGGGTCGCGAAGAGGCCGCCGAGCTTGCCGGCACTCGTCACCGTGAAGGTCGAGCCGCGGAGCTCCTCCGGCTCGAGCGCCCCGGCGCGCGCGCCCTCGGCGAGCCGCCGCGCCTCGGCCTCGAGCTCGTCCAGGGACTTCTCGTCGGCGGCCCGGATGACCGGCACGACGAGCCCCTCGTCGGTCTGCACCGCGAGACCCAGGTCGTAGCGTTCCCAGATGACGATCTCGTCGCCCGCGAGCGTGGCGTTCAGCTCGGGGACCTCCTTCAGCCCGCCGACGACCGCCTGGAGGAGGTACGGAAGGTAGGAGCGCTCGCCGCGCGCGGCGGCAAGGGCCGTGAAGTCGCACTCCTCGACGACCGTGACCGCCGGGACCTCGCGGTGGGAGGTCGTCAAGTGCTGGGCGATCTGCCGCCGGACGCCGCGCAGCGGGATCCGCCTCTGCGGGCCCGGTCCCGGGGCCCGACCGCCGGAGAACGCCGCGTAGCGCCTGACGTCCTCCTCGGTGATCCGCCCGCCGGGCCCGGTTCCGGCAAGGCCGGCGAGATCGACGCCGAGCTCGGCCGCGATCTTCCGGACGAGCGGCGTCGCCTTCACCCGTTCCGAGGGCGCGGGGGCCGGCGCAGGCGTCTCCGGGATCGCCGCCGCCGCCGGAGCAGCCGCCTCGGCGGGGAGCTCACCGTCGCCGATCACGACCAGCGGCGTCCCGACGGGAACGAGCTCCCCCTCGGCGACGAGAATGCGCGCGACGGTTCCTCCCGCCGGCGAGGGGATCTCGACCGTCGTCTTGTCGGTCTGCACCTCGACCAGCGGGTCGTCCTCCTCGATCGTCTGGCCGACCTCGACGAGCCAGCGGGCGATCTCGCCCTCGGCGACCCCCTCGCCGAGGTCCGGAAGCTTGAACTCGTAGGCCATGGGCGAAACCTAGTACGAGAGAACCGTTCGCGCCGCCTCGGCGACGCGCTCGGGCGTCGGGACGTACTCGTGCTCGATCGACCAGTACGGGAAGGGCACGTCGTACCCGGTGACGCGGAGGATGGGCCCCTGGAGGTCGAGGATCGCCTTCTCGGCGATCACGGCAGCGATCTCGGCGCCGAAGCCGGCGACGCGCGGCGCCTCCTGGACGACGACGACGCGGCCTGTCTTCGCCACCGACGCCAGAATCGCTCTCTCGTCGAGGGGCTTGAGCGAGCGGATGTCCACGACCTCGGCGCTCGCATCCAGCAGCTCGGCCGCCTCGAGGCACGTCCGCACCATGGCGCCGTAGGCCACGAGGGTGACATCCGAGCCCTCGCGTGCCACCCGCGCCTGGCCGAGCGGGACGACGTGCTCGCCTTCGGGGACCTCGCCGCGCGGGCTGCGGTAGAGCACCTTCGGCTCGAAGATGACGACGGGGTCGGGGTCGCGGATCGCCGCGGCGAGCAGGCCCTTGGCGTCGGCGGGCGTCGACGGGATCGCCACCTTCACGCCGGGCGTGTGCACGTAGTAGGCCTCCGGCGAGTCCTCGTGGAGCTCGGGCGCGCGCACGCCCCCGCCGGTCGGCATGCGGATCGTCAGGGGGAACTCCATCGCGCCGCCCGTGCGCCAGCGGTAGCGGCCGACGTGCGTGATCAGCTGGTCCAGGCAGGGGTAGCTGAAAGACTCGTACTGCATCTCGCAGACAGGCCGCCAGCCGGCCATCGCCAGCCCGACGGCGGTGCCGAGGATCCCCGCCTCCGCGAGCGGCGTGTCGACGCACCGGTCGGCGCCGAAGCGGTCGCGCAGCCCGGCGGTCGCGCGGAACACGCCGCCGGCGAGGCCGACGTCCTCACCCAGGACCATGACCTCGCCGTCGCGCTCCATCTCGGCGTGGAGCGCGTCGTTGACCGCCTCGACGAGCGTCCTCTCAGCCATCGCGCAGGCCGGGGGGCGGGTCGACGTAGGCATGCGCGAAGACGACCTCGGGCTCGGGCGGCGGCAGCGCCTCGGCGGCCGCGATGCCCGCCTTCATGCGCGCGAGCGCGTCCGAGCGCGCCTCCTCGGCCAGCTCGTCGGTGAGAACGCCGGCGCGCCGGAGGTAGCGCTCGAAGCGTCCCAGGCACTCGTGGCGCCGCTCCTCCTCGACTCGCTCCTCGTCCCAATAGACGCTCGGGTCGTCCGCGGTCGCGTGCGGCGCCGAGCGGTAGGTGAGCGCCTCGATGAAGGTCGGGCCCTCGCCGGCGCGCGCCCGCGCGAGCGCCTCGGCGGTCGCCTCGTAGACGGCCAGGACGTCGCCCCCGTCGACCCGCACGCCTGGCATCCCGTAGCCGACGGCCTTGTCCGCCAGGGACTCGGCCCGCGTCTGCGCGGAAAGGGGCGTCGAGATGGCCCACTGGTTGTTGTTGCAGAGAAGGACGGCCGGCGCGCGCATGACCGCCGCGAAGTTGGCGCCCTCGTGGAAGGCGCCCTCGGAGGTGGCGCCGTCGCCGAAGTAGGCGATCGCGCAGTCGCTCCTCCCCTTCAGCTTCGCGCCCCACGCGTACCCGACCGCGTGCGGGACGTGCGTGGCGATCGGCACCGTGATCGACGCGACGCGGAACTCCTCGGGATTCCACCAGCCCGCGGGATGGCCCCGCCACCAGGCGAGGACCGTCTCGGGCGGCATTCCGCGCAAGAGCCCGATCGCCGACTCGCGATACGAGGGAAAGATCCAGTCCTCGTCCGCGAGCGCAAGCGCCGAGCCGACCTGGATCGCCTCGTGGCCCCAGAAGATCGCGTAGGTCCCGATCCGTCCCTGCCGGTGGTAGACGAGCGAGCGCTCGTCGTAGGTTCGCAGGAGGACCATCCCGCGATAGAGGTCCAGGAGCGCAGCGTCGCCGAGACCCTCGATCTCGCCGTCCGCCACCTCTTCCCCATCGCCGATGATCCGCCGAACGCCCGGTTCGGCCGGAAGCACCTGTGCCACCTCCTAAGAATACGTTTCGGGATGACGTCTCGCCGCCGGGGGTGCGGCCCGGCGGCACCGGGCTTCGTCTCGAAACGTGTTCCTAGGTATCGCCGACGACGGCGCGCAGCGCGCCGCGTTCCGCCTCGAAGCGGGCAGAGGCGACGTCGCCGAGGTCCTCGCCGTCCACCTGGAGCGGCAGCGGCAGGTCGCACTCCACCTCGATCTCGTCCATGTCGTGCAGGTAGAGCGCGCGGGGCGAGGAGACCTGCCCGCGTCCCGAGAACGCCCAGGCGGCGAGGCGCGGGAGCTCCCACGGCGCCACGGCGCGGGGCGCGACCAGGTCGAGCCCGAGGTCGAAGCGGGCCTGGGGGGCCGCATGGATCGGGATCGCCCCGACATACGTGTACGGGTCGCAGTTGGCGACTAGGGCGAGAGCGGCGCGGCCGTGCCCGCGAACGGTCAGGACCGGCTGGAGCCGGCCGCGGCGCCCGGCGAGGAGGCCGGTGAGAGCGCGGACGAACGCGGCGTCGCCGGGCCGCTTGCCGTCGCTGC
>Ga0268386_10000823_pt1 | contig 20450 bp, 19 predicted proteins | sample RVTome_15_FD_200260 | JGI IMG/M metagenome (GOLD analysis project Ga0268386, IMG submission 200260) | Soil microbial communities from uranium-contaminated site in the Upper Colorado River Basin, Wyoming, United States - RVT150D86... ...
CGTTGCGCGAGTCGGCATCATCGGCCTCGGCGGCGAGTTCGAGGAGGATCTCGGCCTCCTCGATCTGGGTGGCCAGGCCGTCGACTTTCTCGAACAACGCCTCATATCGGGCGAGACGTTGACTCACTAGCCGTGCCTCGTCCGGGTCGTTCCAGAGGTCGGGTGAGGATGCCTTCTCCCTCAGCTCGTCGAGATCGCCAGACTTGCCCTCGAGATCGAGGAACCCTCGCGCCTCCTCCAGGCGCTTTCTCTGTTCGACGGCGAATGAGACGGGGTCGTTGATCTCCACGGGACGTCCAGCATATGACGTGCCGGCGGCATTGCATCGCGCTGCGCGGCAGGATCGGTACCTTCCCTCGTAATGCTCATCACACCCGCCTCGTTTGGTGACAATCTCACCGAGTGGTTCCGACTGATGGGCCGTGTGTGGAAGCCCTTGCTCCTGAGCTCTCTCGTCGGAGCGGTCCCGATGGGCATCGGAGTGGCCCTCGTGTTCTGGTGGACCGGAGCCACCGGTGCGCTCATCGAGCTCACCGATCTGGCAGAGCTCGGGCCGACCGACGTCTCCGAGCTCCTGGCAGCCGCCGGGCCGCTGCTCTGGGCCGTGGGCATGGCAACCGCATTACAGGCGGTCGCCACGATCTTCATATATGTCGCCGCCAGTCGAACCGTGGCCGAGGATCGGGCCGGTCTCCAGCCCTCTTGGGGTGCGGTGAGCCGCTTCGGGATCAGCCGGCTGGTTACCGGTGTAGCGGCGGGATGCGTCCTTCTGGTCGGGTTCCTGATCATCGGTGGCGTTGCGACCGCTCTGGGATGGCTCCTCGTCTCCAACTTCGAAGTCAACTTCCTGACGGTGTTCGTCACTGCTGTCGTCGCGCTGACTGCGGCGGTGATGCTGGTCTGGGTGAGCATCTCGGTGGCCCTGTATCCCCAGGCAATCGCAATGGAGCAGACCGGGCCCATCAAGTCACTGGGAAGGAGTTTCCGACTGATCAGAAACCGATGGTGGATGACAGTTGGGTTCTTGATGGTGGTGTCATTGATTGCCTCGATCACCGCGCAGGCCCTGAGCATCGCAGTCATCCCGATCTTCCTGTGGGGGACGGTCGTTCCCGAGGTCATTGCAATCGGCTACGGATTCATTGCCATCGTGCAAGGTCCGGTGGCGGCAGCCATCGCCTCGGGATACGCCGTCTGGTACATAGACCTTCGGGCGCGAGAGGCGCCGCTGACGGCCGAACAATTGGTCGTTTAGCGGTTCAAGCGGCGCCGTGACAGCGCTTGTACTTCTTGCCACTGCCGCAGGGACAGGGGTCGTTACGGCCGATCTTGTCCGATGTCACCGGCTTGGTCGGTCCTTTGCCCCCGGTGGGGTTGGCCGCAACCCGTTGCGGCTCGGTCTTGGGCTGGGCGACTTCCACGTTGAAGAGATATCGCACCGCATCGCGCTTCGCCGAGCTCACGGTGTCCATGAACATGTCGTATCCCTCGCGCTGATACTCGGACAGCGGGTCGCGTTGGCCCATCGCCCGAAGCCCGATGCCGGCGCGCAGGTAGTCCATCTCGGATAGGTGCTCACGCCATTTGTTGTCGATGACAGAGAGCATCACCGACTTCTCGACCCGCTCGAAAACGTCTTTGCCCAGCTCCTGTTCCCGCTCTTCGTATCGAGCGACTGCCTCATCGACGGCGAGGTCGACCACGTCCTCGATGTCGTAGCTCCCCTCGAACAGCGACTTGTCGATCTCCGACGGATAGAACTGGCCCAGTTCGAGCCTCAGGGCATCCCAGTCCCACTCGCTCTTGGTCAAGCCGCCGAGCTGGGCCTCCACCGCACCGGCTATGGCGTCCTCTATCCAGTCGTTGATGAGGTCTTCTGATGCGGTGCCCTCGAGAATCGACTTGCGCCACGCGTAGATGTTCTCGCGCTGGGTGTTCATCACCTCGTCGTATTTCAGAACGTTCTTCCGGATCTCGAAGTTCTGCGACTCGACCTGACGCTGGGCCCGCTCGATGGATTTGGAGACCATCTTGGCCTCGATCGGCTGATCCTCGGGCATGCGGAGCCGCTCCATGATGCTCGACACCCATTCTCCCTGGAACCGCCTCATGAGCTCGTCTTCCAGCGAGAGGTAGAACCGGCTCTCGCCCGGGTCACCCTGACGGCCGGAGCGACCGCGAAGCTGGTTGTCGATGCGGCGCGACTCGTGACGTTCGGTACCAACGACGTAGAGGCCCCCGGCGCCGATTACCTTGCGTTTGTCGGGCTCGATCTGAGAGGCGAATTCCTCGGTCAGCTTCTTCTCCAGGTCCTCGTACGAGGGATCGGAGGCGTCGATCCCCCGCCGCTTGAGCTCCGTCCTCGCCATCCCCTCGGGATTCCCTCCGAGCATGATGTCGACGCCACGACCCGCCATGTTGGTGGCAACGGTCACGGCGCCGGGTCGACCCGCTTGGGCGATGATGTCGGCCTCCCGGGCGTGCTGTTTGGCGTTGAGCACCTCGTGCTTCACCCCAACCTTGTCCAAGGCCCTCGACAGGGTCTCCGACTTCTCGATGGAGATCGTCCCCATCAACACCGGCTGCCCTTTCTCATAACGCTCCTTGACGTCCTGGATCAGGGCGTCGAACTTGCCGGTCTCGGTCTTGTAGACGAGATCGCCCTCATCGAGCCGGGCAACCGGGCGGTTCGTGGGGATGGTGGCGACCTCGAGGTTGTAGATGGAGGCGAGTTCGGCAGCTTCGGTTTCGGCGGTGCCTGTCATTCCGGCGAGCTTTTCGTACAGGCGGAAGTAGTTCTGCAGGGTGATTGTGGCGAGCGTCTGATTCTCCTCCTTGATCGCCACGCCTTCTTTTGCCTCGATGCCCTGGTGCAGCCCCTCCGAGTAGCGACGGCCCTCGAGCACGCGGCCGGTGAACTCGTCGACGATCTTCACCTCGCCGTGGTCGATCAGATACTCGACGTCCTTGTGATAGAGGGTCTCTGCCTTGAGCGCCGTCTCGAGGTGGTGCACGAAATCGACCGCGGCGTGGTCGTAGAGGTTCTCGACACCGAGTATCTGCTCGACGCGGGCCACTCCCTCCTCGGTGACCAGGACCTGCCGCTTCTTCTCGTCCACGTCGTAGTGGACCTCAGGCTGGAGGCGCCGGGCGATCTTGGCGAAGTCGCGGTACCACTTGGCGGAGTCGGAGAGCCTCCCGGAGATGATCAACGGTGTTCGAGCTTCGTCGATGAGGATCGAGTCGACCTCGTCGACGATGCCGTACACGTGACCTCGTTGCACCCGGTGCTGGGCAGACATCGCCATGTTGTCCCGCAGGTAGTCGAAGCCGAACTCGTTGTTGGTCCCGTAGGTGATGTCGGCGTCGTACGCAGGATGCCGATCGGCAGTCGGCATGTTGTTTTGGATCAAACCCACGGTGAGCCCCAACGAGCGATGGACATGACCCATCCACTCGGCGTCACGGCCAGCCAGGTAGTCGTTGACCGTCACCATGTGGACTCCCTTGCCGGAGAGAGCATTGAGATAGGCCGGCATCGTGGATACGAGGGTCTTGCCTTCACCGGTCTTCATCTCCGCCACCATTCCTCGGTGCAGTGCGGCCGCTCCGACGATCTGCACGTCGTAATGGCGTTGGTGGAGCACGCGCTTGGCTGCCTCGCGAACTGTGGCGAATGCCTCGACCTGGATGTCCTCGAGCTGGGCTCCATTGGCGAGTCGTTCTCTGAATTCGGTTGTCTTGGACTTCAGCTCTTCGTCGGTGAGCGCTTCGTATTGCGGCTCGACATCGTTGACCGCATCGGCAATCCCCTGGAATTCCCTGAGGGTCTTGCCTTCTCCCGCGCGAAGGACCTTCTGAAAGATGGGCATGAGGCCACCATGATTGTACCGGTCGCGCTGAGTTGAACCGACTCGGCTCGTTCACCTGATGTCGATCAGACCCTCGCGGTAAGCCCAATTCACGGCTTCGAACCTCGACTTCATCCCCAGTTTGTCGAGGATGTTGCGCACGTGATTGCGGACGGTGTTCTCGGAGATGAACAACTCGTCGGCGATCTCCTTCGAGGTCTTGCCCGCACCGACCAGCCCGAGGATCTCGATCTCACGCCCGGTGAGATCGGGACGGCGGAGGGCGGTGGTGCCGCTGTGACGCAGCAGGTCGCGTAGCGACGAGAACAGCTTGCCGCCCATCGCTGGTGAGATCGCTGCGCCTCCGGCGAGCACGTCCCTCATGTCGGAAGCCAGACGAGGGAGTGGGGTGTCCTTGGTCAAATAGCCCGAAGCCCCGGCTTTGACGGCCGCCAAGAGATCCTCTGCCGACTCGGAGGCGGTGAGCAACACCACCCGGCTGCGCGGGCTCGCTTTGACGATCGCACCAACCACCTCGAGGCCGGACATGCCCGGCATCAGGAGATCGAGCATCACCAGATCGGGCTCGTGCTCGCGGGCCAGGTCGATGCCGGACATGGCATCGCCGGCGACCGCCACCACGTCAAAGCCTTCCTGGGTGAATGCGGCCCGGAGCGCTGCACGGAAGAGTTCGGCATCATCGACAATGAGCACCGTTGCCACGAGTCAGGCCCTACCTAGTCTCGGAATGGTCACTGGACGGACAGACTAGACACCGTGGAGACGACGTTGGCCGCGACGGCCATCCGGACCCGATGCCTGCCCAAGCCGCACGCTGCAGCCACGATCGTGGCGCCGGTCGTGACCACGTCATCGACCACAACGACCTCGGGATCACCGAGCTCTCGGACGCTGAAGTCGGGGACGGGGCGGCTGTGGTCGTCCCCGGCGCGCCGCCTGGTGTGCAGGCGGGGTCGCAACACAGGAACCACGGGGACCCCGATCCTCCGCCCGAGTGCGGTGGCAATCGCATTGGCGGGGTCGACTCCATAGCGAATCCGCCTCGACCAGGCCCGGGGCACGGGAACGAGCGGCAATGCCGGCACCCGACTTTCCAGCGCGTCGGCCACCACCTCGGCGTACACGGTGACACCGCGGTATTTCAGGTGGTGCACCAGCGTCTTGGCGGCACCCTCGTGCTCGAAGGCGGCGTAGAGAAGCATCCCCCGGGCGAGTAGTCGATCAGGGGCCGGCCGCATTGTCCGTGCACAGCCGGCACAGAGAAGACCGGGAGTGAGCACCTGACAGCTGAGACACACCATGCCCTCGGTCTACGGCCCGCCTGGGACACATTTCACTCGCTCCACGAGTCAGGCGGTGCATCACCGGGCTCTCATCGGGGTCCGCCACATAGGCGACGGCTCGTCTACGTGCCCTCTTGCCACCCGCTCAGGTAGGCGATCTGATCGTCGGTCAGCTTCTCCAGACCGCCACCGAGATGGGCCAGCTTGATCGACGCCACTTCTTCGTCGATCTCCGGCGGAAGCGTGTAGATCCTCGGCTCGAGGGCGTCCCGATTGGTGATCAGGTACTCGGCGGCCAGGGCCTGATTCGAGAACGACATGTCCATGACGTCGGCGGGGTGGCCTTCTGCGGCTCCCAGGTTGACCAGCCGGCCCTCGGCGGCGACGAGAAGGCGTCGGCCATCGGGCATGTCGAACTCCTCCAGGTTGTCCCGAACGGGGCGACGGGCCACGGACTCCCGATGAAGCGAATCGAGATCGATCTCGATGTCGAAGTGACCGCTGTTGGCGAGGATTGCCCCGTCCTTCATTCGATCGAAGTGCTCCATGCGTAGGACATGCTTGTTACCGGTGACGGTGATGAAGACATCGCCCTCCGCCGCAGCGTCGACTGCGGTCATCACCCGGTATCCGCTCATCGCGGCTGAGAGGGCGCGGACCGGATCGACCTCGACCACGATGACCTTGGCGCCGAGGCCGTCGGCTCGGTCGGCGATACCCTGTCCACAGTCCCCATAACCCACGACGACGATGTTCTGACCGGCGAGGAGGATGTTGGAGGCGCGGATGATCCCATCGAGGGTGGACTGACCGGTGCCGTAGCGGTTGTCGAAGAGGTGCTTGGTGGCGGAGTCGTTGACCGCGACCACCGGGACCCGAAGGGTCCCGTCGGCGGCCATTGCCTTGAGGCGGATCACACCCGTCGTGGTCTCTTCGGTGGACCCGATGACCTCGATGTCCCGTCGATCGGTGTGGAGGAGGGTCGCCAGATCGGCGCCATCGTCCATCGTCACTGCAGGGGCGTGATCGAGGGCGGCGTGAATGTGCTTGTAGTAGGTGCCGTCGTCTTCGCCTCTGATGGCGAACACGGGGATGCCCTCGGCGACCAGGGCGGCCGCCACATCGTCTTGAGTCGACAGCGGGTTGGAAGCGCAGAGGATCGGCTCGGCTCCACCGTCGCGGAGGGCGAGCATGAGGTTTGCGGTCTCTGCAGTCACATGGAGACACGCAGCGATCACATGACCGTCGAGTGGCTTCTCCTTGCGGAATCGTTCCCGAACCGTCTCCAGCACCGGCATTCGTCGCCCGGCCCAGGCCACCCGGAGCGCACCCCCCTCGGCGAGGTCAGGGTTGGCGATGTCGTAGTTCATGCTCTTCAATCCTCAACTAGGAGCGCTTTCAACTTCTCGATTGTGACCACGGGTGCGGGATCAACACCAAGTCGCCCGGCGAGCATCCAGGACATCAAGTCACCGACCACCGTCAGGGAGATCAGGCGTGCCAGCCGGGAGCTACCCCGGGAAGCCACTTCGCCCACCCAGGGGACGGCGTCCTCTGTCAGCTTCCGGGTGTGAGATATGCGGTCGCGCACACGATCATGATCGCTCTCGTCGGTGAGGACTACCACCGCCAGGCTCGCTCGGGTGAGCTCGTTGAGGGTCTCCCAGCCGACGATCTCGTTGTGGTCCAGCTCGGGTAGAACCGAGAACCAGGCGGGCACCTTGGCATTCTCGTTGATCTGAGTCTTCCAGCGCTGGGCGACCACCGACGACACCGGACCCCCTCCATAGATGATTGGGATTCGCCCCTCTAGTGCCTCGGCGATCGCCAGGGCCTGCGCCCAAGCCTCACTGTCTTCCGCAGTCATGTCGTCGACCAGGTCTGCGGCCTCCAGAAAGGCGAGACGGTGATCATCGATGGCTTTGGCGCCTTCGAGGAGCCGAACCGCGGCTCCGATCATGTATCCGGCGGCGGCCCGCGGCTGGAGCCCGCCGGGCACCGTTATCGAACCCCAACTGTGTGTGTTCGTGAGCTCTCCCAGTCGTCCCCCCGTGGTCACGGTGGCAACGGGGAGGCCGGACTCGGCAGCCGAAGTGACCATGTCCAGTGTCTCCTCGGTGTTGCCCGAGTAAGAGGCCGCGATGACCAGCGGCCTCACCCGGATGGCCCAAGGTGGGATGGGGCCGTAGCCTTTGTGGGTCACCACCCGGGTGCCGTTGACGAGGGCGATCGATCCTGCGTAGTCCCCGGCGATGCCGGAGCCTCCCATCCCGGCGAACAGCACCTCGGAGAATGTGCCGATGTGAGGCGGCTCGATTTCGGCTGCCCAACGCAGCTGATCTCCGAGACTGCGAATCTGGCCGATCATGTCAGTCATCGGGGCCACCCTCCGCCTCGTCGACGAGCATGATGGGGATCCCGTCCCGGACCGGGTACCGCCGACCACACACCGTGCATTCCAGACGTTGCGCCGGTACGTCCTGGATCAGGTCTGCCTTGTCCACCGGGCACACGAGCACCTCGGCGAGGGTCTGATCGATGAGGCTCAACTCTCACTCTCCACTATCCGACTGACACGTTCGACGATCCGGCCAACGGCTGCCTCATCAGGCGCCTCTGCGTTGAGACGCAACAAAGGCTCGGTGTTCGATGGTCGCAGATTGAACCACTCCTGTCCCAAATCGACTGTGAGGCCATCGAGTCTGTCGATGGTGGCGCCGTCGAACTCATCTTCGACCCGGCGCATGGCCGACTCCACGTCGGAGACGACGAAGTTGATCTCGCCCGACGCCGCGTAACGCTCGACGTCGCGTCGGATCGAGGAGAGGGGCCGTCCATCTTCGCTCACCACACGGAGCAGATAGAGCATCGCCAGCATCCCGGAGTCGGCGCGAAAGTTGTCCCGGAAGTAGTAGTGGCCGCTGTGTTCTCCCCCGAAAACGGCACCGGACTCGGCCATCACTTGCTTTATGTAGCTGTGCCCGACCCTGGTGCGTATCGGGATACCGCCGCACTCGGCGACGATCTCGGGCACCGCCTTCGACGTGATCAGGTTGTGGACCACCGACGCCCCAGGGTTGTCCACGAGGATCCGACGGGCCACGAGTGAGGTCACAGTGCTCCCGCTCAACGAGACTCCGTCGCCATCGAGAAAGGACGCACGGTCGGCATCCCCGTCGAACGCCACACCCAGGTCGAATCGACCCGACGCCATCAGGTCTTCGAGATCGGCCAGATTCTCGGGGACGAGGGGGTCGGCAGGGTGATTGGGGAATGATCCGTCAGGTTCGAGATACAGCCCCTCGATGGTCGCGTCGATCCGATCGAAGACCTGCTGGATCGCCACACCGGCCATCCCATTGCCCCCGTCCACGGCGATGCGCAGCGGGCCGATCGAAGCCGGTGGGACTATGCCGAAGAGATGTTCGACGTAGTCGTCCACGATGCGCTCCGACGTCAGCCGGCCCGGGGCGGGCGGCGAAGGGGCAACACCGGCGATCACCGCGTCACGGATTTCGGCGAGGCCGGTGTCCATGCCGATCGGGGCCGCTCCAGGTCCGCACAACTTGAGACCGTTGTACTCGGCGGGGTTGTGTGAGGCGGTGACGATCGCGCCGTGCACCTGTTGGGCACCCGAGTAGAAGTAGACGGCATCGGTGGGCACCTCGCCGACGTCGATCGCATGCCCTCCGGCGGCGACGACACCTTCGGCGAGAGCTGTGGCAAAGCCGGGGCTGGTGGCCCGGCAATCGCGGCCCACCGCCACCGAGGATGCGCCGAGGCTCTGCACGAGGGCGACCCCGACGCGGCGGTAGAGCTCGGAGTCGAGCTCGCCGGTATCGGCTCGACCGCGCACGTCATAGGCTTTGAAGACTGACTGGGGGTCCAAGGAGACGGCAGTGTAGGTCCCGCCTGTGGACTCCCAAGGCACCAAGACACCCAGGTCCCCCTGGAGCCGCTCGATTCTGGCCCCGCCCCCGTACACTCATCCCATCCGCATGCCGTCGTCGCTCACCATCGTCGTGCCCGTCTACAACGAAGCCGGCTTCATCCCAGAGGCACTACCCAAGCTCGTCGCCGCCGTGGAAGAGGTCGGCGCGCCATATACCATTCGGCTCGTCGAGAATGGCTCGACGGACGGGACCGCCGCAGTGGCTCGGGAGACCGCCGGAGACGCCAACGTCATCGTCGACTCATTGCCGACCGCCGACTACGGGGCGGCCATGCGGCACGGCTTTCTGCAGGCCGAGGGTGACTGGGTGGTCAACTTCGACATCGATTACTTCTCCGGGGCGTTCCTGAATCAGCTGCTCGCACAACCCGCCGATATCGACCTGGTGATCGGCTCCAAGCGCGACCCGCAGTCGGAGGATCGCAGACCCTTGATCAGACGTCTCGCCACCGGGGTGTTCAACCTCCTGCTCACCGTGATCCTGGGCTCCGGCGTGTCGGACACCCACGGGATGAAGGGGTTTCGCCGCGAATTGGTACTCGAGATCGCTCCTGAAGTGACCAGCACGAAAGACCTTTTCGACACCGAGCTCGTCGTGCGCGCCGAGCGGGCCGGCTACTCGATCGTCGAGGTACCCGTGGTCGTGGAGGAGATGAGGACGGCCAAGTCGTCACTCATCCGTAGGGCACCACGCACCGTTGCCGGGCTGATCAAGATGAGGGGTCTTCTCCCGAAACGTTGACCCTTCGCTGCCAGTAGACCAGGCCTCCCGCCGCGATCATCGCAATCACACCCCCGAAGGTCAGCACCTTTCCCCCACTCTCGGCCCAAGTGTCCCCGAACTCGATGATCACCTCGCTCTCGGTGGGGACTACCACCATCAACGAAGGCGAGGCGCGCCAGGGCCCGTCGGCACCACTCGCCGTCCAGTTCGGGAAGTAGGACACCTTGACCAAGTGGGGTACGCCCACAGCCGCGGTGGTGAACGAGATGCGGTGGTCTTCGACCAGGATCTCCGAGACGGCGTTGGAGGGCACCTGCAGCTCGACATCGGGACGCTCGTCCAGCGACTCGATCCGGGGCCACTCCGCGGGCCCGTCGGCCACCACCCAACGATCCATGTTGTCGATGTCCTCGTACCAATCCAGCGACAGTTCGTGGAAGCTCGGCAACGCTGATCCGTCCGATGCGGTAACGGTGCCCGCGCTGACCAGAGATCCCGTCATCCCTCGCTCCGGGACGTCGTACACAGCCGGTTGATGGGTTGCCGGGACCACAAGCTCGGTCTCAGGTAACCGGAATATGGAAAAAGGGCCCGGCTGGGGGCTGACCAGCTCGGTGAAGCCAGCGATGGATCGCGCTTTCTCCGCGGCCTCCGCGGTGAACGACACGTAGTACTCGACCCCATAAACATCCATGTGCTTGAGACCGCGTTCCATCTCGAAGGTGTGGTACCGCAGACCCGGAATCGGGTTGGAGGGCCGATGCGACATCTCGGAATGATTTATGAAGTGGAACGGCGTCGTGAGCGAAGACTCGAAGTAGAGGCCCTCCATAGACTGATGAGTGCCTTCAGTCCAATACGGGATCAACATCGGTGACATCGGGGTTCCGTACTTGTTCAGGTCGCTGTTGGCCTCCCACTGCACCCGGCCCGGGGCGAGCTTGTCGAGTTCGGTCATCAAAGCCTCATACTCCGGCCAGGGCTCTTTGGCCTCATACCCCTCGTAGTTCCACTTCGACCACCCGTCGATGAAGGTCACGCCGGCGGTTGCACCGAGCACTACGACCGCCGCCGCCGTCGTCGTCAGGAAGCTGCGAGTGTTGACGGTCGGCGTGAACAGGTAGGTGGTGACCAGGGCGCCGACCCCAGCGCCCAAGACAACGATCCAGGCCCAGTCGGGGAACTCGGAGGAGTCGGCGACGAGACCGATGGCGACGGCAAACCCGACGGCGATGACGGCCCGCGGCCAGTGGGAATGAACCCGGCTCGGCAGGCGACGGGAAAGCCACATCACCGCGACGCCCAGGCCCAGGGCGGCGAAGAAGGCGAGCCCGAAGTACCAATAGGGCATCAATCTCCCGTTGTACAGCTTCCAGCGGGCGTCACCGAAGAGGTCGGGGAGCAGTTGCGGCAGGATGGTGGGGAGCGGGTAGTAGATGATTGGCAGCAGCGTGGCCGCGATGAGCGGAACGGCTCGCGTCGTCTTGCGCGCCGCCCAGATCGCCGCCGGTATCGCTATGGGAACGAGGAGCCAGACTTCGACCGGGAAGACCTCCTCCCACCGACTCAGGGGGCTCCATGCCATGTCCGACGTCAGCCCGATCCGCGCCAGGAGAGGAAGCGCCCAGAACGCGGCAACGGCAAATCCCCAGAACCAGACGATCAGCGTCGTTACCAAGCCCTTCTTCCACACCAGGACGAACAACGAGGCAAAGATGACCACGATCGTGGTGAGCACATGGCACAGAGCAGTCAGGGCCAGAGCCAACGCTGCCCACTTGATGTACTTGCGGTCATCACGGACCGCCTTGATCAAGAGCCCGAGGTAGACCAAGGAAAGGGCAAAGGACCATGAGTAGGAGAACTCGCCTGCCAGGGTCGAGGCTACGTTCCCCCCGTAGATCGAGTAGCTCTCATAGAAGGCGAAAACAGCCCCGGAGCCGGCGGTGATCATGGCGACGTGCCGGCCCAGCTTCAGCGCCCTGGTGTGGAAGTAGATCGCCGGCGCCATGGCGAGAAGACCGAGGATGGTCACGATCTTGAACGCCACCCCATAGGGAAGGATCACGTCGAGAGCCACGATGACCAGAGACGGAAGCGGGAAGTAGAAGTAGAAGGCGGGGAAGCCGGCGAACCAATCGTTGGACCATCCCAGGATGCGGCCCTCGGGCAGCAGCGTGTCCCGGAGGTAGGCGGGGCCGAAGACATGAGCCCCGGTGTCACCGCCGGTAGGAGTCGTCGCCGAGAGGATGAGTCCCGGGTTCATCACGATGAGAATCACCAAGGAGGTGGCGATCAGCGCCAGCACCGGCACCGACGGGACGCGCCGCAGCGTGTCCCGGAGATGGGTCATTCTCGTGACTGGCGGACTATCTCGAGGACCTGGGTCACGTCGATGTCAACGCCTTCTTTGTTCCACCACTTCTCTTCGCAGTTGTGACACCAGAAGAACAGGACCTCGGTTTCATCGGGCAGCACGTGCTCGATCTCGAGGACGTCGTTCTGGGAGCAGCGGGGGCAATCCATGGATCGGGACATGCTACGACGGGCCCGGTCGCTACTCCAACGACTCGTCGAGGAGACGACCGACGTAGCGACTGCGGCGTTTGCCGCCTTCGCTCCAGTAGGCGTACCAATATGGGCCGTGGGGGCACTTGGTGCAGCCACCCTTGCCGCATCTCACCATCTGTTGGCGCAGACTCACATTCGCCTCACCAATAGGGTCGACGACCCCGGACCGCTCCAAATGCGCCCGGGTGAGGATCTGGAGCCGGCGCAGCCCATGCGCGTCCAGGTCCCTGACCGCGTCCAATAGATCGCGGTCGAGGGCCATCAGGCCACTTGCACGGGTGCGAAGAGTCTGGTGACGGTGCGACGATCGGTCAGAGTCCACCCCAAGGGTGGGGTCATCCGATCGGCGTGGTCGGCGCACATCGCGTAGCCGAATCCCTCGACGCGGTCGTCGATGTCGTCCATCCAGACAGCGCTGTCCCAGTAGTTGAAGGTCATCATGGCCGCGGAAGGGGCGCCGCATCTCGTGCAACTGACTGTCATGGGCCGACACGGTACCGGTCGGGAAAATCGCATCCAAGGATCAACGGTCATGGAGGACCTCATCGGGTTGCCCGGGGTAGAGACGACCGCGACCGGACGCGTCCACGACGACTGTGGCCGGGACCGCCTCCACACCGAGCGTGGTGAAGATGTCGGGCTCGACTTCCCATGCGAATTCGGTGTATCCGTCATCACCCAGCGCGGTCTCCAGCATGGCTCGAGCCGTCTCGCAGGTGTGGCAGGCGGACGACGAGAACAGATAGATCCCGGCCGGGAGAGATGAGGCGTCGATGTTGCGCACCGGGCGCTGCGAACTTCTCCTCTGCCACCAAGCCGCCAACACCGCGATGCCCAGGAGTCCGAGCACGAGAACGGCCCGGGACCACAGCTCATCCATCCTGGATCGGGATTCCGAGCGCAGCCGACCCGGCACCGCCCAGGTCCGAGGTCCACAGGGTGACCACCGGCCCGGTGGCGTCGATTCGATAACCGTCCGCCGTCACCAGGTCGATCACGACGACCTCTTCGGGGGGGATCTCGACGTTACGCGTCACTGATGTCTCCCTGAGCGAACGCACGGTGATAGTCGCAGTCTCGATCCCGGTGTTGAGGATGACGATCGAGGCATTGCCTCCCGGTGGTAGGGAGGCCCCGGGCAAGAGCCAGGTCGGCGCGTCGACCTGACTGGCCGTGGTGGCCGCCATTCCCGCCGGCGAGTCGATCCACAACGTGGACATGACCGGACCGGTTGCAATCACCCTCACACCGGACGCCTCTGGCGTGAGCGCGGCAAGATCCACCCTGACCTGTCCCCGGGGTGACAACACTCCCGCCTCCAATGACTCGACGAGCCCACCAGGCCCGTAGAAGTCGACCTGATACTCCACTTCGCTGCTCACCGCCGAGCTGATCACTAGCTGCTTGAGTGCATCACCGGCAGGAACCGGGAGCCACCAGTCCTGACCGGGCTCCACCGCCCGCCATATCGCGATCTCTCCATTTGTGGTCTGCCGGCCGACCCCCAGGACGGACCCCCTGGTGGTCTGCATGTCCACGGCAATGGATTCGCGACCGGGGATGATTTGGGCGAGGTCGAGCACGATGGTGCTCAAGGCAGGCACGATCACGGCATCGAATCGGTCATCGGACTCGATGCCTGCCTCGGTGCTGACCGTCAGATCGACCACCGCCTCACCCGCATAGGGGTTGAGCAGTTGTAACTCGAACGAGGCGCCACTGGCGGTCGAGCCTCCTGAGATGAAAGACTGCCCGGTGGGGATGTCGGCGCACGCCTCGGCGGCTCGCGAGCCCTCTCCGGAGACCACCACACCCGACACGGTGGTTTCGGTGGGCATTTCGACGAGTCCTCCGGAGACTCCGACGGCTCCGGCGTCGGCGGCGGGAACCGTGACCGCCCCCGAACCACCCGTTCGGAAGTCGAGCGACCCGATCTCCGCTCCTGCGGCAAACGTGGAGATACGCCCCTGCCCGTTGATGGAAGAGAGGACAGAGATAGCAGTCGAGCGCCCCGCCGCTTGCAGCAGGGGGCAAATGGACACCGGTGGCATCTCCGTGCCCGGCACCGCCCCGAACACCTCATCCTGCGGCGGGGATACGAATGTGGCCGCCAAGGCCAACGTGAACATCACCAGGGCGACGAGGTATCTCATCGACGCCGCCTCCCCACGATGATAAGCCCGAGGGAGGCGAGAACCACGGCGGCCGCCGCCCCGGTGAGCCACCTGTTGGCGTCTGACGGGCCGTAGGTGGCCGATCCCTCGCCTCCGTCTACCACAACCGACCATCGCGATCGTGTGGCGTCCGGTTGCCATCCCTCGTCGAAGTTGACGGCAAGACCAACCGGGCCCTCGACCGACTCTCCAGCGAACCCGATACCGGAATCGTCCCAAGACACGTCGTCCGTCCCCGCTATCGGAAGGGCAGCGTCGTTCTCGAACACCCGCGACTCAGGATCGACCGGAAGCGGTAGAAGATCGAGTTGTGCAATCAAGACCTCGTCGAGCCGGAAGGACGGCCCCTCGAGCACGACCCATTCGATGCCGAATTGGGCCAGCCGGTCACCGGGTCTCAACTCGGCGCCTGAAGCGATGTCCGTCAACGCTCCGTCGAGCTCGACATCCCCGCTTCGCGGGCCAGGCAGCCACGCTTCGTCATTGGTGGTGCCCGCACCGTCGAGGACCCGGTACCAGAACCCTGGGCCCGGGCGGGCCTCCCCGGGGATCTCGTCACGTTCCAGTGAGGCATAGAGGATGCGACCGGGATCAGAATCGTCGGAGAGGGTCGTTGCGAAGGACAAGCGAGCGTTGTCGTCCCCCGCGGGGAGACCCAGGCGGCCGTTGCCCATCGACACGATCGACATCAGCATCAGGGCGACTCCCCCCGCTATGGCGGAGATTCGGAACACGTTGCGGGAGAACGAGTCGAGCGCCGCAGCAGTCGCCAGGGCTGCGCCGAACGATGCAACCACGAACATCGGCTGCTCGAGCCCCGGAGCAAGGGCAAACACGCGACCGACGGTGAGCGCCGCCAAGGACAAGATCCCACCAGTCATCGCGATCCGTCGGGCCCGGCTGTCGTCGACCAAAATCAAGGGCACGGCAGCGAGCAGGATCAGGATCGGCCACACGTCCTCGGAGCGCACGCCGAGACGGCGGGCGCTCTCGGTGACCCAACCGGCGTCGCCCACAACGAAGGCGAGGCCCACCACCCCCCCAGCGGCGGCACCGAGCCCCAGGAGAAGGCTGGCCCGTTCGCCCCCGAACGCACGCCACAGCACAACGATCACGATGGGCACGAGCGCCAGGAGCGGCGAGAAGAACGCAACCAGAGCGCCGGTCAGGAGCGCCCAACCGACACGGTTGAGGCGACTTCTGCCTGTCTCACGGGGATGGGTGAACACGGCCCGCACGGCCCACGGCAACAGCGCAGCCGCACCGAGCGCCGTCCACGAGCCCCGGGCGAGAAGGATGGCCGTGCCCGGCCCGGCAACCACAACGAGACCAGCCAAATACCGTCCCGGCCCGCGCAGGCCGAGCCGGCCCCCGAGCCGGCCCATCCCCACGATGCCCACGAGCGAGAGCGCGATGGTCAGCAGTGTCCGTGCCGCCCCTTCCGCTCCAAACCAGAGAAATGAGACCAACCCGTTGATGGCCACGGACGGGTGCACCGCGGCGCCGGCACCGAGACCAGCTTCGTTCCAGCTCGCCCACCAGCGCAGGAGGGCGATCGAAGGAGGCTCGAAAGGGAAGGTGAAACCGGTGCTCGGCATGGCGCCGAAGATGATGGAGCGGGCGGAGAGGAGAGCTATGCCCGCGGCCACGATCGCCCCCCAAACCCCCGGAGAGCCCCATATCCGGCGAGTGCTCCGGGCCAGGGCCTGGTCGTCGTCGAACATGGAGAGAAATCGCCCGCTGATCTCCTCCCCTATGGCGCGAAGGCGAACCGAGCCCTTGGCGTGGAATCGGAACAACTCCTCGTCGCCCTCAGAGCGGACCGTGCGCAGCCGGCGCCGCTGCTTGATGGTCGATGGAAGGTGATAGAGGTTCCATGCCCATGAATAGACGTGGCGGACGAGGGGCCTCCAGCGGAGCAGAAGGAGACTGGCCAGAGAGTCGGCAATCGAAACCAGCAAGTCGTACGGAACCACCCAGAGGAGTGTGAGCGGGCTGTAGGCGATGAGCATCGCCCGGAGCCGCCCCGCCTGCTCTCGCCAACCTCTCCCCCGCTCGCCACAGCGAGCCTGGTGATACACCTCCGAGGAGGGAACACTGATGACCCTGCCGCCGGCGAGACGAGTGCGCTGCGAAAAGTCGAGACCGGCGGCGACCGGTGGCAGCAGCGGGTCGAGGCCCTTGAGACCCTGGGCGAGGTCGCGGCGCACCAGCATCGAAGCCGACTGGACGAAAGCGACTTCTCGCACCACGTCGTATTGCTGCAGGTCGATCTCTCCCTCATCTAGACCCGAGTAGGGCTCTCCGAAGACGTCGGTGGCGCCGCCCACGGATTCGAGCTCATCCATCGTCCCTGCCTTGAGGAGCTTGGACCCGGCGAGAGACGCCTCGTTTCGCTCGATCTCGGCGATCAATGCACCCAGGGCATCCGGTCGGGGACGGGCGTCGGCGTGGAGCAGCCAGAGGTAGTCGAACGATGAGTCGGTCGAGCTGATGGCTTCTTCGAGGCTGGAAGAAGAGTCGACGCCGTCGGTCTCTCCCCCAACGAGGACGATGTCAGGAGATGGTTCGTAGACTTGACGCCTGATCGTGGCCAGGGCGGCATCGAGGTCGGCATCATCGACCGCGGTCAGCAGGATCCTCACCCGGGGCGCGCCGAGACTCTCTTCGGTTGTATCGGTGCCCGCGACCTGCGGCATGGTTTGGGACATGCGGACCGCCATTGTGAACGGGTGCGCGACACTGAGCAATATCGAGAGAAGAGAAAATGAGGATCGTTGAGCTCTCCGGCGGCGTGGGCGGGGCCCGTCTGGCACGTGGGCTCGCCGCGCTGGCCCAAGTCGACTTGACGATCGTGGTCAATGTCGGCGACGACGCCGAGAACCATGGCCTGGCGATATGCCCCGACCTGGACACCGTGGTGTACACACTGGCCGGCGAGGCAGGCCCGCACGGTTGGGGACGACGTGACGACACGTTCATCTTCAACGAGGAGCTGGCTCGGTTTGGCGTGGACAACAGGTTTCGTCTGGGGGACCGTGACCTCGCTCTCAAGCTCTTTCGCACCAGGGAGCTGGAGGGCGGCCAGCCGCTGTCCAAGGTGACGGCGACGATCGCCTCGCGATTTGGCATCGAGCCAACGGTCCTCCCGGCCACCGATGACCGCTTGCGGACGATGGTGCGCATCCCAGGGGGATGGGTCACGTTCCAGGAATACTTCGTCGAAAGGCGTCACGAAGACGAGGTGCTCGAGTTGCGCTTCGAAGGCGGAATGGAGGCCCGACCCGCTCCGGGGGTGGTCGAGGCGATCGCGTCGGCCGATCTGATAGTCATCGGTCCCTCGAACCCTCCATTGTCGATCTGGCCCATCCTCGCCGTCGACGGGGTTCGAGCAGCCATCGCCTCCCATGCCAGGGTGAGCGCGGTGAGCCCTCTCATCGGGGGGAAGCCGATCAAGGGGCCGGCTGACCGGGTGATGCAGTCGCTGGGCCTGCCCGCCGGCAACAGGGGCGTGGTCGCCGCCTACGAGGGGCTGATCGACCGTCTGGCCATAGACGAGAGTGACCGCGATGATGCCGGTGATCTCGAGGGAGTCGTCGACGTGCTCATCACCGACATCATGATCAAGGAGCAGGCTGCCGCGACCTCACTCGCGGCGACACTGGTGAAACAGTGACCCTGGAGGTACATCCGCTGTTGGGCGTGGGTCCAGTCGGCCCCGGCGACGACGTGGCGACGGTTCTGCAGAAACCGCTGTCCGAGATCGGGCCGCGCCCCGGTGACATCCTGGTCGTCACCCACAAGATCGTGTCCAAGGCGGAAGGCGCTATTCGCGATGTGATCGGCGACGAGGAGGAGTTCAAGAAGAGCCTCGTCGAGGAGATTGCAGCCTCCGTCGTTCGCCGTCGTGGCGATCTCATCATTGCCGAGACCCGACACGGGTTCGTCTGCGCCAACGCCGGTGTGGACCGGTCCAATGCCGAACCGGGCACCATGATCCTGCTCCCCGACGACCCGGACCGGTCCGCCCATAGGGTACGGACCCGGCTCGAGCGGATGTTCGGCATCGACATCCCGGTCGTCATCTCCGACACCTTCGGACGCCCCTGGCGCAAGGGTCTCACGGATGTCGCCATTGGAGTGTCCGGGTTGGTCCCCGTCCTCGACCTGAGGGGCAGCCGAGACTGGTTGGGCCGCACGCTCGATGTGACCGAGATCGCCGTCGCTGACGAGATCGCTGCGGCGGCCGACCTGGTTATGGGCAAGGCCGCCGGCATCCCCGCCGCCCTGGTCCGTGGTTACGAGGGGCCGCGGGGCGATGGGCGCGGGAGTGACATGATCCGACCTGTGGATGAGGACCTGTTCCGATAGGGCACGAGTTGGGGCGCAAGGCGGTCAGGCGCCGGGCCGGCCCAGTCCCCAATAGTCGAGGCCGGCGGCGCGAACGCTGGCCGAGTCGAGGAGGTTCCGGGCATCCACCACCCGATAACCCTTCATGGCCGCTGCCACGTCTTTCATGTCGATCGTGCCGAACTCGGGCCACTCCGTCGCCACCAGAAGGACATCGGCGTCGGTCACAGCCGAGATCGGGTCAGGCGCCATGGTGAGCTCGTCACTGCGCGCCTCGGGGTCATACGCAACCACCTCGGCGCCATCCTCCACGAGGAGTCGAGCGATGCGAATGGCGGGTGACTCACGCGCGTCGTCGGTGCCCGCTTTGAAGGCGACACCCCACATGGCGATGCGACGGCCCCGGAGGCCCCCACCGGCTGCCTGACGGACTTTCTCCGCGACGCGCCGCCGTTGCTCGTGATCCGCCTCGATGACCGCCTTGAGGAGATCGAACTCGTAGCCGGCGTCTTCGGCCACGCCGATCAGGGCAGCAGTGTCCTTGGGGAAGCAGGACCCTCCGTAGCCAGGCCCAGGCTGGAGGAAATGAGGGCCGATGCGATGGTCCAGCCCCATGCCCTGGATCACATCGAGGACATCGGCTCCTACGGCCTCGCACACGTTGGCCAACGTGTTGACGAAGGTGAGACGGGCGGCCAGATAGGAGTTGGATGCATACTTGATCATCTCCGACGAGGTCGGGTCGGTGATCACGACCTCGGTGTCGAGACTGCGGTAGAGCGAGGCGACCCGTTCGGCGTCGGCCCTGTCGTAGGCACCAACCACGATGCGATCCGGCTGCATGAAGTCGTTCACTGCCTTGCCCTCGCGGAGGAATTCAGGATGCGATACCAGCCTCGCCTGGCTGCCCTGATCGGCCAGACGCTTGCGGAGGGTGGCGACGGTGCCTGGAGGCACGGTCGATTTGATCACGATGAGGGTGTCGTCGGCGACCACGTTCGCGAGCTCGTCGATCACGGAGTGGACGAAGGAGAGATCCGCCCGACCATCGGCGCCTTCGGGTGTGGGAAGGCACAGGAAGATCAGATCGGCACCCTCGATGGCGACGGTGTTGGACGAGTGGTAGCTGATTGCTCCCCGCTCCGCGGCCTCTGCCAGCAGGTCGGGGAGACCCTCTTCGTAGATGGGCATCTCCCCGGCCTCGAGCATCGCCACCCGCGTCTCGTCGACCTCGCCAATTCTGACGTTGTGCCCGATATTGGCCAGACCGGCAGCCGTGACCAGGCCGACGTATCCGGCGCCAATGATTGCTACATCCACGAGACCGTCATCCTATCGGTCGGGTGCTGCCCGGTCTATGAAGGTAGTGGGTCAGTTTGAAATGCTGACCCACTACCTCTATGAAGCGTCTGACCCCACGATCACGACGGCATCCAGGCCGTTATCGACAGTTCCGAATTCAATTACACCAAAACCGAGAGCGGACGTGATCGTCGCCCCGTTATCGCTGCCCTCCGGAACGAT
>Ga0268386_10000824_pt1 | contig 20450 bp, 15 predicted proteins | sample RVTome_15_FD_200260 | JGI IMG/M metagenome (GOLD analysis project Ga0268386, IMG submission 200260) | Soil microbial communities from uranium-contaminated site in the Upper Colorado River Basin, Wyoming, United States - RVT150D86... ...
AGCGCTCAATTCCCGTTCCACATCTGGCTGCCCGATGCGATGGCGGGCCCCACCCCGGTCTCGGCGCTGATGCATGCGGCGACGATGGTGACTGCAGGTATCTACCTGATGGCTCGGGTGTTTCCACTGTTCGAGTATTTGGCCGATGGGATCCGACCTTGGCTGGTGGCGATCGGGGCTCTGACCCTGTTCGCCATCGGGCTCCTCGCCCTGGTGGCCAACGACATCAAGAAGGTCCTCGCCTACTCCACTGTCTCCCAGCTCGGCTACATGATGACGGCGGTCGCCGCAGGTGGTTATACCGCCGGCCTGTTCCATCTCTTCACCCACGCGTTCTTCAAGGCGCTGCTCTTTCTCGGCGCCGGCTCGGTCATCCACGCCGTCCACTCGAACGACATGAGCGACATGGGCGGCTTGCGCAAACACATGCCCACCACCTATTGGACATTCGTCGTCGGCTCGCTCGCCCTGGCGGGGATCATCCCCCTTGCCGGCTTCTGGTCGAAAGACGAGATCCTCGCCACCCTCCAGTTCGAGGGCTACACCACGTTCATGTGGATCGCCATCGCCGGCGCGTTCGTCACAGCCTTCTACATGGCGCGCTGTGTCGCACTCACTTTCCACGGGACGTTCAAGGGTCATGGAGCACCTCATGAGTCGCCCAGGGTGATGACCTGGCCGATGATCGGTCTCGCCATCCCGTCGATCCTGTTCGGTCTGTTCAACATCCCCGGTGTGGATTGGCCCGGGATCGGGAATTTCACCGAGTGGCTTGCGGTGCGGGAGGTGGCGATGGGGGATCACCATGCCGAGGCGATCGACTTCGCACTCGCCGGCATCGGGCTGGCCGCCGCCATCGCCGGGATCGTCATCGGCTGGCTCATCTACTCCAAGGACCGCCCCCGGCAGGAGGAACGTGACCGATTCGAGATCCCGGTGCTCTACCCGCTGCTGCGACGCAAGTACTACGTCGACGACCTTGCGCTCGGTTTGGTGGGCGCCACCACGGGCCCGGTGGCCCGTTTCGTCGACTGGACCAACACATACGTCATCGACGGCATCGTCAACGCGGTGGCAGGGGCCACCAAGCTGCTCGGGAACGTGGTCTACAACGGGTTGGACCAACTCGGTGTCGACGGTGTGTTCAATGGGCTCTCGGCCGCGGCCGACAGCGCCGGGTCTGCCCTCCGTAGGCTGCAATCAGGGAGGGTCCAGCAGTATGCCTCCGGTTTCGTGGCCGGGGTGTTGATCCTGGTCGTCCTGTTCGTGTTCGTGATCTGAGTGTTGGAGTGAGCGAGTGAGAGGCAACTAGCAATGGAATGGTTCGAGACCTGGGGGCTGACGATCACCGTCTTCCTGCCGGTGGTGGGCGCCCTACTCCTCGGGTTCATCAAGCGGGACAACGAAGACGCCCTCAAGCGCACGGCGCTCTTGGTGGTGGTTCTCGCCTTCATCGCGTCGATAATGGTGGTGATCGGCTTCGACTTCGGGGCGGGGGGGTACAACGCCTATCAGTTCGAGGTCAACGAGAACTGGATCGGGGCCATCAACGCCAACTACCACGTCGGCGTCGACGGGATCAGCCTGCCTCTCCTGGTCCTCTCGACGTTCATCGTGGTGCTGTCCGTTGTTTACTCCTGGAACCACTGGGATGAGCCAAAGAACCCAAAGGCTTTCCTCATCCTCATGCTGATCCTGGCCACCGGGATGAATGGGACCTTCGTCGCTCTCGACCTGGTGCTCTTCTTCATCTTCTTCGAGATCGTCTTGCTCCCCATGTACTTCATGATCGGCATCTGGGGGGACAAGACGCCGCGGAAGATCCCCGGGTTCTCGAGGGTGCTCGAGACCCGGCTCTATGCGGCCATCAAGTTCTTCCTGTTCACGTTGTTCGGATCGGCATTCATGCTCCTCGGCTTCCTGGCGCTCTACTTCGAGTCTGGGAGCTCACGATTCGGTCGCACCTTCGACATTCCTGAGCTGACCGAACTGGGTGCGTCGGGTGCGTTCACCGGCGAATTCGCCTTCTTCGTCTTCGGGGCGATGTTCCTCGGGTTCGCGGTGAAGGTGCCGATGTGGCCGCTTCACACCTGGCTGCCCGATGCCCACACCGCGGCCCCCACGGTGGGCTCGGTCCTGCTGGCAGCGATCCTCCTGAAGCTGGGCTCCTATGGGTTCATCAGGATCTCGTTGCCGATCCTCCCCGACGAGGCGCGCAACTGGGCCGTCTTCATCGCCATCCTCGCCGTGATAGGGATCATCTATGGATCGCTGGCCTGTCTCGCCCAAACCGACATGAAACGGCTCATCGCCTTCTCCTCGGTCGGCCACATGGGCTTCGTGATGCTGGGGATCGCCACCATGACCGACGTGGGCATCAATGCCTCGATCATCGGGATGGTGGCCCACGGCCTGATCACGGGGCTCCTCTTCTTCCTCGCCGGATCGATGTCACATCGCTACCACACCCGTGAGATGGACCGTCTTGGAGGCAACATCAAGTTGATGCCCGTCATGGGCGGCATCTTCGCCTTCACGGCTATGGCCTCGCTGGGCCTGCCCGGGCTCGCCGGGTTCTGGGGCGAGTTCATGTCACTGGTCTCCGCCTACAACCCTTTGGATGGGCTGTCCCTCGGAGTCTTCAGGACCGCGATGGTCCTGGGGGCCGTCGGCACGGTGCTCACCGCCGGATACATGCTCTGGATGCTGCAGCGGGTCAACCTGGGTGAGCCCGGTGACGAGTGGTCGGGGCAGGAGTTCCACGACGCAGACCGTTTCGAGCTGATGTCGTGGGTTCCGCTGATCATCCTGATCGTCGTCATCGGCTTCTACCCCCGTGTCGTCCTCGACTCGACCACTGATAGCGTCAGCGCACTCGTCGAGATGGCATTTGGCGCTGAAACGACCGCTTCCATCGGCAACGTGTCGGGGGGGTAGCGGTCAACGATGCCCTTCGAGATCGACTACCTGGCCCTGGCTCCGGAGCTGATCGTCGTTGCCACCCTGCTGGTGGTGTTGGGTCTCGATCTCGTCCTGCCCCGCCCCCTCAAGTATTGGACCGCGACCGTGTCGGTGGCCGGAACAGCCGCCGCGCTGATCCCGTTGGGAGCCCTGGCGATCCAGGGGGAGGCGATCTCGATGTTCGACGGCTCCTACGTCGTCGATGAGTTCGCCCTCGTCCTCAAGGGCTTGTTCCTGGTGGCCGGGTACATCGTCTTCTTGATGTCCCACCACTACATCGAGTCCGAGCGCTACTACCAGGGGGAGTACTACTTCCTCCTGTTGGCCTCCCTGCTCGGCTCCCTGGTCATGGCGTCCTCACGCGACCTGATCACCCTTTTCATCGGTCTCGAGCTGGTCACCGGCCCGCTCTACTTGCTCACCGGATGGCGCAAGGGCGATGTGAAGTCCAACGAGGCATCGATGAAGTACTTCATCCTCGGGGTCCTCTCCACGGCCCTCCTCCTCTACGGGATGTCACTCGTCTTCGGGCTGACCGGTGAGGTGTCGTTTGCCGGCATCGCGGCGGCGACCGCCGGCATGGCCGAAGAACCTGCCCTGATCCTGGCGATCCTGTTCATGATGGTCGGGTTCGGGTTCAAGATCGCGGCGGTTCCCTTCCACTTCTGGGCGCCCGACACCTACGAGGGCGCCCCGACCCCGATCACGGCATATCTCTCCGTCAACTCCAAGGCGGCGGGATTCGTCGCGGTCTTGATCGTGATGTATCAGGCCCTCCCCGGTGTCTCGAGTGTGTGGGCGCCGGCGCTGTGGCTGCTGGCCGCGCTGTCGATGACCATCGGCAATCTGTCGGCACTGCGCCAGACCAACATCGTCCGGCTGCTCGCCTACTCGTCGATAGCGCAAGCCGGGTTCATGCTGGTCCCGTTCGCCGCCGCCGCGGTGGCGGGCGCGGACCTGGAGGAGGCTTTCGGGGCGACCCTGATCTACCTGGTCATCTATGCGGTGATGAACCTCGGTGCTTTCGGGGTGGTCATCGCCGGTGCCCGTCGCACCCGCTCGGGCGAGATCGCCGACTGGGCGGGGCTGGCCAAGGCCGATCCGACGTTGGGTGTCTTGACCGCGGTCTTCTTCTTCAGCCTTGCCGGGATCCCACCCCTGGCCGGCTGGTTCGCCAAGTTCGAGATGTTCCGCTCGGTGATGATCGCCGACCCGGCGACGATCGCACTGGCGGTCATCGCCGCCGTCAATGCAGTGATCGCCCTCTACTACTACGCACGGGTAGTGAGCAGCGTCTGGCTGAGCGACCCGGTGCGGGAGGTCGAGGCCGGAGCCGAGGCGTCACCTGCGCCTTCTCTTCGATTGGCTCTGGGAGTGGCGGTGGCACTCACCCTCGCCATCGGCGTCTACCCGCCCCTGGCCACCTTCGTCCAGGACGCGGCGCAGGTCCTCGCCTCCGGGGGCTGAGGCTCAGCTCCGGGCCAGGCCGCTCCGACGGGTGGCCCGATACTCACGATCCAGTAGCGACCAGAGGGAGTGGTCGACCCAGTTTCCCCTGATCAGCAATTCTTCTCTCAAGATCCCCTCCCTGGTGAAGCCGAGCTTCTCGGCGACCCGGTCCGAGGCGTCGTTCCCGACTGCGATGCGCAGGACGACTTTGTGGTAGCCGAGGGATCGGAAGGCCTCGTCGAGCAAGAGCTCCACTGCCTCCGTGCACACCCCTTGGTTGGTGGCATCGGACCTCACCCAATAGCCGATCTCGGCGATCTTCCCCAGCTTGGACACCGTCCAGAAGGAGATGTTCCCGACGTGTCGCTTCATGTCGTCCTTGCGGCGGATCGAGTAATCCCAGGCACGCTCCTCCTTCCAGGCCTGGATCGACTCGCGGATGAAGGCTGCCGTGTCCGAAGGGGTGTAATCCATGCGAGCCCAGGGCAACCACTGGTTCAGGTCCGCCAATGATCCCTTGATCGCGTCATCCAGGGTCGTCGAGTCACGACGGGCGAATCTCTGCAGGACGAGACGATCACTTTCGAGCCGGGGCCGGGGCACCCGCTCAGAGTACCGGCGGGCTTAACCTCAGGTCCATATGTGGGATCAGCTCCACCTCGTCCCCGACTACCCCGGGACCGGCGACCGGCCATTGGCGGCAGTGTTGGCCCCGTTGTACGAGGACGAGGCCGGGGATCTCCGTCTGATCCTCACCAAACGGCCCGATACCATGCCCACACACGCCGGCCACATCTCCTTCCCGGGAGGTCGTCCCGACCCTGGCGACGAGAGCCCGATCGCCACCGCGATCCGAGAGGCTCATGAAGAGGTCGGGATAGAGGAGAGCCAGGTCGAGGTGCTGGGCTTCCTGCCACCGATCGACACCGTGGAGTTCACCCTCCTCGTGGTGCCGGTCGTCGCCAGGATCGCCACCCCTTTGGGGCTGGTGCCCTCGGATCGAGAGGTGTCCAAGATCTACACCCCTCTGGTGGCGGATCTGGCCGATGCCGGCAACTGGTGGCACGTGCCCTGGAATGGGTGGCAGGTCTGGTACTACGACCTGGGCGGGGACACGCTGTGGGGCGCAACGGCGAGGATGGTGCGGCAGCTGGTCGGGCTCGAGGAATAGGCAAATCGGCCCTAAAACATCACTGTTGTGATGCCGACAATCGTCAGGTGACGACCCGCGCGCCATTGGCGGCGCGATACCGATTCCACAGATATGTCGCCGTCCTGCTCGCGGTCACGGTGCCGGTGGCCGCGTTCGTGGAGGTCTCCCAGGCCTTCGAAGGCAGCTCTTCGGGTTTCAACCGACTCCTCGGCCCGCTGACCCTGACCGTCTGGGCGATCGTGGTGGCCCGGTCCCGCAAGCCGAATGCCCTGGCGCTCGTCTTGTCATCCATGGGCTACCTCGGGTCGCTGATCGTCATCGAGGCAATCTTCGCGGCCGATGTGACCTCGTTCGACTCGGCTACTGCCTTCGGGCTCATGATGCTGTTCGCGGTGCTGGCCGGTAACCTGACCACTCAAAACAGCCTGATCTGGGCGGGAGGTCTCGCCGCCGGGGTCGCCACCTGGGTCATCGTCGTGGGCATCATCGAGGGTGCCCCTCTGGATGCCGTCGGCACCAGGTCGGTGGTGGCGGTGGCGGGGGTGGTCTTCACCACTGCTCTGGTGTCGGAGCTCTACAACCAGCTGGGGACGGTGATCACCGCCCACGAGCAGGCGACCCGGCTCCAGGAGGCCGTGGCGCGATGTTCGGAGGCCTTGCTCGTCCATCAGGGCGCCTTTGCCCTCAACGAGGCGGTCCGCGCCGTCCTCGAAGCGACCGACGCCGACTATGCCTATGTGGACGAGACCATCGTCCTCGACGGTGAGCCGGCCTGGCGGATCGTGGCCGATGCCTTCAGGGGCGCAGGCGAACTCGGCAACACGTGGCGGGTCGGTCGGTACTCCAACATGCCCCTCACTTACGAGAAGCTCACTTCTGGCAAGGAATCGATGGTGCAGACCCGTGATCTCGAAGGTGAGGAACGGGAGATATATGAGCGCGACAACATCTTCTCGGAGGTGTGTGTCCCCATCTTCGTCGCAGGCGCGTTCCGGGGATCCATCGGGTTCGTCGAGTACACCCGGGAGCGCGAGTGGTCGGATGCCGAGATCCAGACGCTATGGCGGGCTGCCGACATGGTGGGCGCCTACTGGCGCCGACAGGACGACGCAGATGCGCTTCGGGCTTCGAATGACTCGAAGGACAAGCTGCTCTTGTCGGTCTCCCATGAGATCCGGACACCACTGACCGCCATCGTCGGCCTGTCCGAGGAGATCGTGTCCAATGGCACCAGCCTGGGCCCTGAGGAGCTGGAGGAGCTGCATGGGATCATCGCGGTCCAGAGCCGGGAGCTGGCGGAGCTGGTCGAGGACCTGCTCATCGCATCGAGAGCAGACTTCGGCAACCTCTCGATCCGGTGTGAGTCGATCGATCTGGGAGAGCAGGTCAGCCTGGTCCTGGAAGGCGTTCGGGAGTCCAACCCGGCCGGCAAGACACTGCTCTTCTCGGAAGCGAACCTGGACGCCTGGGCCGACCCACTCCGGGTACGGCAGATCATCAGGAACCTGGTCACCAACGCCATCAGGTATGGCGGTGACGAGGTGGAGATCGTCCTCGTGGAGGACGTGGGAACGGCGAAAGTGATAGTGATCGACAATGGTGCCGGCGTCCACGAAGACGAGGCGAAGCTGATTTTCGAGCGCTATTACCGGAGTGTCGACATGCCGACCCAGCCCGGCTCCGTGGGTATCGGACTGGCCGTCTCCCGACAGTTGGCCGAGATGATGGACGGCTCGCTCATCTATATCGGCGGTAGGGACAGGCCACGCTTCGAGCTGGCTCTCCCGATTGGCAAGTCCGGAGACCGGCTCGAGGACGTGGCCGCTTCGGAATTCGCAACACCTCGGGGATGACATAAACTTCTGCCCTTGGGGTTCATGGGCTCTTCCAAGCTGAGAAAACGACTTCTGATCGGCGGCATCGCGGCTGCGGTCCTGATCGTCGCGGCGAGTGTCTATGTCGCCGTCTCCACCTGGGGGGCGGTCAACCGGGTCAGCATCGATCGGGAGACCGCTGACAGCCCCGGTGGGGTGGCGGCCCAGGCCGACGATGAGGGCGAGGAGGACGAGTCCGACAACTCAGAGACGTCCGACCAGGGTCTCCAGGTCTTCCTGCTGCTCGGATCCGATTCACGTGAGGACCTCGAGGGGCAGGGCTATGGCGAGTTCGACGGCAACCGGGCCGATGTGGTGATGGTCTTGCTCAAGAATGGCCCCGAGACCGCCTTGCTCTCGCTGCCCCGTGACCTCTATGTGGACAACCCGTGCACCGGCGGCCAGGAGCGTCTCAGTGAGGCGTTGCAAGGCTGTGACAGCATGAACGGTCCGTCGCTGCTCACGGTCACGGTAGAGGAGATCATCGGCCAGCCGGTCGACCACTTCGCGATGGTCGACCTTTCCGGCTTCCAGGAGGCCGTGGATGTGGTTGGCGGATATGAGATCTGCGTCGAGCGTGACGTTCGCGACGAGCTGGCCCTGCTCGAGCTGGAGGCCGGGTGCACCCATGCTTCCGGGGAGCAGACTCTGGCCTGGCTGCGCTCACGCCACACCCAGGAGCTGACCGAAGACGGATGGCGGATCATGCCGGGGGTGAACGACCTGGTCAGGAATGAGCGTCAGCGGGCTTTCCTCATCGACATGATGTCACGTCTCGGCGACATCTCCAGCCCGCAGCGGATGGCTGCCATTGCCCAGTCGGTGGCCCCGTTCGTCACGGTGGACTCCGAGCTGACATTGGTCGATGCCGTGAACCTGGCAATGACGCTGCGCGGGCTCGGATCTGATGAGATCGTCGAGCTCGGCGTCCCGGTCTACGACTTCACCACCGAGCGGGGGGCATCCGTGCTGCTCCCCTCCACACCGGTGGAGGAGATCGTGGCCGACTTCCTCTCGGCCACTGCGCGTGCCAGCGGCAGCCCGATGTTCGGGATCGACAGTTGATCAGGCCCGAGCGCGCCGATACCCTGGAGGACGTGAAGAGCTCGACCTGCACCTGGTGGTCGCACCGTTAGCGGACGACTTTCACCTGCCATGATGTCGCCGCCGGGTCGCCGGCGGCTTTTTCTTTGACTAGGACCACGATGACCGAGCGAAAACGAGTGTTCTCGGGTATGCAGCCCACCGGGGAGATTCACATAGGGAATCTCATGGGCGCCCTGAGCAACTGGGTGGCCATGCAGGAGGAGTACGACACGATCTACAACGTCGTCGACCTCCATGCGATGACCGTTCCCTTCGACCCCGTCGAATTCCGGCGGGATCGGCTGGCCCTGGCCAAGATGATCCTCGCCATCGGTGTCGACCCGGAACAATCGCTGCTCTATTACCAATCCGACGTCTCCCAGCACGTCGAGCTCGCCTGGATCCTGTCGGTCATCACCGGGATCGGTCAGCTCGAGAGGATGACCCAGTTCAAGGAGAAGGCAGATCGGTCCGGGCAGAACCTGGGGCTCCTGTCGTATCCGGTCCTGATGGCGGCGGACATCCTCGTCCACCGAGCCCATGCCGTGCCTGTAGGCGACGACCAGACCCAGCATCTCGAACTGACGAGGGATGTCGCCGAGCGGTTCAACAGCAGGTTCGGCGAGGTGTTCCCGGTCCCCGAGCGGATAACACCTGAGATCGGGGCGCGGGTCATGTCATTGCAGGACCCCCTCGACAAGATGTCGAAGTCAGACCCGAGCCCGCGCTCCCGGATCCTGCTCACCGATAGCCACGACGAGATCGTCAGGAAGGTCAAGTCGGCCGTGACCGACACGGGCTCCGAGGTGGGCTTCGACCCGGTGGCCAAGCCGGGCATCTCCAACCTGATCGAGATCTTCTCCTTCTTCGGCGGACGAACGATCGACGACATCGTCAACGAGTTCGGCACTGCCGGGTATGGCACGTTCAAGATGGCGGTGGCCGAGGCTGTCGCCGACGGGATCAAGCCGATCAGGGAGGCCTACGAGGGGATGTCGGACGCCGAGGTCACCAAGGTGATGGCGAAGAGCGCCGACAAGGCTCGGGAGTCGGCCGAGGAGACCATGTCGGTGGTGAGGGAGGCGGTGGGCCTCGGCTGAGCTCGGTTAGACCTGCTCCAGCATCTCTGTCGGTAGGAGCAAGACCAATGCGGCCAGCAGGTTCCACCCCGAGTGGACGAAGATGGCCGGCCCCAGCCGGCCCGATCGTTGGGTGAGCCAGGCCAGCACCAAGCCCAGGATGAAGATGGGGGGGAGGACGACGGCGGCGAGCGGCAAGATCTGCTCGGTGCCGAGCCCGGTCAGATGGACCAGTGAGAAGATCATGGCGCTGACGACCATGGCGGGCACACGGCCCCGCGGCTGCAGCGCCTTGAGCAGGACCCCGCGGTACATGAGCTCCTCGGTGACCGGGCCGAGGACGACGGCGGCTGCCACCAAACCGATCTGCAGGGGGAGTGTGTCGGCCCCGGAGATCATGTCGGTGATCACCTGGGGTGGCCTGCCCTCAGGGAACAACAGGTTGCTCAGCGGGAGGAAAGCGAGCAGCAGACCGATCTGAAGCACCAACCCCAACCCGACGTACCAGACATCGGAAGCCTCGATCGTGAAGCCGAGCTCGGGGTGACCCTTCCTTCGTGAGATCAGCCACAGCACACCCAGGTTGCCCACGTACAGGCCGGCGAAGGCGAGGAGGATCGCCAGGTCCTGGTCCCCCCCGATCAGACCCACCGCGGCGAGGGCAGTCGAGATCACCTGGCCCCCGAGCCAGATCCAGACGAAATCGAGGAAGGACCAGGGCGCGACCACCGCTGGGGAGACTACATCCGAAGGGGAGCACGCCACTGTTACGCTGCGGAGGAGCGCTGCAGAAGGACCGGAGCATGGAAGTCGACATCGGAATCGGTAAATCGGCCCGGCAGGCATTCGGATTCGATGACATAGCCATCGTCCCGTCTCGCCGTACCAGAGACCCCGACGATGTCGACATCTCCTGGCAGCTCGACGCATTCAAGTTCGATCTCCCGATGATGGGCTCGGCGATGGACTCCGCGATCGGCCCGGAGACGGCGGTGACCATCGGAGAGCTGGGTGGGCTGGCAGTCCTCAACCTCGAGGGATTGTGGACCCGCTACGAGGACCCCAAGCCCTACTTCGACGAGATCGCCGAGCTCGAGGACGAGAAGGCGACGCGCCGGATGCAGGAGATCTACCTGGAGCCGGTGAAACCCGAGCTCATCGGGCACCGGGTCGAGCAGGTCAAGGGCGCCGGCGTGATCACCGCGGCCAGCCTCACCCCCCAGCGGGTGCGTGACTGGGCTCCAATGGCACTGGCGAGTGGTCTCGACGTCCTCGTCATCCAGGGCACGGTGGTCTCCGCAGAGCATGTCTCGAGCCGCGAGGAGCCGCTCAACCTCAAGGAGTACATAGCTGCTTGCCCGATTCCCGTGATCGTTGGCGGATGCGCCTCCTACTCGACGGCCCTTCACCTCATGCGCACCGGCGCCGTCGGAGTGTTGGTCGGGGTGGGCCCTGGTGCGGCGTGCACGACCCGGGGGGTCCTGGGCGTAGGCGTCCCCCAGGCGACCGCCATCGCCGATGCAGCCGGGGCACGCATCCGTTATCTCGACGAGACCGGGAGGTATGTGCATGTCATCGCCGACGGGGGCATGCGTACCGGGGGCGACGTCTCCAAGGCGATCGCGTGCGGCGCCGACGCGGTGATGATCGGGTCCCCACTCGCCTCGGCCACGGAAGCCCCGGGCAAGGGATATCACTGGGGGATGGCGACCTTTCACCCGTCATTGCCCCGCGGCGCCCGGGTCAAGGTGGGTGAGCGCGGCACCCTTCGTGAGATCCTGGTCGGCCCGGCCCACGAGAACGACGGGCGACGCAATCTCTTCGGGGCCCTCCGGGTGTCGATGGCCACCACGGGCTACTCGGACGTCAAGGAGTTCCAGAAGGCCGAGGTAATGATCGCCCCATCGCTGCAGACCGAGGGCAAGTCGCTGCAGAGGTCACAAAGAGTCGGCATGGGATGAGCACCGAGCCCACCGTCCTGGTCGTCGACTTCGGCGCCCAGTACGCGCAGCTCATCGCGAGACGGGTCCGGGAAGCACACGTTCGGTCCGAGATCGTCCCCCGCACGATCACCCCGGACGAGATCAAGCGGCGGCGACCGCTCGGCCTGATCCTGAGCGGTGGTCCGGCCTCGGTCTACGCCGAAGACGCCTATCGGATGGATCCAGAGATCCTCCATCTCGGGGTCCCGATCCTCGGCATCTGTTACGGGCATCAGCTGTTGGCCGATCTGGCCGGCGGCAACGTCGTCAACAACGGCGATGCGGAGTACGGCAACACCAGCCTCGAGGTGACCGCCGACTCGGTCCTGCTCAGGGAGTTGCCCAAGGCCCAGCAGGTCTGGATGTCCCATCGAGACCAGGTCACCGAGGTGCCACCCGGCTTCACCTCGGTCGCCACCACGGATGGTGCCTTCGTGGCAGCGATGGAGGACCGAGAGCGCCGGCTTTACGGCGTTCAATTCCACCCCGAGGTGGCCCACACTCCGCGGGGGGCCGAGATGCTCAAGCGCTTCCTATACGAGGTGTGCGAGGCGACGCCGACGTGGACCTCACACTCCATCATCGAGTCTCAGGTGGCAGTGATAAGAGCCCAGGTCGGCGAGGGGCGGGTCATATGTGGGCTGAGCGGGGGAGTCGACTCGGCCGTGGCGGCGGCGGTGGTCGCCGAGGCCGTCGGGGACCAGCTCACTTGCATATTCGTCGATCATGGGCTGCTCAGGGCGGACGAGGCCATCCAGGTGGAGGAGACCTTCCGGTCGCACTTCGACGTCGAGCTGATCCATGTCAAGGCGGCGGATCGCTTCTTGGAGGCACTGGCCGGGATCACCGACCCTGAGCAGAAGAGGTCGATCATCGGTGAGATGTTCATCCGGGTGTTCGAGGATGCGGCCCGGTCGGTCGGCGACGCCAGATTCCTCGTGCAAGGGACCCTCTATCCCGACGTGATCGAGTCCGGCTCGGGTTCGGCAGCCACCATCAAGACCCATCACAACGTGGGCGGTCTGCCGGCGGACATGACCTTGGAGCTCATCGAACCGCTGCGCGACCTGTTCAAGGACGAGGTACGCGCCATTGGGGAGGAGCTGGGCCTTCCCGAGGAGATCGTCTGGCGTCAGCCGTTTCCGGGCCCGGGGTTGGCGGTGCGAATCATCGGGGAGGTCACCCTCGAGAGACTGCAGATACTTCGCTCCGCCGATGCCATCGTCATCGAGGAGATCAGGCGAGCCGGTCTCTACCGTGACATCTGGCAGGCCTTCGGCGTGCTCCCTGCCATCAAGACGGTTGGGGTCCAGGGTGACGGCAGGACCTACGCCCATCCTCTCATCGTGCGTGCGGTGACATCGGAGGACGCGATGACCGCCGATTGGGCCAGGATCCCATATGAGACACTGGAGAGGATCTCCTCACGCATCATCAACGAGGTCCCCGGGATCAACCGTGTCGCCTACGACATCTCGTCGAAGCCCCCGGCGACGATCGAATGGGAGTGAACCGGGCCCGGTTGACCTATTGAGGGCACCCCCCCGGGTGCCGATAGAGACATAGTTGTCCAGGGAAAACCAGACCCGAATTGAACCCGAGAACCCCTGAACTGATCCGCATTTTCCGTAATGAGCTCGAAGAGAGGTCGGGCCGTCTCGTCGCGGGTGCCCGAGCCCTCGGCGAGGGGACCCTCAGGGCGGCCCTGGTGCCCGACCTGGTACGTGATGCCCACACCATCAAGGGCTCTGCGGGGATGCTGGGCTACGGGGTGATCCGGGAGGGTGCCACCCGCCTCGAGGACATGTGGCGGACGGTGGCGGAGGCGGCCACGGTGGACCCGGAGACCGCGGTGCGGATGGAGGCTCTGGCCGGCCGATTGCTGGCTTCGATCGACGATCCCGACGAGGCTCATCTCGACGACGTCCTGGACGATCACGGGCAGGTGCGGGCCGGCGCCGGCAACGAGGTGGTGGCACTGCGTCCTTCGGATGCCGCCACCCTCGGAGGCCTGCTCACCTCGGTGTCGGACTCGCTGCTCTCGGGTGCGACCAGAGTCGACACCGCCGACCTCTACCGCTTGATCAACCGGATCGTCGAGGTCGCTCTGGATGCGGAGGCGATCGCCGACCTCTCACTGGTTTCGATCGAAGGCGCCGATCCCGAGGTGTTCCGGCGATCGTGGCGAATTCAGCTGGAGAAGCTGAGCGACTCGATCAACGACATCCAGACCCAGGCCGTTTCCTTGGCCAACGTGTCCTTCTTCGAGGCGGCCTCGACCTTCCCCCAGTTCGTCAGGTACCTCGGCCGGCGCTCCGGAAAGGACGTGCGCTTCGAGCTGACCGGTCACGATGTCCAGCTCGACCGTCAGATCGTCGACCTGATCCGGGAGCCGATCCGCCATCTTCTGGTCAACGCGGTGGATCATGGCATCGAGACCCCAGAGCAGCGAACGGCCGTCGGAAAGACCAGCACCGGGGTGATCCGGGTCTCGGCCCGGATTGCTGACGAGCAGGTCAAGATCACGGTGGGCGACGACGGGGCCGGGGTGGACTGGGACCTGGTCGCCGATCGGGCTCGTCGTGATGGCATCCGTGTGAGCCCCCAGGACCTCTCTTCGATCCTCTTCGAGCCCGGATTCACGACCCTGACCGAGCCCACGGAGTTCTCCGGGGCAGGTGAGGGCCTGCCGGCGGCGGCAGAGGCGGTGGGGCAGGTGCACGGGGCGATCTCCCTCGAGTCACATCCCGGTGAAGGCACCGCGGTCACCCTGACGCTCCCACTCTCGATGGTCTTGCAGAATGTGGTCGTCGTGGCCGAGGGCGACCGGTTCTGGGGTATCCCAGAAGCGTCGGTCGAGGCGTCGATGCCCCTCGCCAATGTCGAATTCACAACTCGCAACGGTGGCACCGAGGTCACCTTCGAGAGTGCGGCCATCCCCTGTCTCGCCCTGTCGCATGCAGTTGGGTCTGAGACCGCGGAGGAGGCCTCGGAGCTGCTGGTGGTCAATACCCGGTCGGGCCCGATCGCGGTCACCGTCTCGGAGATCATCGATCGCCGGCGGGTAGCGGTGAAGAACCTGGGCCCGATCCTCGAAGGGAGTGGCGCCATCAATGGCGCCGCACTCCTCGGTGGTGGCCAGATCTTGATCGTGCTCGACCCCGACTTCCTGGGACGCATGTCACGTCAGCGGCTCCATCTGGTCAGTGACAAGCCCAAGATCCTCGTCGTCGACGACTCCGCCGGGGTCCGTCAGCTGCTGTCGGCAACCCTGGCCGGGGCCGGCTTCGAGGTCGAGGTGGCGAGTGGGGCACGGGAGGCGATGCTCTCTGTGGTGGGCGATGGCTTCGGCGCCATGGTGGTGGACTACTCGATGCCCCGCTCCAATGGGGTCGAGCTCGTCCGGGCCATGCGGGCGGCTGACATCCGGATCCCAATCGTGATGGTGTCCGGAGTGGCCAACCAACAGGAGAAAGACGCTGCCTGGCAGGCCGGGGTCGACGCCTACCTGGACAAATTCGACCTCCGCCAGGGGGTCCTGACCAAGACACTGCGCCAACTGCTCGGGGATGACGACGCCGAGACGGCGTGATAACCTCGAACACATGTTCGCCTTGGAAGGTGCTCAACCCTTGGAAGGCGCTCAACAGAGTCTCTTCGGCTTTGGGGCGGTCGGCTTCGACCCGGATTTCGGCGAGCTTCGGCGGATCCATTTGGACGAGACCGCCTGGCTCGACTACTGCCCGATGTGGCTCACCGGCGACGAGAGTCTCCTCACGACGCTCACGGGCGGCGTGACCTGGGCCCAGCCGGTGGTGAAGATGTATGACCGGGAAGTCTTGACCCCACGTCTGGTGGCACGGATCGATCCAGGTGTGCACCCCGTCATCCCCGACCTCGTCGAGAGCCTCTCCGGCCGCTATGGAGTCGGGCTCGATCAGGTGAGTGCGGGCTGGTACCGCGATGGCGACGACTCGGTTGCCTTCCATGGCGATCGGGTGGCTCGGGAGCGCGCCGAGGCGATTGTGGCCACTGTGTCGCTGGGCGACGCCCGCCGCTTCCTGATTCGTCCCAAGGGTGGCGGCGATTCCCTCGGGTTCTCCCTGGGTCACGGTGACTTGGTCGTGATGGGAGGGAGCTGTCAGCGCACGTGGGAGCATGCAGTGCCCAAGGCGAGCTCGGCAGGCCCGCGCATCGCCCTCATGTTCCGCCACACCTACCAGTGACCGATCCCGTCCCGGAGGGTGGAGGGGGGTCGAGTTTGTGCTTACTCATCTGCCATTGCCGTCCGATACTGGAGAGGGATGCCGCGTCTAGAGGAGCTCCTCACGATATTGCCTGCCGTGGTCGGGTTGGCCACGGTGTTCTGGGCATGGCGGATCACCGCCTCCAGCAGGGAGAACGAGCGTGAGGCGCGTCGTCTCTCCCAAGAGGCGCATACGATCAAGAACGACTTCGTGGCGTTGGTGAGCCACGAGCTGCGCACGCCGCTCACCTCCATTGCCGGCTTCTCGGACACCCTGGTGGAGTCGTGGCGGGACCTCGCTCCGGAGGAGGTCGAGGAGTTCCTCGGAATCATCAATCGGCAGGCGATGTACCTGGGCGATCTGGTCGAGGACGTCTTGGTCATCCCCCGGCTCGAGGCGAACCGGCTCCGTCTCGACCCCGACCTCTTCGATCTGGGCGACCTGATCGAGGACGTTGCCAAGCTGGTGTTCCCGAGCGGGGAGCGGAAGTCGGCCCTGGTCTCCTTGCCTGACGGGGTCAGGGTCTTCGCCGACCGGCGCCGGGTCCATCAGGTGATTCGCAACGTGATGGAGAATGCCCGTAAGTACGGCGGCGACCAGGTCCTCGTCGAAGGGTTCGTCCTCGGTGACCAATACCTCATCGTGGTCTCGGACAACGGCCCTGGTGTCCCCGATGAGGAGACGCAGAAGGTATTCGAGGACTTCGAGCAGCTGTCCAAGGGCGATTCCCGCGACTCGACGGGGATGGGTCTCGGGCTTCCCATCGCCCGCAGGCTGGCCCGGGCAATGGACGGGGATGTTTGGTACGAGCGACGGTTCCCCACCGGTGCCCGCTTCTGTTACTCGCTACCGCTGAATCGAAGAACGGTCCTCGTCGACGAGTCGACCCATCGCCCCGGTGCCACCGGGGAGGCCGCCAGAGTGGATCTGCCGGAGGCCTCCCAGCCTGTGTCCTGATCTGATGACACGTATGTGATTCAATCGGGCCGGCCCGGTACCATCGGTCACCGATGCAGACGCAGTGGTTCGTGGATGATGTCCCCACCGACTCACCGCTCTTCGCCGAGCTGAACCCAACCCAACGAGAGGCCGTCGCCGCCACGGAAGGCCCGGTGCTGGTCGTGGCGGGGGCAGGATCGGGCAAGACCAGGGTCCTCACCTTCAGGATCGCCCATCTCATTCGTGACCTGCAGGTCGCCCCCGACTCGATACTCGCCATCACCTTCACCAACAAGGCGGCCAACGAGATGAGGGAGCGGGTCGGTCAGCTGGTGGGCGGGATGGTGAGATCGATGTGGGTCAGCACATTCCACTCGGCATGTGTCCGGATCCTCCGCCGCGAGGCCTCGCGTCTCGGCTATCGATCCGGCTTCACCATCTACGACGACGCGGACTCGCTTCGTCTGCTGCGTCTCGTCACCAAGGACCTCGACCTCGATAGCAAGCGCTTCCCCGAGAAGGCGATGAAGGCGGTGATCTCCAGCGCAAAGAGCGAGCTGGTCGACTACGAGACGTTCGCCGACCAGGGGGATGGCTTCTATCACGAGCAGGTGGCCGACATCTACCGTCTCTATCAGCAACGGCTCGTCGAGGCGTCTGCGATGGACTTCGACGACCTCCTCATGGTCACGGTCGAGCTGTTCGCCGCCTTCCCCGACGTGCTCCGCAGCTACCAACAGCGTTTCCGGTATGTGCTGGTCGACGAGTACCAGGACACCAACCGCGCCCAGTACATGCTGGTCAAGCAACTCACCGATGGTCATCGCAACTTGTGCGTGGTGGGTGACTCGGATCAGTCCATCTACAAGTTCCGAGGCGCCGACATCAGGAACATCCGCGATTTCGAGAAGGACCATCCCGACGCGCGTGTCGTGATCCTCGATCAGAACTACCGGTCGACCGAGACCATCCTCGAGGCGGCCAACTCAGTGATATCGAACAACACCAAGCGGACGCCGAAGAACCTCTGGTCCGATCGCGGGGCCGGTGTCCCGATCGTCCGCTACGAGGCCGAGGACGAGCATGACGAGGCCGGCTACGTTGTCGACGAGGTGGAGCGACTCCAGGCCGAGGGTTACAACCTGGCCGACATCGCCGTGTTCTACCGGACCAACGCGATGTCACGTGTCATCGAGGACGTGTTCGTCCGTAGAGGGATCCCGTACTCGGTGGTCGGATCGGTCAAGTTCTACGATCGCAAAGAGGTCAAGGACGCCGTCGCCTATCTGAAGGTCCTGGTCAACCCGGCGGATGAGATCTCGGTCAAGCGGATCGTCAACGAGCCGCGTCGCGGGATCGGTGCCACCACCATCGCCCATGTCGACCGATTCGGTCAGCGGGAGCGGATCAGCTTCTACGAGGCACTCGCCCGGGCTCGTGACATCCCCCAGCTCAACGCACGAGCGGTGAGCTCGATCCTCGAGTTCGTCGGTCTGATCGACCTGCTCGGCGAGAAGGCGGAGGAAGGCGGAGTCGAGGCTGCGGTCCAGGCCGTCCTCGACGACACCGGGATGGTCGCTGGATACGAGGCGGAGCGGACCATCGACGCCATGGGAAGGGTCGAGAACCTTCGCGAGCTGGTGGGGGTGGCGGCGGAATTCGAATCCTCGAACGAGGGAGCCATCATCGGTGACGAGGCATTCGACAGCCTGGACAACCTCCGCCGGCTCGAGCTCTTCCTCGAATCCACTGCGCTGGTCGCCGACATCGACGAGTGGGACGAGGGGGCCGGAGCGGTGACACTGATGACCCTGCACACCGCCAAGGGCCTCGAGTTCCCGGTCGTCTTCATCGTCGGCATGGAGGACGGTGTCTTTCCCCACATGCGCTCACTCGGCGAGCCCGACGAGTTGGAAGAGGAGCGGCGGCTCGCCTACGTGGGCATCACCCGGGCCCAGGACCGCCTCTATCTGACATCGGCCTGGCAGCGGATGCTCTTCGGCGGGTCGAGTTACAACCCGCCCTCGCGGTTCCTCCAGGAGGTGCCGGACACCCTCATGGAGAAGGCCGGCAAGCGCCAGCGCCGGGGGCCGGCCGACCGGGCGGCGGCCAGCGGCCCCCGTACCACGGTGACGGCCGGCCAGGTCGGTGCCGGTGATCGGGTTCGACACGACAAGTGGGGGCTCGGAACCGTGAGGGAAGTCGTCGGAGAGGGAGACAGGGCCGAGGCGGAGGTCATGTTCGACACCCAAGGCAAGAAGCGCCTGCTGCTCGCTTGGGCCCCGCTCGACAAGGCCTGAGGTCGATCTGTTGGACCGTGAGGTGCGCTGAGCGCGCACCATGGCCCACTAGATATCGGCGATGATCTGTTGGACCGTGAGGTGCGCTCAGCGCGCGCCATTGCCCACCAGATGGGTCAGGCGCCGTCGACCCTTTCCAAGACCTCCAGCCAGCTGGCGGTGAACTTCTCGACCCCCTCGCGCTCCAGCGTGGCCACCACGTCGTCGTAGTCGACGCCCACAGCCTCGAGCCGGTCGAGAAGGTCGTTGGCTCGGACGATGTCGACGGCGTCGAAGTCGGGCGGCTCGGGGTCGCCGTGGTCCCGAAAGGCGTCGATGGTCTCGAGGGGCATGGTGTTCACGGTGTCCCGTGCCACCAGACCCTCCACATACATGAGATCGCTGTAAGCCGGGTTCTTGGTCGACGTGGACGCCCAAAGCGGCTTCTGCGGGCGCCCTCCCTGATCGGAGAGCTCTTCGAATCGTCGGCTGGAGAACTCTTCGAGAAACAGGCCGTAGGCGACTCGGGCATTGGCGATGGCCGTCTTGCCCCGCAGCTCGAGCGCATCTGCCGAGCCGATCTCCTCGAGACGCGGGTCGACCTCGCTGTCGAAACGGGACACGAAGAACGACGCCACCGAGGTGATCGTCGAGAGATCGCCCCCGACGGAGTGGAGGTCCTCGAGACCGGACATGTACGCATCCATGACCTCGCGATACCTGTCCAAGGAGAAGATCAGAGTGACATTCACCGACAGACCCTCACCGATGAGACGCCGGATGGCGGGGATCCCGTCGGGTGTGCCCGGCACCTTCACCAGCAGATTGGCCCTGTTGACCTGTTTCACCCAGTCTCGTGCCTCGGCGACCGTGGCCTCGGTGTCGTTGGCGAGAGTAGGGGATACCTCCACCGAGACGAAGCCGTCTCGACCGGCCGACGCCTGGTGGACTGGCATCAAGACGTCACAGGCCCGGATGATGTCGCTGACCATGAGGCTCTTGGCGATGTCCTCGGTCGGCACGCCACCTGACTTGAGATCGTCGAGTTGTTCGGTGTAGTCGTCGGACTCGGTGATGGCCCGGGCGAAGATGGTCGGGTTGGAGGTGACACCAGTCACTGCGTCCCGCTCGATGCGAAGGGCCAGCTCCCCACCGTCGAGCATGTTCCTCGAGATCTGATCTGACCACACACTCACACCGGCTGCAGTGAGGCCGTGGAGGTTCGAGATCGGCATTCCCGTAGCGTAGGTGGTGTGACACGTGACCAGAACAGGTCGAGGCGCAGTGCAGGTCGACAAGACTCCCCACCAGCCCATATCACCGGTCAGATCGTTATTTTGCGGGGATGCCGAGGCGCATCCTCATCGCCAAGCCGGGACTGGACGGCCACGATCGTGGCGC
>Ga0268386_10000825_pt1 | contig 20447 bp, 20 predicted proteins | sample RVTome_15_FD_200260 | JGI IMG/M metagenome (GOLD analysis project Ga0268386, IMG submission 200260) | Soil microbial communities from uranium-contaminated site in the Upper Colorado River Basin, Wyoming, United States - RVT150D86... ...
AACTCGGCCTGAACGCCGAGCTCGTCCACTCTTCCCCTGGCCATCTCGAGCGTCAGCTCGGACCCGTACACCGGGACAGATATGTCGCGAAGGAAGTAACCCAGCGCGCCCACGTGATCCTCGTGGCCGTGGGTGAGCACCACGAGCGACACGTCTTTTGCTCGCTCCGACAGCCATGACCAATCCGGGAACACGAGGTCGACGCCCAACATGTCCTCCTCGGGGAACATGAGGCCGACATCGATGAGTGCGAGCTTGCCGTCGATCTCGAGGGCGGCGCAGTTGCGACCGATCTCCCCCAATCCACCTAGAAACGTGACGGAGATGCTCACGAGGGTGAGATCGCACCCATCGCTTTCTCGATCTCGACCAATGTGTCCTCACTGGCCGCGACCAGAGGCAGACGCACGTCGCCAACAGGCCCCCACAGCCGGTTCACTGCACCTTTTATGGGGCCAGGGTTGGTCTCGAGGAAGCATGCAAAGCAGAGCGGGAGCAACTGGTGGTGAAGACGCCTGGCCTCGTCAAAGTCACCGCCGAGGGCCGACTTGACCAACGCCTGAATGATGGGCCCGGCGAGATGGGAGATGACCGACACCACGCCGACGGCGCCTACCGAGATCATGGGGAGAGTGAGCGAGTCCTGACCCGAATACACCGGTAAACCCGGGATGCGACTGACCGTCTCGGAAGTGAAGTCGAGACTCTCGACTGCATCTTTCGTAGCCACGACATTGGGGTGTGCAGCAATCTCGGCGAGTGTCTCGATCTCGATGAGCCGGTTGGTCCGACCGGGGATGTTGTAGACCATTACCGGCAGCCCGACGTCGGCGCACTTGTTGAAGTGGGCGATCAGGCCCTTCTGAGTCGGCTTGTTGTAGTAAGGGGTGACGATGAGGACTCCGTCCGCACCCAGTTCACCCGCCTTCTCGGTCAGGTAGACGACCCGGGCTGTGTCGTTCGTGCCGCTGCCGGCGATCACCTTGGTCTTCTTGTCGGCGACGGCATCGATGACCGTCTTGAAGACGGCGACCTTCTCCTGGTCGGAGAGGGTGGGCGACTCCCCTGTCGTTCCGGAGACGACCAGAGTGTCCGAGCCTTTCTCGGCGAGATGTCGGGCCAGGTCCCACATCTTCTGATGATCGACCGACCCGTCTTCTTTGAAGGGGGTGATCATGGCGGTTGCTACGCGCCCGAACGGTGCTGTGAGTGAATCAGTCACGAGGCAAGGTTACCGATCCTCGACACTCAGGCACATCACCTACGTAATACCTCCCGCCCCGACAGGACCGGTGTTAATTGAGTCTGGATCTCATTGACGATAAACCACGGTTCGCACAGCGGTACTGAACAAAGACAGCAAAATGCTGGAGCCTGGCTCATCGCGTGTCCAGTGTTGCTAATGTCCATTCAGCCGATCGCAGATCGGAGCCACAACTGGGCTGGGGGCTTTATGCGGAAGGAGGACCCGCAATGAGTAACCCGACGTCCGAGGATCGAAAGGCCCCCGAGATCACCGAGGGCGGTCATCCATCCGAGAGCGAGCCGAGCACCGGCATCTCGAGACGAGATCTCCTCAAGTCGGCAGCTGCCCTCGGAGTCACCGCTGCCGTGGTGGGACCGGGGCGCTCTGCAACAGCAGCAGTGGTATCCAATCCCCAGATCGCGGCGATCGGTCCGACCTACGACGGGTCGATCCTCCGCTTCGTCAACGGGAACATCCACACGATGGACGACGCTCGCAGTGTCGTGAACACGGTGACCATCCAGAACGGCCACTTCACGAGTGTCGGTAACCAAGGTGGGCCCGGCGGTGGGCCCGGTGCGGTCACCGTCAACCTCCGGGGGGCCACTGTCATACCCGGGCTGATCGAGAGCCACACCCACTTCGTGAGTCTCGCCAACCGTCCCGGTCACCACGTGGCCGAGCTCGAATTGGCCAAGAACATCGCAGACGTCCAGGGGTTCCTAGCCGCGCGCCGCGCAGTCGGCGACATCCCCGAAGGCGAGTTCATCACCGCGATGGGTGGATGGAACTCGAATGCGCAATGGGATGAGCGACGTCTCCCGACGCTCGAGGAGCTCGATGAGGCGGTCCCCGATCGTCCGGTCTTTCTCTTTGAGAGATTCTCCGGACCTGCAGCGGTGAACACACTTGGCAAGGATTTCTTCGACGGCGTCACCGACCCCACGGTGGCCGTGAACGCCGATGGGTCGATCACCGGTGCCGACGCTCGCGCCGCCCTCTACCACCTGAGGATCCGGCAGACTTTCGAAGACAAGCTCCGGAGCACCCGTGACGCCATGGCGTTCACCGCCAAGTTGGGCATCACCAGCTTGCTGGACCAGACGTTGGTAGCGGTCGACGATGACCCCCAGCCGACTCATTTCCTGGCCAATCTCAACCACTACCGGATGTACGACGCCTGGCTCGAGCTGCACCGTCGCAGTGAGACCTTCGTGCGGCTGCAGATCAACTTCTTGCACAACCAGGCGTTCATTCCCGCGCTCGGCCCGGATCTCGCCGATCAGCTGCCCGAGTTGAGGGATCGACTCAAGAACCAGTTCCAGTTCTTCGGCGATGCAATGCTGAGGACCGGGGCCATCGGCGAGTGGGCGGCTCCGTTCTCGAGACCCGATCAGAGTGCCGACAACTACGCCGTGTGGTACGAGGCACAACGTCTGGTGGCACAGGCCGGGTGGCGCAACGAGAACTCCGAAGGTGCCCCCGAAGACATCGAGTTCGTGGTCTCTGCCTACGAGGACATGGAGAACGAGTTCGGGATCAGCCATTTGCGCTGGGGCCTGCAACACGGTGACTTCGCCACCCCGGATCAGCTGGCGCGTCTTGGCGAGCTCAACGTGAGTATCTCGACTTCGGGATTCAGATGGCAGAACACCGACGAGGACCCCCGGCCGTCCAGCGACCCGGTCGGGCCCCTGTTCCCCCAGCTCATGGAGAGTGGGCTCCATGTCGGCCTTCACGAAGACGGCGTGCACATCGCCCCGCACAACGCGTTCTATGCGATGCACTACGCCACCACCGGCCTCAATGCTCGCGGTGTCCAGGTGAATCCGGGCCAGCAGATCTCGAGGGATCAAGCCTTGTTCGCCTACACCCGTGAGAACGCGTGGTACATGAACCGCGAGGACGACCTCGGCTCCATCGAAGTCGGCAAACGAGCCGACATCCTGGTGCTCGATCGCGACTACTTCACGGTGAGCGACAGCTCGATGAGAGACACGCTGCCTGCGATGACCGTGGTGGACGGCGAGATCGTCCACGAGGCCTGATCCAAAGAAGGGGCCGTCCTGTCGCCCCCAGCAGGACGGCCCCTTCGGCGCCCCACCGGGGTAGGCAAACCGCTAGAAACACAGCGTGGAATTGCGTCTGCCCGCCCCGAGCCTCATCGTCCTCGTCGGGCCGAGCGGATCCGGGAAGTCGACTTGGGCAACGGAGCACTTCTCGTCGACGGAAGTGGTGTCATCCGACGCGTTGCGAGCGATGGTCGGTGCCGGGCCCGACGACCAGACGGCGGGGACCGCCGCGTTCCAGATTCTCGAGAGCATCGTCACCGAGCGCATCAGCCGCGGGCTGACCACAGTGATCGACACGTTGGGCCTGAATGCCGACAACCGCGCTCGTTGGGTCGCCCTTGCCCACCAAGCCGACATCCCGGCGCACGCCATCGTGTTCGACACCGACGCAACCGTCTGTGAGGAGCGAAACGAAGGCCGAGACCGCCCGATACCCAAAACCGTCCTTCGTCGGCAGGTCTCGCAGTTCAAACAGGCCCAGAAAGAGCTGGAGACCGAAGGGTTCGACGGCATCCACCGAGAACGATCCGTGGCCGTCGTGGTGCCTGCGATGGCTGACAGCCCCGTCACCCGGGAGAACGACACCATCGGCGCGCCGGGTAATCACAGCTTCGGGCTCCTCGTCTCCCGATTCGACTGGGAGAGCGAGCTCGGGCCGACTCTGGCATCGATAGCGCAGAGGGCTGAGGATGCCGGGTTCCGCGATATCTGGCTCATGGATCACTTTCGTCAAATCAGGGGTGTCGGCCGACCTTGGGAGGACATCCCCGAGGCCTACATCGCCCTCGGTTTCCTCGCAGGCGCGACCACGACGATCCGTCTTGGGGCGTTGGTGACCGGGGTCACACACCGCAACCCGGTGCTGCTGGGGAAGACGATCGCCACGTTGGACGTGATCTCGGGTGGACGTGCGATGTGCGGTCTCGGCATTGCATGGGACGAGGCGGAGCACGACGCCTATGGCCTCGAGTTCCCCGCGGTGGGGACACGATATGAGATTCTCGAGGAGACACTGCAGATGCTGCCCCTCTTGTGGGGCAAGGGCTCACCTGAGTTCCACGGACAGCACATCCATGCCAGAGAGCTCGTGTGCTACCCGAGGCCCATCCAGGAGCGCATCCCGGTCGTCATCGGAGGAAGCGGAGAGAAGAAGACACTCCGCCTGGTGGCGAGACACGGAGATGCCTGCAACCTCTTTGGCGATCCCGAACGTGTCCGGCACAAGGTGGAGATACTGCATCGGCACTGCGTCGAGATCGACAGGGACCCCTCGACTGTCGAGATCACACACCTCATCAACGCACTCGCTGCTGATGATCGCACCTCGCTACGGGACCGAGTGGAGCGCATGCGTGACCGAAACACGCCGGCCGAGCAATACATGAAGCAGTTCAATGCGGGCACGCCCGACGATCTGGAGGCCATGTTCACCAGATACGCCGAGGCCGGCGCTTCCCATTCGATCGTCTCGATGCCCGACGTCGCTTTGGAAGGCTCCATCGAGGCGTTTGCCGATGTGATCTCGAGATTCGACTCCCCTTAGACTCGAACCATGGCTGTTACATCGACAATGCTCGCCCTGGGCACGGAAGCCCCCGACTTCTCGCTGACCGATGTCGTCTCCGGAGAGACGGTGTCGCTGTCCGACTACAGCGACATGGCCGGGGTCTTGGTGATGTTCATCTGCAATCACTGCCCCTATGTTCAACATGTTCGTCACGAGCTAGCCGCCATCGGCAAGGATTACGCCGACTCCGGCATCGGCATAGTCGCGATTTGCTCCAACGACCCTGCCGTGTCGCCCGGCGACTCACCCGAGCGGATGAGAGAAGAGGCAGAGACACAGGGGTACGTGTTTCCCTATCTCTTCGACGAGACTCAGGAGGTCGCCAGCGCGTACACCGCGATGTGCACGCCCGACTTCTTCCTATTCGGTCCCGATCGGAAGCTCGTCTATCGGGGCCGCATGGACGAAGCTCGACCCGGCAACGACGTTCCTGTCACCGGTGACGAGTTGCGTGCAGCGATGAACTCTGTGCTCGCCGGCGACCCGATCACCGGCCAGCAGCATGCCTCGATGGGCTGCTCCATCAAGTGGGCCGAAGGTAGGCAACCCGCCTACTTCGGCTGACCTGCCCTAAAGGACAGGTTGCGGTATCCAGCCCGGCAGCTCCAACACACAGACAGCTAGCGACGAAAGGGATCATGACCAAGGAATACGACAGCCCTCCCGACCTGAGCATCGACCCGTCGAAGTCATACGTGGCGACTCTCGACACGAATCACGGCGAAATCGTCATCGATCTCGACCCGGGTCGGTCCCCGCTGACCGTGAACAATTTCGTCTTTCTCGCCAACGGCGGCTACTACGACGGCGTCATCTTCCATCGGGTCATCGAGAATTTCATGATCCAGGGTGGCGACCCCACGGGCACCGGACGCGGTGGCCCCGGCTACAAGTTCCGTGATGAGCTCGAGGGAGCGGGGAGCTACTCGAGGGGCACCGTCGCCATGGCCAACGCCGGCCCCAATACCAACGGGAGCCAGTTCTTCATCTGCCACAACGACGTCGGTCTCCCCCACAGCTACACCATTTTCGGTCAGGTGAGATCAGGGATGGATGCCGTCGACTCGATCGCCAAGTCAGACACCGACCACGCCGACCGGCCAAACGACGACGTCGTGATCAACTCGGTGACCATCGCCGAGGAGTGATCGTGACGGTTGCCCGGGCACCAGGTCTCGGAAACCGCTACACCTTGCTATAGCTTCGCTACAAGAGACGCGGGTTCTGGGTATAGGTCCCTTCGATCGACGCCTCCGCCAGGACGTGGCCCTGCATCGCGTCGCGAACGTCATGACCGGTGAATGCCCCCTCGACATCGAGCCTGTCGACGTCCAGTGCGTAGACGGTGAACACATAGTGATGCAAAATCGAGTCGTTCCACGGTGGGGCACACCCGTCGTACCCGTAGTAGTTCCCGGCCATGTCCGGGTCCTCTGCAAACCAACCGGTGAAGTCGTTGAGCCCATGCCGGCCGATGTGGACGTCGTGATCCTGGCCACCCGTCACGACACCCGCGGCGAACTCGCCCTCTGATATCGCGGTCTTGTCTGCCGGAAGATCGACGAGCACCCAGTGGAAGAAGTCGACTCGAGGCAGGTCGTGCGGAACTTCGCGGTCTGGCTGGTTGACGTCGTCACCCTTGCTGGGGACGTCATAGTCGTGACAGATCAAGGCGAAAGACCTCGTCCCGTCGGGGACGTCCGACCACTCCAGGTGTGGATTGGTGTTGCCGGCCAGCGACACCCTGCTCTCGGGGTCTGGCTTGGCGAAGGCGTAGCGCTCAGGGATGGGATCGCCGTCGTTGAAGCTGTTCGACGTGAGTCTCATCGTCCCCACCCTATTCAGCGAAGCAGCGTGACGACCTCAGCCAGTTCCTCGACTGACTTGGAGTCGATCGGGTCGAGCACGATCTGAACGTGAGAGATCCCCGCGGTTTCGAATGAGCGCATCTGGTCTGCTATCTCGGTCCGGCTCCCTGAGATCGGCCGAGCTGTGCCCCGTTCCGCGTCCCCGGGCTCCCGCCCGCTACCGCCAGGGAGTTGCACGTATAGAGCCACCGTCCGCTCTACTTCCGTCGGGTCGCGACCTACGGCCGAACATGCATCGTCGACAATCTCGGTCAGCTCGCCGAGACCATCGACGTGGTTGCCGAAGCCGTCGAACCACGAGTTCCACATGTCGGCGTATGCCATCGTCGCCCTGAGCATCCGGGGCCCGTTCGAACCGATCAGGAGCTTCATGTCCGATCGCGCCTTGGGCACCAACTCCATGTCGCGCAAAGTGTGGAACTCGCCGTTCCAATCGATGGAACCTTCCCTGATCAGGGTTCGAATTATCGTGAAGGCCTCCTCGAAACGACTGACCCTACGGTCGTAGGGGAAGCCAAACGCCTCGTACTCGACTTGGTTCCAACCGGCCCCGAGACCGAGTATCAGCCGGCCCCCGCTCATCTCATCGACAGTCGCCGCCATCTTGGCCAGCATCGCCGGTGAGTGAAACGAGGTCGCCGCAACGAGGGGGCCGAGCTCGACTCTCGATGTCGCCTCGGCGAGGCCGGCGAGGCTGGTCCATGCTTCGAACGGACCTCTCGTCCCCCCTTCGTCGCGGTAGAGCAAGTGATCTCCCACCCATATCGAGTCGAACCCACAATCCTCGATTGTTCGGGCAATGTCCCGGGTCTCGCCCCATGACGGGGGACGTTCGACCTCGGGTAGCTGCACACCTATCTTCATCGGGCAATCGTAAGGAGTCCGGTGCTCGACGACACCTCTGCACTCAACCAACTCCAACGCCGCCGTCACTTGGAGCAGATGGCCACCGAAGGTGTCGATGTGCTGGTGGTGGGGGGAGGTGCGACAGGAGCCGGCGCAGCTCTCGACGCTGCCGCCCGGGGCCTCCGGGTGGGTCTGGTCGAGCAGCGAGACTATGCGTCGGGCACGTCCAGCCGCTCCTCGAAGATGTTCCACGGCGGTCTTCGCTATCTGGAGCGATTCGACTTCGGGCTGGTCCGTGAGGCGCTGCGTGAGCGCAATCTCATGCTCAACAGGCTCTGTCCCCATCTGGTCACGCCGGTGTCTTTCATCTACCCACTCGAGCATCGTTTCTGGGAGAGGCTCTACGTCGGTGCCGGAGTCCTCATCTACGAGATCCTGGCTCGAATGGCATCGAGCCCTCTCCCCTGGCATCAACACTTGGGCAGACGTCGATTGCATCGTTTGGCACCCGCCCTGGATGCGATCGGCGGCATCCGGTACTGGGACGCCGTGGTGGACGACGCCCGACATACGATGACCGTGGCCCGCACGGCGGCGGCGTACGGTGCGCTGGTCGCCAGCAGTGCAAGGGTCGTCGGACTCACCAAGACCCACGAGCGCCGGATCTCGGCGGCGAGAGTCATCGACCTCGAAGACGGCGTCGAGATCACGATCCCCACCCGAGTCATCGTCAACGCAACCGGTGTGTGGACCGACGACATCGAAACACTCGCCGGGGACCACCACGTCGACGTGCGCGCCTCGAAGGGAATCCACTTCCTCGTCCCCCGCGACCGGATCGCCTCCGAAACCGGGATACTTCTTCGCACCGAAGTGAGCGTCCTCTTCGTGATCCCGTGGGGAGAGCACTGGATCGTGGGCACCACCGACACGCCTTGGTCGCTCCATCGGGCCCACCCTGCGGCCAGTCGCACCGACATCGACTATTTGTTGACCTGGGTCAACACCGCGCTCCGTAGCCCGATCTCGGCATCGGACGTCGTCGGGGTCTACGCCGGGTTACGTCCGCTCCTCCAAGGTGAGACCGATGAGACCTCCAGGCTCAGCCGTGAGCACGCGGTCGAAGATCACGGCGATGGGCTCATCAGTGTCGCTGGAGGGAAGTACACCACCTATCGCGTCATGGCCTCCGATGCCATCGATGCCACAACCGCCTACCTCGGACATATCCCGAATTCGCCGACGGCCGACATCCCGCTGGTCGGTGCCGCTCCGTTCACCGACGACCGCCTTCACAACCGCTACGGCGCGATGGCCGATCAAATCGGCGAATTGGCGGCGACCGATCCCGAATTGGCCAGACCAGTGGTCGCAGATGCGCCCTACATGATGGCCGAGCTGCGCTATGCGGTAACTCACGAGGGGGCCCTTCATCTCGACGATGTCTTGACGAGGAGGACCCGACTGTCGATCGAGACCCGCCATCGGGGCATCGATGCCGTCCGTCCGACAGCCCGGATCATGGGCGCTTTGCTGGGATGGGATCAAGCCGCGTACGACAGAGAGATCGGTCACTACGAGGCGAGGGTGAGAGCCGAGCTCGACTCACAGGCACAGCCCGACGACCACACCGCTGACGCGGCGCGTATGGGTGCACCCGACGTGAGGACCGGGATCAGCGAATGATCAGGAACCGACCTCGGCGTCGGTCGGCAGGGCGGCGGCATCGAAGTTGCTGAGGATGTTCCACAGTATCCAGCCGACGTCATGGTCCTCCGCGGCCTGGATCGAGCTTCGTATCTGCTCGTTGGTCCACCAGAACGCCTGCAGCCAGGGTCGAAGCGTCGAGCCTTCTGCCATACGTGGCATGGCGTCTGTGATGGCATCGGCCGTTACGTCATAGGGATGGTCATTCGGGTCGTCGAACCCGAGCCAACCGTCGGAGTAGTGACTCGGGTAGACCATGGGGCTCAGCACGTCGAGCTGTGCGGAGAGCTCCTCTGGGCGCTGGCCCAGACCTTGATCGTCCTCCATCGACATCACGATCCCGAACACGTCGCCGCTGACGGCGCAGCCCATCGGGTTGAGCACCGCACGCGCCTCCCCGAGAAATGTCGCGATGGCCGCGACGCGATCCGCCTGGGGAAGGTCGAGTTGACCGGTGCGGGTCGCGGTGGTCCCCGATGGGTATCTGATGTAGTCGAACTGGATCTCGTCGAACCCGATCTCACAAGCTTCAGCGGCCAGAGCGAGAATGTATGAACGGGCTCCTTCGGAGGTCGGGTTGAGCCATCCTCCGATGAGACGCTCCGCTTCGAATGCTCCAGCCCGGTAACCGTCGTCGAAAGCGACGATACGGGTGATCGTGTACAGGCCCTCGGCGTGTGCCTGCTCGATGCGAGCCTCCGGGTCGTAATGCGGAGTAACGGCGCCGATCTGGTGAGAGTCCTCGACACCGATGTCGTGGACGACGACACCTCCCTCTTGTTTTGTGTCGAACACGAGAGTGTTCACGGCTGTGTCCCTGGCCAGTTGGAGGAGCTGTGCGAACTTGGCGTCGTCTCCGGCAGCTTCCGGGCTGACTCGTATTCCCCTCACGACGAACGGGCTGATCGTGGCTTCATAGAATTCGACTGCCTCGTCGTACCCCAACTCGACCTCAGTCCACCCAGGTTTGCTGACCCTGATCGTGGTCGGGTCGGTGACTTCGAAGGCGAACCAGCCGTCGGGCCCGGTGGTGGTGACATGCTCACCCATGGAGACACTGGCTCGTGCAACCGGGACTCCCCCATCGTCGGAGACCCTTCCAGTCACGTGGAGGGTGGGGATGGTGGTGGTCGTGGTGGTCGTCAGCGACGTCGTCGTCGTCGACGACGGTGGCATGGACACTGATGCGGTGGTCGATTCGACCTCGATGTTCACACCACCGCCACCGGGCTCAGCGGAGCATGCAGCCAGCGGTGCCGCCAGGAGCACCCAGGTAACGAGACCGACCCTCTTCACATCCTCGATGCTACGGCTCGTCCTGTCCTGCGACGGCGACGGGCCCGACCGTGTGCATACGTGAGTCAGCTGAGCCGCAGGACCATCGCGGTGATGGTGAAAAGGAGCAGGAGCGTGTCGATGATGCCGAACCGGGTCAACCGAGCAACGGTCGATCGAATGGCCACCCCGTCACCCGACTCCACGGCATCGGCGGCGGCGTCGCCGCCAGGACCGAAGACGAACTGCCCGAGCAGAGCGCCGACGACGATCATGCCGAACCCGATCGTCACAAAGAGCGAACCGAACCCGTAGGCCTCGCTGTCGAGCACCATGAGGACACCCGTGATGAGGATCAGGATGGCCGCCGGGACGTAGAGCCGCTTGGCCAGCGACGACGTGATGCGATACCACCCGGCCAAGACTTCAGCGGATCTGCGCGCAGCCATTGGGGGTACCACCGCCTGGACCACATTGGCTCCCAGCCATGTCCCGGCTCCGGCAATGTGGAGCACCAGAAGAACGTCCCGATAGCTCACGTCCGCCAATCTAGGCGAATACCGCTTCCATGCCTGCATCTCATACGATCGCTCCGTGGCCAAGCGAACCGAACCGCCCGGCTGTCGCTCGGCGGCGATCTCGACGTCGACCCTCATCGGGGTTGCCGTCGTCTTCATGGTCGTCGGCCTCACGTTCGTCAATGACCGAGGCTGTTCCGGCGTGTGTGAGACACTCGGTCTCACCATTCTCTACGCCGGTCTCCCCATCTCCGCTGCATTTGGGGTGCTCTTCGGCGATCTGGTGATCGCCTGGCCCCTCGACATCACGTTTTGGGTCGTCATCGGGTTCTTGATCGCCCGCGCCGCGGATGGCCGGAGCAGGAGTGTCTTCGGGCCGGTGCTCATGGCGATCCTCCTGGCCCTGGGGTATGGACTAGTCCTTTCGCAGTTAGTTGAATTGGCCATGTCCTGAGCCTTCTTGATCACTTAGCGTGGCAGACAGATGCAGGGAGTGATCACACAACGTCTCGCCGGGTTGGGATTGGCCGCGATTTTGACTCTGACGGCAGCAGGGGGCGCTGTCGCAGTGTTTTCGGCTGGGGGACCCGGCGAGCCCCTGTCCCCTAGTGGGGCCGCGGCCACTCTCATCGATCTCACACAGGTTCGCGACTCGATTCTCTGGAGCTCTCTGGCGGGCAACGTCGCCCTGGTGCAGACCACGGGATGGCCCTCGAGCGATGGCACACACGAGCTCGGTGGCGCTCTGGTCATCGAGGCACCGACGAACCCACTGGCCGGCACCATCAACATCGGCGAGAAGCCGATGTCGGTCGAATTCATCTTTGATTAGCCGCTAGATCGGTTGTGCATTCCGACCGGCTCTGCCGGTCAAACGGTCCAACAGCTTGGAGAGGTGGCCCTAACCTCTAGACAGTCAGGTACCCATCCAAGTCGTCGACGTCGAAGGGGCCGACGGCGCCCATCACCCGGGTGGCGGCACCGTAGACCTCCCCGGCGACCTCCTTGACCATGTCCAGCGTGACCCCGTCGAGCTTCTCCAGACGCTCGTCCACGGATAGGTGGGGCATGCCGGCGAGCTCGTCGCGCCCGAGCCGCACCATCCGGCTGTTGGCGTCCTCCAAGGCGAGGGCGAGACCACCACGCATCGACCCTTTGGCACGATCGAGCTCTTCGTCGGTGATTCCTTCCTCCACGACCTTGGCGAGCTCGTCGCGGATGACTGTCATCGCGGTATCCGTCTGGCTCGGGGTGGTCCCGACATGGACGCCCCATGCACCGTTGTCTGCGTATGAGAGTTTGAACCCGTACACGGCGTAGGCGAGACCACGCTCCTCCCGCACCTCGCGGAACAACCGCGACGACATGCCCGAGCCCATGACATGATTGAGCACTTCGAAGGCCCAACGTCTCTCGTCGCTTCGATGGAGCCCCGGACCGCCGAGGACGAGGTGGGCTTGTTCGGTCTCGCGCCTCGTCAGATTGACTTGCGGCTCGATACCGGCTGCCGATAGATGATGGTCGACCCCCTCCCCCGACCAATCTCCGAAACGCTCGGCGACCATGTCGACCACTTCCTGGTGTTCGAGGGAGCCGGCGGCGGCGATCACCAGCGAGCCCGCCCCATAGCGACGCTTCCAGTAGCCATGGATGTCGTCTCGAGTCATGCCCCTGATCGACTCACGGGTTCCCAGGACCGGCTCCTCGAGTGGATGGCCGGCAAACACAGCAGTGGTGAAATTCTCGAAGACGACATCCGAGGGGTCGTCTTCGTTCATGTTGATCTCTTCGACGACCACCTGACGCTCTGAGTCGATCTCGTTGATGCGAAATGCCGGGCGTTGGATCATCTCGGCGAGGACGTCGAGACCGACCGGCAGGTCCTGGTCGAGGAGCCGGGCCCAATAGCAGGTGGTCTCTTTGGACGTGAAAGCGTTGGACTCCGCCCCAATCGCGTCGAGGGTTTCGTTGACTTCACGCGCCGAGAGTTTCTCCGAGCCCTTGAACAGGAGGTGCTCGAGGAAATGGGAGACCCCCGCCTCGTTGTCGTTCTCGTCCCTCGTGCCCGTGTCGATCCAGCAGCCCAGGGCCACCGATCGGAGGGAGGGCATGGGCTCGGTGATCACACGCAGGCCGTTGGGAAGCATCGTGAAGTCGTAGTGCACGGGCCGAAGGGTAAAGGTGGGAACCGGGTACACGGAAGTCGGTTGGGTCGGTTTGACTCGGCATGAGACAATGAACGGCTGTGCGCGCACGCGATCAGACATTTCTCACCGACCTGATCGGGCCCGAGGACCAGGCCATCGAGGCCGTGGTGGGCCGCTACCAGCGGGTAGCGCCGGCCGTCACCCGGCTCGCCCGGAGTCTGTCGGAGAACCCGAACCTCAGGGTCCGTCTCGGGCCCGAGTCATCCGCCTCCGCCGACGAGATCGTCTGCGATCCACGAATCTTCCAGGCGGCCTATCACCGCAACGCGCCGGTCACGCCGGACGAGGTGGCTCTGGCCTCGGCACTGCATGAGGTCCTGCATCTGGTCTCGACCAATCTCGAGGATGTGCGCGAGCTGCCCGAGGACTGGCCGGTCGACGGTCAGGTCACCGACGCGCAGGTCGACCTTCTCACCGCCCTGGAGCGAACCGACAAGCCGGTCGCCGAGGTGCTCTTCTTCTCACTCGAAGACGCACGCCAGGAGTTTCAAGGGCTCTCGATCTACCCGGGAGCGCGCTCTGTGCTGCAAGACCTCTATCTCTCGTCGCTGGGTCAGGCAATCCAGCGTTCGGGCGCCCTGAGCCAGTTCGTGCTGGGCTGCTTTCTGCTGACAGCCGGATATGTCGAACGCGAGGTCCTCGAGAAGAGATTCGAGGCTCGCGCCGCTGTGGCGCTCGACGACGCCACCGGCCACTGCAGGGAAGCTTCGGAGTCGGATGACCCGTGGTACGTGGCGCAGCTCGCCATCGAACTGGAGGCCATCGCCAGAGCAAACGGGCTCATAACCGAGGTACCCGAGACCGCGACCAACGCCCAGCGGAAGGCCGCGGAGAAAATGGATGCCGAGAAAGCCGCCGAGGGAGTCGACACGGTGCGCATGGTCTCGCCGATCGTCACCGACGCCGAGTCATATCAGAACACCAAACGCGCCGCCGATGCCAGGTCGGGCCACTCGGGCCGCAAGGGCGCCTCCGACATCGCCGACGACGAGTCCACCAATCAGCTACTGCGAGTCAGCCAGTCACCGGAGGTCTTCCTCCCAACGGGCCAGGGCGGCAAGCTCGTGGTGACTCCCATCCCGTCGGCATTTGCCGGCTTCGGCAGGGACGGGGCCGAAGCCATCGCCAATGCATCGAGACGGTGGTCTGTCGATCAGCGGCATGTCTCCGGGGAGCTCTTTCCCCTGTTCGCCGCCAACCAACGCCGCGGCTTGCGCTCGGGATTCGACCAGGGCGATGTGTCACCACACGCTGCGTTGTTCATCGGCGCCGGGTTGTACGAGCGTCTCTACGAGCGTCGGGCGGCACGGACGCGGCGCCACTATGCCGTCTCGCTCCTCGTGGATGGGTCGGCTTCGATGCTCAGCCCGGGACGAAGCTCTCGTTCGGGGACCCAGTGGGCAATGCCGGCGGCACTGCTCGGAGCCTGGAGCATGGCCCGTCTCTGCGATGAGCTTCAGATCGATTTCGAAGTCGCCGTATTCAACCGGGGCTTCGCGGCTCGGCCCGACGACACCGAGGAAACCTATGTGAAGGCCAGGTCCGCCGCGACTGCGGGGTTGAAGAGAACCCAGGGCTCGGCGGCCGACCGTCTCACGTCAACGGTGAATCATTACATGGTGAAACCATTCGATCGCCGCTGGCGAGACTCCCAGCACACCCTTGCCGGCCTGTTCTTCACGGCCATGAATCCGAAACAGGCCTCGACTCAGGCTCGCAGGGACACCAAGTCGGCGCCGCCGGTCTCACTCTTCGAGAAAGCGTCGAATGTCGACGAGTTCAACGTCATGCATGCGGCCGAGCGGATGGGACGCCTGGGCGCCGACGTGCGGATTCTCATGGTCCTCGCAGACGGGATGACGAGGGGGTCGGTGGTTGCTCTGACCAAGACCGTGCAGTCGGTCGAGACCACCGGGACCACCGTCATCGGAATCGGGATCGGTGATCATACGGTCGACCAGGCGTATCAACGGCACGAGATCGTTGACGAGCCCGACCAACTGACCACGGCCATGGTCGAGGGCACTCGAGGTGCCCTGCGCAGGAGTCTCGCCTATTCGGGTATGGACACCTGGTGGCTGCGAGCATCGGAATTTCAAGACAAGGAGCAATCAGTTGCCTGACACAGTCGTATTCGAAGACCCGGCCGGCGAGGGGAAACCCATAGAGCTGGAGACATTCGAAGTCCCAACGGATCTCGAAGATGCCGAGCTTCGCCAGCGCAAGGTCCCCGAGCCCGACCCGAACTACGTCGACCTCGGCATGTTGTACCGGTTCGCCCAGGTGGAACAGGCGCGACGCAGTGACGCCGAGGGCCTCGTGCCGCTGCATGTTGCGGTCAGAGGCCACATGGGTACCGGCAAGGACCACGACATCGAGCAATTCGCCGCCGCGATGAATCTCCCCTACTTCCGCATCCCGCTCACCGGCGAGGTGCGAGACGTGACCCTCATCGGATCGACCCACCTCCACGGCGACGGCAAAGGAGGCACCGAGAGCCGCTGGGAGGACGGTGACATCACCCGGGCGCTGCGAGGCCCGGCTCTGCTCAACCTCTCCGAGTTGAATGCGGCCGGCGCCGAGACATTGTTCGCCCTGCACGGCCTGCTCGACCGCTACGCGGCTCTCGATCTGCCCAACGGGGAGACCGTCCGCCTTCGCGACGACGTTCGCATGTTCGGGACCATGAACCCCACCGACATCAGGGACTACGCCGGAACCCAGACGCTCAACAAGGCATTCGCCGACCGCTGGGTCATATGGGAGAAGACCTTCCCCGGCGAGGAACAGGTGAGAGCGATGCTGGAACGTCGCTATCCCAACCTGAAGGATGTGTACGTAGAAGCCATCGCCAGGTTGACCGTCGAGATCAACGCCTCATTCGACGCGACCGACACCGGGACCCGGGTGGAGACTCCGCTGTCTCTCCGGTCGGTGCTCGATCGCCTTCCCACCGGCTTGCTGATCTATGCCGACCGCGACGATCCCCTGCGAGAGGCCTGGGAAGAGTTCGCGTTGCCCCAGGTCGATCGTTACGACCGGGACCACTACGAGACGGTGTGGAACGCCGTGGTGCGCAGGGGGCCGTCCGAGAAGCCGTTTTGATCGCATCCCGACGCGATATCGAGCCCATCGACTCGGACATGCTCGCCGTCGGGGATGGTCATTCTGTCTGGTGGGAGACCTGGGGCAGCGACAGGGGGACACCGGTGGTCTTCGTCCATGGAGGCCCCGGCGGAGGCTGCAGCCCTGGCCATCGCGAGCTGTTCGATCCCGACCGCTACCGGGTCGTCTTCTTCGACCAGAGAGGGTGTGGGCTGAGCACCCCGTCCGCTGCCGAGCCCGACGCCGATCTCAGCACGAACACCACCCAGCACCTGATCTCCGACATGGAGGCGATCCGCCAACTGCTGTCCATCGACAGTTGGGCCGTCTACGGTCTCTCCTGGGGGACGACGCTCGGGCTGGCCTATGCCGAATCCCATGTCGATCGGGTGAGTGGCGTCATGCTCGGCCTGGTGGGGCTGAGCACGCCTCGTGAGGTGAAGTGGATCACCGAGGGGGTCGCCCGAATCTTCGCTCCTCAGTGGGAGCGTTTTGCCGGCTTCGTCCCCGAGTCGTTGCGGGGCCTACCCCTCGTCGATGCCTACGCGAGGCTCCTATTCGATCCCGACCCGAATATGCAGGCGAACGCGGCCCGCGAGTGGTGTCGCTGGGAGGACACTCACATGGGCCTCGCCCCGGGCGCCGGCCCCCGCCTGCAGATGGAGAGCCCACGCTTTCAGCTCCAATTCGCCAGGCTGGTCACTCACTATTGGAGCAACGGCGCCTTCCTCGGCGAAACGGAGTTGATGGACAATGCCCACCTCCTAGACGGTGTCCCCGGAGTGCTGGTCCATGGCCGGTACGACGTCAGCTCACCGGTCGAGACCCCGTGGCGCTTGTCGCAGCGATGGGAGTCGGCAGAGCTGGTGGTGATCGACGATGCAGGGCACGGTGGAGGCTCTCTCGCCGATGCGTTCAGCGCCGGGCTTGACAAGGTCACGTCGTGAGAATCGACCGCACGGTACGTTGGGACCGCAATGGCCTATGACCTCGGCAACGAGGAGCTGAACGAGCGACTGCGCAGCCTCATCGCCGACAGCTCCGACAACGAGAACCAGGACCTCATCGAGGAACTCGTCGTCACCGCTCTCAAACTGCATCGCGATGGGGCCACCCGTGGCGATCTCAAGATGATCAACACCGCGGTGAAGGAGATGCGCTATTCCAACCTGGTGTTCAGCCGGCACGATGAGCCCAAGGTCACCATCTACGGCTCGGCGCGGACTCCCGCAGATGACCCCAACTACAAGCTCACCGAGGAATTCGCCGCCACCATGGCCCGCCATGGATGGGGTGTCATAACCGGTGCCGGCCCCGGGATCATGGAGGCGGGCAACAAGGGAGCCGGAATCGAGAACTCATTCGGCGTGAACATCCGGCTCCCTTTCGAAGCCTCGGCGAATGAGTACATCGCAGAAGGCAGGACGGTGAACTTCAAGTACTTCTTCACCCGGAAACTCGGCTTCGTAAAGGAGTCCAACGCATTCGTCATCATGCCTGGCGGGTTCGGCACATTGGACGAAGCCTTCGAGCTGATCACACTCATCCAGACCGGCAAGTCGGATCTCCACCCCATCGTCTTGCTCGAAGCCGAGGGCACCGGCTATTGGGAGCCCCTCATCGGCTTCACGACCGAAATACTCCTGGGGAAAGGGATGATCTCCGAGTCCGATCTTGCCCTGTTCCTGCAGACCAACGACCCTCAGGAGGCCTGCGACCACATTCTCGAGTTCTACACCAATTATCACTCACAGAGATACACGGCCGGAAAGCTGATACTGAGATTGCGCCAGGCACCCACCGATGACCTCCTGGCCCAACTGAACGAAGACTTCGCCGACATCATCGTCGAGGGCCGGATCGAGCGAGTCGAGCCCAACCAGGCGGAGGTCGAGGACGAGGACGCGCTGGACATGGAACGGATCACTTTCTATTTCGATCGGCGCCATTTCGGACGTCTTCGTGAGCTCATCGATCGTCTCAACGATCTGGCCAGTCTTCCCGAAACCACCGAGATCCCGCACCCAATCAGCGAGGAGCAGGCGGAAAGACCCTGGTAGACGCCCGGCTGCCTTGGTGATTTCCACAGATTCCCTATTAGAATTGCCTGGTGCGCGACATCCTCTCCGATCTCGTAGCGGAACAGCAGTTCCTGGACCAATCCCTGCAGAGAATCCCGATCAAGGTATGGGATCTCGTTACGCCCAACAAGCCATGGACCGTGCGGGACACGATCGCCCATCTGGCCGATTTCGAGGATCTCGGCGCAGACGCCTTGCAAAACGGGAAACGGATCAAGGAGTGGCAGGCGGCCACTGACATCGAGCCACTTCGCCGGGAGCCCATCAAGAAGGGCCGGAGCATGCGCCCCCAAGACGTCATCGAGTGGTGGCGCGGTGGCCGTGCCAAAGTCGTCGAGCCCCTGTCTCACATGAGCGGTGAAGATCGTCTCCCATGGATCGCGGGCGACATGAGCGCCCGGACCTTCGCCACATTCCGACTGACCGAGACCTGGATGCATGGACTCGACATCTACGAGACGCTCGGGATCGAAGTCGAGGACACGCCCCGGGTCAGGCACGTGTGCTGGTTCGGCTGGAAGACGCTCCCCTACGCCTTCAAACAAGCCGGCGAGCATTATGAGCCGGTTCGCATCGAGGTCATCGGCCCCGGCTACTCCAAGTGGGTCTACGGCCCGGAGGACACAGACCAATTGATCAAGGGATCAGCGTCGGATTGGGCACGTCTCGCGGTCCGACGGACCGTATTGAAAGACACCCGGCTCAAGGTCTCCGGTGAACACGCCGAGAGGGCCGTCGAGTTGGCTCAGACCTTCCTGTGAATCCGGGCCTCCCCCGGCTCGTGGGGATGGTTCATCTGCTCCCACTCCCCGGGTCACCGCGCTTCGGCGGCTCCATAGATGAGGTCGTCGGCACCGCGGTCGACGATGCCCGTGTTCTCACCGAAGCCGGCTTCCCCGCGTTGTTGGTGGAGAACTACGGGGATGCCCCTTTTCACGCCGACTCGGTGCCGCCTGAGACCGTCGCCGCCCTGACGGTGAGCGCCACCGCCGTCGCCGAGAGGCGCGTCCCATTCGGCGTCAACGTGCTTCGAAACGATGCGATCAGCGCCGTGGCGATCGCAGCCGCGACCGGCGCAGCATTCATCCGGGTAAACGTGTTGACAGGGCTGATGTACACCGACCAGGGGCCCATAGTGGGTCGGGCCGGCGAAGTGCAACGGAGTCGCGCTCGACTTTGCCCACACGTCGAGGTTTGGGCCGACGTCATGGTCAAGCACGCCATCCCCCCCGCAGGGCTCGATGCTCGCCAGGTGGTTGCGGACACAGTCGAGCGTGGCCTGGCAGACGCCATCGTGGTGTCCGGCTCGGGAACGGGTGCCGAGCCCGACCCGGAGATGGGACGACAGATCAGGGAGGCGACTCCCGCGGGGACACGCGTCGTGGTCGGCTCGGGTGCGACCGCAGACAACCTCGATTCGCTCCTCGGGTTCGCAGATACGCTCATCGTCGGCTCGAGCATCAAAGTGGAGGGTGATCCCGCCAATCGTCCCGATCCTCTGAGGTGCAAGGCATTCGTGGAGAAGGCGGCAAAGAGAGGGCTCGTGTGACCATCAAGAGCAGAGCGGAAGACGGCGTGGCACGGGTGACCCTCGCTGATCCCGAGACCCGCAATGCCATCACCGGGGAGGAAGTGATCGATGACCTGCTCGACGTGCTTCACGACGCAGAGAGCGATCTGAAGGTCACTGTCGTGGTCATCGATGCAGAGGGGCCTGCCTTTTCTTCCGGTGGCAACGTCAAGGACATGGCGGCCAAGGACGGGCTGTTCTCAGGCTCGCCGGTCGAGATGACCGAGAAGTATCGGGACACGATCCAGCAGCTCACTCGTTTCCTCGCCACCACCGACCTGGTCACGATTGCCTCCGTGAACGGGCCTGCCGTCGGTGCCGGTTTCGACCTCGTGCTGGGATGCGACCTCCGCATCGGCACGCGCAACGCCAGGTTCGCTCACAC
>Ga0268386_10000826_pt1 | contig 20444 bp, 22 predicted proteins | sample RVTome_15_FD_200260 | JGI IMG/M metagenome (GOLD analysis project Ga0268386, IMG submission 200260) | Soil microbial communities from uranium-contaminated site in the Upper Colorado River Basin, Wyoming, United States - RVT150D86... ...
TCCTCGGCGACCCACTCCTGCAAACGTCCGTGGGTCTGGATGCGGAACTTGGCCATCTCGAGACTCCTTCTCGTCGTGTTCCCAAACCTAGAGGAGAGAGCCCATAGCCTGCAAGACCTCCTTCTCTATTGATCTATAGACTGTGTCTATGGAAGCCCTCGCTCTGCTGTCGACCACCCTGCAACGTCTCCGGGTGTTCGTCACCGTCGTCGAGCACCAGGGCTATTCAGCCGCGGCAGATCATCTCGGGATGGCGCAACCCTCGGTGTCATATCACGTCCGCGCCCTGGAGCGTGCCCTCGGCGCCGGGTTGCTGATCTACAAGGACCGGGGCATCCATCTCACGCCCGAGGGTGAGCTCGTCTTTCGCACGGCACGAACCATCCTGAACGAAGGGGAGCGTCTCGGTGAGACCATCGAGAGAATGCGTGGTGGCCAGCTGGGTTGGATCTCGTTGGGGGCCAGCATTGCGTTCGAGCACCAATTCTTCTTCGACTCGATCATCGCACCCTACGTGAGGACACACCCCGAAGTGCACGTCTCCCTCCAGTTCGCCCACAGCATCGACCTGGTCGAAGGAGTCTCGACCGGCTCACTCGACATGGCGTATGTGAACGACTGGCAGATACCCGCCGACCTGGGGTTCGACCGCCTCCACCACTCCGAGTTGGTGTTCTTGGTGGCGTCACATCATGAGTTGGCCGGCCGCGCTCGTGTCACCCCTGACGAGATCAGCGCGGCGGGACTCATCGCCGCGCCCATCGAGCGCGGTGAGGTGATCAGCTACCACGAGATGCTGCGCCGCGCGGGCATCAGCAACCCTCGAGTCATGATCGAGATCGACGGCATCCAGGCCAGGAAATTCGCCACCCAGGCCGGTCTGGGTGTCCTCGCCACATTCGTTCCCGACTACGTGGGCGACAACGCCATGGACCCCTTGCACACTCTCCCTCTCGATGGCGAGCCACCCCGGATCGAGTTCGGGATCGTCACCCGTCGGGGGCAACCGTGGACACCGCTGATGGAACACCTCGGCTCCTGGCTGCGGTCAGTGACCACGGCCGAGTGATCCCCACCGTCTCAGCCTTCTCCCGCGGCCCGGATCGCCTCCCAGACCCGATGAGGGCGCAGCGGCATCGCCAGGTCGGTGACCCCATAGGGCGCCAGGGCGTCGAGGACGGCATTGACGATGGCGGGAGGGGCGCCGATGCAGCCCGCCTCACCGGTTCCCTTGACGCCCAGAGGGTTGGAGGGGGCAGGGCTGAAGGTTCTGCCCAGATCGAAAGTCGGTGTGTCCAAGGCCGCCGGGATCAAGTAGTCCATGAAGCTGGTGGTCAACGGGTCGCCGCTGTCGCTGTACTCGATGCCCTCGAGCACCGCCTGGCCAAAGCCCTGGACCAGCGAGCCCACCACCTGGCCATCGACGATCATTGGGTTGAGCACCGTCCCACAGTCATCGACGGCGACATACTTCAAGAGGCGCACCTCGCCGGTCCCCATGACCACCTCGACCACAGCTATGTGGGTGCCATATGGGAAGGTCTGGGAGTCGGGGACGAAGGTCTCCGAGCTCTCCAACACCCGACCAGTCTCAGCCGCATGACGGGCGATCTCCGCGAACGAGAAACCCGATGACCGGTCACCCACCACGTGTACCTCGCCCCGGCCCAGGGTCAGGTCGTTCACATTGGCCTCCATCATGTCGGCCGCGGTCTCCTTCAACTGCCGGGCCACACGCTCTGCGCAACGGACTATCGCCGAACCCCCCAGCTGGGCCGACCTGCTCGCGTAAGTCCCCACTCCCTCGGCGACCAGGTCGGTGTCCCCGGTGGTCACCACGACCTCCTCGCGACCGACACCGAACACCGCAGAGGCCAGCTCGCTCCAGACTGTCTCGTGACCCTGGCCCGCCGAGGTCGACCCGGTCAGGACATTGACCCGACCGTCGTCGTCGATCTTCACATGGCCGAACTCACCGGTCCCGAGGGCCCCGCCCGCTCTCTCCACGAAAGCACCGACTCCGACCCCGATGGGGTCCGACCCCTGCTCACGACGTTGGGTCTGCTCCACCCGCACCGCCGCGACGTCGATCATCGCCACCGCCTTGTCCAGGGCCGCCCGGTAGTCACCGCTGTCGTAGATCGCCCCGGTGTGATTGGTGAAAGGGAGCTGTTGAGGAGTCACGAAATTCATCGACCGCACGGCTATCGGGTCGAGCCGGGCGGCCCGGGCGAACTCGTCCACGGCCCTCTCGATGGCGAATGCCGCCTCGGGCCGGCCTGCCCCCCGATAGGAGCCCACCGGGGCGAGATTGGTGACCACGGTGGTCGACTCCACGACGACTTCGTCGATGTCGTAGAGACCCTGCGCAACGAAGGTGGAGAGGGCCGGCAACAGCGAACCATTGTGGGGATAGGCCCCGACGTCGGCCAGTATCTCGATCCGGGCGCGTCGCATCTTTCCGTCCTCGTCGCCTTCCAGGGTGACCTGGTGGATCTGGGCCCGGCCGTGGGTGCCGCTGAGGAAGTGCTCTCGTCGACCCTCCACCCAATTGACCGGGCGACCCAGTTGCAGCGCAGCCGCGGCGACCGTCAGGTACTCGGGGAAGAGCATCCCCTTGAGCCCGAACGCCCCGCCCACATCGGGCACGACCACACGCACGAGCCCGGCGGGAATCCCGAGATGGTCGGCCAACTGCCGGCGGAGCCGATGCGGCGCCTGATGCCCACAGGCGACCACCACCCCACCTCGAGGGGTGGGCTCCGCCCTGATCGCCAGGCCCTCGATAGGGGCCGGGGCCAGTCTCTGGTTGTGCACCTTCACCGTGGCCGACACCGGGTACACCCGGTCGGAGGTCTCCGAACCGCTGACGGAGCGGGTCACCACGTTGCCCCCGTCGAACAGGGCCACCGCCCCCGCAGCCTGCTCCGGGTCGGTGATTGCATCGAGTGGATCGATCTCTGCCCAGATCAGCCCGGCCGCATCGACCGCCTCAACCATTGACTCGGCGATGACGACGGCGATCGGCTCCCCGACATACCTCACCCTTTCCGTGGCGAGGAGCGGGCGCTCGAATCTCCCCGGTCCCGCGTGCAACCCCCCGGAGATCGGGGCCAGGTCGAGATCCGATGCGGTCAGCACGCGGATCACCCCGGGCTGGCCCCCCGCCTCACCCAACTCGACTGCCGATAGGAGACCGTGAGCCACCGGGCTTCGATAGAAGCGAGCGTGGAGATCGCCGGGCTCGGCGAGATCGGAGACATAACGTCCCGCCCCGGTCATCAAACGGTTGTCCTCGAGCCGACGGTGCGCTGTCACGGGCGGTGACGATAACGGGCGTGCGATCAGAGGCCCGGGTAGCGTCATGCAAAAGCCCGAGGAGGCCCATTTGGATCTGAGTGGCAGCCAAATCATCGTCACCGGAGTGGCATCGGGGATCGGGATGGCCACCGCGGTCGATCTCAAAAGGCGAGGTGCAGCAGTGGTGGGCATCGATCTCGCACCCTCCGACCTGGCCGATGTCCATCACCAGGCCGACCTGTCCGACCCCGCCCAGATAGATGCGCTGGTCGACCGGATCGATCCGGGCTGCAATGGCCTGTGCAACGTCGCCGGAGTGCCCCCCTCCGCCCCGGCGGAGACAGTTCTCGCTCTCAACGCCAAAGGACTGCAGCACCTCACCCTCGGGCTGGTGCCAAGACTGGCCGACGGCGCTTCGATCGTCAACATCGCATCGTCCGCTGGCATGGGGTGGGCCAAGTCCGCCGACGCCTTGCGCCTCTTCGACTCGGTCCCGTTCGAGCAGGCCGCCCTCCGGGCCTTCGCCGTCGAGAACGAGCTGCTCGAAGCAGGGGCCAGTTACTTCTTCTCCAAGGAGTTCGTGATCACCTGGACGATGCGCAACCGGTGGACCTGGAGGGACCGCGGCATCAGGATGAACTGCGTCAGCCCCGGTCCGGTCGACACCCCTGCCCTTCGCCACTTCATCGAGACCCTGGGGCGGGCCAGGCGGGTCATGGACCTGATGGACCGACCCGGTCGCCCCGAGGAGATCGCCCCGGTCGTCGCCTTCCTCCTCTCCGAGGAGTCAGATTGGATCCGGGGGGCCAACATACCCGTCGACGGCGGGCTGACCAGCCATCTCGCCCTCGAGCAACTGGGGATGGGGGGTTGAGGACCCAGGTGGCCATCATCGGGGGCGGGCCCGCCGGGCTCCTTCTCTCTCATCTGCTGCACCAACGCGGGGTCGAGAGCGTGGTCGTCGAGAGACAGACCAGGGAGTACGTCCGTTCCCGCATCCGGGCCGGGGTTCTGGAGTGGGGCAGTGCCGGCATCCTCCGGGAGGCCGGGCTGGGCGAGCGCATGGACCGGGAAGGCAGGATTCACGCCGGCAGCATGGTGGCCTGGAAGGGGGAGCGGACCTTCTTCATCGACATCGAGAAACACTGTTCCCGGCCCTTCACCGCATACGGGCAGACCCAGCTCCAGGAAGACCTCGACGAGGCGTCCGACGCACGAGGCGGAGTGGTCATCGAGGGCGCGGAGAATGCCTTCCCCCACGATGTCCTCACCGACAAGCCGTGGCTCGCCTACGAGAAGAACGGGGTCGAGCAGCGTATCGACTGCGACTTCATCGCCGGGTGCGACGGGGGCCACGGTGTCTCCCGCGAGGCGATCCCCGGGGAGGTGCTCCTGGAGTACGAGCGGGTGTATCCGTTCGGGTGGCTGGGGATCCTCTCGGAGACACCCCCGATCGAGCACATCACCTACTGCAACAGCTCGAGAGGATTCGCCCTGGCCTCACAGCGGAACCCGATGCTCAGCAGGTACTACCTCCAGGTGCCGGAGACCGACTCCATCGAGGAGTGGCCCGACCACCGCTTCTGGGATGAGTTGCAAAAACGCTTCCCACCCGAGATCTCCGATGTCATCGTCACCGGGCCCTCGATCGAGAAATCGATTGCCCCGCTGCGCAGCTTTGTCGCCGAGCCGATGCGATACGGAAACCTCTTCCTCGCCGGCGACGCGGCCCACATCATGCCTCCCACCGGGGCGAAAGGCCTGAACTTGGCCATCAGCGACGCCTGGTACCTGTCCAATGCGCTCGCCGACCACTACACGACCGGCTCGACCGCCCGTCTCGACGAGTACTCGGAGATCGCTCTGCGCCGGGCGTGGAGCGCGGCCAGGTTCTCGTGGTGGCTGACCTCACTCCTCCACCGCTTTCCCGAAGAGGGTGAGTTCGGTCAACGGATCCAGGAGTCCGAGTTGGACTATCTGGCATCGTCACCGGCGTACCAGCAGTCGATCGCCGAGCAGTACGCAGGTCTGCCCCTGTAGGGATCAATGGGTCGAGGCGATGATCCCGCCGTCGACCCTGATCTGGGATCCGGTGATGTACGAAGCCGGCTCGCCACATAGAAATGCGACCACCTGGCCGAATTCGTCGGGATCGCCGAACCTTCCGGCGGGGATCATCGCCTGTGAGCGCGCCCTGATCTCCTCGAGGCCCACACCCTCCATCTCGGCGCGACCGGCCTCGTGTTGTTGCAGCCGATCGGTGGCGATGCGGCCCGGCAGCACCATGTTCACCGTCACCCCGTCGACCGACACCTCATTGGCCAGCGTCTTGCACATACCGGCCACCGCAGGCCGGGCCAGATTGGACAGGGCGAGGTTGCGAATGGGCTGCTGGACCCCGGACGAGCCTATGGCCACGATCCGGCCCCAACCCCGCTCCCGCATACCGGGGACCACGAGCCCGGTGAATCGGACGAACGGGCGGACCAGGAGGTCGAGCGCCCGGTCCACCTCGTCTACGGTCTGGTCGACCATGGCCCCGAGGGGCGGGCCACCGGAGTTCCACACCAGGATGTCGACCTGACCGAAGGTCGCCAGAGTGGTCGCCACCACCCGCTCGGGGGTGGCGGGGTCGGCGACATCGGCCTCCATGCCGACCGCGGACGGTAGGGCCGCAGCCTCTTGTCGTGCCAGGTCTCCCCGGCGGCCGAAGATCACCACATTCGCTCCCTCCGCGGCGAGGGCGCGAGCGCTGGCCAGACCGAGGCCTGCGGTCGAGGAACAGACAATGGCTGTGCGGTTGATGATGCCGAGGTCCATGGGATGCATTATGCCGGGTCGTTCCCGGCCGACTCCTGGTTGGGGCCGTGCTGAAAACTCTGTCCCGGCGGGCGCGTAGAATCATTCACATGCCTAGAGCCATATGGAAGGGCGCAATCAACTTCGGCCTGGTGACCATCCCGGTCGGGATGTACACCGCAACCGACAACAAGACGCCAAAGTTCAAACAGCTCAGAAAGACCGATCACTCACCCATCCGCTACAAGCGGGTGTCCGAGGCAGACGGCGAAGAAGTGCAATGGGACGACATCGTCAAGGGCTACGAGTTCGAGAAGGACCGGTACGTGGTGTTCACCGATGAGGAGTTGACCGCAGCCAACCCGGAAGGGAACAAGCTCGTCGACGTCGTCCAGTTCGTCGATGAGGACGAGATCGACCCGATGATGTATCAGAAGTCGTATTACCTCGCCCCGGAGAGGACCGGGGTGAAGGCCTATCGCATCCTCAAGGAGGCACTCGAGAAGAAGGGCCGGGTCGGTATAGCCAAGGTCTCCATCAGGGAGAAACAGCAACTCGCCACCCTGAGGGTCAAAGACGATGTCATCGTGATGGAGACCATGTTCTGGCCCGATGAGATCCGCGGGGCCGAGTTCGAGGAGTTGGAGGCAGAGGTCGAGATCCGGTCCGAAGAGTTGGAGATGGCCGGGTCGATAATCGACAACCTCACCCGGCCATTCGACGGAGAGCAATTCGTGGACACCACGAGAGAAGCGGTGGAGGAGCTGGCTGCCAAGAAGGTGGCCGGCGAGGAGATCGTCGCACCGTCCTCACCCGAGCCCACCAAGGTGGTCGACTTGCTCGAGGCCCTCAAGGCGTCGGTCGAAGCCACCAAGGAGAAGCAGGCAAAGGCCGGCTGAGGGTCTAGCCATAATGACCACACTCGAGAACCGGCCGAACACCGCACTCCTCGTCGTCGACGTGCAGAAAGGCGTCGTCGAGGGGGCTCACCAGCGTGATGCGGTGGTCGCCAACGTCGGCAGCCTCGTCGAGAAGGCGCGGCGGGAAAAGGTCCCGGTCGTCTGGGTCCAGCACTCCGACGAGCAGCTGGCCAGAGGGAGCGATGACTGGGGGATCGTCCCCGAGCTGACTCCGGGCGAGACCGAGCCGCTCGTCGAGAAGAACTACGGCGACTCCTTCGAGGACACCACCCTCGAGACCGTGCTGTCGGGCCTCGGAGTCGGGCGACTCGTCGTCGTCGGCGCGCAGACCGATGCGTGTGTCCGCTCGACGCTCCACGGCGCGTTGGTCAGGGGGTACGACACCACCCTTGTCAGTGACGCCCACACGACGGAGGACTTCACCGCATGGGGGGCACCGCCGCCGGAGCAGGTCATTGCGCACACCAACCTGTACTGGGCCGACCAGACGGCGCCGGGACGGACCGCTGGGTCGGTCGAGACCGAGGAAGTCGACTACGGCGTCACCTAGCTCGGCGGCCTTCTCCGAACGGCCGCCGGTCACCAACCGACAGCCGAGCACATCCAGCCGCCCGGGTCCGGATCCTTAGAGTTCGCTGGGTGACTCTGTTCGGTGCGGTCGAGATCGGGGGTACCAAGGCACTCGTCGCCGTGGGGACCACTCACCAGGACATGTCGGACCCGCTGCGTTTCGCCACCTCCGGCCCCGACGAGACCCTCGCCGAGATCACCCGGTTCTTGGCCGGTCACGATGTCGACACGGTGGGTGTGGTCAGTTTCGGGCCGCTCGAGCTCGATCCGCGCAGTGCCAGATTCGGCGCGATCCTGTTCACACCCAAGCCGGGGTGGACTGGGACCCGGGTGTATGAGCGTCTGGCGTCCTCGCTCGGGGTGCCCGTCGCCCTCGACACCGACGTCAACGGTGCCGCCATCGGAGAGGGGCGCTGGGGAGCGGCGGCGGGGATGACGGACTACGCCTACGTCACGGTCGGGACCGGTATCGGTGCAGGTGTCGTGGTCGACGGGAAGATCATCGGTGGGGGGAGACACCCCGAGATGGGGCACGTCGTGGTGAGCCGGAGGCCCGGCGACAGTCATCAGGGACTGTGTCCCTATCACGGGGACTGTCTCGAGGGCATGGCCTCGGGGCCGGCCCTCGAAGCCAGGTTCGGGCGCCCCGACACCTGGGCAGGCAACGACCTGGTGCTCGATCTCCTCACCCACTATCTCGCCCAGGGAGTACTCAATCTCGTCTACACCCTGGCCCCCGACCGGATCATCGTGGGGGGCGGGGTGAGTGCATTACCCGGCCTCCACGATCGGCTCCGCACCCGGTTGGGGGCGCTCATCGCCGGCTATCCGCAGACACCCGACCTCGACTTGTTGATCTCCGAGCCTGGTCTGGGCGACCGTTCGGGTCTGGCGGGTGCGCTTGTCCTGGCCGCCGGTCTCAATGCCTGACCGGCTGTTCCCTTCTGTGCGGGTTAGTGGCGCTCCACGCGCCATTAACCCGCACAGAACGGTGGGATCAGCTGCCCGGGCCCTCCTCGGCCCAAGTCACCGTCTCCGGGTCGGCGAGTTCGACCCCTTTGTAGACCGGGGCGCGCAGATGGTCGTCGAAGGTCCACTCCTTGTACTCGACATTGATGACGATGCCAGGCTCCACCCACACCGGTCTACCCGGGGCGATGACCTGATTGGTGAATGGGCTGGTGTCCCGTTCGATCTGGGTGAGTGCGTCGTGGAAGGCCCTCAGCGATGAGTCGGTGAATCCTGAGCCAACCGCGGCGATCCAGCGCAGGCCTCCGGGGTCGTACAGACCCACCAGCACCGAGCCAAAGGTGGCTGATCTCCCCCCGTCGCCGGCGAGATAGCCCCCGACCACCGCACGGAGGGTGTGCCGCTGCGATATCTTCTGCCAGTCCTCCGAGCGACGGCCCGGTTGGTATCTGGACCCGAGCCGCTTGGCGACGATTCCCTCGATGCCTATCTCGGTCACCGCCCGGTACAGGCTTTTCCCAGTGGTGGGAGTGGGGTCGGGCACCACCATTGGCGGTTCCAGGTCGAGCGAGCCGAGGAGCTCGCGGCGTGCCTCGTAGGGAAGCGCGGTGACGTCGTCGCCGTGAAACAGGACATCGAAGACGACCAGGTTGACTCCCACTCTCGCCCCCGTTCCCCTGCCGCCGAACCCAGTGCGCCGCTGCAGCAGCGAGAACGACGGCCGCCCCGCCTCGTCGAAGGCCACTATCTCTCCGTCGACTACCACACCGTCGGGGATCTCCAGCGCCCCGATCTCGGGGAATGGCCCGAGAAGGTCCAAGCCCCTGCGTGATCGGGCCCTGACCGCGCCTTGGGCGGCGCCGACGATGGCCCGATACCCATCCCATTTGACCTCGAACCACCACCCCTTGTCATCGAACGGCTCCGCCCGCTTGCTGGCGAGCATGGGCTCGAAGTCGGGGAGCCTCACCCGGAGGCCAGCTCCTCCCTGACGAGACGACTGACCATCCCACCGTCGAGGTCCTCGCCATGGGTCTTCATCAGGTGCCCGGTGACCCGACCGGCCGCCTTTTCGTCGCCGGCGGCGTCGAGCGCCTCGATGGCGGCGACCACGAGCCGGCGTGTCGCGTCTTCGTCGAGCTTCGTCGGCAGCCACTGGGAGAGGTACTCCACCTCGAAGGCGAGCTTGTCGGCCATCTCCTCCCCACGCTCGCCGAAGCCGGCGTACTCCTCCCGGGACTTCTCCATCTTCTTCACGTAGGAGGCGATGACCCCCCGGTAGAGGGCGTCATCCACCTCGCCGGTGAAGTCGGGCTGGCTCTTGGCAATGGCGACCTCGGTCTGTATCTGGCGGATCACGTCGCGACGGGGGGCGTCCTTCGCCTTCATCGCCGCCCGCAGCTCCGCGATCAATTGCTGCTGAATGGTCATACGTCGTTCCGAACGGTGCCGGCCAGGAGTCCTGGGTCGTCGGTAATGATGCCTGTAACGTCGAACTGCACCAACTCCCGGGCACGTTCGGGGTCGTTGACGGTCCACGGGTAGACATCGACCTCGGGGTTTAGCACGGACGCGATCAGGGAATGATCGGGAACCAGGGCGCGGTGTCCTGCGTCCAAGCAATGTTTGACAGCTTCATCCAGGGCGGACCCAGCCGGGATGGCAAGCCCGGTGGCCACCTCGGGAAACACCCGGCGCACGGTGGCGACGGTCTCGGGATTGAACCCGGTGACGATGTCGCCCGGACGGGCACGCTCCGCTGCCTCCAACGCCAGTCGATGGTCGGGCTCGTACCCCGGCTCCATCGGCATGTTCTTGATCTCGATCTGAACCGGGGTCCGGGGCAGGGCCGCGAGGACCTCATCGAGCAACGCCGGATGGTGTCCCCCACCGAGGTCGACCTCGGACAACTGCGGCCACGGAGTCTCCCGCACCGGGAAGCCACCGAGCACCGGATCGTGCGCCAGGACGAGTTTGCCGTCTCGGGACCTGCGGACATCCACTTCAATGGCATCGGCCACCCCGGCCGCGGCAATGCAGCCACTCAGGGTGTTCTCGGGAAACCGCGTCGGCCACCCCCGGTGGCCGATGACGGAAAAATACCTGTTCATGGGGAGACAATCACAAAAATCCGTTTACAAGCGACCTTGGGGACAGTACATTCCGCCCCGAAATCCCCCCAAGCACCTCCGGGTGAGACCCCGATGACGGTGGCCTTGTGAAAAAGATCACAAAGTAAGGAACACATGACCCTCACAACCATCACGACCGATTGGCGAGACCTCGCCTCCTGTCGGGACTCGGAGCCCTCGCTCTTCTTCCCGGTCGGGACGACTGGTCCTGCCGTCGAGCAGATCGAGGCCGCGGTGGCCATCTGCAACACATGCGTGGTTCGTGAAGACTGCCTCCAATACGCCCTGGAGACCAATCAGGAGTCCGGCGTATGGGGTGGCTATGCCGAGGACGACCGTCGTCGTCTTCGCAAGCGCTGGCTCGCCGAGCGACGTCGTCGCTCCGTCTGAACGAAACCGAGATCGAGAATTGGGAAAGACGCCCGGAAGGGCGTCTTTCCTCTTTTCGTGACTCTCAGACGGCGGGAGCGAAGCCGACCGTATGGCCCCCCTCGGCATCCTCGATCTCGATGAACGCCACGCTGCGCGCCGGGATGCCCACCGTCCGGCCCTTGGAATCGATGAACCACCCGAGGCCACCCTGGGCCACGGCCTTCTCCATCTCCTCCTTGAACGCCTTGGCGTCGTCGACCTCGAGCTCGAGAAGCTTGTCGGTAGTGCTGATTCCGATGCGAACCTTCATGCCCCGGATCGTAACCCCCTTCAAATCGCTCGGTGCCGGTCATAGGTTGGGGACATGGGTCGGGTCCTCTTCATCATCGGGCTGGTAGGGGTGCTGCTGGCGGCGGGTGTCGCCGTGGCCTCGCCGGCGGACCAGATCCGGCTCCCGGTGACGATGAGCCCTCCACCGAAGCCGGGGGCGGGGCCGACTTCGGTGGTCGTCGAGAGGGGCGACCACCTCTGGAAGATCTCAGAGAGCCATCTGGGGCCGGAGGCGACCGCTGCCGAGGTGGTCCCATACTGGCTCGAGGTCATCGACGTGAACACCCCCGGGCTGCGCTCCGGAGACCCCGACCTGATCTACCCCGGGGAGGTTATCGAGCTCCCCGCGGCTAGCGAACCGCGGTGAACTTGTAGACCCCGCCCTCGTAGGTCACCACATAGAGCTCACCATGACCGTCGAGCCCAAAGCTGGTGATCGATCCGACCGGTCCGCCGAGATCCTCCGTCCAGTCCCGCTCCTCGGTGACCTGGCCGTCCACGAACTCAAAGCCGCGAATCCACTGACGGACCCAGTCCGAGTAGAAGTAGGTGCCGGCCAACTCCGGGATCTCTGCACCCCGGTACACGTACCCACCAGTGATCGAAAGCCCTTCCTCATGGCTGTAGGTGACCACCGGAGAGGTGTAATTGGAGGCATCGCAGTCCTGGACGTGGAAACACCGGGTCCCCTCCATGTCGGACCAACCAAAGTTGTGACCTCCCTCGTCGATGGAGACCACGTTGATCTCCTCCTGGTCGGCGTGACCCACGTCGGCGATGTAGATCAGGCGGTCGACGGGATCGATGGCGAAACGCCATGGGTTGCGAAGCCCGTACGCCCAGACATCGCCCATCCCTCCCCCGTCGACGAAGGGGTTGTCGGGTGGGATCGAGTAGAGATCGCCGTTGTCGACGTCGATGCGGACGATCGTCCCGTAGGGGGTGTTGGGGTCCTGGCCCTGGTCGCGGCTGTCCGCGCCATCACCCATCGAAACCCAGAGAAAACCATCGGGGCCGAAAGCCACATTGCCCGCGTAGTGCCGGATGTCGGTGTGACCCTCGGGCTGCTCGTATTCGAAGATGACCTTCTCGGAGTCGGCCAAGGCCAGGTTGGGATTCTCCGAGGACACCGAGAACTCGGAGAGCTGACGTCTTCCGCCCTTGTCCGTGTAGTAGACGAAGAAGCGGCCGTTGTTGGCGTAGTCCGGATGAAAGGCGAGCCCGAGCATGCCCTGCTCGATGCCCCCGGCCAGGACCTCTTCGGTGAGATCGAGGAAAGCCGGGTCGAGCATGGTGCGGCTCTCGTCGAGAATGCGAATCACCCCGACCCGCTGGACGATGAACAACCGATCGTCTCCTATAGGCGCGGTGATCGCCGACGGTTGGCGGAACCCGTCGAAGACCTGATCGAGGGTGACCTCCTGCAGCGGGCCGAGGACCGGAGTCGTACCTGGCGCCGTCGTCGTGGATCCGTCGCCCTCCCCCGGGATGGTGGTGGAGGTCGGCCCCTCCCCGCCATCGTCACCGTCGTCGGGAGTTGTGGTGGTGGTCGTCGAACCGCCCGCCCCCGGCGGGTTCTCGTCGCTCCCGATTCCCATCACCCTCAGGAAGAAGAAGCCGATGAGGAAGACGGCTACGAGCGCAACGAGGAGGATGCGGTATCGGGCCTGATCCGGAGTGGTGGGTTCGCGGTGTCGGGCGGTCACAGAGTCAGCGATTGTATGACCGGCTTACGCCCAAGCGGTGTGCGACTAAGCGTTCTCGCCGAGAAAGATCTCCGAGACCGAGGAGTCCATGAAGATCGCCTGCAGGGTCTCGGCGAGGATCGGCGCGATCGAGAGAACCTTCACGTTGTCCAGCGCCTGGATATCGCTGCTCACCGGGAGGGTGTTGGTGACGATCACCTCCTCGATGGGCGCATTCTTGATCCGATCGAGGGCGGGCTCGGAGAAGATGCCGTGGGTGGCGGCGATGCGAACGCTCTTTGCCCCGTACTGCTTGACCATCTCGGCAGCGTTGCAGACCGTCCCCGCCGTGTCGATCATGTCATCGACGATGACCACGTGGCGGTCGGTGACCTTTCCCGACATGGACAGGGCCTCCGACTCGTTGTGGTCGCCCGGGTCGCGTCGCTTGTAGACGAAGGCGACCGACGCGCCGAGATGCCGGGCATAGCGCTCCGCCCTCTTCACCCCACCCGCGTCCGGGGACAGCACGGCCGTCTTGCCGTCGAACTTCCCGGACAGGTAGTCGGTGATGATCGGCAACGCGGTCAGTGAGTCCCACGGTTTGGATATGAACCCCTGGAGCTGGCCGGTGTGGAGGTCGACCGACACCAGCCGGTCCGCCCCCGCCTCCATGAACAGGTCCGCGATGAGCCGGGCCGTTATCGGCTCACGTGGCATGACCTTCTTGTCCTGTCTGGAATACCCCAGGAAGGGGATGACTGCCGTGATCCGTCGCGCCGACGCCCGGCGCAGCGCGTCGATCGTGATCAACTGCTCCATGATGTTGTCGTTGATGGGGGCGCAATGGCTCTGCATGACGAAGCAGTCGGCTCCCCGGACGCTCTCCTCGGGGCGCACGTAGATCTCACCATTGGCGAATTTGGAGAGCTCTGCCTTGCCCAGTTGGATGCCGAGAACATCGGCTACCTCCTCGGCCAGGGGCTGGTTGGCGCCCCCGGAGAAGAGCATCATCCGGTTGCGGGAGACGATGTCCACGTCAGTCCTCTGCGCTTTCGGCTGCTTTGCGCGCCTCGCGTCTTTGAGCGTAGCCGGGGATTTCCTTTTGGCCAGATCGCTCCACGGCGAGCGCATCGTCGGCCACGTCGGAGGTGATCACCGATCCGGCCCCGGTGATGGCACGGTCCCCCACCTTGACCGGGGCGACCAGCATGGTGTCGGAGCCGATGAAGGCGTCTTCACCGATCTCGGTCGGGTGTTTGTCGAAGCCGTCGTAATTGCAAGTGATGGTTCCCGCACCGATGTTGGCCCGGGCCCCTACCGTGGCGTCGCCGAGATAGGTGAGGTGAGGCGCCTTCGCCCCTTCACCGAGGGTGGTGTTCTTGGTCTCCACGAACGTTCCCGCCTTCGCCCCGCGTTGAAGCACGGTGCCCGGGCGGAGAGACGCATATGGCCCGACCTCGCATTCATCTCCCACCACGGCCGATCGCAGTACCGCGTACCAGACCGTGGAGCTCTCGCCGATGGTCGAGTCGACGGCGAACACGTCGGGTCCCACCCGACTGCCGGCACCGACGCTGGTGGCGCCTTCGAGGTGGGTGCCTGGATAGATGCGAGCCCCGGGGCCCACCGTCACCGACTCGTCGATGTAGGTGTGGTCGGGATCGATGATCTCCACCCCCGACTCCATGAGCCGCTGAGTGGTTCGTCGTTGCAGCTCCTTGCGGGCCAGCGCTAGTTGATCTTGTGAGTTGATGCCCATCACCTCCTGGGGTGAAGCCTTGACCGCGGTCAGTTTGTCACCTTCGGCCACGAGAATGCCGATTACATCGGTCAGGTAATACTCACCCTGAGCATTGTCATTGCTCACCTGTTTCAGGGTCTCGGTCAAACGACCGGCCCGAATCGCATAGATGCCGGCGTTGACCTCATCGATGTCCCGCTGCTCTGGTGTGCAATCGCGGTCTTCCACGACACCTGAGATCTCCCCGCGCTCGTCGCGGATCACCCGGCCGTAACCGGAAGGATCCTCCATGTCAGCCGAGATGAGACGGGCGGCCTCGTCGTCGTCGAGGTCGGCAAGGTCGGCGAGAAGCTCGGGACCGAGCAGCGGGGTGTCCCCATACAGGACCAAGACGATGTCGTCGGGGTCGACCGCCCCCAATGCGTCGATACCGATCCGGGTGGCGTGGCCGGTGCCGAGCTGATCGGCCTGCAGTGCGTCGACCACCCCATCGGGAAGCAGGGAACGGACCCGGTCGGCGCCATGTCCCACCACCACCACGGTGTTGGCCGGCAAGAGAGGCGCAGCTGCTGCGATCACATGGTTGAGCAGGGGGCGACCGGAGGCGACATGAGCCACTTTGGGAAGGTCCGAGCTCATCCGCTTGCCCTCACCCGCGGCGAGGATGATCACATGTGTCGGCAAGGACGGCCTTCCTGTGTGCTTGGCGCTGGGGGGGCAGGACTCGAACCCGCACTAACAGGACCAAAACCTGCCGTGCTACCAGTTACACCACCCCCCAGAGTGGGGATTTCCCCAGGTTACCCGTCGGCCCGCGATGAGCCGGAACCAGCCAGTCGATGGTGCAGGCGATGACCGTCACGGCAACTCATTGCACGATGGACGGCTGTGCCAATCGATCGTGCAGGCGATGACCGCTACGGCACCTACTCGTCCAGCCGTTCCGGGAGACGACGCACTCCGAACGGGCGCAGGTCGAGCCCACGGGCCCCCACGGCCAGATGCGACACCGCCTGGGCGGCATCGGCGGCCTCGTCGACAGTGGCGAAGTACCCAAAGCAGGCCGACCCCGACCCGGTGAGACACACTGTCGTCTTCCACACCGCGGCTACGTCGGCGATGAAGTCGCCGAGACGGGGCTCCAGGTCGAGGACGGCAGGAAGCAGGTCGTTGCGCATCGGCATGCCATCACGCAGCGATGGGGGCAGCCGCTCCTCGGGCACCGCCGGCCCTTCCGGTCCTTCGAGGTCGTCCCAACGGGAATAGGCGTCCCCGGTGGAGACGGCGTATTCCGGCACCACCACTGCCACGCCGAAGTCGTCGGCAGCGCGACGAGCCTCGATCTCCTCCCCCATACCGGTCATCATCAGCGTGCCACCGGTGAGGAACAGCGACACGTCCGCTCCCACCCGCGCCGCGATCGATCCCAGCGATGAGGGGGAGACCATCCCCAGATCAGCACACGCCAATAGCGCGGCTGCCGCATCGGAGCTGCCGCCGCCGAGCCCGGCGGCGACCGGGATGTCCTTGGTGAGCCGCATGGTCAAAGCCGGCACCGTGGCGGTGTATCGCACTGCTCGCAACGCCTCGAGCACCAGGTTGTCCTCGACCCTGACCCCGGCCTCGCCGTCGACGGCGAGGTCGTCCCCTCCCTCCCCCGGCTCCACTTCGAGGAGGTCACACCATTCGATGGTCTGCACCAAAGACTCGATGGGGTGGTAGCCGTCGCTGCGGGGCGGTGACAGCAACAACGACAGGTTGAGCTTGGCCGGGGCCTGATAAGTCGTCATGCCACCGAGGCCAGATGGAGGTAGTCGTCCGGGGAGAGATCCTCGGCTCGCCTCGTCGGTGGGATACCTGCCGCCTCGAGAGATGCGACGGGGTCTTCGAGCATGGTCGTCAAGGAACGACGCAGCATCTTGCGACGCTGCCCGAACCCGGCACGAGCCAGCTCGATCGCCCGCTCGGCGGGCCCGGGAACGGGTTTGCGGGTCATCGCCACCACTGCCGATCCCACCCGGGGCGGCGGGTAGAACACCTGTGGCGGCACGGTGAATGCCAGCGACGCTTCCGTGTGGATCCCGGCGACCACGGAGGGGAGGCCGTAATCCCGAGAACCCGGTTGGGCGACGAACCGGCGGGCCACCTCGTGTTGGAGCATCACCACGAACCGGTCGATGTTGTGTGAGGTTCGCAACGCCTCCATGACCAAGGGCGTGCCCACGTTGTAGGGGAGGTTGGCCACCATCGCCCAGCCTTGACCGTCGAGGTCGGAGCCGAAGTCGACCTCGGTCACGTCGTCAAACCGAAGCTCGACATCGAGACCGGTGGTGACCTCTTCGAGAAGGGGCCGCAGTCCGCCGTCGATCTCGTAGGCGACGACGTGGGCACCCGCCTCGGCAAGGGCACGGGTCAGAGTCCCGGTGCCCGCCCCCACCTCGACGACTCGCGACTGCTCGCCCACGTGTGCCAGAGCCACGATCTTCCTCGTGATGTTGGCGTCGGCGAGAAAATGCTGGCCAAGACGGCGGATCGGTGCCACACCGTGTCGCTCCAACAACTCGGCGATCTGGGACCTGGTCTGTGCCGTCATCGTCCGAACACTCGAGCCGCGTTGGCGCTGGTAACCCTGGCGGTTTCCTCGATGGGCTCACCCCAGACGGTGGCGAGGGCGGTCCCGACCAAACCGACCCATGCCGGTTCGTTTGGCTCACCACGATGGGGAGGCGGGGCGAGATATGGCGTGTCGGTCTCGACCAGCGCCCGCTCCGGGGGCACCAGCTCGGCGCCGAGGCGGATCGTCTCGCCGGTCTCGAAGGCAATGGGGCCGGCGAAGGAGAAGGTCACGCCAAGATCGAGGAACCGCCTGGTCCAGCGGGTGCCGCCGGTCCAGCAGTGGAGGATGGACTGTGGCCCCACGCCGGTGTCCTCGATGACACGATGGACTTCTGAGAACGCATCGCGGCAGTGGACGATGATCGGCTTCGCCAGGTCGAGGGCGAGCGAGACGTGGTCGCGGAACGAGGTCACCTGTGCCTGGGGCGGTGACAGGTTGCGATAGAGATCGAGCCCCGTCTCCCCGATGGCGGCGACATGGGGGGCCAGGCCTTCGATGGTCGCCCGCTGCTCCGGCCAGGTCGCGGCGTCGTGGGGGTGGACCCCGGCGCTGGCCAGGACCCGCCCGGGAAACTCCCCGGCTAGGGCGAGTGAGGCCTTCGAGCTGGCGGCATCGACGCCGGGTGCCACCAACCAATCGACCTCAGCGGCGCGCTCGAGAAGCTCCGTCGCAGGGCGATCATCGAGCTGCAGATGGCAGTGAGTGTCTACCCATGTCATTGCCGCTTGACGGTAACCGGCACCGATCGTGGCCATGATCGGTAGGCTCCGCGCGGTGGACTCAGGGATTGCCCGCAAGATCGACGACCTCGGACGAATCGTCATCCCTGCCGAGACCCGGAGGATGTTCAACATCCGGGAAGGGGACCACCTCTTCATAGCCGTGGAGGGGGGGAACATCGTCTTGAGGAAGATGACCGACTCCTGCACGTTCTGCGGGACCGATCATCACGTCAGCCAGTTCAAGGGCAAGGGGATATGCGCCTCTTGCCGCTCTCAGCTCGACTCTTGATCGTCGAGTAGCGCCTCGTAGATCAGACGACGCGACACTCCGGTCTGCTCGGCAACGGTCCTCGCCGCTTCACGGACGCTGGCACCCCCGGCCACCAGTTGCCTGGCAGCGGCGACCGCCCCCTGTGCCGACGGCGGAACCGGGTCAGTGGAGGCAAGCACCAGGGTGACCTCCCCCTTCACCGGGCCCGACCACCGATCCACGGCGTCGGCGAGCTGACCGACCCACGACTCCTCGTGGACCTTGGTCAGCTCTCTCGTCACCGCCACCGCCCGGGTGCCGCCACACACTGCGCACAGGTCCGACAGGTCGGCTGCCAGCCGGTTCGGGCTGGCGAACAGCACCACGGCCCGGGACTCCTCCGCGATGCCGGCGAGCCGCTCCGCCCGCCGGGGGCCCTTGCGTGGCAGAAAGCCCTCGAAGACGAAGCGGTCACCACCGAAGCCCGACAACGCCAACGCCGTAGTCACCGCCGACGGTCCGGGGATGACCGAGACGTGGTGTCCGGCATCTCGCACCGCGCGAACCGCGGCGGCACCCGGGTCGGAAACCGTGGGCATCCCCGCGTCGGTGACGAGGACCACGTTCCCCCCCGCCTCGACCGCCTCCAGCAGCTGGGCGGTGCGCGCTCGTTCGTTTCCGGTGAACAGCGACACGACCGGGACCGAGATCACGAGATGTCTCAACAGCTTGGCCGTCCGCCTGGTGTCCTCCGCATAGATGATGTCGGCCGAGGAAAGTGCGGTGCGCAATCGCTCGGAGACATCGCCGAGGTTGCCTATTGGTGTGGCGCAGACGAGGAGACGGCCGTCGGGCATATCGCCGACGGTAGAGGATGGTCAGTCGAGGCCGACGGCTGCGCGAATCTGCTCGCCGATCGGCACCTGGTCGGCCGCGATGAAGAAGAGACGACCGTCCAGCACCTCCACCCAGGCGAAGCGCTCCTCGGGGAAGGATTCGAGGGCAAAGTCGAGCAGCGCCTGCTCGAGCTCCTCGACATCTCCGGGTGTGTCCCCCTCGTAGACGATGAGCATGGCAGCGTTCTCCCCGTCGAACCACTGGTGGTAGGAGTCGCCGCCCCAGCCGTCGGCCGCGGTCGCCAGTGTCTCGACACCTGAGCCCTGGTTCAACATGATGCGGAACCCCTGCTCCCCCCACACCGAGGTGCGCTCCAGCTCGTACCCGGTGATGCTCACCGAGGGGATGTCCACCGCCCTCGGCAGGTCGCGGGTGTAGTCGTCGGGGCTGATGACCTGTTCCGACGACCCGGGCAGCTCCGCCAGGGTCGAATAGGCGTCGTTGACCTGCGACCAGTCCCCGCGGCTGTAGAGGTCTTGGACAAAGCTGAGACCGGTGTCGTAGGGGAAGATCAGCGACTCGGTGAGAAAGCGCGGTGCCGAGTCGAGGGCAGAGGTGTCGATTCCCAACGACTCGGCGATGAACTCCCCGATCTCGCGCTGGGAGAGCGTCTGCACCCAAAGGACCTCGGCGAGGGTGGCGTCACCCTCCATCAAGGCTTGGTAGGCGGTCGCCTCGTCGAGACGCTCCTCGTCGATCATCTCCCGGAATCGGGGGAAGAAGGAGAAATGCTGGTCGGTGAGGGCGTGCACCAGCTCGTGGACGATCGTCCCTCGTTGCAGCACGGAGAGACCCGTCTCACGTGCGGGAACCACGATCTCCCCGGTATCGCCGTCGTAGAACCCGGCGACCTGCTCCCCGTAGAGATCGAGGATGATCTGCTCGAAGTCGGCTCCCTCCGCCAGCAACCCGAGCATCTTGTAGAGAGCCTCATCGGCGGGGAGGTCTTCGGACTCCTCCTCGATGTCCTCTCGAACTATCGCCTCCAACTCCTCGACGGTGACGACCTTGATGTTCGGAGGGGTGAGGAAGGGGAGGTCCCGAATCTCCTGGGCGGCCCGGATCAGGTCCTCGAGTTGGGTCTTGACCTCATCCGACAGACCCTCCACGCCGGAGAGATCGGGCTCGGTCGTCGGT